>Ga0272482_10000092_pt1 | contig 28103 bp, 20 predicted proteins | sample RVTome_8_FD_192427 | JGI IMG/M metagenome (GOLD analysis project Ga0272482, IMG submission 192427) | Soil microbial communities from uranium-contaminated site in the Upper Colorado River Basin, Wyoming, United States - RVT160D0 (version 2) ...
CCGCCGCTCCGCCCGTGCAGCGCGCCGACACGGCGACGGCGACCTCGTGCGGCTCGCCCGGTGTGATCTGCTCGCCGGCCGCCAGCGCGACGTCGGGCGGGCAGGGCGCGGCGGCCCGCGAGTCGGGCACCCCGCCGGCGCGCACCTCGGGGCCGGTCAGCGGGCGGATGACCAGGGAGTACTCGTGCGTGCGGGTAGGGGAGACGCGAAACTCGTCGAGCACCGAGTTGGGCGTCTCGCCCATGCCGGTCTCGCCGGCCGCGGCGTGCAGGGTGACCCAGCCCTTGTTGCGGACGAGCGGCAGCTGGAAGTCGTACTCGGCGCGGGCCAGCTCGTCGTAGGGTGTCACGCTCACGTCGAGGTCGCCGCCGACCAGCAGGCCGTGCCGTCCATCGTGGAGGGTGGCCCACCGGGCGTCGGTGTGGTTGCCGTACGCCTGCGGCCGCGAGTACCGCACGTACTGCCCGTCGACGGAGTCCCGCCACGCGCCGGTGAAGGCGCCGCTGGACCGGTCGTTGTACGTCTCGTGCGGACCCTTGCCGTAGAAGGCGAAGCGGTCCATCGCCTCGGGCACCTGGATCCGTACGCCGACCCGGGGCAGGTACGGCAGCGACCCCAGCCGGCTGCCGCGCGGTGTGACCCGGTGGTCGAGGGTGATCGTGCCGCGCCCGTCGATCCGGTAGCGCAGCAGCTGGTCGAAGGCGAGCAGGCCGGGCTTGCCGGTGGCGGTGGCCCGCACCTCCACGACCACCGCACCGTCCACGGTGGACGCGGTCACGCCGCTGACGGAGGTGGTGAGGCGGTCGAGCCCGAGCTCGTGCCACACCTCGCGGTCGGCGGTGCCCCAGCCGTACGTCTCGTTGCTGGTCGGCGGCCGGTACACGTCGAGCTCCGGACCGCTGCGCAGCAGCTCCCGCCCGCCGGCCGACATCGAGCGCAGCGTGCCGGTGGCGGTGTCGAAGCGGTACGTCCAGCCCTTGCCGGCGACCGCGATGGCGCCCTCGTCGCGGGTGAGCGTCGGGCCGGAGCGCGGCGCGGGCAGCGAGACGCCGGGCACCACGTGGCCGCCGGCGCTGAACTGGTCCCAGCCGTACCGGCCGCCGTCGCGGCCGACCGCCTCGACGCGCAGCCAGCGCTCCCGGTCCTGCGGGTTGGCCGGCGCCGCCCCGACGTCGAGGGTGGTGGTGCCGCCGGGGGAGAGACGCAGCCGCCGGGTCCCGGAGCGCAGGGTGCGGTCCACCTCGACCAGCGACCACTTGACGGTCACGTCGAGCGCGCCGGCCGGCTGTTCGTTGTGGACGGTCACGGTGGAGCCTTCGGTGGCGAACCGGACCGGGGCGTGCGCCCAGGCCACCTCGACCGTCTCCGGCTGCTGGTAGCGGTCGGTGCCGACCAGCCCGTCGGTGCCGGAGAGGCTGATGCCGAGGCTGTCGAAGTCACCCCGGCGGGAGGTGCGCTCGAAGTCGAGGGCCAGCGCGGGTGTGGCTGAGGCGCCGTAGATCCGCACCGCGTCGATCGCGCCGCGGGCCAGCCGGCCGCGCAGGTCGTCCTGCTGGGTCTGCGCGTTGCGGCCCACGTTGACCTCGTAGAGGCCGGGGTCCAGCGCGCCGGTACGGGCCACGCTCGCCACCTCGGTGCCGTCGATGGACAGCCGCAGGGCGGACCCGTCGTAGACGCCGGTGACCCGGTGCCAGGTGCCGTACCAGTCGGCCGGCACCGGCGCGGCGACGGCCGCCCACGCGTCGGTGGTGACCCCGAACTCGAGGGTGTTCTGGTCCCGCATCTGCAGTGCGTACGCCCGGCCCTTGGTGACGATCGGGAAGCTGCCGGCCCAGGCGCCGGGACGCACCCAGGCGTCGAGCGTGACCGCCGTGCCGGTGAAGTCCAGGCGAGGGTCGCGGAACGTGCTCACGAAGTCGTCCAGGCTGGACAGTTCGAGGCGTCCGGAGGCAATGGACGGCTTGCCGACCAGGAAGGTCTGGATGCCGTTCGGCGAGGAGTCCGGCGTGAAGAACAGCGGCTGGCGCAGGTTGGCCTCGGCCCAGTCCCAGATGAAGCCGCCCTGCAGCGACGGGTACCGCCGGACCAGCTCCCAGAACCGGTCGAAGTTGCCGACGCTGTTGCCCATCGCGTGCGCGTACTCGCCGAAGACGATGGGACGGGTCGCGGTGCGGCCGATCGACTCCACGTAGGACGGTGTGGGATAGCGCGGGCCCCACACGTCCGCGTACGGCGCGTCACCGTTGGGGCTGTTGGACTGGTGGTAGAGCAGCCGGGTCGGCTCGTTGGCGTCGGCCCAGGCGGCCATCGCGAAGTGCGCGGTGCCCAGCCCGGCCTCGTTTCCGGTGTCCCAGATGATGACGCTGGGGTGGTTCTTGTCGCGGGCCACCATGGCCTGGAAGCGGTCGGCGAAGGCGGCCTGCCACTCGGGGCGGGAGGCGAGGCAGTCGCTCGGGCAGTTCTCGTGCGAGTGGGTCTCGATGTCGACCTCGTCGGCGACCCACAGCCCTTCCCGGTCGGCCAGGTCGTAGAGGTACGGGTCGGACGGGTAGTGGGAGGTGCGGACCGCGTTGATGTGCATGCTCTTCATGAGCGCGACGTCGCGGCGCTGGGCGGCGCGGCTGACGTGCCGCCCGGTGTCGGGGTCGGTCTCGGCCCGGTTGGTGCCCTTGATGAGGATCCGCTCGCCGTTGACGAGCAGCTGGGCGTCGCGCACCTCGACCTCGCGGAAACCGACCGCCTGCGCGGTGGTGTGCGTGACCCGCCCGCCGGGGTCGAGCAGCTCCAGCACCAGCGCGTACAGGTTGGGCGCGTCGGCGCTCCACTTGGCCGGGGCGGCGACGGTGGCGGTGAGCGTGTCCCGGCCAGTCATCGTCGCCACGGTCCGGCCCCGGGCGTCGCGCAGCGTGCCGCGGACCGTGTAGCCGAGAGCCTCGCCGCCGAGCGCTACCCGGGCGGTCAGCGTCGCGTCCCGGTAGTCACCGTCGAGGTCGGTCGTGATGTACGCGTCGCGCAGGTACGCCGCCGGCGTGGAGTAGAGCCAGACGTCCCGGAAGATGCCGCTGTACCGCCACTGGTCGACGTCCTCCAGGTAGGCGCCGGAGCCCCAGCGGTGCACCTGCACGGCGACCCGGTTCTTCCCGGGGCGCACCGCGTCCGTGACGTCGAACTCGGCCGGGGTGTAGCCGCCCTGGTCGTACCCGATGTAGCGGCCGTTGACCCAGACGAAGTAGCCGCTGGTCACGCCCTCGAAGCGGAGGACGGTGCGGCGGCCGGACCAGGATGGCGACACGTCGAACTCGCGCACGTACGCGCCGGTGGGGTTGACGTCGCGCGGCACCCGGGGCGGGTCGTCCGGCCAGATTTCCTCAGGAATGTTGCGGAACATCGGGTGGTCGACGAAGTCGGACTGCCAGGTGTGCGGCACCGTCGCGGCCGGCCAGCCGGACACGTCGTAGTCCGCGCCGTGGAAGCCGGCCGGCACCCCCTCGGGGCGGTCCGCGATCCTGAGCCGCCACTCACCGTCCAGTGAGGAGGTCCACGGCGACCGGGCGCTGTGCTCGGCTACGTCGGCGGCCGCCGTGCGCGCGTCCGCGTACGGGCGCAGCATCGCGTGCGGGGCCTCCTGGCCTTCCCCGGTCATGCCGGGGTCGTCGAGGTAGCGGTAGACGTCTTCGACGGTCACCGGACCCGGGCCGGCGGGCGGGGCCGCCGCGGCGGGCGCCGCGCCGGGCCATGCCAGGGCGAGAAGGGTCAGGGACGTGAGCAGGCGACGAGCTGGCACGGGACGGCCTCCCCAGGCATACCGGTCCAAACATCTATCGATGGAGATATTGCCCTACTGTCACCGCGCGCACGTTGTCGAGGTGTAGCCGTCGCGGCGGCGGCCGGCCCCGGCGCGACGGCACCTACGGCCAGGACGGCGAGCAGCCCGGCGAGGGCGGCGGTCAGGCGGTGTCTTCTCATGACTGGGTCCTCGTCCAGTGCTGGTTGGTGCCGGAGCCGCACGCGTACTGCTGGATGTCCGCGCCGTCCGCCGTGTTGGCGTTCACCACGTCCAGGCACTTGCCGCTGTGCCGCGCCCGCAGCTGGAAGTAGCTGCCCGTGGCGGCCCACTGCCACTGCTGGTTGGTGCCGCTTCCGCAGGTGTACTGGATGACGTTCGCACCGTCCGCTGTGGACGACGACGCGACGTCGAGGCACTTGCCGGAGTTCTGGTTGACCAGCCGCACGTAGCCGCCGCCGGCGTCCTGGAACTCCCACTTCTGGTTGCCCCCGCCGTTCCACGGGTACTGCTTGACTTCCGCGCTGTTGGCGGTGGAGTTGCTGACCACGTCCATCACCTTGCCGCTGTGCCGGGCGGTGACGCGGTAGTACGTGGCGGAGTTGCCGGTGATCGTGCCGGTGGCCGCGTCGATGGTGATGGACGGGGACCAGCTCAGGCTCATGCTCGTGTTCGACGGGAAGCCGATCGGCAGCCACACGTACTGGGAGTCGCTGACCGGCCCGCCCCACGCCCCGGCCCAGCGGTCACCCATGTACAGGTAGCTCGTCGTCGAGGTGCCCTGGATCGGCAGCACGTACGTCGGCTGCGAGCTGAACGTGGTGCCGTTGCCCACGTTGGTCCAGCCGCTCCACGGACCGGTGATGCTCGACGCGGTGGCGTACTGCGCCTGGTTGGGGTTCCAGCCGGTGGCCGCCGAGGTCAGCAGGAAGTACGTGCTGCCCCGCTTGAACATGGCCGGCGCCTCGCGGTGGGCGTCGTTCCAGAAGTTGCCGACCAGGCTGGCCACGTTGAGGTAGTCGGCGGTGAGCCGGTAGATGTGCAGGTCGTAGTTCTCGTCCGCGGCCGAGATCATGTAGGCTGCGCCGCCGTCGTTGTAGAGCGTGATGTCCCGGGACATGTGCTGCCCGAGTGGGCGGAAGCTGCCGTGGTACGTGTACGCGCCGTCCACAGTGGCCGAAGACGCGACGGCCGCGCGCGCCTCGCTGTAGTTGGAGCCGTTCTCCTTGTGCATCCACATGACGTACCGGCCGGTGCTGGCGTTGTAGATGACCTTCGGCCGCTCGATGTTGGAGACCTGCAGCTCGGCGGCCGACGACTGGGTCAGCACGTTGTTGCGAAACTCCCAGTTGCGCAGGTCGGTGGAGCGGTAGACGGAGACCGCGCGGAAGGTGTTGTTGGCGTTGCGGTTCTCGCCGAACCAGTAGTAGTAGCTGCCGACCTTGAGGACGCCGCCTCCGTGGGCGTGCAGCACGTTGCCCGCGGTGTCGGTGAACTGGGTGCCGTTGGTGACGGTGACCGGTGCCGCCTGCGCGGGAGCGGTCGGCATGGCCACCGCCGCGACGGTCACGGCGAGCACCGCCCCGAGCGCCAGCAGCCGCCTCATCCTTCTCAATTCGTGTCCCTCCCACACCGCAGGGCATTGATGGTTATCACATTGGTAACACCCTGGTAACGCTCACACCAGGGTTCGACGCGAGTCGATCGAGAACGTACAGAAACGAACAGTCACGGCCTGATCACCGAAGAGGCGCGCACGACCAGGTCGGGTGCCAGCAGCACCCGGTGCGCGGGCCGGCGGCCGCCACCGAGCAGGCGGGCCACCATGAGCTCGACCGCGAGGCGGCCGATGTGGCTCTTCGGCGGGCGCACCGCGGTGAGCGCGGGCTCGGCGAGGTGGGCGACCTCGTCGTCGTACGAGACGATCGCCAGGTCGCCGGGGACCTGGAGGCCGTGCTCGGCGCAGCACCCGGCGAGGGCGACGGCCTGCGGGTCGCTGTGCACGACCAGGCCGGTGACCCCGGCCCGCCGGCACTCCCGCACGATCTTCAGGCCGGGGCCCGGCGGGACGAACCCCTGCAGCACGAGGACGGCCGCCAGGTCGGGATCCGCGCGGGCCGCGTGCCACGCGCGCAGCAGGTGGGTGGAGGTCGGGCTCTCCCGGGCGAGGAGCAGGCCGATCCGCTGGTGCCCCTGCTCCCGCAGGTGGTCGATCGCGAGCGCCAGGCCCTGCGCGTGGTCGGTGCGCACCCACTCGGCCGGCGCCCACGCCCGCGGCTGCCGCTCGACCAGGACGGTGGGGACGGTCAGCTGGCCGATCCAGTCGGGCAGGGCGCCGTCGCCGTCCAGGGCCGGTGCGAGCAGCAGTCCGTGTACCTCCCCGGCCTCGACGAGCCGGCCGACCTGGCGGTGGTCCTCCTCGGGGTCGTAGCTCGACCCGCGCAGCTGGATGTCGACGCCGAGCGCCGCCGCCGCGGCCCGGGCGCCGGCGATGACCGGCGGCCAGTAGAAGTCGAGCGACGGCACCACCATGCCGAGCGTGAACCGGATCGAGACGTGCCGGGGCGGGTTGGTGGCGGCACGGCGGGACGGCAGCGTGGCGCCACCGTGCACTTTGGACACCAGGCCGCGCTCGGCGAGGGCGGCGATGTCGCGGCGGATGGTCAGCTCGCTGACACCGAGCTCGCGGGCGAGGTCGCGGACCCGCACCGAGCCGTGCCCGCGCAGCTCGGCGAGCAGCCGCTCCTGCCGCTGGGTCCCGAACAGCCGATCAGTCGCCACGACGCGCACCCTCCTAGCGGGCGAGCCAGCCTCCGTCCACGGCCAGGACGGCGCCGTGCACGTACCGGGCGGCGTCGGAGGCGAGGAAGACCACCGCGCCCATGAGGTCCTCTGGTGTACCCCAGCGGCCGGCCGGGATCCGTTCGCGGATCGCGCGATCCCGGTCGGGGTCGTCGCGGAGGGCCGCGGTCTGGTCGGTGGCGATGTAGCCCGGCGCGATCGCGTTGACGTTGACGCCCGCGCCGGCCCACTCGTTGGCCAGGGCCCGGGTGACGCCCACGACGGCGTGCTTGGCCGCGGTGTACGACGGCACCCGGACGCCGCCCTGGAAGGAGAGCATCGAGGCGATGTTGATGATCTTCCCGTGCCCCTGGCCGAGCATGACCCGCCCGGCCGCCTGGCAGAGGTGGAACACCGCGTCGAGCTGGACCCGGAGCACCGCCGCCCAGTCCTCCGGCGAGTGGTCGACCGCGTCCGAGCGGCGGATCAGGCCGGCGTTGTTGACCAGCACGTCGAGCCGGCCCAGCTCGGCGACGACCGTCTCGACGGCGGCGGTGAGCTCGTCGGGGCCGGCGGTGGAGAGGTCGGCGGGCACGACCAGCGCCCGCCGGCCGAGCGCCTCGACCCGGGCGAGCGTCGCGCCGGGATGGCCGCGGGCCAGCACCGCGACGTCCGCGCCCGCCTCGGCCAGCGCGGTCGCGAGCGCCTGGCCGATGCCGCGGCCGCCGCCGGTCACCAGCGCGACGCGGCCGTCCAGCCGGAAGCCCTCCAGCACCGCCATCGTTACAGCCCCACGCTGCGCAGGGTCGGCACGGTCTGCCCCACCCAGGCCAGGTCGGCGTCCTCCCGGGCGCCTTGGGTGCGCTGGGTGCCGGCGAGAAACCACAGGTAGTACGTCGTGTAGCCGGGCGCGCTCACGACGGTGTGGTAGCCCTCCGGCATCATCTGGACGCCGTGGTCGCGGGCGGTGAAGTTCTCCTCGTACCCCTCGTCGGTGTACACCCGGGAGATGCCGAAGCCGCCGGGCCGGTCGACCCGGAAGTAGTACATCTCCTCGTGCGCGGCCTCGGCGGGCAGGTCGTCGACCTTGTGGCGGTGCGGCGGATAGGTGCTCCAGTTGCCGGACGGCGTGTAGGTCTCGCCCACGATGAGGCGGGCCGCCGGCAGGTCCGGCTGGGAGATCTCGGTGAGGATCTGGTGGTACGTGCGGCCGAAGTTCGCCGCGCCCCAGCGCCCGCTCGCGACCCGCTCCGGGCCGATCACGTACGGCTCGGCGGCCAGGTCGCTGGGCGCGCTGGGCAGCGCGATCTCCACGTCGTCGACCGCTTCCACGGTGAGGCTCGCGCCGGCCGGGATGTACACCGAGTGCGGCTTGCCGCCGAAGACGCCGGCGCGCCCACCGACCCCGGCGAAGCGGTGCCCGCCGACGGTGAACGTGGCGGTGCCGCCGAGGATGACCGCGAGGATCTCCCGGTCGCCGGAGTCGCCGGTCCACGACTCGCCGGCCGGCAGCCGCAGCAGCGCGAGGTCGAGGAGCCGGCACGGGTTGACCGGCAGCTTGTTGAGGCCGTCGGCGGCCGGGATCGTGCAGTGGTACCGGTATTCCATGGATGCCCTTTCGAAAGTAAGGAGGATTACCAGGGAGAGGTCCAGCCGGGGACCGTGGCGCGAGTCAGAGCCTCCAGGTAGAAGTAGTCGCCCCACAAGGTGCCCTCGTCGACGCCGATGCCCTTGGGCTTGTCGTAGACACCGTGCAGGATCAGCGCGTTCGAGGCCGGGTGCCCAGCCGTGGAGTAGCCGTCGACGAGCGAGCGGAGGATCCGCCCGGCGGCCTCGCGGTAGCCGTCCGCCTCGGCGGGGTCGCCGACGGCACCGGCGAGCTCGCGCAGGCCGCAGGCGGCGATCGCGGCCGCCGAGCTGTCCCGCTCCTCGCCGCTGCCGTCGGTGAAGACCAGGTCCCAGTAGGCGACCTGATCTTCTGGCAGGTGGGCGAGGAAGTGGTCGGCACAGGTCCGCGCCGCGGCGAGCAGCGCCGGATCGCCGGTGTACCGGTGGTTGAGCGTGAACCCGTAGATGCCCCACGCCTGCCCGCGGGCCCAGCAGGAGTCGTCCGCGTGTCCCTGCTCGGTCTCGCCGTGCCGCGGCGCGCCGGTCTCCGGATCCCAGTAGAACGTGTGGAAGGTGGTGCCGTCCGGCCGCAGGATGTGCTCGCGCAGCTGGGCCGCGTGCCGGCGGGCGGCCGCCGCGTACCGGTCGTCGCCCGAGGTGTCGCTGGCCCAGAAGAGCAGCGGTGTGTTCATCAGGCTGTCGATGATGGTGCGGCCGCGCTGGCGGGGGTCGCTCAGGTCGCCCCAGGCCTGGATGATGCCGGCCGGCTCGAGCACCCGGGTCATCAGGTGGTCGGCGGCGGCGAGGGCGGCGCCCCGGGCCCACCGGTCGCCCGCGCGCCGGGCCGGCGTGACGCAGGAGAGGGTGTAGAGGAAGCCGAGGTCGTGGGTGTCCAGGTCGATGCCGCGGGCCACCCGGATGGCGAAGCTGTCCACATGGGACGTCGCGGCGCGCAGGTAGCGCTCGTCGCCGGTCAGGTCGTAGGCGAGCCACAGCGCCCCGGGCCAGAAGCTCGTCGTCCAGCCCACGTTGGCGCCCCGCGGCTGGCCCGCGCCGGGTGGCCGGAGCGGGTAGCGGCCGCCGGCCGTGGTGTCCGCCGGATAGCGGTCGCCGAAGGTGTCGAGGTTCGCGTCGACGGTGCGCAGCGCGGCGGCCACCGCGGCCGCGACCGCCTCGGCGTCAGGACTGGGACGGACGTCGGTCGCCGTCATAGGTGTTGTTCTCCCTCGCGATCACGTGTCTAGGGCCGGGCGGAGGCTCCAGCGGGTGTTCGCCCAGACCACGTACAGCAACGGGGCCGCCGCCAGGCCGAGGCCGAGCGCGGGGCGGGCCGCCACGAACTGGGCCAGCAGGGCGAGCACGAGCAGCGACGCGCCGGTCAGGTACCAGCGGCGCACCCCCAGGTAGAGGCAGGCGCGGGCCACGTCGCGCAGCCGTGCGGCGGGCCGCTCGGCGATGGTCACCAGCCCGAGGAGCGCGGTGGCGACCGTGAGGAGGGCGAGCATGGCCAGCACGGGCAGCGCCAGCGCGCCGATCCGGTGCCCCCAGGCCGCGCGGGCGTCCACGCCGAGCACGACCAGGACGGCGGTGGCCGCGGCGGCCCACAGCATCGCCGGCCGCGCGGTCGCCCGCCAGGTGCGGCCGAACGTGCGCAGCGCCCCGTCGGTGCTTGTCGCGGCGGGCCCGGCCCGGGTCGAGCCGCCCCGGCCGGCCGTGTGGGCGGACATGACCGCGAACACGCCGCACAGCCCCGGCGCGCAGAGCGGCGCGGCCAGCGCGCAGAGCGGCCAGGACCGCGCGGTGTCGGTGGTGAACGCGAGCAGGACCAGCGGGAGACCGCCGAGCACCAGCAGCATGTTGCTGACGAGGGCGACCTGGACGCCGTCGAAGATGGCGGCGATCGTGTCGTGACGCAGGCGCGACTTCATCCGATCAGCCCTTCAATCCGGTGGTGGCGATACCCTCCACGAAGTACCGCTGACCGAGCAGGAAGATGACGGCCACCGGCAGCACCGACAGCACCGAGCCCGTCATGATGAGCGCGTACTCGGCGTTGTACTGCGAGATGAACGTGTTCAGTCCAAGCTGGATGGTGCGCAGGTCGGGGCTGCGCAGGTAGATCAGCGGGCCGAGGTAGTCGTTCCAGGTCGTGACGAACGTCAGCAGCGTCAGGCTGGCCAGCGCCGGGCGCGACAGCGGCAGCATGATGCGCCGGTAGATGCCGAACTCGGTGAGCCCGTCGACCCGCGCCGACTCGCTCAGCTCCTCCGGGATCGTCTCGTAGAACTGCTTCATCAGGAACACGCCGAACGCGCCGAACGCCTGCAGCGCGACGATCGACCACAGCGTGTTCGACAGGTGCAGCTTCGACATGAGGATGAACTGGGGGATCATGTACGACTGCCAGGGCACCGCGATCGTGCCGATGTACGCCAGGAAGAGCACGTTGCGTCCGGGGAAGCGGATGCGGGCGAAGCCGTAGGCGGCGAAGCTGCCGGTGAGCACCTGCAGCGCGGTGACGACGACCGACAGCAGCAGCGTGTTTCCCAGCCACGTGGTCATGTCCGACCGCTGCCAGATGTCCACGTAGTTGCCCCACACGAAGTCGTCGGGCACCCACTTGATGGGGATGGTGAAGACGTCGTTGTTCGTCTTCAGCGACGACATCACCATCCAGTAGAACGGCAGCAGCAGCGCGGCGGCCGCCAGCACCAGGGCGGCGTAGCCGGCCAGCCGCCAGCCGCGCGAGACGCGGCGCCCGCCGGACAGCGGGTTGCCGGGCACGACGATGGTCGCGGGCGGCCGTACGTCGGTAGCGGTCATCATCGCTCTCCTCGGCGGTTGACCAGAAACTGGATAACCGTGACGCCGAAGCAGATGGCGAAGAGCACGATGGAGACCGCCGAGGCGTAGCCGAACTGGTTCTCCACGAAGCCCTTCTGGTAGATGTACTGCGACAGCACCAATGTGGACTGTCCCGGGCCGCCCTGGGTCATCACGAGGATCAGGTCGAAGACCTTGAAGCTCTCGATGGTCAGCATCACGGTCACGAAGAACGTCGTGTGCCGCAGCCCCGGGATCGTCACGTTGACGAAGCGCTGCCACGCGCTCGCGCCGTCGATCTCGGCGGCCTCGTAGAGCTGGGTCGGGATGGTCTGCAGCCCGGCCAGGAAGAGCAGCATGTAGTAGCCCATGTACCGCCAGGTGCCGACGATGATGACCGCCGGCATCGACCAGTCCGCCGACGTCGTCCACCCGGGCGGGTCGTCGACCCCGACCCCGCGCAGAAACGCGTTGAGCGGGCCGTACTCCGGGCTGAACAGCTGGTTCCACACCACGGCGATCGCGACGATCGACGTGATGTACGGGAAGAACGCGACGGTGCGGAAGAAGGCGACGCCGCGCAGCTTCCGGTTGAGCAGCAGCGCGAGCCCCAGCGACGCGGCCATGGTCAGCGGGATGTGGAAGACCGTGTAGTAGGTGGTGTTCCGCAGCGCGGTCCAGAAGCTCGCGTCGCTCCACATGCGACGGAAGTTGGCGGTGCCGGTCCACTCCGCCACACCGAAGACGTTCCAGTTGGTGAAGGCGAGATAGAACAGCACCACGACGGGTACCAGCGTGAGCGCGGCGAAGCCGACGAAGTTGGGCAGGATGAACGCCCACCCAGCCACCGTGTTGCGCCACACCAAGCCGCGTCTGTGCCGCGTCCGCGACATCGTTGCCATAGGAGTCTCCGGTAACGGGCGGTGGCGGGTCCGGCGCCGGCCGCGCCGGACCCGCCGTCACCTCACTGGTTGAGGACCTCGTTCTTGGCGCGGTTCTGCGCCTCGGTGATGGCCTCGTCGAGGCCCTTGCTGTCGGACAGGATCGCCGTGTGGGTGTCGTTGAGGAGGTTCTGCAGCCCGGCGGTGTGTTTCGAGATCGGGTTCTCCGCCTTGGTGTCGTGCTTGGCGTACGCGAGCTTGGACAGGTCGTCCTGCGGCACGCCGTCCAGCCCGAACAGGCTCTGGGTGACCGCGTCGGAGATCTTGGCCGGGGTGATGCCGATGCCGGCGAGGGCCTTGCCGGCGTCCTCGGCCGCCACGTACGTGAGGAACTCCTTGGCGGCGGCCTGCTTGGCCTTGCTCGCCTTGGGGTTGATGCCCAGCCCGGTCGGGTCGCCGAAGGTGACCGGCGTGGCGGAGGCGCCGGTGGTGGACTTGTCGAACTGCGGCGCCGGGGCCATGCCCCACTCGAACGTGTCGGCGTCGCCGCTCGCGCGCTGCTTGAGCAGGGTCGCGATGTACCAGGTGCCCATCAGCAGCATCGCCGACTGCTGCTTGCCGAACTGCGCCTGGTAGGTGAGCTTGTTGGTGGTCGCGGTGCCGAACGTCGGCTGCGCCCCGGCCGCCTGCAGGTCCAGCGACCGCTGGTAGTAGGGCTTGAGGTAGCCGAAGTCCCCGGAGAGCAGGTCGGCGCCCGGCGTCTGGGCGAGCGCGAACCCTTGCACGGTCGACTGGAAGACGTGCTGGTAGGTGCCGGTCGCCTTGGACCCGCCCGCTTTCAGGCCGGTGGTCAGCGCCTTGGCCGCGGTGGCGTAGTCGTCCCAGGTCCAGCCGCCGTCCGGCGGGGCCACCTTCGCCTTGCCGAACAGATCCTTGTTGTAGAACAGGACCCACGAGTCCTGCCGGTACGCGACCGCGTACGACTTGCCGTCCACCTTGTAGGCGGCGCCGGCATCGCCGCCGGCGTCGGACACGTCGAGCAGCTGGCCGCCGCTCTGGTACGTGTAGAAGTTCTTGAGGTTCTTCAACACGTACACGTCGGGCGCGGTGCCGGCGGCGAGGTCGGCGGTCATCTGGGTGTCGTAGTTCGTGGCGTCGTACTCTTTGAGCTCGACCGTCACGTTCGGGTGGGCGGCGTGGAATCCGTCGGCGAGCGTCTTGAATTCGGGCGTCGTCGACAGGCTCCAGCCGGCGAGGGTTATCGTCACCGGGGCGTTGGGGTCGGCTGGCTCGTCCTCGCCGCCGCAACCGGCGAGGACGAGCGTCAGCGCCGTCGCGGCGCTGATGACGGCTGGTATCGCGCGCTTCATCCTTTCTCCTTCGGGTTCAGGGGCCCGTGGGCGGGCCCGCGCTGCTACCGGGTGCCTGGCCGGCGTGCCCGGGCAGGTCGAGGCGGGTCGCAGTGACGACCCCGTCGGGCCAGTCGACCGCGACGTGCGGGGCGTCGCCGAGCACGACCCGGCAGGCGCGCCGGTCCGGTGGCTCGGGGCCGCCGGAGAGCTCGACGAGGGTGGCGACCCAGGCGCCCGGCCGGACCGGGTACTCCAGCCAGGGCACGACGAGCCCACCGGCGAGCGGCCCGCCGTCGGGTATCGCGGTGGCGCCGGCGGTGCCGTCGCCGTGGACGCTCTCGATCCAGCTGGTCAGGCCGGCGCCGGTCACGCTCGCCACGCCGCCCCCGAAGGCCGCCGCCGCGTCGCCGGATACCGCCCAGCCGCCGACCCGCAGCCGCGTCGCGCCCGCCTCGACGCCGCCGGCGAGGTCGTCGACCCGGCTGAGGCGCAGCTCCCAGGGACCGCGGACGAGCGAGAACACGTTGAGTTGGCCGGCCGGCCGGGAGTGTCCCGCGCGGCCGCCGCCGTGGTCGCGGTGGCCGGGATCCGGGTCGACCCAGTGGGCCAGGGCCCGCGATCCGGCCACGCCGACACCGTCATCGTCGACGTGGACGGCCAGCAGTCGCATGCCGGCGCGGTGGGTGGCCCGGCCGGCGCCGTCGACGAGCGTGACCGACTGGTCGAGCGGGCCGACCCAGCCGCTCTCGTCGAGCACCGGCGTCGTGGCGGTGGAGTAGCCGAGCCGGGCGTAGAGCGGGGAGTCGCCGCTAGTGGCGCCCACCTCGGCGTGGTCGGTGCCGTGGTTGACGACGCGGACGAGGCCGTCGGCGCGGGTGGCCGAGACCAGCCAGCCCGGCGCGCGCACGGCCCGCACCGTGTCCCGCTCCTCGACCGGCAGCGGCTCCTCCGGCACCGTCCACACCGGATGGTCGGCGGGCAGCGCGATGCCGAGCATGCCCTTGCTCGCCCAGTACGGCGAGCCGGGCCCGGAGTACGCCTGGGCCAGCCGGGGCCACGCACCGTGCCAGCCGAGGGTGAGCAGGCCGCGGTCGTCCGGGGCGCCGCGGTCGACGAAGTGACGCACGATCGCGGTGGCCGCGCGGCGCAGCCGCCCGAGCCCGACCGACGGCACCCCGGCGAGGGCACCGACCCAGAACGGCGCGGCGGCGGCGAACCGGTAGATCAGGCTCCGGCCCTGGATGAGCGGCGAGCCGTCGGCGCCGACGAGCGCGACCGCGTCGCGCAGGTAGCGGTCGAGGCCGGCCAGGTCGCGGTCGCGGCGCTCCGCGGCCAGATCGGCGGCGCCGGCCATCCGTGCCCACAGCGTCGGGTACACGTGCAGCGCCCAGCCGGTGTAGTGGTCGTAGGAGCGCTCCGGCCCGTCGGACATCCACCCCTCGGCGCGGGCGAACGTGTCGTGGGTGGCGAGGTCCTCGGCCATCTCGGCGAGCGAGTGCGGACCGCCGACCGAGCGCAGGAAGGTCTGCGCCACCAGCCGAAACCAGACCCAGTTGATCCGGGGGTACGTGTCGTCGCCGACCGCCGGGGACAGGTAGTCCACCACCCGCTCCCGGACCTCGGGGGAGAGCCGGTCCCAGATCCACGGGCGGGTCAGGTCGAGGATCAGGGCGATCGAGGCGGCCTCGACCTTCGCCTGGGGGTGCTCGTCGAGGCGCACCCACCGGTCCGGCGAGGCCGGGTCGGTGCCGGCCGCGATGCCCTCCGCGTACCACCCGGCGAGGTCGTCCATGCCCGCGCCGCGCGCGCCGGCGATCCGGAAACCGGCCAGCAGGAACGTGCGGGCGAACCCTTCGAGGCCGTCGACCGCCCGCCCGTAGCCACCGGGTGGGCCGGGCAGGGTGACGAGCGCGTGGCCGGGCGACGCGTACGGCCGGACGGCGGCGAGCATGCGGTCGGCGAGGTCGAGCCAGTCGTCGCGGCCCCAGGAGCCGGCGGGGGCCGAGGCCGGGACGGCATGGCGCGTCGCTCCGGTCGTCATCCGCGGTCCCAGTCGCATAGATCTGTCTCCACAAATGTTTGCGCTGCCATCGAGGAGTCTGTGACGGGGAGGCAACGGCGAGGTTTCCGAAGTAAAACGCTCACAACCGAGCAAGTCAATAACTTGGCCAGACTTGATCGCGCATATCCGATCCTAGTGATCTGATATGATCACTAGCGATCACGCCTGCTCAGCTGCTCGCCGAGGTGCCATGCCCCCCACCGACCGCTTCGCCGGTCCCCTCGCCGCGGCGTGGCCGGGCCTCGGCGCCGACCTGCTCGCGCGGGTGCTGGTGCCCCCGGACGCGTCGCTGCCGGTGCCACCTGCGGGTGACCGCGCCGCCTGGGCCCGGCCGCACGCCGCCACGCTGCGGCACCTGCGCGCGTCCGCTGAGCGCGACCTGGGCACGCCCTGGCCGGCGCCGCTGGCCAGCCAGTATGCCCGGTATTTCCGGGATGGCAACCGCGAGCTGTACGAGCGGCAGGTCTTCGCCCGGCAGCGGCGGCTCACCCGGGCCGCCGTCCTGGCCGCGGCCACCCTCGACGACGGCTGGCTCGACGAGGTCGTCGACGGGGTGACGCTGCTGTGCGAGCAGAGCGGCTGGTGCTGGCCGGCCCACGATGACACCCGCGCGGCGCACGGCGCGGTGCTGCCCACCGTGACCGACCCCTATCTCGACCTCGGCGCCGGCGAGGTCGCCGCCCAGCTCGCCTGGGTCGACCACCTGCTCGCCGAGCCGCTCGACGCGTACGCGCCCGGCCTGCGCGCCCGCGTCCGGCACGAGGTCGACCAGCGGGTGCTGGGCCCGTTCGCGCGCCGCCGCGACTGGCACTGGCTCGGCCTGGACGGCGACGTGCACAACTGGAGCGCCTGGATCCACGGCAACGTCCTCGTCGCCGCGCTGCGCCTGGTCGACGATCCGGCCCGGCGCGCGGCACTGGTCGACCTGGCCGTCGAGGGGCTGGACCGCTACGTGGCGTCGCTGCCCGCCGACGGCGCCATCGACGAGGGCTACGCCTACTGGTGGAACGGCGCCTGCCGCGCGCACGAGGCACTCGACCTGCTCGCCCGCGCCACCGGCGGCGCGCTCGGCGGGGTGCCGGGCGAGGCGCTGCGCCACACCGTGGCCTTCCCACACCGGACGCACCTGGGCGGCGACTGGTATCTCAACCACGCCGACGGGCCGGCCCGGCAGGCCGGGACCCCGCCGTGGCACGCCCTGCACCGCGCCGCCCGCCGGGTCGGCGACCGGGACGCGGAGGCGCACGCGGCCACCCACCGCCGGCCGGGCGCGCCGGTGGCGGATGAGGAGCAGGGCCTCGGCCGGCTGCTGCGGGCCATGACCGATCCGGAGTGGACATCGGCTGCCACCGCGTCGCCGCCGCTGCCGCGCGACGTGTGGCTCCCCTCGACCCAGGTGCTGCTCGCCCGCCGCGCGGCCGGCGGCACCGCCGGGCTCACCCTGGCGGTGAAGGGCGGGCACAACGGCGAGCACCACAACCACAACGACGTCGGCGCCGTCGTGGTCGCCCTCGGCGGCGTCCCGGTACTCGTCGACGCCGGCCGCCCCACGTACACCGCGCGGACGTTCGGGCCCGAGCGGTACGAGATCTGGACGATGCGCAGCGACTGGCACAACGTGCCGCACATCCGCGGCACCGCCCAGGCACCCGGCCGGGCCCATGCCGCCCGGGAGGTGACGGCGGCCGACGGCGAGCTGAGCCTCGACCTCGCCGGTGCCTACCCGCGCACCGACGTGCGGTGCTGGCGGCGCACCGCCCGGCTCGACCGCCACAGTGGACGGATCGTGGTCACCGACACCTGGGTGCTCGACCCGGACCCGGAGGCCGCGCCGACCCACATCCACCTGCTCGTCGCCGGCGGCGTCCGCCTCGGCCCGGGGCGCGCCGGCGTCGCCGCCCTCGACGGCGCCGGCCACGTCACGTTGAGCTGGCAGCCCGCGTCCGCGCCGTGCGCCACGACGGTGCGCGTGCTCGACGACCCTATGCTGGCCGGCGTGTGGGGAGAGCGGCTCACCCGCCTGGCGATCGACGTCACCGCCGCCGGCCCGACCGGCACGTTCACCCTGACGGTCGAGGAGACCGTGTTTCCCGGAGGTACCCGATGACAGATCCCCGGGGGCCGCTTCAGGTCGCCCGCCGGCAGCAGCTGCTGGAGGCCCTGCAGCGAGACGGCGCGATGCGCATCTCCGACCTCTCCCAGGCGCTCGGCGCGGCCGCGGTCACGATCCGGCGGGACATCGCCCAGCTCGCGGCCGAGGGGCTGGTCCGGCGGGTACACGGCGGGGTCGCCCTGATCGCGCCCGACGACCCGGCCGACGACCTCGCCGCCGCCGGCCTGGACTCGTTGAGCGGCCGCACCCTCGGCATGCTGGTGCCCTCGCTCGACTACTACTGGCCGGACGTGGCCCGCGGGGCCGAGGAGGCCGCGCAGGAGCTCGACATGCGGCTCGTGCTGCGCGGCTCCTCGTACGACACCGAGGACGACAAGCCCCAGCTGGAACGCCTCGTCGACCGCATGGCCGTCGACGGCCTGATCATCGCGCCACGGATGGACGCGCCGACCGCGCAGCGGACCATCGAGTGGCTGGACGACGCCGGCGTCCCGGTCGTCCTGCTGGAGCGCACCGCCACCGTCGGCGCCCACCACGCGGTCATGGAGTCGGTGGTCACCGACCACGCGCTGGGCGCGGCCATGGCGGTGCGGCACCTCACCTCGCTCGGGCATCAGAAGGTCGGCGTGGTGCTGGACTCCAACAGCCCCACCCGCCCGCACGTACGCCGGGGGTGGCTGGAGGCCGCCACCGAGTGCGGGCTCGACCCGGCGGCCACCGTCGAGATCGTGGTGCCCGACGCCCGCTCGGCCGAGCGGGACGCCGCGCTCGACGAGGTCCTCGACCGCTGCCGCGCGACCGGCACGACGGCCCTGCTGGTGCACGCGGACGCCGAGGCCATCGCGCTGGTGCAGCATTGCGAGGAGCGCCACCTGTCCGTGCCCGGCGATCTGTCCATCGTGGCCTACGACGACGAGGTCGCCGGCCTGTTCAGCCCGCCCCTGACCGCCGTGCGGCCGCCGCGCCGCTCGATCGGCCGCGCCGCCGTCCGCCTGGTCGCGGACCGCCTGGCCGACCCCGACCGCCCCACCCACCGCGTCGTCATCAGCCCGTCCCTGCGCATCCGCGAGTCCACCGCACCCCCACCCGCACCCTCGGGTTCGTAGCGCCGGCGCGAACGACTAGCCGGCGCTCCGGGGGAAGGCGACCGGTCGCGCGCCGAGGGCGCGGGCACGGCGCTGAAGGTCGGCGGGGTGGCCGTCCAGCCTCCGCCAGAGCGCCCGCTCGACCAGCACCAGGTCGCCGGCGCGGTACATGCCGGCGGCGGGAAACCGGGCGGCGCGCGCGAGCAACCTACGGAACTGCTCGGCCGCACGCACGCGATCGCATGGCCGACGGGCGTCACCGGCTCACCCACCGGGACCCGGAGCTCGCCGTTCCCGGTGACAGTCCACAGCGGACGGCCACCGCCTCGACCAGCGCGGGTGAACGGTGCGGCCCGTTGCGCGCCTCGATCGTGGACTTGGGGGAGGGGCGTGCCGGCCGACACGCCCATCAGCTCCTGAATCAGCCGTAGGGGTGACGATCCGCTGGGGGTTCGGCGAAGCGTTTAGAGTTTGGGTGTGCGGCGCACCTCCAGGGACATCCGGGTCACCAACCGCTTCGAGGTGATGCGGCACATCATCGCGTCCGCCACGGTCTCGCGGCAGCAGGTGGCGAGCGAGACCGGGCTGAGCGTCGCCACCGTGGCCAACCTCGTCGGTGAGCTGCTGGAGCTCGGCCTGCTGGTCGAGGTGGGCTACCAGGACTCGGGCGGCGGCCGGCCGCGCGGGCTGGTCGCGGTCAACCCGGCGGGCGGGGTGCTCGTCGGCATCGACGTGGCCGAGACCTACGTGCACGTCGAGCTCTTCGACCCGGCGCTGACCGTGCTCGCCAGCGTGGAGGAGACGCTGCATCCGGAGGAGGCCCGCCCCGAGCAGGTGGTCGCCCACATCCTGTCCAGCCTGCGATTCGCGCTGGACCAGGCGGGCGTGCCCCACGGGCGGGTGCTGGGCGTGGGCGTGAGCGTGCCGGGGCAGGTCGACCGGGAGGGCGGGGTGTCGGTCTTCGCGCCCAACTGGGACTGGCACGACGTGCCGCTGCGCAGCATGCTCGCCGCCTCGCTCGACCTGCCGCTCTACCTGGACAACCCGCTGCGCGCCTGCGCGGTGGCCGAGCTGTGGTTCGGCGCCGGGCGCGGACGCGACGACGTCGTGGTGGTCAACCTGGGCACCGGGGTCGGCGCGGGGTTCGTGTTCGGCGGCGCCCTGCACCGCGGCGCGACCAACAGCGCGGGGGAGTGGGGCCACACGACGCTCGTGCTCGACGGGCGGCCGTGCCACTGCGGCAGCCGCGGCTGCGTGGAGGCGTACGTCGGCGCCCCCGGCATCATGCAAAACCTGCGTGACCTGGCCCCGGACAGCGCGATGCTGCACCCGCAGGACCAGACCGCCACGATCCGGGCGCTGGCCGAGGGAGTCGCGGCCGGCGAGCCCGTGGCGGTGAAGGCGGTCGCCGAGTCCGCGCGCTACCTGGGCGTCGCGGTGGCCGACCTGATCAACCTGGTCAACCCCGAGGTGGTCGTGCTGAGCAGCTGGGTGGCCGGCCTGCTGGGCGAGCCGCTGGTCGCCGAGGTGCGGGCGGTCGCGGCCGAGCACGCGCTCACCCGGCCGCTCGCCGCCGCGGAGATCACGCTGTGCGGGATCGCCGGCAACCCGGTGAGCCTGGGGGCGGCGACCTTCGCGCTGGAGCAGTGCCTGTCCGGCATCGGCACGGCCCCCGGGGGCCTCGTCCGCCTGCGCTGACCCTTTTTCTACGGGTTCGGTTAAGTCCGCCCGAGGGGTTGACAGCCATGCATGTTATCGCTAACACTCGTGCGCATGATGCGCCGCCTCCTCCCGGTCCTCGCATTGTCCACATTGGTCACTGGTTTCCTGGTCGCCGGCACCGGCGGCCCGGCGCAGGCGGTGCCGCTGCCGACCGGCGCCCGCTCGCTGGAAGCGGTCAACTACGCCGGCCGGTACGTGCGGCTCGCCAGCTCGCTCGCCCAGCTCGAGGCGGTGGCCGAGGGCAGCACCGCGCAGGCCAAGCGGGACGCGACGCTCACCGTCGTCAACGGGCTGGCCGCACCGTCCTGCTACTCGTTCCAGACCAAGGACGGTTTGTTCCTGCGGCACCGCGACTACCGGCTCCGGGTCGACGCCAACACCGGCGACGCCACGTTCCGGGGCGACGCCACCTTCTGCGCGGTGGACGGCTCGGTCGCCGGGTCGGTCGCGCTCGCCTCGTACAACTACCCGACCCGGCGGATCCGCCACCGGGACTTCGCGCTCTGGCTCGACGCCTACCAGGACACGGCCGCCTTCCGGGCGGACAGCTCCTTCCGGCTCGCCGCGCCGTGGGCGCCCAAGACCGCGAAGGGCCCCGTCCTGCCCGGCCTCTTCGCCGACCCGCACATCGCCGCCTTCAACGGGCGCTACTACCTCTACCCGACCACCGACGGGTACGCGGGCTGGGCCGGCACCTACTACAAGGCGTTCTCCTCCACCGACCTGGTCAACTGGACCGACCACGGCGTCATCCTCGACCACGGGCCGGACGTCTCCTGGGCCGACAACTCGGCCTGGGCGCCCGCGGTCGCCACCCGCGACGGGCGCTACTACCTGTACTTCAGCGGCGGCCTGGCGAGCGGCAACACCGCCAAGCAGCTCGGCGTCGCGGTGGCCAGCGGCCCGACCGGCCCGTTCCGCGACGCGCTCGGCCGCCCGCTGGTGCGTAGCGACCAGTTCTCCGGCGGGCAGGCGATCGACCCGATGGTGTTCACCGACGACGATGGACAGTCCTATCTGTACTGGGGACAGGGCGTGGCCCGCGCCGTGCGGCTGAACGCCGACATGGTCTCGTTCGACCCGGCCCAGGTGCGGGTCATCACCCCGGCCGGCTACAACGAGGCGCCGTTCGTGCTCAAGCGCGGCGGCACCTACTACCTCATGTGGTCGGAGAACGACACGCGCAGCGAGGACTACCGCGTCGCGTACGCCACCGGCACCTCGCCGCTCGGACCGTGGACCAACCGCGGCGTGGTGCTGCAGAAGCGCCTCGACGCCGGCATCAAGGGCACCGGCCACCACTCGGTCGTGCGGGCACCCGGCACCGACACCTGGTACGTGGCCTACCACCGGTTCGCCGTGCCGGCCGGCAACGGCACCAACCGGGAAACCACCATCGACCGGATGGAGTTCAACGCGGACGGCACCATCCGCCCGGTCGTCCCCACGCTCTGAAGGAGCCATTCGTATGTCCAGAACCCTGCACCGGGTGGGGGCGCTGCTCGCGGCCGCCGTCCTGCTCTTCGCCTCCTGGTCCGTCGTGAGCCCGAAAGAGGCCAAGGCGCTCGACCCGTTCACCGGCTACCTGATGGCACACTTCACCGGGGAGTCGGCGACCGGCGAGCAGATCTACCTCGCGCACAGCAAGGACGGAGTGCACTGGACCGACCTCAACAACGGCGGGCCGGTCCTGCTGTCCACAGTGGGCACCCGTGGCGTCCGCGACCCCGCGCTGGTGCGCTCGCCGGCCGGCGACCGGTACTGGATCGTCGCCACCGACCTGCGGATCGCCAGCGGCACCTCGTGGAGCGACGCGGCCAACCGGGGCAGCACCTCGCTCGTGGTGTGGGAGTCGACCGACCTGGTCAACTGGTCGGCGCCGCGCCTCATCAACGTGGCCGGCGGCATCTCCGGCGCCGGCAACGCGTGGGCGCCCGAGGCGATCTGGAACCCGGCCACCAACGACTACGTCGTCTACTGGGCGACCAACTCCGCCCGTAACGGCGTGACCAAGCACCGCATCTGGTACGTGCGCACGAGCGACTTCCGCACGTTCACCGCGCCGCAGCTGTACATCGAGCGGGGCGGCAGTCAGGGCCTGATCGACACGCAGATCGTCGAGGTGGCGGGCAGCGTCGGCGGCTACCGCTACTACCGCGCCTCGGCGGACGGCCACATCACGATCGAGGCGAGCAACTCGGTGCTCGGCTCGTGGACCACGCTCGGCAATCTCGCGCACATGGGCATCTCCAACGGCACCGGCGGCGGCAACGTGGTCGAGGGTCCGATGTGGGCGCAGTTCAACGGGCGCAACGAGTGGGCGCTGTGGCTGGACCAGTTCGCGACCGGCCGCGGGTACATGCCGATCGTCTCCACCAACCTGGGCAGCACGCAGAACTTCCGCACCCAGTCCGACTACGCGATGGGCGGCAGCCGCAAGCGGCACGGCTCGATCCTCAACCTCACCGCCGCCGAGGAGAGCCGCGTGCTCGCCCGCTGGGGGAGCAGTGCGCCGATCAACCGGATCCAGTCGTACAACGCCCAGGACCGGTACGTCCGGCACGCGAACTACGACGTGCGCATCGACGCCAACGTGAGCCCGGCGCAGGACGCCCAGTTCCGGATCGTGCCCGGACTCGCCGGCGCCTCCGGCACCATCTCGTTCCAGTCGGTCAACTACCCCGGGTACTACCTGCGGCACTACGGCTTCGACTTCCGGCTCGAGGCCACCGACGGCACGAGCACGTTCGCCGGCGACGCCACCTTCCGCCAGGTGGCCGGGCTGGCGAGCTCCTCGTGGGCCTCGTTCCAGTCGTACAACTACCCGGACCGGTACATCCGGCACTACAGCTACCTGCTGCGGCTCGACCCGATCACCGACGCGCAGGGGCGGGGCGACGCGACGTTCCGGGTGGTCAGCTGAGCGGCGATTGATCGATGCCTTGTGCTGGCCCCGGCCATCGGCGTGGCGCGAGCCCGGCGTGGTTACCGTCCGGGGCGTCGCGACCGGCGTGCTCGGCGACCGGGTCGCGGCCACGGCGGAGGTCACGATGGACACCTTCGCCGCGACGGAGCCGGGGCGCGTCAAGACGTTCATCGGTGGGATTCCGGAGCTGCCGGCCACCGTGGTCGGCCTGGGCGCGCACGGCGGCCGGGCGACGCTGCCCGTGACGTGGGATCCGGCACCGCCGGGCGCCTTCGACCGTGCCGGGGTGGCGACGCTGACCGGCGTGGCCCGCGTGCTCGACGGCACGGCGCTCCCGGCCACCGCGCGGGTGCAGGTGACCGAGCCGGGGCAGGCCAACGCCGCCCTCGCCGACGGCGCCTCGGTCACCGCGACCTTCACCGAGAGCGGCTACTCGCCGGCCGGGCTGCGCAACGGCGTCACGGCCGAGAAGGCCTGGTCCAACTGGAGGTCGGGCACCCAGAACCCGTCCGAGACCATCACGGTCACGCTGGCCGGCCGGCCGACGTCGGCCCGCCCCGACCGCGCGGTGGTCACCGCGACCGCCGGCGACCCGTACGCCACCGTCCACATCGCACGGGAGCGCGGAGCCAAGCGCACCACCTGGCTCGTCACCGTCACGAGCGAGGATGGGTCGCGGACCCGCGCCTACCGGGTGGAGATCGCGCGCCGCTGACCTTTCCGCGCCGGGGCGCCGGTGGTGCGTCCCGGCGTTCTCGGGTCTGCGGTTCAAAGCCGCTCCGCTCGCTGTAGCGATATAACACGTTTAAGGATTTATGTCTGTTAAATACATCAGCCTTTCGGCTAGTGTCGGCGTGACCAAATGGATAGGCTGACGTGACAACAAAGCCGAGAGGGGAGTCTGCCGTGGCTACCGCGACCGCCGTCACTCGTGACATCCGCGCACTCGACCCCGTCCAGGAGACCGACCGGGACGACGCCGGTCGGCTGCTGGCCGCATACAAGGCGCTCCCCGCCGAGCACCCGTCCCGGCCGCGGCTGCGCGAGCGGGCGATCACCGCCTGGACGCCGCTGGCGAAGCACCTCGCCCACCGCTACCACGGGCGTGGCGAGCTGCTCGACGACCTGGTGCAGACGGCCATGGTCGGGCTCATCAAGGCGGTCGACCGGTTCGACCCCGAGCGCGGCACCGACTTCGCCGGCTTCGCCATCCCCACGATCGTCGGTGAGATCCGGCGCCACTTCCGCGACCGCACCTGGGATGTGCGGGTGCCGCGGCGGCTGCAGGAGCTGCGCCTCGCCATCACCGAGGCCAACACCGTGCTCACCCACAGCCTCGGCCGTTCGCCGACCGTCGCCGACATCGCCGCGCACCTGGAGCTGACCGAGGAAGAGGTCCTGGAAGGGCTCGAAGGGGCCCGCGCCTACAAGTCCGCGTCGCTGTCCGCGCCCGTGGGCGAGGAGGGCGGCGCGACCCTCGGCGACAGCATGGGCGAGGCCGACCAGGGCTTCGAGCTGGCCGACCTGCGCCTCACGCTCGGCGCCGCGCTGGAGGGGCTCACCGCCCGCGAGCGCCGGATCATCATGCTGCGCTTCTACGGCAACCAGACGCAGACCCAGATCGCCGAGCAGGTCGGCGTCTCCCAGATGCACGTCTCCCGGCTGCTCACCAAGGCCCTCGCCAAGCTCCGCGACCGCCTCGACGACGCGTAGCCGCCCGGGTCCTCAGCTCGCCGGGGTGCCGGCTCCGGAGCGCCGCCAGGCCAGGAAGCCGAAGACCAGGCCGGCCAGGCCGGCGATCAGCCCGGCGACGCCGGCGGTGGTGGCCAGGCCGTTGCCGCCGTCGCCGGAGTCCTCGTCGTCGCCGGCGAGGTTGACGTTGGCGTTCTCCACGCCGGCGCTGGGGCTGGACGTCGCGGCGGGCGCGGCCTTGCCCAGCTTGAGCACCGGGGCGGGGTGCTCGGGCTCCTCGCCGCCGGCGGCCGCGGGCTCCTCGATCCAGCGGACGATCTCGTTGTTTGAATACGTCTGCAGGGCCTTGAACACGATCTGGTCGACCTCCGGCAGGGGGCCCGCCGACACCTCGAACTCCTGGAACTGGCCGGGCTTGACGTCGCTGCCGGCGGCCGCGATCCAGGTGATCTTCGAGACCGCCTCGGCGACGTCCTCGCCGTGCACCTTCAGCGGCGTGGCGAGCTTCGCCCGTTCCACGGTCGCGGTCCAGCCTGGCATGGGACGCACCGACACCGAGGCGATCGCGGTCTCCGGCGGGATGTTCACCTCGAGCTTGGTGGTGGAGGCGTTGTCGCGCTCGTTCGGCACCCGGAAGGCCAGCTTCGCGTAACCGCCCTGGGTGGCCTCGCGCGGGTTGACGGTGACGTGCGCCGAGGCGGGGCCCGCGCCGATCCCGACCGCCGCCATCACACCGGCCAGCACCGCCACACCGAGTCCCGCCACCGTACGTGCTGCTCGCATCACCGCTCCTCACCCTCCGCCGGCGGCTGGGCCGGCGCCGACATGCACCGGTATGACAAGTCGGACGGGGGCGCCGAAAAGTTCCCGGCCGGCTCACATCGGCCGATAGGGTGGATGCTGGCGCGCCGGGAAGTCTGGTCGGCACTCGCTGTCGACGTGCCCTCGAGAGGCTGCTCACCATGGCTCCCGCGCCACGACTGTTCCGGCCCGGCTCCTGGGTCGAGGCCCGGCGGATCGCCGCGATCCTGCGCCAGGAGACGATCGGTGGCGCGCTGCTGCTCGGCGCCGCGCTGCTCGGCATGATCTGGGCCAACACACCGTGGTCGGCGGGATACGAGTCGCTGCGCGACCACCACCTCGGCCCGGCCGCGCTGCACCTGGATCTCAGCGTCGCGACCTGGGCGGCCGACGGCCTGCTGGCGATCTTCTTCTTCGTGGCCGGGCTGGAGCTCAAGCGCGAGTTCGTCGCCGGCGACCTGCGCGACCCGCGCCGCGCGGCGGTGCCGGTCGCGGCGGCGGTCGGCGGCGTGGCGGTACCCGCGATCCTGTACCTGATCGTCGCCGGGAGAGCGGGCGGCGACGCGGCCCGCGGGTGGGCGGTCCCGACCGCGACGGACATCGCGTTCGCCCTCGCCGTGCTGGCCGTGGTCGGCCGGCACCTGCCGGGCTCGCTGCGCACGTTCATGCTGACGCTGGCCGTGGTCGACGACCTGATCGCCATCCTGATCATCGCGGTGTTCTTCACGCGCGACCTCTCCGCGCTGCCGCTGCTGGCCGCGGCGCCACCCCTCGCCGTGTTCGCGCTGCTGGTGCGGCGGCGGGTGCGGTCGTGGTGGCTGCTGCTGCCGCTGGCCTTCGCCACGTGGGCCCTGTTCCACGAGTCCGGGGTGCACGCCACGGTGGCCGGCGTGCTGCTGGCGTTCACGGTGCCGGTCCCGCGTAGCGCGAAGGCCGGCGGCCCGGCGGCCGGCCCTGGGCTCGCCGAGCACTTCGAGCACCGCTTCCGGCCGATCTCCGCCGGCATCGCGGTACCCGTCTTCGCGTTCCTGACCGCGGGGGTCACCGTCGGCGGCCCGGACGGCCTCGCGGACGCCCTCACCGACCCGGTCGCGCTCGGGGTGATCGCCGGCCTGGTCGTGGGCAAGGCGGCCGGCATCACCGCCGCGACCTGGCTGGTCGCCCGCTTCACCAGGGCCACCCTCGACGAGGGGCTCGGCTGGGCCGACGTGGTCGCGCTGGGCATGCTCGGCGGCGTCGGCTTCACCGTGTCGCTGCTGATCGGCGAGCTCGCCTTCGGGCCCGGCTCGGCCCGCGCCGGGCAGGTCACGGTCGCGGTGCTGGCCGGGTCGGTGGCGGCCGCCCTCGTGGCGGCGGTGCTGCTGCGGCTGCGCGGCCGCGTCCACCGTGACCTGCGGGAGGCGCAGGCCCGGGACGACGACCACGACGGGGTGCCGGACGCGTACCAGACCGGCGGCTGAGCCCTACCAGGCGATGTCGCAGACGACCGCCTGATGGTCGGAGGCGTCGGCGTCGCCGGCGAGCACCGCCCGCTCGAACAGCAGCCGCTGCCCCGCGTGGCCGGGTCGGGCGAACACGTGGTCGATCCGCTTGTCGATCAGCTCGGCCGCCTCCATCGGCGCGTGCGGGTGGGCGGAGCTGAGCGTCGCCGCCGCCGGGTCGCCGCCGGCCGCCGACCAGGCGTCGACGAGCCCGGCGGCCGGGAGCGGGCGCAGCACCGGGCTGTCCGGCGCGGCGTTGAGGTCACCGGCAACGACCACCGGCACCGGCCCGTCCAGCGTGGGGTCGGCGGCCAGCCCGGCGAGCCGGTGGGCCTGGGCATGGCGGTCCTCCTGGAAGGCCGGCTCCCACTCCAGGCAGGCGACCAGCACGTGCAGCGGCCCGTCCGGATGCGCGACGGTGGCCCGCAGCGCCACGGTCGGCTTGCGGTATCGGGCCGGCATGCGCACCGCCTCCCACGTCGTGATCGGCCAGCGGCTGACCAGCCCGAGCCCGACGTCGACGCCCGCGTGCTCCGGGTCGCCGGGCGCGGGTGGGAGCGCGGGCTGGGCGTACGCCGCGTGGTGGCCCAGCGCCTCGGCCAGCTCGTGCGCCTGGCTCGTGCCGTCGGCGCCCCACACCTCCTGCAGCGCCGCGATGTCCGGGTCGGCCTCGCGGAGCGTGTCGCGGATGTGCGGCTGGCGCTCCTGCCAGGCCGGCCCGAACCGCCACCACAGGTTCCAGGTCAGCACCCGCACCCGGCTCGTCATGATGCCTCCGCCAGTCGCGGATGGCCAAGTGCTCTCATCGGCCCGCCTCGATCGCGTCCATCAACCAGGGCAGCATAGGCCCGCCGGCTGTGAATAGGGGGAGGGGAGGCGGGGTAGTGGGACCTGGTGGCTGATCTTCGGGCCGGAGGGGGTGCGACATGGACGACCGGATCGAGAACCCGTGGGGTGAGCGCACGCCTTACGGCCCCGGCGAGCGCTGGCCG
>Ga0272482_10000093_pt1 | contig 28051 bp, 26 predicted proteins | sample RVTome_8_FD_192427 | JGI IMG/M metagenome (GOLD analysis project Ga0272482, IMG submission 192427) | Soil microbial communities from uranium-contaminated site in the Upper Colorado River Basin, Wyoming, United States - RVT160D0 (version 2) ...
GCCCGACCAACGCGGCCGCGTCGAGCAAGACCCGATCAGGACGCTCTACACCCTGCACCCAGCCATCTTCACATATCAATACAAACCCGGATAGAAGACACGCCCATTATTCAGCACGTTCCTAGAGATCTCCGCGGTCGGGGTCACGGCGGGCTTTACGAGCCCGAAGAGTTTCTCGGGCTACCGCGACGTCCGTGGTGGTCCGGACCGCTGCTCCCGCGGCCTCACCCTTCGCGGCACACGACCTGCCCCGGTCCGCGTGAGACGGGGCGCGGTCGCTGGGCGGCGGCGCCACGCGACGGTGCTTTGTGAAGAGTTATCGCTGCCAGGGCAGCAACAACTCTTCACAAACCGCCGGACGCTTGTCCGGCACCACAGGACGGACCCATCACGCCAGGGCGCAACCCCGGCGGCCTTTCGGCGGAAGCGGACGGACGACCTCCAATCCCACGCCGCCGGACCCGCGCCGATCGAAAGCGCGTGATCGATACCCGCCCAGTCCCCTCGGATCGAGGACCGGCCCGATGATCGGCGCCCGCCTGAGTGGGGCGTCAGCCCGAAAGGCGCGTCACCGGGGGCGGTGTGGCCTCGCTCGGCTTGATCGTTCGCCCGAAACGTGCTGCCGATCCGCGCCGGCTCATGATCACCGCTCCAACCGCCTCCTCTGGGGAGGCAGAGCAAGAATGCCGGTCCCGCACGCACTTAACACAGCGTGACTGGACATCGACACGCCAGTAGATCGTGGTATGAACCCGCCGGCGCCAAGGGCCGCGTCGCATGCGCAATAGCGCGGTCGGGTGCTGCCGGCCGGGGCCGCGCTGAAGTGGCTGGGTCCACTTAGGATTCGGATCCGTGGATGCGGGGTACACGTCTCGCAGCGACCGAACGGGGCTCGTGTCGGCCCACGAGACGAGGAGGCACCATGGCCACGCAGGCTACGAACCCATCCACTTCGCACGCCGGCGGTACGGTGGCCGGCACCAACGTGATGGCGATACTCGCACTTGTATTCGCCTTCATCTTCTCGCCGCTCGGCATCATCTTCGGTGCCATCGCGAAGCGGCAGATCGCGCGGACCGGCGAGCAGGGGCAGGGCCTGGCGAAGGCCGGCTTCTGGCTCGGCATCGTCTTCACCGTGCTCGGCGTGCTCTGGTTCGTCGTCGTGTTCATCGCGGCGTTGTCGTCGAGCACCACCACCTGATCCACACCCGCTAGCGCGCGCCCCCGGCCTTCGCGCGGCCGGGGGCGCGTTCACGTCACTCCTGCGTGAACGCGGTGTCGAAGCGGGCGTGCGGGGGATCCCACAGCAGCGACCGCACGAAGGCCAACGCCCGTGGGGCGCCGTCCAGGCGGCTCATGCGCGCGTCCTCCCACTCGATCGAGATCGGGCCGTCGTAGCCGATCGCGGCCAGTGCCCGGAACGCGTCCTCGAACGGCACGTCGCCCTGGCCCGCCGAGACGAAGTCCCAGCCGCGGCGCGGGCTGCCCCACGGGAGGTGCGAGCCGAGCCGGCCGGCACGGCCGTCCTTCGCGCGGATCCTCGTGTCCTTGCAGTCGACGTGGTAGATGCGGTCGGCGAAGTCGACGATGAAGTTGGCCGGGTCGATGTCCTGCCACATCATGTGGCTCGGATCCCAGTTGAGCCCGAATGCCGCGCGGCGGTCGATCGCCTCCAGGGCGCGGGCCGTGGTCCAGTAGTCGTACGCGATCTCGCTCGGATGCACCTCCAGCGCGAAGCGCACGCCCTCGCTGTCGAAGACGTCCATGATGGGATTCCACCGGGCGGCGAAGTCGGCGTAGCCGTCGTCGATCACCTCCTCGGGCACCGGGGGATACATCGCGACGTAGCGCCAGATCTTCGAGCCGGTGAAGCCGGTGACCACGCCGGCGCCGAGCTCGCGGGCCAGGATCGCGGTCTTCTTGACCTGCTCGGACGCGCGGGCGCGGACCCCCTCGGCGTCGCCGTCGCCCCAGGTGCGCGAGCCGGCGATGGCCTGGTGGCGAAAGTCGAGCGGGTCGTCGCAGACCACCTGGCCCTGCGCGTGGTTGGACAGCGCCCATACACCCAGGCCGTGGCGATCCAGGATCTCCTTCCGGGAACGCAGGTAGGCCTCGTCTTCCAGCGCCCGGTCGACGTCGAGGTGCTGTGACTTGCAGGCGATCTCCAGGCCGTCGAAGCCCCAGCCGGCCGCCAGCGCGCACACCTCCTCGAAGGGGAGGTCGGCCCACTGCGCGGTGAAGAGCGTGACGGGGCGCATCACGAAACCGGAGTCGCGTGCACGCGGGCGATCGCCTCGCCGAGGATCCGCGGCAGGTCGCCCTCCGGGATCGTGAACGAGGTCTCGTCGTCGATCGCCAGCGGCGCGCCGAAGACCACCACGCCGGCGCCGATCCGGGGGCAGCCGACCGCCTGGTCGATCGAGAGTCCGCCGACGGCCTGCACGGGCACCGTGGTCGCGGCGACGATGCCGGGCAGGTCGGTGAGGGGCGAGAGTTGGAGGTCGCGCTGCATGTCGCGGTGGTCGTGGCCGATGTGGTGCAGCACCATGCCGACGCCCAGCTCCTCCAGCCGCCGCGCCTCGGCGACCCGGTCCGGCGCGGCCATGTCGTCGCCCATGACCAGCAGGCCGAAGGCCTCGCCGGCCGCGCACACCCGCTGGACCGTGGCGTCGTGCGCGCGGCCCATCACCACGACGGCGTCGGCGCCGGCCTCGGCGTACATGGCGGCCTCGCCGTAGCCGCCGTCCATGATCTTCAGGTCGGCGACGAGTGGATGATCCGGGTACTCCTTACGCAGCGCCCGCACCGCGCGGGTGCCCTCCGCGAGCACGAGCGGGGTGCCGATCTCCAGCCAGTCGGCGCCCGCCTCGACGGCGATCGCGGCCATCCGCAGCGCGTCGTCGAGCGTCTTGAGGTCGAGCGAGACCTGCACGATGCCGTGGGTCAGGTCGGACCGCTCGAGACCGCGGATGGACGTGCTCACCGGTTTGCCTCCATCGCTCGCACCCGGACCGCGCTCGAGCCGCCGAACCAGCGGTCACGCGCCTCCCGCAGGAACGCGGCCGAGGCGGCCAGCTCGTCCAGCCCGTTGACGCCGTCTTCGATGCTGATCCAGCCGTCGTATCCGGCCTCGACCAGGATCGAGAAGATCTTGTCGTAGTCGTTGAGCCCGCGCCCGATCACGCCGTGCTTGAGGGAGGCGTAGTCGAGCGGGGCGCCCGGCTCCCGGTAGCGGTCGGAGGCCTGCATGGTCACCACGCGATCGACCACCGTGCGCAGGAACTCGGCCGGGTCGGCACCGGCCACGAGCGCGTTGGACGGGTCGAACTGCACGCCGAAACGCACCCGGTCGGGGATCCGCTCCACCAGCGCCCGGAAGACCTCCGGCGCCTGGGCGAACTCCGGATGGTCCCACCCGGTGGCCTTGTAGTGGTTTTCGATCGCGAGCACGATGCTGAGCTCGGCGGCGAGGGGGAGCAGCGAGGTGATCGCCTCGGCCGCCCAGTCGAGGCCCTGCTCCAGCGCCACCTGCGGATGTGCCTGGCCGCTCAGCACCCGGCACGCGGCGCCCGGGCCACCAAGCCGCGCGGTCGCCCGCATCGCCGCCGCGTGCCGCTCGACCTCGCGGGCCCGCACGTCGCGGTCGGGGTGGGTGAAGTCGGGGGAGGCGCACATCATCGGCATCGCGAAGCCGGCCGCGGTGACCGCCTCGCCGACGCGGTCGAGGTAGGCGTCGCCGCTCTCCCAGAGGAATCCGGTGTGCAGCTCCAGCCCGTCGACGCCGAGGGTGCGGGCCTCCTCGATCCACGTGAAGACCGGCTTGGTGCGGCTGATCACCATCTCGTGCAGGTCGCCCTTGGGGAAGGCAGCGATCCTCATGGCTTGAGACCCTAGCACCAAAAGATGAGCGCTTGTGTACAGACTTTGATTCCTTTCTGAACTATTGTTGGGCCGAGTCGAGCATTCTGGAAGGCTGGGCCTATGAAGGCGTTGGTCAAGTACGCGGCCGCCGACGGTGCCCTGGAGGTGCGCGACCTGCCCGAGCCGGTCGCCGGTCCCGGCACCGTGCTGGTGCGGCTGCACACGGTGGGCGTGTGCGGGTCCGACATCCACATGTGGCACAACACGCAGAGCAAGAGCTCGGTGGGCGTACTCCCGGTGACGCTCGGCCACGAGTCGGCCGGTGTGATCGCGGCGGTCGGCGAGGGCGTCACCGGCTGGGCGGTGGGCGACCGGGTGGTGTGCGAGACCGCCGCCTCGATCTGCGGCGTGTGCGCGCTGTGCCGCTCCGGCCGCTACAACCTGTGCCCCTGGCGCGAGGGGTACGGGCTCAAGCGGGACGGCGCGATGGCCGAGCTCATGGTCGCCGAGCCGCGCGTGCTGCACCGCATCCCGGAGAGCGTGAGCTTCGGTGCGGCGGCGATGACCGAGCCGTACGCGGTGGCGTACAACGCGGTGGTCGAGCGGGCCGGCGTCGACCCGGGCGACCTGGTGGTGATCCAGGGCGCGGGGGCGATCGGGGTCCTCGCGCTGGAGATCGCGATCCTGCGCGGCGCCGGCACCACGGTCGTGCTCGGCACCGCCATCGACGCGGAGCGGCTCGACAAGGCCAAGGCCCTCGGTGCCGACCACGTCCTCGACATCACCCGCGAAGACCCGGTCGCGCTGGTCGCCTCGCTGCACGACGGGCTCGGCGCCGACCTGGTGGTGGACGCCACCGGCGTGAGCGTCGCGCTGGAGCAGGGCATGCGCATGGTCCGCCCGGGCGGCGCGATCGCCAAGGTCGGGTGGGGCCCGCAGCCGCTCGGCTTCACGATCGACCCCCTGGTGAAGAAGGCGGTCACGCTCTACGGCTGCTACTCGCACACCTGGACCACCTGGGAGAACGTGCTGCGCCTCTTCGCCGACGGCCGCCTCCACCCGGAGCGGGTGCTCGGCGGGGTGTACCCGATCGAGCGGTGGGAGGAGGCGTTCTCCGCCATGCAACGAGGCCACCATGTGAAGTCGGCGCTGCGCATGGAGGGCGAGTGACTATCCGGCTCGGGATCGTCGGCCTCGGCGCGGTCGCCCAGGCGGTGCACCTGCCACTGCTCGCGAAGCGGCCCGACCTCTTCACGATCGCGTCGATCTGCGACCTCTCGCCCGAGGTGACGGAGGTGCTCGGCGCCCGCTTCGGCGTGCCCGGGTCGCGGCGGTTCCACGTACTCGACGAAATGCTGGACCACGGTGGCCTGGACGCGCTGATGGTGCTGGCGCGGGGATCGCACACCGCGCAGGTCTTGGCGGGTTTCGCGCGCCGGCTGCCGGTCTTCTGCGAGAAGCCGCTGGCCTACACGACCGCCGAGGTCGACCGGATCATCGCGGCCGTGCCCGACCTCGGGGCCCCGGCGATCCTGCTGGGCTACATGAAGCAGTACGACCCGGCGGTGGTCGAGGCGGCGCGCGTCCTCGCGGACGTGGATGACATCCGCAGCATCGAGGCGTCGGTGCTGCACCCGACCGGTGCCTCCCAGCTCGCGCCCGCCCGCGTGGTCGGGCCGAGCGCGCCGATCGCCAACCCGGACGGCGACGCCGAGGACCGCGAGCTGTGGCAGGCGGCGGTGGGCGACGCCGATGAGGACACCTGGCGCACCTACCGCGGCGCGCTGGTCAGCAGCCTCGCGCACGACCTCTCGATCATGCGCAGCTTCGGCGCACCGCCGGCGACCGTCGAGTACGCGGACATCTGGCGCCAGACCTCCCGCCACGCGGTGCGTGACGTGGGGCGCGACCGCAAGTCCTTCGGCGAGCGCCCGCCCTCGATCTCGGCGGTGGGCACGCTGGCCGGCGGTGGGCGGTTCAGCCTGGCCTGGCACTACCTGCCCGACTTCCCCGCGTACCGGGAGACGGTGCGCGTCGTGCACGGGGCCGGCGCGGTCGAGCTCGTCTTCCCCTCGCCTTACCTGTTGCACGCCCCGACCGAGTTGACCGTGACTACGCTGGACGGCGACGCCGAGCGGCGGGTGGTCCGCCGCAGCACGACCGAGGCGTTCGAGACGCAGTTGGAGGCGTTCCACGCCATGGTCGTTGAGGGCACACCGCCGCGTTCCGGCTTGCCGGCCGGGCGCGCCGACATCCTGGACTGCCAGCGCATCCTCGCGGCCTTCGCGGCCCGCACCGGCACTGTCGTGGGCGGCGAGGTCGGCAAGCTGATAGGGGAGATTTCTCGGTGACCGATCCCATCCGCGCGGCCATCGTTGGGTACGGGCTGGCCGGGCGTGTCTTCCACGCGCCCCTGATCAGCGCCGACCCGGCATACGAGCTGGCCGGCATCGTGACCGCCAATCCGGAGCGGTCGGCGGCGGCCGCCGCGCTCTACCCGTCCGCGCGCATCCTGTCCAGTGTGGACGAGCTGCTCGCCGCGGACGGCTTCGACCTCGTCGTGGTCGGTGCGCCGACCCCGGACCACGCGGCCGTCGCGGCCCGCACGATCGAGCGCGGGCTCGCCACCGTCGTCGACAAGCCCCTGGCGGTGCGTAGCGTGGAGGCGGCCGAGCTCATCGAGCTCGCCTCGCTCCGTGGTGTCCCGTTGACCGTCTTCCAGAACAGGCGGTGGGACGGCGACTTCCTCACGCTGCGGCGGCTGGTGGAGCAGGGGGCGCTCGGCGACGTGTGGCGCTTCGAGTCACGCTTCGAGTGGAACAGCAGCCGCCCCCGTCCACAGTGGAAGCAGGAGACGCCGGGTGTCGACGGTGGCGGCGTGGCGTACGACCTGGGTGCGCACCTCATCGACCAGGCGGTGCGCCTCTTCGGGCCGGTCGAGTCGTACTACGGCGAGCTCGACGGCCACCGCCCCGGCGCGGTCAACGACGACGACAGCTTCATCGCGCTCACCCACACCTCGGGCGTGCGTTCGCACCTGGCGATGAGCAGCATGGTGGCGCAGCGCGGGGCCCGATTCCGGGTGCTGGGCTCCGACTCCGGCTTCACCAAGTGGGGGCTCGACCCGCAGGAGTCCCAACTGGCCGGCGGGATGTCGCCGCTGGACGAGGCCTTCGGCGTGGAGCCGGCGGAGGCGTGGGGCAGGCTGGGGCGCGACGGCGAGACCGCGCCGGTGCCGACCGAGCGGGGCGGCTATCGCGAGTTCTACGGTCAGCTCGCGGCCGCGCTCCGCGACGGTGCCCCGCTGCCGGTCGACCCGCGTGACGCGCTGGTGGCGATCGGGATCATCGAAGACCTTCAGAGGCTGCGGGCGTAGGGGTCGTAGTCTTCCGGCACCGGCTCGGCCCTGGGGGCGCGGCTTTCCACGGCGACCGGCTCGCCCCGCTCGATCGACTCGGTGATCGCGGCCATCGTGTCGAGTACGTGGTAGGCGAGCTCGCCCGAAGCCCGGTGCGGCACGCCGGCCGCGACCGAGCGGGCGATGTCGAGCGTGCCCAGCCCGCGCCCGGCGACCGGGCCGGTGGCCGGCACGACCGTGGGCTCGCTGTCGCTCTTGCGCCGGATCAGCAGGGCGCCGTCGAAGTGGTTGGGATCGGGGATGGTCAGCGTGCCCTCGGTGCCGACGATTTCCACATGCCCCACGCGGCGATGCGGCGAGTCCCAGCTCAGCACGCCGGTCGACGCGCCGCCCTCGACGAACTCCGCCAGGAAGCTCACGTGCGTCGGCACGCCCACGGCGATCTCCCGGCCGGTAAGCAGCGTTCTTTTCGGCCGTGCCGTCCGGCCGATCGCCACCACCGAGCGAAACGAGCCGAGCGACTGGGTGAGCGCGGTCAGGTAGTACGGCCCCATGTCCCAGAGCGGGCCGGCGCCGCGTGACAGCAGCACCTCCAGGCCGGGGTGGTCGTCGACCGGCCCGGGCACCTCGAAGAGCGTGAGCCCGGTCAGTGGCTGGCCGATGTCGCCGCGGTCGATGATCCGGCGGGCGGTCTGTAGCCCGGCGCCGAGGAACGTGTCCGGCGCGCCACCGATCCGCCGGCCGGTCGCCTTCGCGGTCTCCAGCAGCTCGCGGCCGCCCTCGCGGTCGAGCGCGAACGGCTTTTCGGACCACACGTGCTTGCCGGCCCGCATGGCCGCGAGCGACACCTCGGCGTGCGCGGTCGGGATCGTCAGGTTGACGATGATGTCGACGTCGGGGTGGGCGAGGGCGCGCTCGGGCGGCCCCGACTCGGCCACCCCGTAGGCCTTGGCCTGCTCCGCCGCCTTGTCCTCGAAGAGGTCGGCGATGACCCGCACCTCGAGGTCGGGAAAGCTGGTGAGATTGTCCAGGTACTGGCCGCTGATCCGGCCGGCGCCGATGACGCCGACACCAACGGGTGCACTCATGCCGCCGTCCTCGCCTGGAGATAGTCGAAGCTCGCCGCGATCCCCTCGAAGATATCCCCGGCGTACTCGTCGAACTCGACCGCGCCGGCCTCCACGTGAGGCGTGGCCGCGATGATCTCGTCGAACGGCAGCTTCCCCCGGCCGGCCGGCAGCTGCTGGGTGTTGTCGCGGCTTATCGGGCCGTCCTTGAGGTGCAGGAAACGCACCCGGTCGCCGAGCCGGTCGAGCAGCGCCAGCACGTCTTCGCCGCCGACCGCCACCCAGTACACGTCGATCTCCAGCACGACCTCGGGGCGCAGCCGGTCGGCGAGGAGCTCCAGCGCGGTACGCCCGTCGAAGCGCCGCTCCAGCTCCCACCAGTGGTTGTGGTAGCCGACCCGCAGCCCGTGGTCGGCGGCCGCGTTGAGCCCGGCGGCGATCACCTCGACGCCGGCCCCGGAGGTCCAGTGCTCCTCCGGGATGTACGTGTCGATCACCGCCGTGGCGCCCAGCTCGCGGGCGGCGGCGAAGACCTCCTCGGGGTCGGGCACCTCCCGGCCGGGCAGCGCGACCAGCGGCGACGTGAACGTCGGCACGCCGAGCCCGTGGTCGCGCACGGCCCGGGCCAGCGCCGGCCCGCGCGCGTAGAGCTTGTGCGAGGCCTCGACCTGCCGGTAGCCGATTTCCGCCACGCGGGCCAGCGTGCCCGGGAGATCATCGTCGAGGGCCTGGCGGACGCTGTAGAGCTGCAAGGAGAGCGATTGCAGGGCCATGTTCGGAGGCTAACAGAAATGTGTGCTGTTAGCACCATCATGTGTTACGAAGCGAGCACCTCCAGCAGCGTCCCCGTTGGCTGTCATGCGCTTACTCGACTATGTCGATAGGATTAATAGGTAGTTTCATGTATACATTTAGGTCTATCAATGTTAAGGTGCGGGATGGCCACCACCACCATGCCTTGGCTGTCGGGGTGGCCGGCGACCCGGCTACGCCGCCGCGCGGCTCGCGCCCGGGCCTTCCCGGCCCCGTCCGTCCCACCTCTGGCACGCGCCGAGCGCGTGCTGCTCACCCGCAACGGCGTGGTCGCCACCGACCGCGCCCTCTTCTGCGAGCCCGGCCTCGCCCGCGCCGAAGCCGGCGACGTGCCGCGCGACCCGGCTTCGGAGTGGGTGCGGCTGGGCTGGGAGCAGGTCGCCCGCGCTGACCGGCACGAGCGCGGCCTGCTGCTCACCGCGTGGGCTCCCGGCCTGCCGCCCCGCACGGTCCTCGCCGTCGAGCGCGCCTCGCGGCTGCTGGCACTCGCCCGCGAGCGGATCGCCTGGACCACGCTGCTGACGACCCGCGTCCCGATCGCCGGCCGCTCGGCGAGCGTCACCGCCCGCCGCCAGCCCGGCCCCGGCACCCTGCTCTGGATAGTCGCCCTGGACCCTGAGGTAGCGCCGTCCGAGGAGGTGGAGGCCGAGCTCGTGGCCGCGTTGGCCCACCTCAGAGCGACCCACCTGGTGAGCTGATCAGGGTGGCGCGGACCAGGTCGCCGGGGGTGGCGGTGGCCACCGCGGCCACCTCGCCGGTCGGGGTTACCATCATCGAGTGGCCGGCTGTCGTGGTGAAGCCGCCGCCGGTCGGGCCGGCGAAGCTGGCCATCGCCACCCATACCCGGTGGGTGGTGGCGATGCGGTGGGCGCGCTCGGCGAGCACCTCCGGGCGGTCTTCGGCCACACCCGCCACGTAGGCGTCGATGCCCAGCGCCGCCGTGTCGGCCGCGTGCTGGGGGACGCCGGTGTCCTTGCAGATGGCCAGGCCCAGGCGCCAGCCGTCGACCTCGATCACCGCGGGCTTGGGGCCGGGCACGAAGTGGGCGGGCTCGTCGCCGCCCAGGTTGACCTTGCGGTAGGCGACCGTCACGCCGCCGCCGTCCACGGCCAGCATCGCGATGTGCGGGCCTTCGATGGGGGCGCCGACCAAGGCGACGGCTCCGCTGGCGGCGCACGCCTCGACGAGAGGGACGAGCCGCGGGTCACTGATGTCCACAGTGGAGGCTTCCAGCTCGTACCCGGTGAGTGACATCTCGGGAAAGACCACGACGCGCGTGCCCGCGGCCCGGACCACCGCGGCGTGGGTGGCGATGTTGGTGACCAGGTCGTGCGAGACGATGGGTGGCTGGGCGACGGCGATGGTCAGCGACATGCCAAGAAATCTAGTGTGGTCACCACGCTAAAGCGCAAGATCAAAGGTCCTCTCAAGCAGTTCTAACTGCTTGAGAGGACCTTTGATCACAGCAGCGCGGCCAGCGCGGGGTTGTCGATCCCGGCGGCGAGCAGGCGGGCGGCGCCCAGCGCGGCCGGGTCGCCGAGGCGGTGGCGGTGCAGGTGCGCGCGGACCACGAGCTCGCCCAGGTCGCACCGCGCGGCAAGCGACGCCAGCGAGCCGGCCAGCGCGGCGGCCTGTTCGCGCTCGCCCTGCTCGATGGCCGTGGTGGCGGCGGCGTCCAGCACGTAGCCGTGCACCCACTGGTAGCGGTCGGGCACCCCGGAGCAGCGGCGCCGCGCCTCGCCCAGCCACCGCGTGGCTTCGGCGCGGTCGCCACGCGCGGCGTGCAGGCGGCCGAGGCCGCGCGCGGCCATGCCCTCCCAGCACGGGTCGTCGAGCTGGAGCGCGAGCGTCCAGGCCCGTTCCAGGGTGTCGGCGGCGGTGTCAGTGTCGCCGGCGGACAGGGAGAGCTCGGCCTGGAGGGACTGCGGCCAGGGCAGGAACGCCATCCACCGCTGCTCCTGGATCAACGCCAGCGAGCGGTCGAGCGCGGCGCCCGCCTGGCTGCGTTCGCCGCGCAGCAGGTGGGCTCTGGCCAGGACAGAGAGCGACCAGGCCTCCTGCCGCGGGTCGCCACCACTCGCGGCCCGCTCCGCCGACTCGCCGAGCTGCGCGAGAGCGGTGGGGTAGTCACCGCGGTCGGAGGCGTTCATACCGCGTACGCCGAGGATGGCCGCGAGCTCGGCGTCGGTCTCGGCGAGCGCCGCCGCCTTGGCCAGCCTCGCCTCGCCGGTGCCCCGCCGGCCGGCCTGCACCTCGACGAAGCCGAGCTGCCGGTGCGCGGTGACCGCGGTCGCCCGGTCGCCGGCCCGCGTGGCCAGCTGGATCGCTTCCTCCAGCACGACGGCGCCCTCGTTGTCCCGGCCGCGCACCGCGTGCACCAGCGCGCCCCCGAGCGCGGCGAGCGCCTGCCCCTGCACGGCGCCGTCGCCGGCCCGCGCCGCCTCGGTGACCGCGCGGCGCAGGCACTGCAGCCCCGCGTCGACGGCACCGGCGGCGATCGCGGCCCGGCCGGCCTCGAGCTGGCTGAGCGCGGCGGCCCGTCCCCGTAGCGGCGACACCATCGCCGACTCGGGCCCCACGTCGGCGGCCTCGCGGAGGGCCGCCGACGCCTCGAATCCCAGCTCGCGCCGCAGCAGGTCTTCCCCCACCGCGATCTGCCGCAGCGCCGCCGCCCGGTCGCCGGCCACCGCGAGGCTGCGTACCAGCAGCTCGTGGTTGCCCTCCTCGAGCGGGTTGCGGGCGACGGCGCGGGCCGCGTACCCGACCGCCTCGCCCGCCGCCCCGCTCGCCAGCAGCGCCACGGCGGCCAGCCGCAGCCGCGCCTCGACCGCCGCCGACACCCGGTGCCGCGCCACCAGCAGCCACGACTCGAACTCCAGGCAGGCCGGCAGGCTCACCCCTTCGAGCAGCTCGCCGCCGAGGGCGAGCAGCGGGCCCGGGTCGCCGTCCGGGTCGGACAGCAGCCCCGTGTCCACCGCGATCCCGTCCCCCAACGCGGTGACCACCGGATCGCCGGCGAACGCGCCCGCGCCCCCCAACGCGCGGCGCAGCTCGGCGAGCGTCCACCGCAGCGCCCCCAGCGGGTCGTCTGCGTCGGCGAAGAGCAGCTCGGCCAGGTGGCGCCGGCTCGGCGGCCGCTCCGCGAGCAGCAGGTAGGTGAGCAGCGCCCAGGCCTTCCGGCCGCGCGGCGAGCGCACCGGCTGGCCGTCCAGCTCGATGGCTGGCGGGCCGAGCAGCCGGATCGTGTACACGAGCGGATTATCCGCGCACCACGCCGACGGATTCGAGGTATTCGGCCGGCGCCGCGACCGTGCCGTCACTGGCGCGGTTGAAGCGGACGGCCACCTCGGCGAGGTCGATCGCGAACCGCTCCCGGTCCGCCTCGGACAGCGAGCCGGCCAGCCGCGTGATCGGGCCGTAGTAGTGCCGGAACCACTCCGAGAAGTGCGCGGGGGAGTGGTAGCGGAAGGTGTACATGCGGCTGGTGAGCGCCGTCCACTCCACCCGGTCGCCGAAGAGGCCGGTCAGGTGGTCGGCGGTGCCCCACAACGTGGGCGAGCGGATTCCGGCCGGCGGCGGCGCCCACTTCGCGACGGTCTTGAAGAGGTCACCGATCATGCCGGTCGGCGTCCAGCAGGCCAGCGCGATCCGGCCCCCCGGCTTGGTCACCCGCACCAGCTCGTCGGCCGCCCGCTGGTGGTCGGGCGCGAACATCACCCCGACCGTGCTCACCACCAGGTCGAACGCGCGGTCCGGCACCGGCAGCGCCTCGGCGTCGCCCTCCTGGAACGTCACCTCCAGGTGCTCGGCCGCCGCCCGATCCCGCCCCTGCTCCAGCAGGTTGGTCGCGTAGTCGACGCCGGTCGCCTCGGCGAATCGGCGGGCGGCGGCCATCGCCGCGTTTCCCTGGCCGCAAGCGACGTCCAGGACCTTCTGGCCGGCGCGTACGTCGGCCGCCTCCACCAGCAGCTCGGCGATGATCTGCAGGGTGTTGCCCACTCGCGGGTAGTCGCCGGTCTCCCAACCGGCCCGCTGGTTCTTCTTGATCGTCTCGAAATCGATGGTCGCGCTTGTCACGGTGCTCCTCCTTGCGTGATCTTTCGACACAAGGAGACCCGCCGGCCGTGTGACGGGGCGTGTGACGCGACTTACGGGTATCCGACAGCCCGCGCCGGCGCCTCGATCGTCACCACGCGGCCGCCCCGCGAACCGTCCTGCGGCGGCGGCCACGACGCGGTGGTGACGAAGAGCGTGGTGCCCTCCGGACCGCCGAGGACGCACGCGAAGGCACCCTGGTCGAAGCTCTCCGTCTGGAGCACCTCGCCGCCCTCCCGCACGCGCACGCAACGCTGGCCGGGCACGTCCGCGTACCAGACCGCGCCGTCGGCGTCGAGGCAGATGCCGTCCGGGAAGGCACCGGGCAGTTCGGCCCAGACCCGCCGGTTGGCGAGGCCGCCGTCGGCTTCGATGTCGAACGCGGTGAGCCGGTGCCCGTACGTCTCGGCGAGGATCAGCGTGGCACCGTCGGGCGCGACGTATGCGTTGCCCCGCCCGTCGACCACCATGTCGCCCCACGGAAACGGGGACAGCGCGGCGAGGTCGGCGTGGGGCACCAGCGACCCGTCCGGCTCCTGTCGCAGCAGCTTGCCCTCGTTGCACGAGACGACGAGGAAGCGGCCGTCCGGCAGCCACCCGAGCCCCATCGGCATGCCCGGGACGCCCGCGACGACCTCCCGCTTTCCGTCGAGATCGGCGCGGACCACCTCGTTGGCGGCCATGTCGGACAGCCACAGGCGGCCGTCGTGCCAGCGGGGCGACTCGCCCATCCCGAGGCCGGTAAGCAAGGTGTTCATGGTTGGTCCCTCCAGGGGTGTAGGTCCTGCTCTCACCCGGGACGTAGAAGCCAGCCCGCCGTCTTCGACATCAGGTCAGAGACTTTTTGAGCTACCGCGACGCCCGTCGTGGTCCAGACCGCTGCTCCCGCGGCCTCACCCCCCGCGGTCCACGACCAACCCCGCCCTTGCTCTGCTTCTGCGCGGATTGGCGGTAGCCCTGTAACGCAGCGTCGATGCGCGCGGCGAGGAATTGCGATCAACCCAGGATGAAGGCCGCCCACGCGGGCGCGATGAGCCGATAAATCCGTAGAAAGCCCCCACCACCTAGAGCAACGGAGCCCTGGTGCGAGCCGCGCGCGGAGGGTTAAGCGCAACCAGCAGAGGACGGGTGAGGCCGCGGGAGCAGCGGTCCGGACCACCGCGGACGTCGCGGTAGCTCAAATCTTCAGTCTCTTGGAGTGATCCTCTAGCGGCCGACGAAGACGGGCGGTACGCGGGTGTGCCAGGGGGCCGCCACCTCGAGTTGGGCCGCCATTCGCAGGAGGAGGTCTTCGCGGCCGTAGCCGGCCACCAGCTGCACCCCGATCGGCAGGCCCTCGCGGCTCTGGCCGATCGGCAGGCTGATCGCCGGGTGCCCGGAGATGTTGAACGCGGCGGTGAACGGCCCGTACTCGAAGATGCGCCGCAGCCACGACCGGGCGGTGTGGTCCGGGTCGTCGTAGTCGAGCGTGCCGTGTGGCGCGGGCAGCTGGCCGAGCGTGGGTGTGACCAGCAGGTCGTACCGGCTGAGGAAGAGGCCGACCGGCCGCGTGACCTGGTGCTGGGCGTCGACGGCGGCGAGCAGGTCGAGCGCGCTCGCCGCCTCCGTTTCGGCGACCACGCGGCGGGACACCGCCTCCATCAGCGACGCGTCGGGGCGGCGGGGGGCTCGCAGGATGGCGCCGCCCGTGCCGTACACGCCGAGCATCGCCGCCTCGACGATGGCCTCCGCGTCGAGGGTGGGGCTCGCCTCGGTGACCTCGTGGCCGAGCAGCTCCAGCACCTTGGCGGTGGCCTCGGCGACCTCGACGACCTGCGGGTCGACCAGTACGCCGGACCAGGCCTCCGTCGCCAGCGCGACCCGCAGGCGGCCGCCGGCGGCGCCGACCTCCTCCGCGTAGGGGCGGGCCGGTGGGGGTGCGAAGTACTTGTCGCCGGCCGGGGGCGCGCTCACCGCGTCGAGCAGGTGGGCGGCGTCTCGCACGGTGCGGGCCAGCGCGAACTCGACGATCAGGCCGAAGCCGACCTCGCCCGCGTACGGCCCCGAGGGTGTGCGGCCGCGGCTGGGCTTGAGGCCGACCAGCCCGCAGCAGGCGGCCGGGATGCGGATCGAGCCGCCGCCGTCGTTGCCGTGTGCCAGCGGCACCGCCCCGGCGGCGACCAGCGCGGCCGACCCGCCGCTCGATCCGCCGACGCCGCGGGCGAGGTCCCACGGGTTTCGGGTGACGCCGCGCAGCACCGACTCCGTGGCGAAGGCGAGTCCCAGCTCAGGCGCCGTGGTCTGGCCGAGCGTGACCAGCCCGGCGGCGCGGAAGCGGGCCATCAGGTCGTGGTCGACCATCGCGGTGGCGCCCCGGATGCTCCGGCTGCCCAGCGCGAACGGCACCCCGCGGGCGAACGGCCCGCTGTCTTTGATCAGGAAGGGCACGCCGCCGAGCGGCCCGTCCGCCTCGTGCTCCAGCGCCGGCGCGAAGAGCGGCAGGGTAAGGGCGTTGAGCTCGGTGTTTGCGGCCTCGATCGCCTCGCGGGCGACCTCCTCGACCTCGACCGCGGTCACCTCGCCGGCCCGGATCAGCGCACGCAGGCCGACCGCGTCGAGGCTCGCGTACTCCCGGAGGTTCACAACGCGTAGGCCGCGGCGAGCTTGTCCATGATGGTGTCGAAGCGGGGGTCGACCCGGCGCCGGGCCGGGTCCTCGTCGTGCCAGGCGACGATCTCGCGGGCGCCCTGGTGAAACGGGATCGTCGCCACGAAGCCCGGCACCAGCGCGCGGAGCTTCGAGTTGTCGAACACCATCGAGTGCGCCTTGTCGCCGAGCAGGCCCGCGCCCCACTCCGGGTCGGCCGCGGCGATCGCGTCCGACGGCACGTGCACGATCCGTGGCTCGGCTCCCGCCGCGGCGCCCAGCTCCAGGGCGATCTGGTCCCAGGTGAGCACGTCGTCGGAGGTGATGTGCACCGCCTCGCCGATCGCCCGCGGGTGGCCGAGCAGCGGCACGAACCCGCGCGCGAAGTCCTCGTGGTGGGTGAGCGTCCACAGTGAGGTGCCGTCGCCGTGCACGATGACCGGCTTGCCCTGCCGCATCCGCTCCACGATCGTCCACCCGCCGTCGAACGGGATCAGCGTGCGGTCGTACGTGTGCGAGGGACGGATGATCGTGGCCGGGAAGCCGCTGTCCCGGTACGCCGCGACCAGCAGGTCCTCGCACGCGATCTTGTCGCGGGAGTATCGCCACACGGGGTTGCGCAGCGGTGTCGACTCCACCACGGGCACCCGGGCCGGCGGGGTCTGGTAGGCCGAGGCCGAGCTGATGAAGACGTACTGCCGGGTGCGGCCGGTGAACGCGGCCAGGTCGGCTTGGACATGGTCGGGGGTGAACGCCACCCAGTTGACCACCGCGTCGAAGTCGAGCTCGCCCAGCGCGGCCCGCACCGAGTCGGGATCGCGGATGTCCGCGCGGAGCACGGTCGCCTCCGGCGGCAGTGGTCGGTGGGTGGTGGTGCCGCGGTTGAGCACGTACAGGTCGATGCCGCTCGCCACGGCGAGGCGCGAGGAGGCGGAGCTGATGATGCCGCTACCGCCGATGAAGAGCACCCGGAGATCACCCACGCCGCCACCATAACGCCGATCGCGTACCGGAGTGCGAGGAAATATCATGTCCCGGATCATGATCGCGAACGGTCCACTGTAGAGAGGAACCCCCGATGGGTGTCACCCGCAAGGATGCGTTGCGAATTCTCGGCGGTACGGGGGTGGCCGCGGCGGCCGCCGCACTGGCCCCCGGAGCCGCCGCCTCGGCCTCCGGCGGAGGGGTCATCCGGCGCGACGTGTGCGTGATCGGCGGTGGGGCCACCGGCACGTACGCCGCGGTCCGCCTGCGCGACCTCGGGCACAGCGTCGCGGTCGTGGAGCGAGCCGGGCGGCTGGGCGGGCACACCGAGACGTTTCACGACCCGGTCAGTGGCGGCAGCACCGACATCGGGGTGCTGATCTACCACGACATGCCGCTGGTCAGGGACTTCTTCGGCCGTTTCGACGTGCCGCTCGTGCGGTACACCGGCCAGGGCGGCACGACCAACCACTACGTCGACTTCCGCACCGGGAAGGTGGTGCCCGGCTACACGCCGCCGGCGCCCGCCGCGCTGCCCGCGTACCTCGCGCTGCTCCAGCGGTACCCCTACCTCGACCAGGGCTTCGAGCTGCCCGACCCGGTGCCGGCCGAGCTGCTGCTGCCGTTCGGCGAGTTCGCCCGGCGGCACCAGCTCGAGTCGATCCTGCAGCTGCTCTTCGGCTACGCGCAGGGCCTCGGCGACATCCTCCAGATCCCGGCCATCTACATGCTGAAGAACGTCAGCCTCAGCGTGCTCAGCAGCGTGCTCAGCGGCTCGCTCCTGATCACCGAGCGGCGGGACAACAGCGAGCTGTACGAGAAGGCCACCGCCTACCTCGGCGCGGACGCGCTGCTCGGCGCGCACGTGACCCAGGTGCACCGCGGCCCGCGCGGCATCCAGGTGCGGGTGGCCACGCCGCAGGGGCCGCGCGTGATCCACTGCCGCAAGCTCGTCGTCACCGCGCCGCCGCTGCTGTCCACTTTCGACGGCTTCGACCTCGACGGGACCGAACGGGCCGTCTTCGGTCGCTTCCACCACCACTGGTACTGGACGGCGGTGGCCCGCCTGGCCGGGATGCCCACCGGCGTCTCGCTGGTCAACGTCGGCGCGGACACTCCGTACAACCTCGCGCCGCTGCCCGGTTTCTACGGCCTCACCGTGACCGGCGTGCCCGATCTGTGGGGAGTCAAGTACGGCAGCACCGGCCCGCTGAGCGACAGCGCGGTGCGGGCCGCTGTCGTCGCCGACATCCGGCGGCTGCGCACGGCGGGTTCGTACCCGGTCGAGCTGGCCGGCCTGGAGATCTTCAAGGCGCACAACCCGTTTGAGCTGGTGGTCCGCCCCGGCGACATCGCGGGCGGCTTCTACCGCCGGCTGTACGGGCTGCAGGGGCGAAACCACACGTTCTACACCGGTGCCGCGTTCCACACGCACGACTCGTCGCTGTTGTGGCGGTTCACGGAGGAATTGTTGCCCCGCATCGCCGCCTGATCGGCTGTCCACAGTGGTCTGTATGGGCCGTTGACGCTCCGATCCCATTCTTAGTAAAGTTTCTTTCTAATTGTGGTGGCGCGGTCAGCGCCGCCCGCATCCCCTGGCATGGCCCGTTGGAGCGTTCATGAAAATGCGCAAGCTCGGCCCGATGCTCATCGCCACCGTCCTGACCACCGCCGGCCTCGTGGCGGTCACGCCCACGAGCGCGCTGGCCGCACCCACCGACTGCACGATCTCGTTCAACGGCAACCCGCGCAGCGTGCAGAGCTACTGCGCGAGCGGCACCGGGGAGCACAAGATCCACATGGTGCTGCGCCACTTCCTACCCGAGGTCGGACGCATCCCGGTCGCCGGCGAGTGGGCGCCGGTGGGTGGCATCTCGATCACCGGCTACCCGCCGCACACCATCGAGAACGTCTGGATCGAGACGCGCGGGTAGTCGCGGGTGAACATCCGGCCCCGCTCGACGATGAGCGGGGCCGGTCCGCGCGCGGACGCCGTTTTTGGAGAAGCAGCTTGTCGGAGGTCTCGGGTAGGTTGAAGCGCATCTAGGGCCGATGGGGGGTTCACCATGGGTGAGGCCACGAGCGTGGTGGGCGTGGAGTTGCGCCTGGAGGAGTACCGGACGGAGCTCAACGGCTACTGCTACCGGATGCTCGGCTCGGCTTTCGAGGCCGAAGACGCGGTGCAGGAGACGATGGTCCGCGCCTGGAAGGCGTATGACCGGTTCGAGGGCCGCTCGGCGCTTCGCTCCTGGTTGTACCGGATCGCCACGAATGTCTGCATGGACATGCTCGGCAGCGCCCAGCGGCGCGCCCGCCCCATGGAGCTCGGCCCCTCCGCCAAGACCCGTGAGGTGACCGAGGTGGTGACGCTGCCCGAGCAGGTCTGGGTCGGCCCGGTGCCGGACAGCCGCGTGGTGCCCGACCGCAGCGACCCGGCCGACGTGGCGGTCGCCCGCGACTCGATCCGGCTCGCGTTCATCGCCGCTCTCCAGCACCTGCCGCCCAAGCAGCGCGCGGTGCTGATCCTGCGCGAGGTGCTCGCCTGGTCCGCCCAGGAGACCGGCGAGCTGCTCGGCCTCACCGTCGCCTCGGTCAATAGCGCGCTCCAGCGGGCCCGCGCCACGATCTCCTCGGTCGACATGACCGGCGACCGGCTCGAGCCGCTCGACAAGGACCAGAGCGACCTGCTCGCCCGCTATGTGAAGGCCTTCGAGGCATACGACATGGCCTCGCTCACCGCGCTCCTGCACGACGACGCCGTGCTCTCGATGCCGCCGATCCCGCTCTGGTTCCGCGGCCACGACGAGATCGGCCAGTGGATGCTCGGCCCCGGGGCACCCTGCCGCGGCTCCCGGCTCGTCGCCACCGTGGCCAACGGGCTGCCCGCCTTCGGTCAGTACCGGCCGAGTGGGCCCAACGGCCGCCACGAGCCGTGGGCCCTCATCGTCCTGGAGATCTCAGGCGACAAGATCTCCGGGATCAACTCGTTCCTCGACGTCGAGAAGGTCTTCCCGCTCTTCGGCCTCCCGCCCCACCTGGACGAGATCGACTGAGCTGCTGGAGCCGGACGGCAGGGTCTACTTCGCCGGCGACCACCTCAGCTACTACATCGCCTGGCAGGCGGGTGCCTTCGAGTCGGCCCGCAAGGTGGTCACCGACCTGCACGCCCGCGTGCTGTCCAGTTAGGTGAGATCGGCCAGTCGGGGCACCAGCTGGGCGGGGGTCGGCAGCTCGGCCATCCTCGCGGCCGCCGCCCGGGCGGCGGCCGCGACCCCGCTGTCGGCCAGGAGCTTCGTCACCGTGGCGGCGTCGACCTCGGCCGGCGGGCACCACGTGCCGATGCCCAGGCCGGCGACCGCGCTCGCGTTGATGAACTGGTCGGCGCCGTGCGGCAGGATGAGCTGCGGCACCCCGGCGCCCAGGGCGGCCATGGTCGTGCCGGAGCCGCCGTGGTGCACCACCGCCGCGCTGCCCGTGAGCAGGTGGTGCAGCGGCACCCAGCCGACCGGGCGCACGTTGGGCGGGAGCGGGCCGAGCGGGGCCAGGTCGGCGTCGCCGCCCAGCGCCAGCACGAAGTCGGCCTCGACGTCGGGCGCCGCCGCCAGCATCCGCGCCAGCCCGCCCACGCCCTGCAGGCGCGGCACGACCGTGCCCATCGTGATGAGCACCCGCGGGCGCTCCGCCACCCGCCACAGCCACTCCGGCAGCTCGCCGCCGGCGTTGTAGGGCACGTATCGCATCGACCAGGCGGCACCGGACGGGCCCAGCATCATCTCCGGCGGCGCGACGTGGATGACCGCCCGGCGCGGTGGTAGGACCAGGGGCGCGCCGGCCCGCTCGTACGCCTCGGTGAGGTGGGGCAGGAAGCGCGTGGCCAGATCCGGCTCGCTCTGGAGGCTGAAGCCGTGCTCGACCGCCGGCACGCCCACCGCGCCCGCCGCCGCCAGCCCCGCGCCCTGCAGGCGGGAGTGCACCACCAGGTCTGGCCGCCAGCGCCGGGCCACCTCGGCGGTCACGGCCGCCGTCACCGCCGACACCTGGCCGAACGTGCGCAGCAGCAGCTCGTGCACCTCGTGGCCGGCCTCCGCGATCCGCCGGCCGCGCTCGCTCATCCGGCGGGCCCGCTCGTCGGGTGGGCCGGTGGCGGCGCCGAAGATGCCGGCGATCGCGCTGGCCGGGGCGGTCTCGACGGCGGGCAGCCCCGCCCGGATGGCCGCCTCGACGCTCTCGGCCGCGGTGGCCACCAGCACCTCGTGGCCGGCCGCGCGCAGCGCCCAGGCGAGCGGCACGGTCGGAAAGAGGTGGCCGATGCCCGGTGAGACCGCGAAGAGCACTCGCACCAGAGCAGGCTAACATTGACCCGCGCCAACCCCCTTGCGCTGACCGTCCATTATGGAGGATAAGTGGCCAAGCCGGGCGACATCCCCTTTACCGTCGACCTCCACATGCGACTGCTGCTCAGCCTCGACCGGGGCCATGCCGTCCAGCGGGCGGTGGCCGGCGCGGTGCGCCCGGGCGCGCGCGTGCTCGACGCCGGCACCGGCACCGGCCTGCTGTCCTTTGTGGCCCTGGCCGCGGGCGCCGCCGAGGCCGTCGCGGTCGACCGCCACTACGTGGAGATGGCCCGTGCGCTGGCCGCGCACAACGGGCTCACCGACCGGATGACCGTGGTCGAGGGCGACCTGTCCCAGCTGGAGCTCTCCGGCGTCGACCTGAGCCGCCCCTTCGACCTGCTGCTCGCGTTCATCCACGTCAACAACCCGCTGGTCGACGAGGATCGCGCCCGGATGGTGTACGAGGTGCGCGACCGCTACTGCGCCGGCGACGCCACCGTGCTGCCCGAGGCCGTGCGCTACCGGGCCGTGGGGTGCGACCGCCTCGACTGGGATCTCCCCACCGAGCTCGCCGACCTCGACGAAGCCGCCGGCACGCTGCGCGGGGCGTACGGGCTCGACTTCCAGCCGCTGGTCGACGCGGCCATGCAGGGTGTCGCCCGGTCGGCGAGCCGTCCGGAGAGCGCGGTGCGTCCACAGTGGCGCTCCCCCACCACGATGGGCTCGCTCCGCTTTCCGCGCGAAGACGTGCGGGTGCTGACCGCGAGCCACGACTTCGCGACGTTCGACTACACCGGTCCGGCTTTCGTCGGCTTTCCGCCCGAGGTGCGGCTGACGATCGCCACGCCCGGGCGGCTCAGTGGCGTGATCTGGACGCAGGAGCTGCTCTGCGGCGGGCATTCGGTGTGGACCACGGAGTCATACAGTCCACTCGCGACACCCCGCACGGTCGGCGCCGGCGACGAGGTCACGCTGGCGACCGGCGACGAGTGGCGGGCCACCAACGTGCTCGCCTGAGCGCTCGCGATCAAAGCTCCGCTCGAGCAGTTAGAACTGCTTGAGAGGAGCTTTGATCACCAGTAGCCGATGTAGTCCTCGAGGAAGGCCGCGCCGTACGACGGGGAGGCGATGATCCGCTCCAGCCGGGCCATCTGCACCCGATGGAGGAACGGCGCGGTCGGTGTGCCCAGCCCCGGCGTGTTGACCAGATCCATCATCCAGTGCACAAACTCCTGGATCCGCCAGATGCGGGCCAGCCGCGTCTCCGAGTAGTCGTCGAGCCGCCCGTGGTCGTGGCGGATGAAGCGGTCCATCAGCCCGAGCGCGAGCTCCTCCGCGTCGCCCAGCGCCACGTTGAAGCCCTTGCCTCCCACGGGTGGCACGACGTGCGCCGCGTCGCCGGCCAGGAAGAGCGAGCCGTGCCGCATCGGCGCGCAGACCAGACTGCGCATGCGCACCATGCCGGTGGAGAGGATCGGTCCTTCGTGGAGGGTCCACGGCTCGTCCAGCGCCAGCCGTAGCCGGATCTCCTTCCAGATGCGCTCCTCCGGCCAGTCGTCGGTGGTGTCGTCCCGCGCGCACTGGAGGTAGAAGCGGCTCACCTCGGGGGTACGCCGCACGTGCACGCACGAGCCGGACTCGTGGATGGAGTTGATGACGCAGTCGCTGGAGGGCGGGGCCTGGGCGAGCACGGCCAGCCAGGCGTACTCGTACTGGTGCTCGTAGGTGTGCAGCGCGCCCGGCGGCACGGTGCGGCGGGCCACGCCGTACTCGCCGTCGGCGCCGACCACGACGTCGCACTCGATGACGTCGGCACCGCCGTCTGGACCCTCCACCTCGATCCGCGGGTGGTCGCCCTCGATGCCGCTGATCACCCGCGCCGGCGTCTCGAAGCGCAGGTCGCCGCCATCGCCCAGGTAGGCCTCGACCAGGTCGCGCACCAGGAACTGCTGCGGGTAGATGTAGTGGCTGCGCCCCTGCGCGATCGGGTCGTACCGGAGCGGGTAGCGCCGGCCGCCCATCCGAAACTCGATCTTGTTTTCCACCTGGCCGGTGGCGAGCAGCCCGCCGGCGAGGTCGTGGCGGCGCAGCAGGTCGACCACGCGGTGCTCGACGGTGCCACCGCGCGAGCGCTGCTCCACGTACGCCCGGTCGCGCTGCTCGACCACCACGCAGTCGACGCCGGCCCGGCGCAGCAGGGTGGCGACGAGCATCCCGGCGGGGCCGGCGCCGACGATGCCGACCTGGGTGGTTGTCATCGGACCTCGCTCCGCGCGGTGGTGTATGCCGACGTCGGGATGGCCGCGCGGGCCGGCGTGCCCTCGGGGGTCAGCGCGAACAGCCGCGCCCGCATGAGCTGGCGCAGCGCGGTGAGGCCGGCCTGCGTGGTGCGACCGCGGGAGGCGGCCGCCATCCGCAGGCTGGGCATCACGTCGCCACCGAAGCGGGCGCAGATGAACTTGTGCGCCTCGTACGCCGTGACGGTCGCCTCGACGAACTGCTCGAACGCCTCGCCCGCCGGCCCCTGCCCGTGCGCCGCCGTGGACCCCCGCAGCCGCGCGAAGAGGCTGATGAGGTGGGCGTGGTCGCGGGTCTGCAGCCCGCTGAAGCCCGCACGCACACTGGGCGGGCTCATCGCCGGCCGGATCCGCGCGTCGTAGTCGACCGGGCCGAAGTCGGCGGTGAATTTGATCGCCGCCGCCGAGCTGCGCATGAACGCGGCCGCCACCCGCACCGCCGCGTCGGCGTCGGCCGCGGCCTCCTCGCCCTCCCGGTCGTCCGCGCTCGCCTCCAGGTAGCAGTTGATGCCGACGATCACGCCTTGGAGCAGCGCGAAGAAGAACTGGTGGCCGATCAGCCACCGCCGCTCGGGGTCGTAGCCGGCCGGGGTGTGCCGCGGGGCGGGGCGCAGGACGATCGGCACGCCCTCCTTGAGACGGTCGCCGGCCGCGTATCGCAGCAGCGCGTCCAGCCCGGCGAACATCTCCTGCCACTCCACCGGATCGAGAATCGAAACGCCCATGGCCAGGCCGTTTTCATGCACCCAGGAATGTGTTTGTAGAAGTCCGCGCACGAAAGCGAAGGCAGGTCTATGTTTCGCGCGGGTGACTCGGAAATAACGGTCATGCTCGACATGCTCGAGGTCGTCGCCATCGGTGGCCACAATGTCCGACCACTCTCCATCCCATAGACCAGGATCGAAGAGTGTTTCAATTACTCCAGAGTACGACAGATCGCGCGTTATGCCCGCGACCTGGTCTCTTGTCTTCGGCAACAGTGCAGGATAAGGCAAACACAGAAGGCCACCATGCACGGCGTCCCCGCCCTTCCGAGAAGGTCTCAGGCGACGAGAAATTGACGACTCAGGCCATCTCGAAGGCCATCTCGAATCGCATTTCGGCCGCGGCGCTGCAGTCTCTCAAGATTCTCGGCGAGCTCCTTACCCCTGTCAATCCCTCGATCCAACCTTCTACGTAATCGCAGGTAGCGGGCGTGCAGAATCATTTATCAAGTGTGGGGTGCGCGGAATTGGGTATCAGAATTCGCATGACCACACAACCCGGGCAGCCCCGTGGCCGGCGCGGGACGGTTGGACACCCGTACAGCGCGCTCAACCTGCGGCTCCTGCTCGCCTCGATCGGTCTCGTGATCATGGTGGTGCTCGCCATCCTGCTCGCCATCGCCGGCCAGCCGGTGCTGGCGATCATCGCGGCCGCGCTGGCGGTGGTCGCGGTGATCGACATCGCGGTCGTCGCTCGGCACGTCCGCATCCGCCACCGCCAGGACCCGGGCCGCCATTATTCGATCTTCGAGTGAGGCCGGCCTGGTCTTCGCGGCCGCAGCGACGGAGCGCCGCCGGCACACGCTGGCCAAGATCTTGAAAGAGACCTTGAGCTACCGCGATGTCCGTTGTGGTCCAGACCGCTGCTCCCGCGGCCTCACCCTCCGCGCCACACGATCCCGCCTGGCCCGCACGACTCCCTGTGATCGCGCGCTCGGCAGGCGTCACGGGCGGCACTGAGCGGCATCGGGCCTGCCCGTCGGCCTCATCCGCCTGCTGTTCCGTGATCGGTGGCCGTGCTCGGCTGGCGTCATGATCGTCAAGCCCGCAGCGCAACAGACGGCCCGGGGTAACGACAAAATCCCTGACTTTGCGGCCTCGGAACGTTCTGAGGCAACAAGAACAGGGATTTTGCGGTCTCAGCAGCTGGGGCTCGGCTGGGCCGCGCGGTGCTCGCGCCGCCCGGGCCGGGTGGGCCGCGCGGGCCGGGCGGGGTTGTGAATCGCAGAGGGTGATGGCCGCGGGAGTTGCTCTGTGTAACCCGGCAGCGCGACCGCCCAGCTACGCCAGTAGATCGTGGTACGCAACCGCCCCCGAGGCGCGAACCGCGCACACCCCGCCCCGGCTAGTGCCATCCTGATGGTCTGGAGCGCTCCCGCCGGAGGCAAGAAAAACCAAAGCGGACGGGTGAGGCCGCGGGAGCAGCGGTCCGGACCACAGCGGACATCGCGGTAGCTCGGATCTTTCATTTGGGGTGGATCGCCTAGGCTTCTTTCGTGCGGATGCGCCCCTACCGTGACGCCGACATGCCCGCGCTCCAGGAGACGTTCTCGGCCTGGATCGCCGAGGCGGGCCGGTGCGGATACGACCACATCGGCGAGCTGCCCCACCGCGTCTACGAAAACCTCCGCGGCCGCCGGCCGGCCGGCGAGCTGGTCCAGGTCTGGGAGGACGGGCCGGACATCGTGGGGCTGGGCATCAACCTGCGCTTCGGCGAGGCGTTCGACGTCTTCGCGGCGCCGGCGCTGCGCGGCTCGCCCGCCGAGGAGGAGATGCTGCGCGCCGCGGCCGGGACGACCGGCGCGCTGACCACCGGGGCGTATGCGTGCACCGACGTCTTCGACTGCGACACCGCGCGGATCGACCTGCTCACCAGGCTCGGCTTCGCGCGCTTCCGCACCTGGGACGACGTGCGTGAGCGGCCACTCAGCGAGGTGCCGGCCGAGGCGCCGCCGGCGGGGTTCACCATCCGATCCGCCAGGCTCGACGACGCGGACGGGCTCGCCGAGGCGCGCAACGCCTCGTTCGCCGACGACTGGACCGGCGCGCTCTACCGCGACCAGGTGATGACGAAGCCCGGCTACGACCCGGCGCGCGAGATCGTGGCGGTGGCGCCGGACGGGCGGATCGCCGCGTTCACCGTGTGCTGGGTGGACGGTCGCAACCGGACCGGCCACTTCGAGCCGGTGGGCACGCACTCCGCGTTTCAGCGACGAGGGCTGGCCCGCGCGGTGATGGTGGCCGGCATGGCCCTGATGGCGGACGCCGGCATGACGACCGCGACCGTCAACCACAACGCGGACAACGTGGCGGCGCGGCGGCTGTACGAGTCGCTCGGTTTCACGAAGAAGCACGAGACGTACGGCTACCGCCGAGCCGTCTGAGCCGGCCGGCGACGTGGTGCTGGCACCGGCCTAGGCGGACACCCGCGGAAACAAATGTCGCGGCTCAGGCAGGCGGCCGTCGACCGGGGTGCACTGGGCGGTGATCCGCGCGGCGGCGCCGGGCAGGAAGGGCACCAGCAGCTCGCCCACCGCCTGGCAGGCGGCCAGCAGCACGCCCAACGCCTGGTCCAGCGCCGCCGCGTCGTCCGTGCGGGCGAGGTGCCACGGGCGCGACTCCTCCACATAGCGGTTGGCCTCCTCGACCACGCGCCACACGGCCGCCGTCGCCAGGCGGAAGTCAAAATCCGCCAGCGCCGCGTCGACCCGGCCGGGGGCCGCGCGCCACGCGGCCACCAGCGGGTCGCTCTCCTTCACCTGGTACGGGCTGGGCGTCCCGCCGCGGTAGCGGTGCACCATGCTGACCACTCGGTTGACGAGGTTGCCCAGGTCGTTGGCCAGGTCTCGCTCATAGCGGGCGGTCAGCCGCGCCACCGTGAAGTCCGCGTCGCCCACCCGGGGCACCTCGCGCAGCAGCCACCACCGCACCGCGTCCGCGCCGAAGCCGCCGACCAGCGCGACCGGGTCGACCACCGCACCAGACGACTTGCTGATCTTCCGGCCCTCGGCCGTCAGGTAGTCGTGCACCAGCACGTCCGTGGGCAGCGGCTCGCCCGCCGACAGCAGCATCGCCGGCCAGTACACGGCGTGGAAGCGCAGCACGCCCTTGCCGACCAGGTGGACCCGCCGGTCGCCGCGTACCCACCAGCGGTCGTAGTCGCGGCCGCCGGTGCCGTAGTCGAGCGACGTGACGTAGTTGCCCAGCGCGTCCCACCACACGTAGATGACCTGGTCCTCGCCGTCCGGCACGGGGATGCCCCAGCCCCGGGCGCGGGTGTGCGAACGGGAGATGCTGAAGTCCTCCAACCCGGCCGCGATGAACGCCAGCACCTCGTTGCGCCGCGCGGCCGGCTCGATGCGCAGCCGCCCGCTCCGGATGAGGTCGAGGAGCCGGTCCTGGTAGCGGGAGAGGCGGAAGAACCAGTTTTCCTCGGCGACCCGCTGCGGCTCGGTGCCGTGCTCGGGGCAGCGTCCCTCGGTGAGCTCGGCCGGCGTGTAGAACTGCTCGCACCCGACGCAGTACAGCCCCTCGTAATGCTTGCGGTAGAGGTCGCCGGCCTCGGCGCAGGCCCGCCACAGCCGCTCCACGCCGGGACGGTGGCGAGGGTCCCGACTGGTGCGGATGAAGTCGTCGATCGAGAGGTCAAGCGGCCCGCGCAGCGCCTCGAACGCGCCCGCGTTGCGGTCCACCAGGTCTTGTGTGGACACTCCTTCGGCCGCGGCGGCGAGCACGTTCTTGAGCGAGTTGTCGTCGGTGCCGGAGAGGAAGCGCACCGCGTCGCCGCGCTGCCGGCGGTGCCGGGCGAGCACGTCGGCCTGCACCAGCTCCAGCGCGAAGCCGAGGTGCGGGC
>Ga0272482_10000094_pt1 | contig 27927 bp, 26 predicted proteins | sample RVTome_8_FD_192427 | JGI IMG/M metagenome (GOLD analysis project Ga0272482, IMG submission 192427) | Soil microbial communities from uranium-contaminated site in the Upper Colorado River Basin, Wyoming, United States - RVT160D0 (version 2) ...
CGCCGAACTCGTCGAGCAGCCGCGCCACGGCGAGCTTGTCCACGACGGAGTAACTGATCCCCTCACGCTGCGCCCCGTCACGGAGCGTGGTGTCAAACACCTGGAAGGTCATGGCTCTTCCTCTCCTATTTCCAACGTGAGCCCGACGATGCAGCATGGCCAGGCGTTATGTATCGAGGCCGGCGCGGGCATACAGCGGTCGCTTGATAGCCTTGATCGGGCTCAGGCGTCAAGGCAGCACGAGACGGGCGACAGCGTCGAGGTAGCGGCGTGGCCGATGATCGTTGAAGGCTGCGCGGACAAGTCGTCAGCCTCGGACGTTCATCTCCCACTGTGTGGTGCACCGAAGTCCGTGAGTCGACACGATCCGCTTGCGGCGGTGCGACGAGGTGGCTCGGACAGTCTGCGTGAGCCCGGCGGCCTCGCTGTGCCTACGAGGCTGCCGGGCTTCGGCCCTCGTATCGGACGATAGACGGATCGACCCACGAAATCACCAACACCGGTGGTCATTTCTCCTTCGCCATCTATCGGCTCCAACTCTTTTTGCGTTTCGGTCGTTCGGCGATGCTGACCTCCGCGAGAACATCCGATTTGTCAATGTCGACCGTTTTGTACTTTAAGTCTCGCGTGTGCCGCTGCGATGAGAGGGTGGCCGAGGATGGGATTCGTGTGCGTTTCGTGCATGCGAAAGGGGAGTTGTCGATATCGTTAGTTTCTACAAATCTCGATGTCCGCTGTGGATATCACGACTTCCAACGCGCGGGATGCCCTCCAGGGTTGGCCTTTGGCCGCAAGGATGCCAGCCGAATGCGCCGAACGTATTGGGTCCTTCCATCACAACAGAACGTGTCCGCCGAGGCAGGCAGACTTACCCGATGCCTCGGGACGTACGCCGTCGCGCCGCCGTACCGGTCGTTGGGCAGCTGCGATGGGCAGGCACCGCAGTGTCGTCCGATTGGGCGACTCTTCTAACCTTCGGCGTCTGCCAGCCCGCTCCATTCGGCGACGAAGCGTCGGGCCAACGCTGCGACGAGGCCGCCGAGGAGCGGCGCGACGATGAACAGCCACAGCTGTTTGAGGGGTTCGATGCCAGCGAAAAGCGCAGGTCCGATCGAGCGCGCAGGATTGACGGACGTGCCAGTTAGCGGGATCGCCACTAGGTGCAGGGCTACGAGTGTGATGCCGATCGGGAGGCCAGCCAACCCGGTGTCCCTGGCCTTGTCGCTTACCAGGAGGACGACGAGTACGAGGGCGAAGGTAAGCAGCGCCTCGACGATGAACGCGCCAACGCCATTGATGTGGCTTCCCCACGAGTTAGTGCCCAGCGAGCCGGTCTGGTCCTGGATGCCGCACCACTTGACCAGACCCCACAGTAGGGCGGCCGCTACGGCAGCCCCGAAGATCTGAGCGGCCCAATACCCAGCAGCCTGCCGTTGACCGATACGCCCAGAGAGGAGCATGCCGAGGGTGACGGCGGGGTTGATGTGACAGCCCGATACAGGACCGAACGCGAAGGCTAGGGCGACGAGAGAGAACCCGAACGCGAGCGCTACGCCGGTGGCGCCGATCTGGTCGATGCCGAAGACCGCGCTCCCCACGCCCAGAAGGACCAGTAGCAGGGTGCCAAGCGCCTCCGCCGCGAACTTGTTCATGGGCGGATTATGAGGTGCAGTCCGAGCCGCCAGGGCGGCAGCTGAAAGTCTGGCCTCAAACCTAAGACAATCTGGTAGCTTCCAAGTAAATTTCTTTCAAAACCGCGCTGTGTGCGCATCATCGTGGAGCCAATTCAAGGCACTCCCGCACCGACGTCGTCGCCTCTTGAACTGTCGTTCGGGGTGTGCCCCGCCTGATGCCCTAGCGTACGGCGCCATGACCTCCCACATCAGGGGCGCTCGTAGTGAGGGATGGCGGGCGAGCAAATTATGCAGCCATGTACTTCCCATGCGCGGCAGGCAGGTGATGAGCACCGGGCGGCGGATCTCGACCGCCGCTAGTCTATCGTCCGTCTCCGCCAACTCCCGCACACGCAACTGGGTGACGAGCGAGCCAACGAGCGAGCCCGGACCATCTGCGTGCCGTGCGGCGATAGGTAGACCTCCTCGTTCAGCGCATTGACGAGCACCGCCAGGCCGTCCAGACCCTAGTCATCTGCCGGGACTGCCATGAAGACACCCACGCCGGCCGCATCAGCGCATCCACCCGGAACTGACCACTGGAGAGCCGTGTGTCGCGAAAGTGACCAGCACGGTTCGGGAAGGGGCCGACGGAAAAGGACCCACACGACGGACACCTCGCCGGCGGCCTACTTCACTCGACGGGCGGGAACTGGAAACGGAGCACCATGGATACGGCCACGGCAGTGGGGCAACCAAGCGGGAAACCCCTGGTACTCGAAGGCTGCCGGACCTACCTCCAGACCGTGCCGCCGCGCCAGTTCCCGACCCTACAACCTCTGTAAGGCATTCTGAATAACGGTCACCAACTTGTGTGGGATACAAATTTCGCGGGGATTTGGTAGACCAAAGAATACTGGATTGGAACGGCTCCAGATCTTGTAGGATTTCGATACAGGATACGGCTTACGCCGGTACGCCCTGACCTGCCGTGAGCCCCAGCCTTCCGTCTGGCCCTGCCCTGATCAACTGCGTCGCTGTTAGAGCGTCACCATGTCGCGTCTATTTGAAGGATCGTCGAGTATCTCAGTGGCGCCACGCACCTTGTTCCGCATAGCGAGGCCTGTCGTGGCGCGTCGTAATCGCCGAGGGGATCGGCCAAGCGGCAGGCCCGTTTGAGCGGTGGTGTTGCTGCCAAAGTGCGGGAAAGGTTGTTCAGCGCCCTGACGGGCGTCTTTGGGAAACGGGAGGCTCCGTGTTCATTGGTGGGCGGGCCGCGGAGTGATCGTTGGTATACGCACTTGCCACAGGCATCATATGCATACATAGCGCTGTCGGAGACAATTAATGACCTTGACAATCCCACCTAACATTACCCCTTATCAGCTTCCCGACGAGTACGTTCAGCTGCGGGCAGCTGCACGTAAGGTTTGCGAGTCGGAGATAGCGCCGCAGGCGGCGACGACCGACCGCACAGGCCAGTTCCCGGTGGCCTGCTATGAGGCGCTCCGGAGCTGTGACCTGCACGCCCCGCGGGTCGCTGAAGAGTATGGCGGTGCCGGCGCCGACGCTCTTGCCACCGCGATCATCGTCGAAGAAGTGGCCCGGACATGCGCGGCCTCTGCCTTGATCCCAGCAATCAACTCCCTGGGTACGCTCATCTTGCAGGCCGCCGCGTCACCGTGGATCAAGGAGACGTATCTACCGCCTATCGCGCGCGGCGAGACAATGATCTCGTTCTGTCTGACCGAGTCTGAAGCCGGAAGCGATGCCGCCGCGATAGCGGCGCGCGCCGAGCCCATTGACGGCGGTTACCGGATCAATGGGATCAAACGGTGGGTTACCCATGCTGGAGTCTCGTCACTGTACATCGTCTTCGCTGTCACCGACCGCAGTGCCGGCTCCCGAGGGGTTTCTGCCTTCCTCGTGGAAAAGAACGACCCCGGCCTGAGCTTCGGACGCCTCGAGCAGAAAATGGGACTGAAGGGTTCGCCGACACGTGACGTGCAGTTGGACGACGTCTGGGTTCCCGCCACACGGATGATCGGCACACCGGGCAGCGGCTTCCGTACCGCCCTTAGCGCCTTGGCGCAAACGAGAATCGTTATTGCGGCGCAGGCCCTCGGCATAGCGCAGGGTGCGCTGGAGTACGCAACGGGGTATGTAAAGGAGCGCAAGCAGTTCGGTAAGACGCTGTCGAAGTTCCAGGGGGTGCAGTTCATGCTTGCTGAGATGGCGATCCGGGTCGAGTCTGCCCGGCAGCTCATATACGCCGCGGCTGGCAGGGCCCAGCAAGTGGACCCAGTTGACTTACCGCTGCTGTCCTCCGCTGCCAAGACCCTCGCCTCCGACACTGCCGTGTCGGTCACCACAGATGCGGTGCAGCTCCTCGGTTCCTACGGATACAGCTGCGACTACCCGGTGGAACGGATGATGCGGGACGCCAAGGTCACGCAGATATACGGTGGTACGAACCAGATCCAGCGCCTCATCATCGCCCGGGCGCTGCTGGGGCCGGACCATGGCTGACCTGCTGTGGTCGCAGACGGTGTCCGAAGCAAAGGCAGCCCTGGAGTTCGACGCGCGTTGGGGACGCCTCATGACCGACATCAACGTGGATGCGGCGGCGCGGGAAGCCGGTGCTATTCCTATACCGCGCCGGTTCTTCACCCGGGCCGGACTCTTGGGCCTGCAGGCGCTGCCGCTGCCTCCCAGCGTGGGCGGCGAGGCCTTGGATCCGGTCTCCTGGAGCTTGGCGCTGGAAAGGATCGGTTATCTGTGCCAGGACAGCGGATTTCCGTTGGTCCTCGGGTTCCGCGCGATCATCGCCCAGGCATTGTTTGAAACAGGGCGGCCAGATGTCATTGAACGCTACGTCAAACCGGTCGCGCGGGGCACCTTGGGCATTGCGATGGCCTACAGCGAGGACGCCGACGCGTTCTCCTTCCGCACGACCCTGCGGCGCACGGCTGCGGGATACCTGTTGGCCGGGCACAAGGATTTCATGACCGGTGGCCTTCAGGCCGACGTCATCCTCACCTATGCCCGCACCGAGGACGATGACATGGTGGCGTGCCTGGTGCACAAGGACGATCCTGGCGTACACGTCACGCCGCTGGCCCCGGTGGGGACCCGCACGTCTGGGCCGGCGGCGCTTGACCTGCACGACGTGCCGCTCCCGGAGGAACGCATCGTCGCCTCTGTCGACGGACTCAGCCATGCTCAGCGGCTGCTCAACGCCCGCCGGCTGACGGTATCTTGCGCGCCCGTCGGACGGGCACGGGCATTGGTCGAGCTGTGCGTGGCCCGTCTGAATACGACGGTCCGCCACGGGCAGAAGCTCGGCGAGTTTCCCAACGTTCAAGGAGCACTCGGCCGAATGTACATTTCGGTTGAGGCCGCTCGGGCGATGCTCTATCGAGCCGCTCAGCGGGTAGCCGATGGCGAGGCCGACCCGCTGTTCGATTCCCTCGTGTCCGCGGCCAAGAACTTCATCGCCGAACAGGTGCGGTCGGTGCTCGATGAGACAACGCGCGTACTGGGAGGCTACTTCTACTACGGAGACCCTTACTTCGGAACCTGCATGCGGGATTTCGCCGGTCTGGTGGCCGTCGCCGGAACCCAGGACATTCTCGAAGTCAATCTAGGCTCTCTCGTCCGCACGCACACGCCACCCCGGGTCGGCTCGCAACACGACAACGAATCCAAGAAGGAAGGACCACTGCCATGATGCTCCGCTTCTCCGGGCTTCTGCTTCGCTACGTCGACTACCAACGCACGATCAGTATCGCGGCACCCACGTTGGGTGACGCACTCAGGCAGGTTGAGACTCGGTTTCCCACGCTCCGCCAGATCCTGCGCGACGGCGAAGGCCGGATCAGGGCAACCCATCGAGTCTTCATCAACGGCGAACTCGCTCCTGCGGCCGAGCTGGGCACACCGTTGGCGGACTCCGACAACATAGAGTTTTTGACCGCCATCGCGGGCGGTTGACATGCCCCGTTCCATCACGTTCGATACCCCCACTGATCCCGTCCAGTTCGGGCCGATGCAGGCCCGACCGCGGGTTTTGATGGGACTGGCGATCACCTCACTCGCCCGATGGTTCGCCGCGTATCTAGTGCCCTACTCGCGAATCCTCGACGAACATCACACGGGCTTCGCGTTCACCACTGTCCAGCTGGAAAACGCCCTGCCGGACCTGCGGTTCACCGACGCCGACTGGTACACGGTCACCGCCCATGTCACGGCAAGCGATTCAGCCAAGTACCTCCATCTACGCACCGACATCGAAGCCCGCCTACAAGCAGGAGCCGTCGGCAGCCGACCAGTCGCAACCTTCCACGCCGACATGCGTGTCGTGACCGTCGTGGAACCCCTGACCCTGTCCGGCGAACCGGGAGTCCTTCCCAAATCGCTCTTCGACCGCTTTCTGCCAGACGAGATCTACCGACCAGACCGCTCCGCGATCACCCGGGCCACAACCCCACCGGACGGCAACGAGATATTTAGAGACGGTGACACCGAGGTCGTTCTATATCGCAGTCAATGCGAGGTAGCGGACCAATGGTCCTTTATCGAAGTCCTTGAGCGGCTAACCGCAAACAGGGAACGTTTGTTCGTAGGCAATGCGGCACCAGCAGACGTGGGTCGACTCGCGGTCGCACAGCCTGTTCGCAAAACTGTCGCGGTGTTCCACCGAGCCATGTACGTCTTCGACACCTGCAACATTACGACTCGCCTGCTGGCCAGCCCCGACGAGGAAGGGCAGCTCGCATTTGTCCACACCCTTCACGACCCAGCCCACCCTGGACCATGCCTAACTGCCTGGGAGATCGTGCCGAACCCACCAAGACCACAAGAACAACTGCCACAGAAAGTCGCTCAGGATTCACGAGCCTACACCTAAGAGTCCCGAGATCAACTCGCTATGCACCGCACCATTCCCGATATTGAGGAACCGCAGGACTTTCCAACCTGCCAGCCGAACAGGAAGATCGATGAACGACGCTCAACCCCACCTCACGACACCAAGCGACGACGACCCCATACTCCTCCTCGCAAAGGTGCTGACGGATGCGGCAGCCGCGGTCACCGAACTCGCCGGGAGGATCACACTGAACGACACTCAACCCCAGCCGACAGCACCAGGCGACGACGACGTCCCAGTTTTCCTCGGGAAGGTGCTGACGGATGCGGCGGCCGCGGTCACCGGACTGGCTGTGTCCGTCGGCGACCGGCTCGGGCTATACCAGGCGATGGCTGGAGCCGGGCCACTGACTGCACAGGAACTCGCCAAGCACACCGGCACTGACGAACGATACGTCGAGCAGTGGCTTCACTGCCAGGTCGGCGCCGGCTACATCGCCTATCAACCTGACGGTGACACCGCCACATACCGACTGCCAGACAGCCACGCGGAAGTCCTCGCCGACAACGGCTCACCGCTGACCGGAATCGGCGTGTTCGGCGTCCTGCAAGCTCTGTACCGGATCGAAGACCGGCTGGTGGACGCCTTCCGCACCGGCGCGGGAATCTCCTGGGGCGACTACCCATCCCAGCTGTACCGGGGTGTGGCCCGCTTCTTCCGCCCCGGCTATGAAGCGAGCATCGTGCAGAGCTGGCTGCCCGCCCTCGACGGCGTCACCGATCGTCTCAGAAGCGGAGGACGTGTAGCCGACGTGGGATGTGGCGTGGGCTACTCCACCTTCGTCATGGCCGACGCCTTCCCCCAGGCGACATTCCACGGGCTGGACAGCCACGGCGAGTCCATCGCCGCTGCGGAGCGAACGGCTCGAGAGCGAAACCTCGGCAACCGGGTTAGCTTCACCGCGAACCCGGCCTCCGCCCTAGGAACCGACGGCTCACGCTACGACCTCATCACGTTCTTCGACTGCCTGCACGACATGGGCGACCCCACGGCTGCCCTCCGGGCCGCGAGAGCCGCCCTGTCCGACAACGGCACCGTCATGCTCGTCGAACCGAACACCGCCGCCGACCCGCAAGCCAACGACAACCCCGTCGGGCGTCTGTTCATGGCGCTCTCCCCAACCTTGTGCCTGCCCGGTGCCATCGCTCAACACGGCCCAGTCGCGCTGGGCAACCACCCAGGTGAGCAGACCCTACGTCAGCTGTGCACCGAGGCCGGTTTCACACATTGGCGACGCGCGACCCAGACGCCCGTGAGCGCCGTCTACCAACTACGACCGTAGTTAGCGACGTACACACATACCCTCGGCGCCGTCTCGGCGACTTCGAACGTTCACCGTCGGGTGACGCTCACGCCTCCCGCTGGCGGCTCCGACGAGACCGTGACTGCGGCCACGGCATCGGACGCAGTCGAAATCTCATGCGCCACGACATCGGCCGCGTCGATAGGCGCTCAGGACGAAGGGCTGACTCAAAATGAGAGTCTGCGTGATAGGAGCTGGGCCATCCGGCATAGTCGCAGGGAAGATCCTGCGGGCCGACGGATTCGAAGTATCCATTTTTGAGAAGCAGAATCAGATAGGTGGCATCTGGTCAGAACATGGCTGCTACGCCGGCCTACGTACCCAGGTGCCGGCACCCTTATTCGAGTTTGCCGACCTACCAAGCCACCTCGATCTGGCGCCCGCTCAGGCGGTTCAGTCATACTTGGAGCGCTATGCCGCGAAGTTCGGCGTGTTGGACCGGGTCCGTACGGGAACACAGGTCGTCAGCGTACTTCCCTTGCCAAGCCCTGGAATCCCCGGGACAGCAGGCTGGCGAATCGCGTACCGACCGACCGCCGCTGATCAGCAGAACACGAAATCAGAGGACTTCGACTTCGTCGTGGTCGCCAGCGGAGCGCACAGCATCCCCCGCATCCCAGATATTCCAGGCCGGGACGCGTTCCTGGGCGAGGTGTTGCATTCCAACCAAGTTAGAGAACACCACCTCGCCGGGAGCCGGGTCATTATTATCGGCGGCGGTAAGTCCGCCGTAGAACTGGCTGTACATGCCTCCCGCGTCAGCACGACCGCCACCCTAATACAGCGCCGCGTTAACTGGATGATACCCCAGAAATTCTTCTTCGGCACAGTACCGTACGGCTGGATCCTATTTACGCGACTGGGAGAAGCTCTACTTCCTCTCTATCACGACCAAGCCGCCGTGCGACCGCTCGACCGCCTCCTCACACCTATGAAGCGGGCACTTTGGTGGCTTATCACCAAAAATGCCATCCACGAAACCGGCTACTGCCAACTGCCGTCCGAGCTTCGGCCACAAACACCCTTGCCGAGTGGTGTAGCTCATGCTGGCATAGTATCGCGAGAATACGCCGACGCGGTGCGTACGGGTCGTCTAGCCGTCGCGGTCGCGGACGTCTCGGAATTCCATGAATACGGAATAAGGCTCGTCGACGACAAGGCTGCGCAAGGGGACCTCGTCATATTCGCCACGGGCCATCGCAAGGAGTTCCCATTCCTCGACGAGTCGATTCGAGTCCACGACGAAGCTGGCCGCCTGAGTCTATACAAGGGTATCCTACCCACAGATGTTCAAAATCTCGGATTTATCGGATTCCGATACGTTCACAACAACCTCCTCGGGATGGAAATCTGCGCCCATTGGCTTTCGGCGAAGTTTCGAAATAGGTTTCAAACCTCGCCCTCGCCACAGGCGATGCGCAGTGCCGTTCAATCCCGACTCTCCTGGCAAGAGGCAACATTTCCCGGCTCAGAGGGTTATGAATTCGGTCCCTACTCAATACACGCCGCCGACGAACTCCTCCTTGAGCTGGGGATTAAGGTCAAGCGTGCCAGGAACATACTGGCGGAATATCTGACGGGAGTCTCGGCCTCTAGCCGGTACGCGGATCTGGCAGCGGAGCTTCGCCATGCGAAGCCCCGGCACGGGTCCACCGGATAGCGAAAGACGAGAACCAAGTGAACGCATCGCCCAACACAGCAATCACGACTCCGACCCGGGGCGGGCTACCCGACCCTGGTCAGCTGCCGAGATCACCTGCACCACGGCAGCATCGACGGACACCCTCGCGACGCCTCGCTACGACACGCCAATACGAGACATCCCCCAGGAGACCTGGGATCAGATGGCGGGCACCGTTCCCCTCCACGGGCGGACCGCCTCGAACGAGGCGGCGGCGCGCAGCACTCCAAGGTCATCGAAGGGTCGGCCGACGATCTGCATGCCGGTGGGAACTCCGCTGTTGCTGAAGCCGGTCGGTACGGTCGCTACCGGACATTGGCTCAGCAGGTTGAAAGGATACGTCAGAGCCCACTGAAGGTAGGCGTCGACAGGCTCGCCGTCGATGGCGAAGTCCGGATCGTCGCATTTGTGCTCGGCGGCGATCGAGGGGATAGCGATCGTGGGACAGAGCAGGATGTCGTATTCCTCCTGGATGGGTCCGAGCTTGTCGTACATCTGGGTACGGACGAACTCGGTGGCCTTCACTCGGGTGGCGCTGAGCTTCTCACCGCGGTGCAGCAGGGCGCGGACGAACGGATCCATGTGGTACTGCCAGCGCGGCAGGAACTGCCCGCACAGCGTCGCGAAGAGTCCTTCCCAGTGCGTCATCCAGGCGTCGTACACCGAGTCGTCCCAGCCGATGTCGACCTGCGCGACCGTGCAGCCGAGCTCTGCGAAGGCGTTCACCGCAGCCGCCGTGTTCGTGGCCACCTCTTGACCGATGCGGACGTAGCCGAGGTCGGGCGAGAAGGCGACCTTCCAGTCGCTGATCCGCTCAAGGTGGTCCGGCAGCACCTGCTTCGGTCGGATCGTCGTGATGTCCGCTACGTGCGGGCCGGACATGACGTTCTGCATCAAGGCCGCGTCGGCCACGCACCGGGTGATCGGGCCGAGGTGGACGAGCATCTCGATATTGGTACCGAGGACGCCGGTGGGGTTCCGGCCGAACGAGGGCTTGAACCCGAAGACGCCGCACGCGGACGCGGGGATCCGGATCGAGCCACCGCCGTCACTGCCGTCCGCGATCGTGGTCATGCCGGTGGCGACCGCCGCGGCGGAGCCACCCGACGAGCCGCCCGGGCTGTACGCGGTGTTCCAGGGGTTCCGCGTTACGCCCCACAGCCGGCTGCGGGTGTGCGGGGCGTGTCCGAACTCCGGTGTCGTGGTCCGGGCGTGCATGATCGCACCGGCGTCGAGAAGTCGTTGCACCGTGGGGGCGGTGTATGTCGAGCGAACGCCCTCCAACATCTTCGAGCCCCAGGTGGTTATCTCACCCTCGACGTGGTGCAGATCCTTGATCACGCACGGGATACCTTCCAGAGGACGCACCGAGGCGCTGTTGGCGTACCGGGCCTCCGCCGCGCGGGCCTGTTCGAGAGCTCGCTCGTAGAAGGTGTAGGTGTAGGCGTTCACCATGGGGTTGACCTCTTCGGATCGCCGAATCACCGCCTCCATGAGGGCGACTGGCGACAACTCACCGCTCTTGAAACGCTCGATCGCGTCCGTGGCGGTGAGGTAGCATAGATCGTCCGCAGGTCTCACCGTCGTGACGTCGTCCATTGCCGATCGCTCCTTCCTTAGTCGGCGCCGTTCGGCGCGTACGGCACCATCCACCCGCCGCGCCACCGGCCCCGCTGCCGCAGACCTTCGGTGAGTAGCCGGATGACCTCTTCATAGCCCTGACCGCTGAACAGGCACATCGCCAACACGAAGTACACCCCCACCCGGGGCAGGCAACAGACGGCTACGGCGCTGCTGCGCCCGTCCCGTCCCGTCCGAGCCAGCACGTCGTCCACAAGCGACGGAGGAAACGCACACGTCAACACCCCAACCGCGACGCGATCCGACAGACGCTCACTCGATGCCTTGACCTGACCCGCACGAGGCGCGCCAGAGCCACTGCGGCGATCTGCGCGGTCGTCGCCGGATACCGCGCCTACGCAGCGATCGGTGAGCGGGTCGCTGACCTGCAGGCGAAGACCGCAGCCGCGTTGGGAATCGAGGCCGGACGCCGCCCCTCGGAGACCATGATCCGCCGGCTGTCGCAGGCCTTGGACCCGGATCGGCTGACTGCGGGGGTCGGTGCTTGGCTCGCTACTCAGAGTCCGGCGCCGGCGGGAACGCGCCGAGCCTCGCCGTGGACGGCAGGACCTGCTCCGCCAACTGTTCGCACGACCGCGTGTCCACATCAGACAGCAGGCCACACCAGAAACGACCTGGCCTGCCGACGCGGCTCCACCTACCACGACACCGGTAGCCGTTCCAAGCGGCGCAGGCGCCAGTCGAAAACCCATCGCAGAGCCTCGTCGGTCACCGCCAGACGCAACTGCGGGAAGCGTTCGATCAGGGACGAAACGATGGCGGTCAAAACTATCCGGCCGAGCGGGGCGGCCAAGCAGTAGTGGGTCCCGAACCCGAACGCCAGGTTCGGGACCGGCCGACGGCAGATATCCAGCCGGTAAGGATCGGAAAACACCTCAGGGTCGAAGCCCGCCGCGGACACTGAGGGGGCCACAAGGTCGCCAGCGTGGATCATTCGACCACCGACGTCAAGATCCTCAAAGACATAGCGCACTCGAAGCGGACCTTTGATCAACGGGGCGTAGCGAAGAAGCTCTTCCACCGCTCCCGGCAGCAACTCCGGATTGGCCCGCAGTTCGGCGAGTTCATCTGGGTGGGTCAACAGGGCGTGCACGCTAATCTGGCACTGGCCGGTCAGCGCAAAGAAGCCAGTCGCGAACACACCCGCGCAAATCGCCGCGATCTCATCGTCCGTGATCTCTTGACCCCGCAGGTCCCGAAGGTGCAGCGCCTGACTGATCACGTCGTCAGCGGGCCGCCGACGACGGCGCGCTACCAACGCGTCGAAGTAGGAGGTGAGCGCGTCCATCTTGTCGTGGAACTCGCCGACTGGCATCGCGGTCGAGTGATGGGCCCGGGACCAGCCGACAACCCGACTCCGGTCAGCGACCGGAATCCCGAACGCTTCGGCGAGAAGCGCCAAGCTAAGCGGATCGATTACCTGCCGAACCAGATCAGCTGAGATTCCGTCCGCGACGAGGCGGTCCAAGCGGTTGTCCAGCAGCCGCTGCACTCGCGTTCGCCAGGCAGCCGACCGCGCGACGCTGAACGCCTCACTGACCAGCCCTCGTAGCCGTCCGTGCTCGGGTGGGTCAAAAGTAGCCAGCTGGGTTACACGGCTCAGGCGCGCGGGACAGACTTGTGGTGGTTGGAGCCGAGCCGTCGGTGCCCGGCCGAACCGGCGGTCACTGAGCACCGTGCGCACGTCACCATAGCGGGTGACCAACCACGAGGTCGCGCCGTTCGGATTGGGTACGCGAACCGGCGGGCCATGTTGGGTCAGCTGTGGATCGGCGATGGCCGCGCACCAGCCACTAGGGTCACTATAGGGATGCGGCTGAATCGTGGGTTTGGTATTCGTCATGGCCTCACTGCTTCGGTCGGATGAACAACCATCGCCGGATATCGCGCACGACTGCGAAAGTCATCGAACCGGCCCCAACGTGCGACGTCGAGCCCATAAAGCGCATTCCTTATGTGAGTGGAGAGCTACATCCGTTTGACCGAGATGAGGATCCAGTTGTCGGGCAACACCTGATGTATCAGCGAAGCCTTCCTCAATTGGCGTATTGCAATCCACCGTGAACATTGACACCGAGCACTCCTGACACCGGTCGTATCTCAAGCGTCATGGATACATCGTGGCAAAGCTCATGCGAGCCAGGATACGTACCATAGTGACCTACCACGCCAACTCCTGTGGGTGGCTGTCAACCACGCGGGAGTTGGATCCAACTACTGTTGGAGCTCGCGGGCACGCCTGCGGTACAGGTACCTTAGCGTGGACCTGGTTGACGACCTCTCCGGCGACTCCCCTGGATGCCCGTGTTGAAATATCGCGCGTCGCCGGATCCATACACAGGGCCCCGGCGTTGTTTCGTCTTGTCCAGTTCTGTGGTGGGCCGCCGTATCGCATGAGACCAGCAGGGCCGACACCACCAGCCCGGGTCGATCACCCAAAAGCTTCACAATGGACTCAAACCAGACCCCACCCCAAAGGTGTCTAGCGGTAGTTGTTAATTCCAGGGTGGAATGTATAGGTTTAGTGCGTGTCCATTTGCGACGGCGGTGAAGAGCGCTTGCAGCTCAGGGGGTGGCGGTGTGGTGGACCAAGCCGTCCAGAGCCGTCGTAGTGTGATCCAGGGTGTGAGCCAGCTACCGACTTTACGTAGGGCTTTGGGCCAGGACGGCGGTTTTGGTGGTGTTGGCCCCCCTCTCTCCGGGGTCGGCGAATAGGTTCGGCTCCGGAGTGTCGTTTGTGGACTCGTTGTCGAACCAGGTGTCCCAGCAGAACGAGAAGGCGCAGTTGACGAGGGGTCTGATGGCGGCGGATCGCGGTGTCGGAGCGGACTTGGAAGTGGGCCCAGCCGAGTTCGTCTTTGACCTGTTTGTAGCTTTGCTCGATCCAGTGCCGGATCCCGTAGAGGCGCACGATCTCGGTCAGGTCGGCCGGTTCGTGCAGGCGGTCGGTGCTATCGTGCGGCCCGCCGGGGCGGGGCAGGTTGGTGGCCCAGATACCAGGTGGCCTTGTCCGGCAGGGTTGCGGGGTCTTTGGTGGCGATCACGAGCCGGGTGTGCCCGTCGGGTCCCCACCAGCCCAGTTGGGCGTCGGCGGCCCACCATGTTCCGGTGTGTCCGTCACGGAACGGTCGCTGCACCGGGTGCCATACGCCGGGATCGTCCGGGCCGTTGAAGGGCACCGCTGCGGCCGCGTCTTTCGCGGTGTACGCCTCGGCCCCGTACTGCCAGGTACCGCGGTGGGGTTTGAGCGCCATCACGAAACCCAGCCCCGGCCAGGCTCAGTTGGCCGCGCAGATCGTCGTAGTCGCCGTAGAAGCAGTCGGCCACCACCGCGCGGAACACCACACCGGTCTGTTGCGCCTGGGTCACCAGTTCGGCGGCGATCTGCAACTTGGTGCGAAACGCGGGATCGTTACGGGCCTTGGCGAATGGGCCGCCGGTGTGTACGGGCAGGCGTGCAGCGGATAGTAGATCCGTTCGTCCGCCCAGACGGTGGTGACCGTGACGATGCCGTTGTCGGTCTTGCCTACACGGCCCAGCCACTGTCGTCCAATGTGAGCCGTGGCGCTGCCGTCTTTGCGGTCACCGGCATCGTCGATCACCAGCACACCCTGGCCGTGGGGCGCGGTCGCCGGGTTGGCCAGCAACAGTTCCAGCCGCCGCTGGTTGATCTTCTCATAGTCCCATGTGGACTCTGACAAGAAGTACTGCAACCGCTGGACCACCCGATGCTGCGCACCGACCACCGGCTCAGCGCCGGCCAGAGCCGTCAGCGTCTTGTTACGGTCCCGCGCGGACAACAGGCCGGTCAGGTACTGGCGGAACCCGCGTCGCTGCGCCAACGAAGCGAACAGCTCATCAAACAGCCCGGCGTAGTCTTCCAACGGTCCCGCCGCGGCGGGGCAGGGCAGACGAGCGGTCACAGGACAGCACCTCCACACACCCCGTGAACCTCAACCACCACTAACCTGAAGGTAAGGATCCAAACCGGACCTAAGTTGGCAAACCGTCGCTAGCGCGTTATTCAGAATGGCTTATCCCCACGTTCGGTGGATTTCCAGTCCGGTGACGGTGCGTTGTACTTCGGGGAAGTCGGTGAGGCGTCCGCGCCAGCCGGTGTCGAGGATCTTCCAGTTGACCAGGTGCGCGATGGCGCGTTCGACCGCGGCGCGGGCGCCGTTGATGGCCGAGTTGCAGGCGCGTTGGACCTCGGTCAGCTCAGCGTTGCGGGGTTTGCGGGTGCCGGTGATTGCCGCAGTGTCCAGGTAGCCGAGGTCGGCGAGCATGCCGCGCCCGCCCGGTCGCAGGTGGCTGGCCCAGCGGTCGGCGATGCCGGATTCGGCCAACGCCCTGCTGTCGTGGCGGGCGCCGGGCACCGGGAGCTCGGTGTCGACCAGCCTGCCGGCCAGGTCGGATACGGTTTGTACGTTCAATCCGGCGATGTGGCGTTTGCCGGAGAACAGGTCGGGCACGCCGGCGCGGTTGCCGGTCGGGGCCAGGAACCCGTCGACCAGCACCGCCGAGCGTTTGGCCTGCCGCCGGATCTGGCCAGCGAAATCTGCGGTGACCTGCCGTAGCAGCGGCCGCAACCGGTGCACGACCCTCGATACGGTCGATTGGGAACAGCCGAACAGTTCGCCGGCCACCGCCTGGGACTCGTTACGGCGCATCAGAAATAGCGTCAGCACCACCGCCCGGTACAGGCCCAGCATCCGGCGTCGTCCCTTCACCGGCTGCCAGACTCCGCCCAGCACGTCGTACACGCCGGCCACCAGGTCGGCGACTTGATCGCCGCGTAGCCCGGTCATAGCCTGACAGCGCGGCGGCTGTCCCTCGATGATCTCCTTCGTCCACACAACCAAGGTGATCTACTACCGGGCAGCCGCCGTCACCCTTAGTGACACCCGTGCCGTCGGCCACAGTGGACGATCAAGCGTTCTGAATAGCGCTCCGACGCTTGGCTGAGGCTCTCGACGTTCGACGGCCCATATGCGGCGGTGCTCAGCGAATATCACGATGCGCGCTACCATGTAGGCCGACACGAAGGTTGGTGAATCGAGATACACAACTATTACTTCCAGAACGTCGACGCGAACACTCAGTTCGAGGCGATCATCGCGTATCTGGACCGGGTGGCGGCACTACCCCAACAGGTCGAGTTGAGAGAGCTCTCCTACCGACACATACCGGGTGGCCCAGGCGTCGATGTCGGATGCGGTCTTGGCAGAGCGGTCGCTGATCTGACTGACCGAGGCGTACCGGCCTGCGGGGTAGATCGCAGCCAGCTATTGGTAGAGGCCGCCCACCAACGTTACCCTTCACAGAGATTCAGCGCAGCGGACGCGGCCGCTTTGCCGTTCGCCGATGGTACGTTGCAGTGGTACCGGGCCGAACGGGTGTACCAGCACCTGCTCGACCCGGTTGCCGCGCTCACCGAAGCGAAGCGGGTGCTGGCAGGCGGCGGAAAGGTCATAGTCGTCGACCTCGACTACGAATCTCTGATCATTACCTCGACTGATCCACACACCACTCGCCGGCTCATCGACGCTTTAGTGGAGGATGTTCCGTACGGTCGGATCGGTCGTCACCTGCCAGGGCTGATGGCCGAGGCAGGTCTTACCGATGTTACTTTCTCGCTACGCCCGATGGAATACACCGACCTGGATGTAATGAGGGAGGCGCTTGTGGAACCGGCTGCGGCAGCGGGGATCGCGGCCGGCCTGGTCACTACCGCGCAGGCCGAGGCTTGGCTGGCCGACCTGGACGATCTCGTTCGCACGAACCGGTTCATGCTCGCGTACATGGCTTTCGTCGTCGTAGGATCAGTCCCCCTACGGCCTTGACGGCCCCCATGACACCGGCAACGCCTCAAAACCGCGCACGCGGCTCTTCTGCCAACGAAGGTGCTCGTTCGGAACGGCCATGCGCAGGTCGGGTAGACGTTCCGTGAGCAACGGCAGTACGGCCGCCAGCACCATCCGGCTGAACTGCGCCGCTTGGCAGTAGTGGGCGCCGAAGCCGAAGATGAGGGTAGGGCCGGGGGGCCGAGAGATGTCCAGTCGGTACGGATCCGGGAACGCCTCGGGGTCGAAGCCAGCGGCACCGGCGTGTGGCACGACGGAATCGCCGGCGCGCAGCAGGACACCGCCGACCTCGACGTCTTCGATCACGCGGCGGGCTCGGGCCCCGCCCACCACGAGGGGAGCGTAGCGGCACAGTTCCTCCACGGCACGGGGCAGCAACTCCCGATGGTCACGGAGTCGGGTGAACTCGATGGGATGGGTCAACAGCGAATGCGTGCTGGTCTGCAGCTGGCCCGAAATGGACTCCACGCCTGTGGTGAATAGGGCGGCTGCGAGCGAAGCTACGTCAGCGTCGGACCTCGAGTCGCCGCACTTGGCGCGGATCCGTAGCGCGTCGCTGATGGCATCATCACCGGAATGCTCGAGTCGAAGTCGCACAAGATCCTCGAAGTACGCGCACGCGTTTGCCACGTTCTGCTCGAACTCGGCCGGTGTTACGGCCGTCCCCTGGTGCACTCTCGTCCACGTCCGTATCAGCTGCCTGTCCTGCTCCGGAACCCCCATGACGTCACCGACGACCGCGAGTGCCACGGGATCGAAGAGGTCGCGTACGAGGTCGCCCGGGGGCCCGTTGGCGATCAGCCGGTCGATCCCTGCGAGGGCGAGCTGCTCGACGAGCGGACGTCGCCGTTGTGACCGAGCGGTCGTGAACGAATCGTTGAACAGGCGTCGCAGCCGGTTGTGCTCCGGTGGATCCGACCGAGCGATCAGTGTGAGGCGCGAGGAGGGAACGACGACGACACGCGGTATGTCGCGCCCGGTCTGGAGAGAATGTCCGAAACGACGGTCGCTAAAGATGAACCGCACATCCGCGAAGCGTGTGACCATCCACCCCTCTTCGCCGTACGGCAGCTGAACGCGGACCGGCGGACCAATGCGGTTGAGGAAAGGATCTGCCCTTTCCCCACACCACCCCTTAGGATCGGCGTAGGGATGGTCCGTCTTCTCAGGCGTGGATCGTTCCAAACTCTGCTCTACCTGCATGTTCTTCTCCCTGGTCGTGAGGTGGGTCATTGCGAGAGTCGGCTGACCTCCACCGCTGAATGCGGGTTGGGCAAGCGTGCTGACAAGCCGAGTCGGCAGCTGCGATACCGGATTGGAGCATCAAGCGTGACGATGCTCCAATGAACGCGGAGCGACGCCTGCTGGGTAGGGTACCTTCACAGGCGCGCTGCACTGTTTATCGGCCGGATTGGCCGGCCGATTGACCAAGGGTGAGCCGGAGGGCGAGGGGACTTCCACCGAACGTTCGCCCTTTATGACCGAGGTTTGTCGTGCCCAACGGTTGTCTGAGTCGCGGATTGACACGGCGATATTCCATGCGAGGGCGGCGAATCCCATGTGGGACCACGCGAACGGTGCCTCCCAGACCGACAGATGACCGCGGCCCGGTCCGCGTTGCCCACCCGGCGCTGGGTCTAGAGTGAAGATTCGGAGGCCTCTGCACGAGGGCGGTAGGGTGCCACGCGTGGATCGGTGCTTGAAGAACAGCGCCGTATCTGGCTGACGTTCGAGGCCGATTGTCGTCGACGACACCTTAATCTGTTGGGTGGGTGCCGGTCGCCTCGTGGCAGGCTCGCGACGGCGCCAAGGGGTGCCCTGGTCGCTGCGAGTCTGGCTATCCCGTGCTTGCCGCACGTCTTCGCTGATCAAGTCTTCGCCGACCGGCTGGTCGACTGCGCCCCGCGACATCGCCAAGGCCACGGTCGTGCGCAGACCTGGCGACCAGCGCGAGTTCGCCGGCTGTTCCCGCCGATGGGTGATCGAAGGGAGGCCGGCCAACCGCGGGCTGGCCAAAGACCACGAACGACTACGGGCGAACTCCGAAGCACTTATCCGCTGGGCCGCCACCGCCTGCGTAGCCTGCCCAATCACCAGAGATTCACCTGCCCACCGCCAGACCCGGCGAACGATCACTTGGACGTGACCAACGATCTCAAACACACTCTACGACCACACGCGAATACTCTGATCCTTCCAAACCCCGACAAACCCCGCCAGCGCACAGCGCGGACTACTGGAGGCATTGATTGCATGCACGAAGCGTGGTTCGAAGACGTAAAGGTCACCGACCGACGGCCGATACCTCAAAGCGGGCTCAGCTACAGGCCTCGTCAGTCCGTAGCCACGGTACTCCCCGTATGAGGGAACATCGCCCCAGATGTCCAGCTCGCCGCCATCTCTTGGTGCGCGTACCGAGATGTTTAAGGCCCATTGCTGAGTTGGGCGCGTGATCACTGTCGGAAACTCGCGCTCTATTGCATCGACATGAGGCTTGATATCCTCGCCGCCGAAGCACCGATACTGCCCGAAGAAGCATGGCTGCCCCGCGAGCTCCAGGCGCTGGACCTCGACGCCCGCAGCTGCGGTCCACTCGGTCATGAACCGAACGATCGGATCATCGCAAGACTCCAGCAGCCTCCGGTGCTCCAGCCACAGCCTGCTTGCCTCCTTGAGGTAGTCGTCTAGACACGAGTCCGACTCCTCGCGATGCTCGTAGAGCGGGACGGCGGAACTATGGTAGATCGAGGAACCACCGTTAATCGCCGCTGAGGCGAACGCAGACTGGACGAGGCGAGCAGTTATCGGTGGTACGAACTCGGGTAGCACAAGGATATGCGGGGTCGTGGTGCCAGAATAGCGATTCATCTCAATGTGGAGCTGACTGATTGTGTCGCAATAGATTACTGTACTCATGGTCTGCGCTACCACCTTCGCATCGTCGATGACGATTACGTTCAAGGACTGCGACGGCTCTAGTCGCGATCGCTCCCTCCGGATCCCCACGCCTCAGGCAAGGCGACGAATATCATGTCACTCGGCCTTCCCCGCAATACCAACTTCAGTTGGTGGGACCAGAACCACTATCGTTGTACACCAAACCCGTTTGGCTACAGGACTGCCCACCGGAACAGTCAGAGGCGGTGGTCTGCTGCGAAGCTACCCGTCCCTCAAGATCATGATTCCAAGCCTCGCGATCGACGTGAACGAGCCGTTGTGACTCGACCCGGCCCTGGCCCGAGGAACGGCCTTGTACCACCGACTTGCAAGCCGTTGCCGGCTGAAGTCGGCACACACCTAGTGCCTGCGCGAATTGGATCCAACAAGAATTGCTGTTCGGCGGGCGAAGGCGCGGTACCGTCCGCCAACGAACGGCGCTGCCGGGCGGGCTGCCGCCGCGGACCGTCATGATCACGTGGGGGACGGTTCTGGACAGCATCTGGGCTGTCGCCTACGAGCAGCGTTGCCTACACCAATTTGACAGCACACCGTTGGTACGGTGATAACGGAGGAGCACGATACAGAATGTTCTCACCGACGATGACGGACCTATCCGAATCCCGGATGGGTACCGAGTACCAGAGTGAAAGAATACTGTTGCGCCCGCACGTGACGACCGACCTCCCACGGATGCTGCAAATATGGAGCGATCCACTCGTCATGCGTAGCCTCACAGGCGGTCCAAAAACTAGAGAACGAGGAATGGATGCCTTCCATAGACTGGTGCAAACCGGCAAGGGCGTTCGACAGAGCTACCATCGAGCCATCATCCGACGGGATGACAATGTGCTCATTGGCACGATCGGCATCGATCTCGAGCGCTTTTCAAGCGGGTATACTCACTCCATGGTCATGCACCGAGAAACGTGGGGCGCGGGCTTGGCCAGCGAGGCTTATCAGTTGCTCCTTTTCGCAACTTTCGAACACCTCCGGCTTCATCGAGTCTGGACTGTTTGTGCGCAAGACAACGAGCGAGCCCAGCGGTTAATCACACGAGCTGGCTTTACCTGGTTCGGTGTCATACGCGAGTTTTGTCCCGGCCCAAAGGGCTGGCTAGACGTCGAAGCGTATTCTTATCTCGACCACGAGTGGCGCGCGCGGCAGGGCGGTTTTGCAGGAACGGGCGGTACATGACTCGATCGACCCCGGAGTTCCACCCGTCGGTCACGGTCACCGTCAGGAGCGGGTAGCCGTGCTCGAAATGGGTGAGTACGAGGGCGGCTCGGGCGATATCGCCGATCTTGCGCGGTGGCTGGGTGACATGCTGGAGCACCTGCCAGCGTTGGTCAGCAGCGCGAAGCCGCGTTCGCCGAGGCACTGCATTGACCGCAGCAACATGTTGATCGTGCGGTTGTTGGTATGTGGAGCATGGGCTTCGGAGTCCAACAAAAGTTGGACCATCCGGTGTTTGGTCTGCTTACCATACGGGCGATGGTGTGTCGGCATCTGGAATGAGTGGTATGACGCTGCCGGCGTTACCTCGTCCGTTCGTCTAGTCCGTTTGAATGATCGGGCAGGTCGTGTAGGGCGTGAGTGGCGATGCTCGTCTTTTCTCTGATCGGTTCGCGGGAGCTTGTGCTTCGGAATGGGTGATGTAATGGAGCCGGTTCAACTGCGTGCAATGGACTTGATTGCGGAAGCCGAGCGTCTGGTCGGCGCGGATGGGGGCGCTAAATGGCGGTTTCTGGACGGACTTGAGGTGCTCGTGGACGCGTTGAACGAGGAGGCGCGGCTGTCATCGGCAGGGGCGAAGATCGTCCGGGACGGGCTGGTCGGATCCCTTGTCACTCAATTGCGGGTGCGAGAGTTGGTGGAGTCCGACGACCGGGTCTCAGGAGTTGACATTCGGCGTCCGTTGTTTGTCACTTGCCTGCCTCGTATGGGAAGTACCTGGTTACATAATCTCCTCGCTGGCCATTCTGGTTTGCGGGCGCCGCTGATGTGGGAGGTAATGGCGCCGTATGCGAGCGCTCTAGGTCCGACTGAGCGAATGGCGGCAGCGGATGAGGCGACTCGGTCAGTGCGCGAGTACCTCGAGTTGGCCCCTGCAATGTCGATACTGCACGCGATGGATGGAGGAGGTGTGGAGGAGTGCCACCGGCTGATGGCACACACTTTCCGCACCAGGGTACTGGAGAGCCGCTTCCACGTTCCTCGCTATCAGAAGTGGCTGCGCACGGTGGATATGCGGGAAACCTACGCCTACCACCAACTGTTGTTGCGATGCATCTTGGTGCGTGAGCCGCGATCCCGCCTGGTACTCAAGTGCGTGTATCACATGTGGTACCTCCCAATTCTGTTCGCGACCTACCCGGATGCCCGTGTGATCACCCTTCACCGTGATCCGGTTGCGGCATTGAACTCGATGTGCGAGATGACCGAAGCGGCTCGCCGGGGACGTAGTGACTATCTCGACCGAGTCGAGCATGGCCGATACTGGCGCGAGTTCTACACCGAAGGCACTGGCCTGGCCGTGAAACAAGCCGACGGCGCTGACGGTGTGCCGGCGCAGTCAATCCTCCACGTACGCTACAAGGATCTGGTTTCTGATACCCAAGCGGTTATCGAACGCATTTGCGATTTCGCCGACTTGGAAAATTCCGAAAAGCTACTCGACAGCGTACGCCGCAATCCGCTGTTGGCATCCCGTGCTGGTGGTCCACCGCGGCCGAGCTTGGCGAACTACGGCATCGACAAGTCGGACTTCGACTCGTCGGTAGCCGACTATCGATCGCGCTTCCAGGTATAGCCCCATTTCCGAGTACAGCTGAGGGCGCTGCGCGGCCCCTCATAGGAGCACAGTCGTGATCGCTCAATCGCTGGAACCAACCGATACCGTCCTCTCTATCTGCAACGACTACCTATCTGCCACCACAACTAGGAAATTTCCCGCCACAGCGATTGTCCAAGCTATTCAGCAGGGTGGCCGGCGGACGCTAACCGCCTCTGCCGTCGACGCCTTGGCCCGTTCTCGCCAGCAGCTTTCCCAGATGGATGACAGGCCGTGGGAGTCCGCTCTGGCTCTGGGATTGTTGGACACCTTGGTGCCGTCCGCGGTGGGAGGCCAGACCGGCGCCGGCTACGCCGGCTACCTCGCACTGCCGGTCCTACAGGCCGCGGCAACGCAGCCGCAGGCGTGGGGGCAGCCCGACACATACGGCCGTCTGGCCTCGGCGCTGGTTGCCGACACGCTCGAGTTCGAGCAGCAAGCGGCTACGACCGATCTACGGCTGCGTGCCACGAGGATTCGGCACCTGTCGCGGCTGCTGGCAGAGCTCGGTGAGCAGACCCACGCCATAATATCGGCGCACGCGGTCCTGGGGACGCTTAGCCAACGCGAACGGGACGCGCTGCGGTTCAGCGTGCTGCCGGTCAGCACCCTGCGGCACGAGTATCTATTCCTGCGGATCCTTCAGTTTTTCGAGCTGACGTTCGTCACGGTGAACCATGAGCTGGCGGCGGCCTCGATCGCCCTGATCGCCGGTGAGGTGGGGGCTGCGGCCGTCCATCTGTCCAGCGCCGCCAAGCGGTTGCGGCGGGCTCAGCGGGGCTGGCCAGCGCTGGCCACCCTTCAACCCGCGGCGTTCCACCAGTTCCGGGACTACACCACCGGCTCCAGCGCACTGCAATCACATGCCTACAAGCTGATGGAGGCCTACTGTCGCCGTCCCAGTGAGGAGCGGCTGATGTCGCGCGCGTATCACGACATCCCCGCCATCCGCGACAAGATACAGGCGGGACGGATCATCACGCTCTCCGACACCCTACGCAACGTCAATCGCCTCAGCACGGCCGACGTCGAGACCGTTGCCGCTCTTGCGCATAGCGCCAGACGGCTCGACGAGGTCTACCTGGCATGGAAGCGGTCGCACTACTCCCTGGCCGGCCGGCTCATCGGTAGCCGACCCGGCACCGGCCACACCGAGGGTGTCTCCTACCTGCAATTGAACCTGGACGAGCACCTGTTCGACGCAGACGTGCTCGAACTGCTCCGGCAACGGACGGGCCCCGGTCACGTAGTCGAGGCTGGGCGGACGTGACAACTGACGGCTCCACATCCCCGATCTCCGCTGGGTACCTTTCCAGCCCGGCCGCTACAACGGCGGGCCCGGCACAGTTGCGACTACCCGCCGAAACGATGCGGACGCTCGGCTACCGGGCGGTGGACATCGTGGTCGAACACCTCACCCGGCTGGGCTCGGAACCGGTCGCCCGCCGCCTGTCCCGCGCCGATCTGGGCCCGGTGCTCGACGAGGAACTTCCCCTGCATGCCGAGGATCCGATGGCGGTGCTGGAACGGGCGCATCAGCTGCTGCGGTCGGGAAACGCCCACTGCGACGACCCCCGATTCCTCGCCTTCATTCCCAGCCCTGGCAACTACCTCGCGACGATCGCCGCGATGCTCGCGGCAGGGTTCAACGTACCGACCAGCGGATGGTTCGTCGGCCCCACAGCAACCGCCATCGAGCTCACCACCATCCGCTGGCTCGTAGAACTCCTCGACCTCCCGGCGCGAACCAGTGGGCTGTTCGTCCCCGGAGGCTCAACAGCGAACCTGCTCGGCCTGGCAGTAGCACGCGACACCCGACTCGGGCACGACACCACCAACGCCGTCGCCTACTACTCCGATCAAACCCACTTCACGGTCGACCGGGCGCTACACACCCTCGGCCTGCGGCCGGAACAATCGCGGCGAATGCCGTCCGATCACTACCTTCGACTCCAGCCGGCACGGCTGGCCGAGCAGATCACCGAAGACCGCGCCGACGGCCTACGCCCGTTCCTCGTCGTGGCCAACGCCGGCACCACCGACACCGGCGCTGTCGACCCCCTACCCGAGCTGGCCGCACTATGCCGACGAGAGGACCTGTGGCTGCACGTCGACGGCGCCTACGGCGCCGTCGCACGAATCACGGATCCGGGCAAACAGATCCTGGCCGGCCTCGAACTCGCCGACTCGGTCGCCGTCGACCCACACAAATGGCTCTTCCAACCCGCCGAGATGGGCTGCATCCTGCTTCGCGAGCCTGATCTGCTCCGCCACACCTTCGGCGTAAGACGCCCCTCATACATATCCGCCGCAGGCCACCACGACGGCATCGACCTCATGCAGTACGGAATACAGCAGACCCGCGAGTTCCGCGCCCTACGACTATGGATGTCACTTAAAACCTTCGGAAGCGACGCGTTCCGACAAGCCGTCGCCCGCGGCATGGAGCTAGCGACCAGCATGGAACGCTTCATCACCGCGCACCCCAACCTCGAACTAGTAACCCCAAGCAGTCTCGCCACCCTCACATTCACCTGCAAACCCAACCCGGGACGCGAGCACCCGCAAGCAATCGAAGACCTCCTGGACCAGATCAGCACCCGACTTCTCGACGACGGCAACGCACTCATCACACCCACAACCGTCGCCGGGCGACACGTGCTACGGATGTGCACCATCAACCCCCGATCCAACCTCGACGACCTGAAGGCCATAACCGACCACATCAGCCATCTGGCACTACAGACCGAGACTACGAAGCGCTGACCGGGCGCTGCACTTTCTGATGGCGTAAAAGTAAGGTGTGCTGCCATTGGCATCTATACCGCGTCTTGATAGTGTGCCTATGTGAGGCAGTAGCGACGAGACCGTGTAGAGCGCCTGCAAAATCGGTTGGGCGATCAACAGGCGCTACGTCGGTTCAATACTGTGCTTCCGCCTTGCTCGACTGCGAGAGGAAATCTCGGTGTTACAACCAAGCGAAACGACTGCGAGATGTTGAACTACCCTTTTCAGCGCACGACGGCAGGCGAACAGCCAGCCTACTATCGGCTCGGCGCGCAGCGGTCCGTAATAGCGGTCACTCTGCCCAGCGGACAACAAGCAAGCCTGGTCGCACGCCACCGCGATGTAAAGAACTGTCTCAGGGACACAAGGCTCAGTCGGGCGGCGATGGGAGCGTTGAATGGACCGCGCCTCACCGTAACTGGCCCAGACCCAGCCTTCGGACTACTAGGGCTTGACCCACCCCGCCACACCGCCATCCGGCGGATCGTACAGCCTGCTTTTACCGTCCAGGAAGCCAGCCGCGTCGCTGAACAACTGCGACAGAACGCAAATGCGCTTCTGACTCAAATGACATCAGATGCAGACCAAGCGGACTTGCACGAATCCTTCTCCATACCATTTAACTCCATGGTCATTTGCGAAATGTTCAGCCTCCCCAAGCAAGACGCCCAGCAATTGCATCGGCACGTACGGAATACTCAGTCATTGGATGCTGTCGACGCTCCTCACCGCGAGGCAAGCTACAACACCCTCCGCAGTATCTTCACCGAATTGACCGCGTCCGCGAGTCAACACGACGACAACGGGCCACTACGTGCACTAGATGATGCGGCGGCTAACGGGCACATAAGCAGAAGCGAGCAACTGCAACTGTCGATGAATCTTTTTATTGGAGGCCTTTCAAGCGGCGCGCACTTTTTCACTAGTACAGTTTTGCACCTACTGCAACGCCCCGCCAACTGGGCAGCCCTCGTGGACGGATCCATTTCCATCAGCCATGCGGTCGAGGAAGCCCTACGCTACGACGTCGCCGGTGATAGCGGCCTGCCCCGCCTGGCAACCGCAGACATCCCACTCCAGGACAGCACCATCATGGCCGGCACGATCGTAATCCCCGGGATCGCCCTTGCCAACCGCGACCCGCGCGTCTTTGCAAAAGCCGACCAGTTTGACATCAACCGCCATCCCAATCCTCACCTTGGTTTCGGCGCCGGGCCGCACTACTGCATCGGTGCGCACCTGGCACGAACCCAACTAAACGTCGGCCTGGCCGTACTAACGCGCCGGCTGCCCCGGCTAGCGCTGGCCACGTCGCCCCATGACCTGCGCTGGGTTAACAATAACGTGACCGGCGGCGTCCAAACGCTTCCGGTAACCTGGTGACAGCACCGGTCAGACCTCCTCGGCCGGTCGACCTGATCGAGATTGATCCAGCCGCTATGAGCGGGTTGCCGCCGCTGCCGCCGGCGGTCGGGTAGCGTCTCGCTGGGCGTGACTTTCTTGCGTGTTCGTGGTTTATCTATGAAGCCCGCAGATCGGGTCTTGCGGGCGTTGTCATCTGCTCCCTTCGGGCGGTGAGTCGCCGGCTGACGACGGCCAGCGGGGACGCACGGTGCGGTCCCGCACTTCGAGGAGGAGACAGGTATGGCACAGGGCACTGTGAAGTGGTTCAACGGAGACAAGGGCTTCGGCTTCATCACCGTCGACGGCGCAGAAAAGGACATCTTCGTCCACTTCTCCGCGATCGCTGCTAATGGGTACCGCAGCCTGGAGGAGAACCAGCGGGTGGAATTCGAAATCACCCAGGGCGCCAGAGGCCCGCAGGCCACCGAAGTCCGCCCCCTCTGAGCCGGCATCCGCCGAGATCCTTCGGACGGCGTTAGGGTGGACAGCTACAGTAGCGACGCGGCCAGCCACCGGTAACACGGCCACTGGCGCACGGATCTGGTTCCCTCTAATCAAGGGGTCATGGCGAGGATTGTTCTATCCTTGGTGGCGGCGGGTCCGGGCTGTGACTTGTCCGAAGAGGCGGCTGTCGGGATTGGGCCGTCCGCGCTGGATTGCAGAGTCGCTCCCGGTTGTCCTCCCGGGCCCGTCCGACCCGTTCGGTCGTGTTTGGCGTCGCGGGCCATCTGCTTGTAGACCACGTCGGAGAGGTGGCGTTTGAGCGCGCGAAGCGCTTCCATCGTGGTCTTGCCCTCGGCCAGACGGCGCCGGTAGTAGGCGCGGCCCGGGGTGTCGCGACGTAGTTGCACGACGGCCATGATGTGCAGAACCCGGTTGATGCGTCGGTTGCCGGCCCGGGAGAGCCGGTGGCGTTTTTGGTCGCCGGAGGATG
>Ga0272482_10000096_pt1 | contig 27676 bp, 23 predicted proteins | sample RVTome_8_FD_192427 | JGI IMG/M metagenome (GOLD analysis project Ga0272482, IMG submission 192427) | Soil microbial communities from uranium-contaminated site in the Upper Colorado River Basin, Wyoming, United States - RVT160D0 (version 2) ...
GGCGAAGGCGGCGGCGTCGGCGACGGCCGCGCAGCCCGGGTCATTGTTGAAGTAGACGTAAGTGTCGACGGAGGCGTCGAGGCGGTCGAGCCACGAGGCCAGCGCGGCCCGCCCGTAGTGCGGCCACGGGCGGGCGCGGCCCTCGTGCATCCGCAGGTATCCGAAGTCGGCCGTGCGCCACAGTGGAGTGACCGGCCGGCCCTTGCGGTCGGCCCAGCACAGCGCCGCGTTGTGTCCTTTGAGGACGGACTCGGTCTCGCCGCTCCACCACGACGCGTGCCGCGGCTCGACCGCCACCCGCACGTCGCGGGGGAAGAGCGCGAGCGTCGCGTCCAGCGCGGCCGGGTCGGCCCGCAGCGTGGGCGGCAGCTGGAGGAGCACGGGACCGAGGCGGTCGCCGAGCGCCGTGGCACGCTCGAGGAAGCGGGCGACCGGCTCGTCGGGGTCGCGCAGCCGCTTGATGTGCGTCAGGTAGCGGCTCACCTTCACCGCGACGCAGAAGTCGTCCGGCGTACGCGCCCGCCACTTGGCGAACGTGTCCCGCTCCGGCAGCCGGTAGAACGCGTTGTTGACCTCCACGGTGGCGAAGTGCCGCGCGTAGTGCTCCAGCCAGAGCCGCTGCGGCAGCCCTTCGGGGTAGAAGGGGCCGCGCCAGTCCCGGTACTGCCAGCCGGACGTGCCTACGTGGATCATCGCCAGCCCAGTATCCCGCCCCCGCCGGGCTCCCGCAGCACACCTGCTTCGTTGGTCGCGGCCGCCAGACACCCTTCGCGATCAGGGTTTCTGTGATCAAAGCTCCTCTCAAGCAGTTCTAACTGCTTCAAAGGACCTTTGATCATGGCCGGCCGGCACCGGGGTCGTCTCCCTGACCCCGGAAGCTCCCTCGACGATCCGTTCGAAGGGATAGCCGCGCGTGCGAGCTCGGGTGTGGCGCGGCGAACCCCGGCGCGGTCCCCGGATCATGATCCACATGGGCTCGCGCGACGCACATTAGGAGCTACAACCACCCGAGCGGCGGTCGGTGACACAGCGTCGCTGGATGTGGTCCGGGTATCGCGTCGGCTAGGTCGGTCCCCGGCTACGTCAGTAGATCGTGGTACGCGCCTGCCCCCATGAGGGCAGCTCCGTACCACGATCTACTCGGCCGGCCGCCCACCAGAGCGCGATGCGCCCGATAAATCCAGAGAAAGTGCCCACTACTCAGAGCAACCAAGCCCCGGCGCGAGCCACGCGCACACACTCCACCCCGCCTAGCGCCATCCTGATGGTCCGGAGCGCTCCCGCCGGAGGCAGCAAAAGCCAAAGCGGACGGGTGAGCCGCGGTAGCAGCGGTCGGGACCACCGCGGACGTCGTGGTAGCTCAAGAAATATCTCTTGGCACAGATCGACTAGTGGAGGGTGACCTCCGTCGTGAGCTGGCGGTCGGTGCCCACCCGGCGCTCGGCGCCGACCAGCTGGAGCGCGACGGTGTGGGCCACGTCCGCGCTGGAGCGGGAGATCCGCAGCTCCAGCGCGCCCGGCTCGACGACCCGGGTGCCGGCCCGGCCGGTAAAGGCGGACATGTCGGCGTGTATCCGGAAGTCGACGCGGCGGGACTGGCCCGGGGCGAGCGCCACCCGCGCGTACCCGATCAGGCGGATCACCGGGCGGGTGACCTGCGCGATGGGGTCGTGCAGGTAGAGCTGGACCACGTCGGCGCCGGGGCGGTCGCCGATGTTGTGCACGGCCATCGAGACGGTGACCGCGCCGTCGGTCGGCACCTCGAGCGGGTGGTCGGGGTCGGGCGTGGCGCCGTCGACGCGGACGCCGTCCCACGCGAAGCGCGTGTACGACAGGCCGTGGCCGAAGGGGTACAGCGGCGTCGGGTCGACCGAGCTGACCGAGTTGGCGTGGGCGAGCTTCGGGCCGAGGTAGGTGGAGGGTCCGCCGGCGGGGCGGCGGGAGACGCTGACCGGGAGGCGGCCGGAGGGGCAGACGCGGCCGGAGAGGACGCCGGCGACCGCGGGGCCGCCCTCCTCGCCCGGGAAGAACGCCTGCACGGTGGCGGCGAGCCGGTCGGCGAAGGCGCCCAGCGCGTACGGCCGGCCGGCCAGCAGCACCGCGACCACCGGCTTGCCGGTGCCGAGCAGCGCCTCCAGCAGGGCCGTCTGCACGCCGGGCAGGTCGAGGCTCTCCACGTCGCAGCCTTCGCCGGACGTCGAGTCGCTGAAGACGCCCGCGCGGTCGCCGAGCACGGCGATGACCACGTCGGCGTCCGCCACGGCGGCCAGGGCTGAGGCGAAGCCGGCGGTGTCGGTCCCGTTGACGTCGCATCCGGGCGCGTGCGTGACGGTCGCCTCCGGCAGCTCGGCGCGCAGGGCCGCCAGCGGCGTGGGGATCACCGGGTTGGCCGGCAGCTCGGGGTGGTGGATGCCGACGTGGGCCGGGAACGTGTAGCAGCCGAGCATGCCGGTCGCGACGTCGGCGAGCGGGCCGATCACCGCGAGGCGGGCGTCCGGGCGGAGGGGGAGCGCGCCGTCGTTGGCCAGCAGCACCACCGACTCCTCGGCGACCTCGCGGGCGAGCGCCCGGGCGGCCGGCGGGTCGAGGTCGATCAGGCCGTCGCCGGGGCCGTCGAGCTCGGCGGGGAACGGGCTCCAGTCGAGGTCGAGCAGGCCGAGCTCGATCTTCTGCCGGAGCACGCGGGCGGCGGCGCGGTCGACGAGCGACTCCGGCACGGCGCCCGCGCGTACCGCTTCGACGAACTGCGGGCCGAAGCAGCGCACGGCGGGGAGCTCGACGTCGACGCCGGCGTCGAGGGCGACGGCCGCGGCCTGGACCGGGTCCTCGGCCAGGCCGTGGTGCAGCTCCAGGAAGGAGACGCCGAAATAGTCGGCGACGACCGTGCCGGTGAAGCCCCACTCGTCGCGCAGCAGGCCGGTCAGCAGCGCCGCGTTGGCCGCGGGGGGCACACCGTCGATCTCCGTGTAGGCGTGCATCACCGACCGGGCACCGCCGTCGCGCACCGCCATCTCGAAGGGGAGCAGCAGCACGTCGGCGAGCTCGCGCGGGCCCATGTGCACGGGTCCGAAGTTTCGCCCCGCGCGGGAAGCGGAGTAACCGACGAAGTGCTTGAGCGTGGCGACCACGCCGGCCGACTCGAGCCCTCGCACGTATCCCGTGGCGAGCGTCGCGACCAGGTAGGGGTCCTCGCCGAGGGTCTCCTCGGTGCGGCCCCACCGGGCGTCGCGGGTGACGTCGAGGACCGGGGCGAGGCCCTGGTGCACGCCGAGGCGCCGCATGTCGGCGCCGATCCGGGCGGCCATCCGCTCGACCAGCGCGGGGTCGAACGTCGCGCCCCAGGCGAGCGGCGTCGGGTAGACGGTGGCGCCCCAGGTCATCACGCCGGTGAGGCACTCCTCGTGGGCGACGGCCGGGATCCCGAACCGGCCGGCGGCCACGATCTCTCCCTGTATCCGGGCCAGCGCCCGGGCGCCCTGGGCCGGGTCGACCGGTGCGGTGCCGAACGGCCGGGACAGCTGCCCCAGGCCGGTGCGGATGAGCTTGGCCCAGTCGAGCCCGTCGTCGACGAGCTCGTGCTGCTGCGGCGCCATGTCGTCGACCGTGGCGTGGGCCCCGATCCAGACGCTGTACAGCTGGGCGACCTTCTCCTCGAGCGTGAGCCGGCCCAGCAGATCGGTGACCCGCTTCTCCGCGGGCAGGCTCGGGTCCTGCCAGGGCTCGGGGATGGTCACCGCGTCCGGCGCCGCGGCGCTCCGATCACTCATGGAAGAGCGTCTCCTGTCGTCTGCATCACAAGATGTTTCGGGCATGTTCCGGTATCCGCCTGCGCCTCTGATGCCGGGCTTCCGGGCCGCTCAGAACTTCTTCCGAGATGTTTCCGGAACATCTTTCGGGCGTCCAGCAGTCTAGGTTGCCTTACGGTAACGCTTGTATCCGCCCAGCGATAGGTCTTGACCGGTAGTTCACGTCGTCGTAGCGTGCGCCACATCACCTTGAATTATCGGGCCGACGCCGAAAACTTCCGGGCACCGCTGGCGTCGGCTCCATGACTGGCCTAACGGACCACCTCGGCCGGAGCGAGCCGTTACGCTCCGGCCCACCCGAAGGGATGGCACATGACGAGCCCCACTAACTTCTCGCGCAGATCGGTCCTGGGCCTCGCTGGCCTGGGCGCCGGCGCGGTGCTGCTCGGCGGCTGTGGCGACGACGGGTCTGGCGACTCCGGCGACGGGAGTGGGTCGGCCTCCATCGACTGGTGGCACATCTCCAACGTTGACCCGATGCTGACCACCTGGGCCAACCTGGCCAAGGACTTCCAGACCGCCAATCCGGGCGTGGAAATCAAGATCACCCCGCTGGAGAACGAGGCCTTCAAGGCGAAGCTCACCACCGTCACCCAGGCCGGCACCCCGCCGGACATCTTCCACTCGTGGGGCGGCGGCGTGCTCAAGCAGCAGGTGGAGGCCGGCCTGGTCAAGGAGCTCGACCTCGGCGACGCGGCCGCCAACATCAACCAGAACGGCCTGGACATCTACAAGGTGGACGGCAAGCAGTACGGGGCGCCGTTCGACCTCGGCATGGTCGGCTTCTGGTACAACAAGGAGCTCTTCGAGAAGGCCAAGATCACGGCACCGCCGGCCACCTGGGGCGAGTTCCTCGACGCGGTCGGCAAGCTGAAGACCGCCGGCATCACGCCGATCGCGCTCGCCGGCTCGGAGAGCTGGACCGCCCACTTCTACTGGGCCTACCTCGCGATCCGCGTCGCCGGCGTCGACGGTCTCGCCGCGGCGGCCGCGGACGGCTCGTTCGACCAGGCCGACTTCGTCACCGCGGGCACCCGGTTCAAGGAGCTCATCGACCTCGACCCGTTCCAGCGGGGCTTCCTCGGCGCGAAGTACTCGGCGACCGACGGCCAGGCCGCGATCATGGGCAACGGCCAGGCGGCGATCGAGCTGATGGGCCAGTGGGCCCCCACGACCGAGGCGGCGTACTCCACGACCAAGAAGGGCATCGGCGAGAAGCTGGGCTTCTTCCCCTTCCCCGGCGTGGACGGCGGCAAGGGCACGGTCGAGGACGCGTTCGGCGGCGGCAACGGCTTCGCGCTCGGAAAGGACGCTCCGCCGCAGGCGGCCGAGTTCATCAAGTTCCTGCTCACGGCCGACAGCCAGCGCAAGGGCGCGGCGAGCGACTCGATCCTGCCGGTGACCAAGGGCGCCGAGGACGCGCTCAAGGACGCCAACCTCAAGTCGGTGCACGCGGCCATCACCAAGGCGCCGAAGTTCCAGCTCTACCTCGACCAGGCCTACCCGCCGGCGGTCGGCACGCAGGTCAACGACAGCGTGGCCGAGCTGGTGGCGAAGAAGGCCACCCCGGAGAAGGTCGCGCAGGACATCGCCAAGGTCGCGAAGAACCAGTAGGTGCATGAAAACCACGACGCAGGGGCCGGAAGGACAGCTTCCGGCCCCCACCTCCCACCGGACCGCCACCCGCGGCTCGGCTCGCCGGGGGCCCGCCCCTGAACAGCCGCGGCCGCGGGTGGAGGGTTCGCTGCGCCGGCGCCGCCGCCTCGACAAGCTGACCGTCGCGCTGTTCCTGGCACCGGCGATGGCTCTGTTCGTCCTGCTGGTCGTCGGCCCGATCGCGCTGGCGATCTACACCAGCCTCTTCAAGTGGAACGGCTTCGGCGGGCTGCCGGAAGACTTCGTCGGCCTCGACAACTTCCGCCGGCTGCTCGAGGACGACATCTTCATCGGCGACCTCAAACGCGGCCTCATCCTGGTCCTGCTCTCGATCTTCGTGCAGCTGCCGGTCGCGCTCGGCCTCGCGCTGCTGCTCAACCAGCCGATGCGCGGTCGGGCCTTCTACCGCGTGGTGTTCTTCGCGCCGTACGTGCTCTCCGAGGTCATCACGGCCGTCCTGTTCACGATGGTCTTCTCGCCCAACCAGGGCCTGGCCAACCAGATGATGTCGGCGCTCGGGCTGGAAAACCTGCAGCAGGAGTGGCTGGCCAACACCTCGACGGTCCTGTACGCGCTGTTCTTCGTGATCAGCTGGAAGTACTTCGGCCTGCACATGATCCTGTACCTGGCCGGGCGGCAGAGCATCCCGAAGGAGCTGACCGAGGCGGCGCTGACCGACGGCGCCGGCACCTGGCAGGTGTTCCGCCACATCACGCTGCCGCTGCTCGGCCCCACGATCCGGATCAGCATCTTCCTGTCGATCATCGGTGCCATCCAGCTCTTCGACATGGTGTGGGTGCTCACCGGCGGCGGACCGATCCACTCGTCGGAGACCATGGCGGTCACGATGTTCCAGTACGGCTTCCGCCGCTCCGAGGTCGGGTACGCCAGCGCGATCAGCGTCGCTATGTTCCTCATCAGCCTCGTGTTCGCGCTGCTCTACCAGCGGTTCGTCATGCGCCGGGACATCGAGGGCGCGATCACCACGATGCGGGAGAAACGATGAACGAGCGTGCGCGGTCGGCGCTCGCCCACGACGGCGCTGAGCGATTCATCCAGGAGGCGCTGTGAGCACGCGCAGGGACACGAAGGTGCGCCACTTCTGGCTGCACGTGATCGCGATCGTGGTCGGCGCCTTCATCGTGGTGCCGGTCGCCTTCGGTGTGCTCGGCGGGTTCAAGGACAACGGGCAGCTCTCCAACAACCCGTTCGCGCTGCCCAGCCCGTGGGTGCCGGAAAACTACACCAGCATCCTCAGCTCCAGCGGCTTCTGGCGGCCGATGTTCAACAGCGCGCTCATCGCTGTGGCCACGGTGGTGCTGCTGGTGCTGGTGGCGTCGATGGCGGCGTACGTGTTCGCCCGCTTCAACTTCCGCGGCCGCGAGTTGCTCTACACGCTCTTCGCCGCGGGCCTGATGTTCCCGTTCGCGGTGGCGATCCTGCCGCTGTTCGTGCTGCTGCGGGAGCTGAGCCTGCTCAACAGCCCGCTCGGCGTGATCCTGCCGCAGGCGGCGTTCGGCCTGCCGATGACGATCATCATCCTGAGGTCGTTCTTCCGCACGATCCCCGGGGAGGTCGAGGAGGCCGCGATCCTGGACGGCTGCACGCCGTTCGGCTTCTTCTGGCGGATCCTGCTGCCGATGGCCCGCCCCGCGCTGGCCACCGTCTCGGTGCTGGCGCTCGTGGCCAGCTGGAACAACTTCATGCTCCCGCTCGTGGTCTTCACCGACCCGAGCTGGTGGACGCTGCCGGTGGGCGTACAGCAGTTCCAGGGCCAGTACGCGGACGACACCGCGCGCGTGCTCGCATACGTGGTGCTGGCGATGGTGCCGGCACTCGCGTTCTACGCCGTCGCGGAGCGCCAGCTCGTCGGCGGCCTCGCGTCCGGCGCGACGAAGGGCTGACGGGGGTCGCCCGCACGCCGCGCGGTCGTCTGCCCCGCGCGGCGTGCGAGCGGGTGGCGGCGGGGAGAATGGGCCGGGTGAGGACGCCGGCCGCGCTCGCCCCGCTGGTGAGCGGCACGACCTACCGCCGCGGCACGCACCTGCTGCTCGGCGGCGTGATCGTCCTGCCGTACATCCTGCTGGGCACCGTCTTCGCGGACACGCTCGCCGATCCGCGCGGCGGGGGCCCGGCGGCGCTGCCGCTGCTCGTCGCGGCGGCGGCGATCGCGGCGGTGCCGGCCTTCCTGCGTGGCACCCGCACGCTGGAGATCGCCGCCGCGCGGGCGCTGCTCGACGTCGACCTACCCGACCCGCCGCCCGGGCGGCCCGCGCCGGAGACGCGGGTACGGGGCGCGCTCTGGTACGCCACCCACCTGGTCACCGGCGGCCTGGTCGCCAGCGGGCTGCTGGTGGCGGTGCCGATGGCGCTGGTGTTCGGGGCCGGGTGGTTCGGCCTGCGCACCGAGGCCACCGACGGCCTGCGGCTGGGCCCGCTCGACGAGGGCGACAGCGGCTGGCTCGCGCTGGTGGGGCTGGCGCTCCTGGTCGTGCTCGCGTACGCCGTGGCCGGCCTGGGCGCGATCGCCGCGCTGATGGCGCCGGTGCTGCTCGGCCCCTCGACGGCCGAGCGGGTCGCCGCGCTGGAGGCGAGGGCCGCCGGCCTGGCCGAGCGCAACCGGCTCGCCCGCGAGCTGCACGACTCGGTGGGCCACGCCCTGACGGTGACGACGCTGCAGGCGGCGGCGGCCCGCGAGGTGCTGGACACCGACCCGGCCTTCGCCCGGCGCGCCCTGTCCGCGATCGAGGAGACGGGCCGGGCCGCCATGACCGAGCTCGACCACGTGCTCGGCCTGCTCCGCGACACGGCCACCGCCACCCCGCGCCCGCAGGCCACGCTCGCGGACCTCGATCGGCTCGTGGCCGACGCCCGGGCCGCGGGGGTGGAGGTGCGGCTCGATCCGCCGGGCCCGCTGGACGAGGTGGCGCGGGCGGTGTCCCGCGAGGGGTACCGGATCGTGCAGGAAGGGCTGACCAACGCGGCCCGGCACGCCGGCGGCCACCCGGTCGCGCTGCGGGTCGCGGTGGCCGGCGGGGCACTCTCCATCGAGCTGGCCAACCCGGTCGGCGCCGCCGCGCCAGGGGGCGGCGGGCGGGGGCTCGCCGGCATGCGGGAGCGGGTCGCGCTGCTCGGCGGCGAGATGACGGCGGGGCCTGAAGACGGTCGCTGGCGGGTCGCGGTGCGCCTGCCCACCGGCGGCGGCACAGGACGGGGCGGGGCGTGACGGCGCTGACGCGGGTGCTCCTCGTCGACGACGACGAGCTGATCAGGGTCGGGCTGCGCGCGATCATCGCGGCGCAGCCGGACCTCGACGTGGTCGGCGAGGCGGCCGACGGGGCCGAGGTGCCGCCGCTGGTCGCGAAGCTGCGGCCGCACGTCGTGCTGATGGACGTGCGGATGCCCGGCATCGACGGCATCCAGGCCACCCGGCACCTGCTCGCCACCTCGACGACCCCGCCGAAGGTGCTGGTCGTGACCACGTTCGAAAACGATGAATACGTATACGAGGCGCTCCGGGCCGGCGCCAGCGGGTTCCTGCTCAAGCGCGCCCGGCCGGCCGAGGTGGTCGACGCGGTACGGGTGGTGGCGCGGGGCGAGTCGCTGCTCTTCCCGGCGGCGATCCGGCGGCTCGCGGGTGCCTACGGGGCGCGCCGCCGGCTGCCCGGGCCGGCCCTGACCGAGCGGGAGGCCGAGGTGCTGCGGCTCGTTGCGGCCGGGCGCTCCAACGCCGAGATCGCCGCCGACCTCACGCTCGGCGTGGAGACGGTCAAGACACACGTCGGCAACGTGCTCGCCAAGCTCGGCGCCCGCGACCGCACCCAGGCGGTGGTGCTGGCGTACGAGTCCGGCTTCGTCACACCGGCCGGCTGAGCCGCTCCCTCGCGCGGGGGAGGCGGATCCCGTCGCGGCGGGAGGTGCGCGAGGCGTACGCCCGCGAGCGTGGGTGGCATGACGAAATCTCACGCCGCCGCGGCCTGGGCCGCGCTCTACGGCACCCTCGCGCTCGTCTGGACCGCCACCGGCCGCGGCTTCCCGTTCGGCACCAACGATCCGGGCGGCGACGCTTCGATCCTGCGCTGGCTGCCCGCCGGCGTGGGCGCGCCGGTCTTCGCGGTGGTGCTGCTCGCGACCGCCGTCGCGGCGCTGAGCATGCCCACCACCAATCCCCGGGGTACCGCCCGCACGGCCCTGCTCGCCGCCGGCTGGTCCGTCGTGGCGCTGCTGCTCGTGGTGGTGCCGGACATGCGGCTGCTGGCCCGCGCCGGCTACCTGCCCATGCTCGTCGTCGGTGCCCCGTTCGGCTGGCCGCCGGTCGACCTCGCCGACATCTTCACCTGGCAGGTCGTCAACATGGCGATCAGCGTCGCCGGCGGGCTGCTGCTGGCCCGCGCGCTGCTCGCCTGGCAGTTCCGCACCGCGGACGCGTGTGTCTCCTGTGGACGCGGCGACGGGCCGTCGAGCGGGTGGACATCCGCCGCGAGCGCCGCCCGCTGGGGCCGCCGGGCCGCCTACACCGCCGCCGCCATCCCCGTGCTGTACGCGCTGACCCGCTTCTTCTGGCTCGCGATCGTCCTGCTGGGCGTGGTGGAGCTCGACCCGGCCGAGTTCGACGACGACTCGGTCGTGTGGGCCGGCGCCGGGCTGGGCGCCTTCGCCTGCGTGGGCGCGGTGCTGACACTGGGGCTGGTCCAGCGTTGGGGCGAGGTCTTCCCGCGCTGGATGGTCGGGCTCGCCGGCAAGCGGGTGCCCATCAAGCTCGCCACCGTGCCCGCCACGATCGTGGCCGTCTTCATCATGTCGGCCAGCCTGGGGATGGTCACCTCGAGCGCGATGGGCCACCTCGGTAACTCCGGCGCGTTCCTCGCCGCGCCCATGCTGCTCTGGCCACTGTGGGGCGTCGCGCTCGGCGCGGCGGCGCTCGCCTACCACCTGCGCCGCCGCGGCGCCTGCGCCACCTGCGGCGCAGGCGCGCCCACCACCCGCACCCCCGCGCGGACCTGAACCTCGCGGACGAGGCCGTGGGGATCTGCCCCGTCAACCCGCTCGGCCGTCCCAGGGTCGAGGACTTGGGCTGCCGCGATGTGACCGTCAGCCCGGAATGGGTAGCTTGTCCGATAGTCCGTGACACAGCGTCGCTGAATGTGGTGGGGGACCGGACCGACCCCGGATGTCTTCAGCTAAGCCAGTAGATCGTGGTACGCAACCGCCCCTATGAGGGCAGTTCCGTACCACGATCTTTTAGGTCGGGTCCTCACCGGGGGTGCGATGAACTGATAAATCAGGCAAAAACATCCACTACTCAGAGCAACCGTGACGCCCATCGACCCGGGGCGCTCCCGCCGGAGGCAAACGGGGTAAGCGCGACCAACGAAGCAGGGTGAGGCCGCGGGAGCGACGGTCGAGACCACGACGAACATCGCGGTAGCCCAAGTCTCAAAAAGGCTTCCGGGGGTCAGCCTGACCAGCGACGGACCCCCGGAAACCGCGCTAGAGGTCCACGTCGCCGTCCTGCTCGTAGGCGAGCCAGTCGAAGCGGACCGTGCCGGAGACCGCGTACATGCCGATGACCCGGCCGGTGAAGCCGCCCGCGACCTGCGTCGACAGGTAGCGCCCGTCGAGCTCGTCGAGCACGACGAAGCGGCCGGTCGGCGTCTCGTAGCCGAGGCGGACCACGTCCGGCTCCTGCCTCGGATGGTCGGGGCTGGGGCCGGACGGCTGGGTCTCCACCCGCAGCACCACCGGGCCGTCCGGCACCGGGCCGGCCGTGCGCCAGCGGCTCAGCGCGCCGACCCGGGCCCGCACGCCGACCTCGCCACCGCCGGTCTCGACCTCGTAGTGGTGCTGCTCGTCCAGGCGTACGGCCAGGCCACCGCGCCCCTCGGCGGCGTCGACCAGCGCGCGGACCCGGCAGGCGTGGTGCTGCTGGCGGCGGCCGACGAACGACACCGACGGGTCGTCGAGGGAGCCGTCCTGGGCGTGCAGCGTGAGCCAGCCCGGCCGGTCCTTGAGCGACCAGGCGTGTGCCGGCCGGGAGCGGACCGAGATCCAGCACGGGCGCAGGTCGACGCCCTCGAAGTCGTCGCGGGCGGGCGGCGCCGGCACCGGCTGCGGCGGGAGCCCGCCGCTCATCCGGGTCTCCACCTCGCCGACGACCGGCCAGCCGTCGACCCAGGTGACCGGCGCGACGAACGTTTCCCGCCCGAGCACGTGCCAGCCGGGCGGGCCGCCGCGCGGCCGGGTGCCGAGGAAGACCAGCCACCACGAGCCGTCGGCCGCCCGCACCAGGTCACCGTGGCCGGTGCTCTGGATCGGGTGGTCGGTGCTGCGGTGGCTGAGGATCGGGTTGTGCGGGCATGGCTCGAACGGCCCGTCCGGCGCCGGACCGCGGGCCACCGAGATGCCGTGGCCGGCGTCCGTGCCGCCCTCCGCGATCATCAGGTACCAGGTGCCGTCGATCTCGTACAGGTGCGGCGCCTCGGGCCACTGCGCGCCCGGGGTGCCGGACCAGATCCGCCGCGGCGTCTCGAGCGCGGCGCCGGTGGTGAGATCGACCCGGACCTGCTGGATGCCCATGTACGTGCACCAGGCGGTGCCATCGGCGTCCCAGGCGAGGTCCGGGTCGATCCCCACATCCGGCAACCACACCGGGTCGGACCACGGGCCGGCCGGGTCGGTGCTGGTCACGACCATCGTGCCGGCGTGCGGCACGACCGAGGTGATCAGGTGGAACCGGCCGTCGTGGTAGCGGAGCGTGGGTGCGTACACGCCGCCGGAGGAGGGCGTGCTCGGCGGTAGGTCGAGCTGTGTGGTGCGGTCGAGCGCGTTGCCGATCTGCTCCCAATGCACGAGATCCTGGCTGCGGAAGACCGGTACGCCGGGGAAGTACTCGAAGCTGGAGCAGGCTAGGTAGTAATGCCCCCCGACCCGGCAGATGCTCGGGTCGGGGTGCATTCCGGGGATGACGGGGTTGGCGAAGGTGCCGATCGGATCCTCCCGTCCGGTGCGTCACGCGGCACCTCGTGGGGTAGGTGCCTCCTCGCTAGTCTGGCCCGCCAGGTATCAGCCGGCCAGTGCCAGGGTCTGGCTTACCGCCTGGTAGGCCGGCTTCTGGCCGTAGTTCTCGTCCAGCAGGTTCGCCGCACCCTCGCCGGTGAAGACGCCAGGTACCCAGGAGTACTTGTCGGTGAAACCCCAGACGGTGAACGATGTGCAGCGCTTGGCGAGCAGGCAGGCACGCAGGAGGATGCTGTATCCGTTGGCCTGAGCCTGCAGCTTGGTGTTGTCGGTCGGCATGATCATCCGGACGTCGACCTCGGTGAATGAGGTCTCCAGGCCGAGCGCCTCGAAACGCTGCACGTTCTGCAGGGCGCGGCCGTCGAAGCCGTACTGCACGCCGAGGTGGCCCTGCATGCCGAAGCCGTGGATCGGCACCCGGTCCGCCTTCAGCTGCTTGACCAGCGCGTAGTAGGCGTCGGCCTTGGCGTTGAGGCCCTCCACGTTGTAGTCGTTGATGTAGAGCTTGGCCTTCGGGTCGGCCTGGTGCGCCCAGCGGAAGACGTCGGCGATGTAGCCGGGGCCGAGCTCCCGCAGCCAGATCGTGTCGCGGAGCTGGGCGTTGTCGTCGATCACCTCGTTGGCGACATCCCACTGGTAGATCTTGCCGCGGAAGTGCCCCGCGACATCGAAGACGTGCTGCTTGAGGATCTTGCGCAGCTCGGCCGCGTCGATGTCGCCGGAGGCGACACCTTCGGTCAGCCAGGTCGGCAGCTGGTTGTGCCACAGCAGCGTGTGCCCGCGCACGCTCTGGCCGTTGGCCCGGGCGAACGCGACCAGCTGGTCGGCGGGGGCGAAGTTGAGCACACCGCGGGTGGGCTCGATCTCCGACCACTTCATGACGTTCTCCGCGGTCACGCTGTTGAACTCGGACGCCACGTGCTGGTTGTACGTGGCGTCGTTGGCGAGGGCCGACATGTCGACGGCCGTGCCGATCTTCATACCGGTGCGCTTGGCGAGCGCCCGAAGGGTGTCGGCACCGGCGCGAGCCTGGGTGGCGGACTCCAGCGTGACAGCCCCCGGGACGGCGGGAAGCGAAGCGGTGGACGCGGCCGGCGCGCCCGTCGCGTTGAGGGAGACGAGGACGGCCGCGGCAACGGCGGCGCCGGCGACCACGCGAGTCACCTTCATGGATATCCCTTTCGGAGTAAGCTTCCGGAACACTTCCGTAACTTGGTCGGAACGTTATGCGCGTCGATGCGGACCGTCAAGCCCTGGAAGTGCGGCAAGATGGGCCACGGAGGGCCGCCGGAGGGTCGAGTTCGGCTCGGAAGTGTTTCGGTCGTACGCTGGCCTCCTTGACACGAAGGAGCGAACGTGACGGTCGACGAGGGGCGCAGGATCACGATCACGGCGATCGCGCGCGAGGCCGGTGTGTCGGTGCCGACCGTCTCGCGCGTGCTCAACGGGCGCTCGGACGTGGCGCCGCAGACCCGGGAGCGGGTCGAGGAGCTGCTGCGCCGGCACGGATACCGGCGCCGGGCGGCCCGTCCGCGGGTCAGCGCCAGCCTGATCGACCTGGTCTTCAACGACCTGGACAGCCCGTGGGCCGTCGAGATCATCCGAGGCGTGGAGGATGTGGCGCACGCGGCCGGCGTGGGCACCGTGGTCTCCGCCATCCACCGGCGCACCGCCTCCACCCGGCAGTGGCTGCAAAACCTGCGCACGCGCGCGACGGACGGCGTGGTGCTGGTCGCCAGCGACCTCGCCCCGCCCGTGCACGCCGAGCTGCGCCGGCTCAACGTGCCGATGGTGCTGGTCGACCCGGCCGGCGTGCCGACGCTCGACATCCCGACGATCGGCGCCACCAACTGGACCGGCGGGCTGCGCGCCACCGAGCACCTCATCTCGCTCGGCCACGAGCGGATCGGCTTCATCGCCGGCAACCCGCAGATGCTCTGCAGCCGGGCCCGCCTCGACGGCTACCGGGCCGCGCTGGAGGCGGCCGGCCTGCCGATGCACGACGAGCTCATCCAGCCCGGCGACTTCTACCACGAGTCCGGCCTGGAGGGCACGAAGGCGCTGCTGGCGCTCGACAAGCCGCCGACCGCGATCTTCGCCTCCAGCGACCAGATGGCCTTCGGGGCCTACGAGGCGGTGCGCCAGCGCGGCCTGCGCGTGCCCGACGACGTGAGCGTGGTGGGCTTCGACGACCTGCCCGAGGCGCGCTGGTCCTCGCCCCCGCTGACCACGATCCGGCAGCCGCTCGCCGAGATGGGCCTGCTCGCCGCGCGCACCGTGCTGCGGCTCGCCCAGGGCGAGCCGGTGGAGACCCCGCGGGTGGAGCTGGCCACCGACCTCGTGGTGCGAGACAGCACCAAGACCCGATAGTTTCCGGACTGCCGGTGTCCCCTGGCGCCGGCCGTTCCGCTTCGATCCGCTCCGGAGAATTTCCGGGACATTACCGGTACCTCATTGACGAGCGAAGGTCGGCAATCGATACTTGGGAACGCTTCCATTGACAGTGGTAAGCCCGAAGGAGTGTTCCGCGGTGGCACTGGCGCTCCCCGCCCGCCCTCTCGACGGGGGCGCGTGCGCGGTGGGGTGACACACAGACCGGGGCACAGCGCGGCAGACTGCCCAGCTGCCGCGCTGTGCCCCTTCTTTTGCGCCAGATGTCGTTACGCCATGTCCTGATTTGTCGTGTCCTAGTGGGTTGAAAGCCCCTACGTTAGAAGTGCGTGATGCCGGGTACTTCGGGGACCCGGCACGAGGGCGACACGACAAAAGGGGGGCACCGATGCGACTCGACGAGAGCGACTTCAACAGCGGCGGCAGCGGCGGCGAGGGTCCGGCCGACGGCGGCGCCAACCCAACCGGCCGCGACGGCGGCGCCGACGGCACGGCCGGCGGCGAGGGCCCGGCGGACGGCGGCGCCAACCCGATGGGCCACGACGGCGGCGCGGACGGCAGTGCCGGCGAGGGTCCGGCGGACGGCGGCGCCAACCCGACCGGCCAGGACGGCGGGGCGGACGGCGGCGCCGGCGAAGGTCCCGCGGACGGTGGCGCCAACCCGCAGGGCCACGACGGCGGCGCCGACGGCGGCGCCACCAACTACTGATGGACACCGCACCTCCGAGCGGCGCGCCGGGTGGGAGCTCCCGCCCGGCGCTCGCACGGTGCGTGGCGATCGAGCGGGCCAAGTTCGCCGGCGCTTACTGGGGCCGCGCGCCGCTGCTCTCCCGGGCCGCCGAGCTGGCCGGCCCGGCCGGTTTCCGCGACCTGCTCAGCCCCGCCGACGCGGACGAGCTGCTCAGCCGCCGCGGCCTGCGCACCCCGTTCCTGCGGGTCGCCAAGGACGGCCAGGTGCTGCCCGCGTCCCGCTTCACCGGCGGCGGCGGTGCCGGCGCCGAGGTCGGCGACCAGGTGCTGGACGAGCGGGTGCTCGCCCTGTACGCCGACGGCGCGACCCTGGTGCTCCAGGGCCTGCACCGGGTCTGGCCGCCGCTGGTCGACTTCACCCGCGAGCTGGGTGGGCAGCTGGGGCAGCCGCTACAGGTGAACGCCTACCTCACGCCCGCCGCCAGCCAGGGTTTCGCCACCCACTACGACACCCACGACGTCTTCGTGCTCCAGGTGGACGGCCGCAAGCGGTGGCGGATCCACGAGCCGGTGCTGCCCGACCCCCTGGAACGCCAGTCGTGGGGCGGCCGCGCGGACGAGGTGTCCGCGGTGGCCGACGGCCCGCCGGCGCTCGACGAGGTACTCGAGCCCGGTGACGCGCTCTACCTCCCGCGCGGCTGGCTGCACAGCGCGGCCGCGCAGGATGAGGCGTCGCTGCACCTCACCGTGGGGATCAAGGCCCTCACCAGGTACGCGCTGGTCGGAGCCCTGCTGGAGCTCGCCGCCGAGGAGCCCCGGCTGCGGGCCACGCTGCCGTTCGGCCTCGACCTCGCCGACCCCGACCAGGTGGAACCCGAGCTGACCGAGACCGTCGAGGCCCTGCGCGACTGGCTGGCCGGCGCGGCGCCCGGCCCGGTCGCCGGCAAGCTCCGCGCCCGCGTGTGGCCGGCCGCCCGCCCCGCGCCGATCCGGCCGCTGGCCCAGGCGGAGGCGATCGCCAGGCTGGGCCCGGACGACCACGTGACCGTCCGGCCCGGCCTGAAGTGGCGCCTCGCGCCCGACGGCGACGACCGGGTGGCCCTGCACGCCTTCGACCGCGTGGTGACCATGCCGGGCGGGTGCGCGCTCGCGCTGCGCGCCCTGCTGGAAGGCGGCGTGACGAGGGTCGGCGACCTGCCCGGCCTGGACACCGACGAGGACCGCCTGGTGCTCGCCCGCCGCCTGCTGCGCGAAGCCATCCTGATCCCCGACTGAACCGGTCAGCGTGGGCCGTCGGACTTCTCCTCCTAACCGGTGACGAGGCTGGACACGCCGGGGTCGCCGCCGTCGCGCCAGACGTCGTGGTCGAGGCCCCAGCCGGGCTGGAACTCGTACTCCCTGATCTGGTTGAAGGACCAGTTCGCCGGGAGGGGGAAGCCGAGGTTGCCGGAGAAGCCCCACGACATGCCGGAGACCATCGACCAGGTGGCGCCGACCTCGCGGGAGACGCGGATGCACACGTTGCGGGAGCCGTAGACCCCGAACGTGTAGCGGTCGCCGTCCGCCGCGAGGCCGGCCTTGACCCCCTCGAAGTACGGCTTGATGTTGCTGTCGATGTCGACGTCCAGGGCGTCGTAGTCGACCGCGAAGTAGATGCAGGTGTTCGCGGGGATGCCGTGCTCCTGGGCCCGGAAGTGGGCGAACCCGGCCTGGTCGAAGCCCTTCTGGTAGGTGAAGTTCGCCAGCTGGGTGCCGTTGTACTGGAAGATCGGGAAGAACCGCAGCCCCGCGTCGAGGATGGTCCGCGGCTCGCCCGGCTTGAGCGCCTTGCCGAGATAGGACGGATCGCCCGGCGCGAGGTGCTCGTCGAGGTAGCGGCCGACGATCCGGTAGCCGGCGGCCCGCAACGCCTGGCCGCGGCTGGCGGTGATCTCGGTGATGCCGTCGCAGCCGGTGGCGGGCCGGTCCGTGTCGCCGCTGGAGACCAGCAGCTGGGCCCATGTGGCGTAGTCGTTGGTGCCGGTCTCCGGGAGCTGCGAGAAGCGCTGGAAGATGCGCAGCCAGCGGTCGTGGGTGCTGGTCAGGACGTCGGTGCCGATGTCGGCCGGGTCGTACCCGATGGCCGCCTCCCCGGGGATGAACGTGGGGGAGTTGAAGTAGCAGGCCGCGCGGAAGAGGTAGCGCAGGTCGCCGGTGAGCGGGCCGGAGCCCCGGCCGCGCAGCGCCGCCTGGGTGCCCGGGCCGAAGTACCCGTTGATCGAGCCGAGGGCGATGCCGAGCTCGTACTGCAGGCCCATCATGAGGCCCTGCTGGACGTCGCGCGAGTAGACGCCGTCGCAGGGCACCAGGCTCATCGCCGGGATGCCGATCCCGGCGACGTAACGGGCGTTGAGCCGCTGCTGGACGCGCCGGGTGTCGGCGTCGCCGCTGGGCACGAGCTGCAGCTGGTCCATGCGCAGCATCGCCTTGGCGACGTGCGGCCACATCCGCTGCCGCTGCGCGGTGTCGGCGTAGTCGAGGCCGGCGTCGCGGTAGAGCCGCTCGAACGACTCCTGCGAGTCCGCGGTCCAGTGCAGGTGGTCGGTCGAGGCCCAGTAGCCCTTGCACCAGAGGGCGGCGTTGTAGATCCGGACCAGGTTCTGGCTGGTCTCCTCGTCCGGCCGCTTGTTGCGGCTCTTGAGGGCGTTGAAGGTGCCCGGGCCGAAGTTCCGCACGGTCGGGGCGATGCCGAGCTCGTGCTGGAGCCCTTGAGTCAGCGACAGCACGGTGGACCAGCCGGTACGCCCGTTCTCCGGGCACTCGACGTAGCCGGGCGCGCCCGCGTAGGTGGCGTTCACCCAGCGCTGGGCGGCGAAGATGTAGATGTCCGCGAGGCCGCTCCACGGCACGGCCGGGTCGATCGTCGAGCCCCACTGCGCGTACATGGTCAGGTTTCCGGGGCACTCCGTGACGTACTCGTGCGAGTGCGGCAGGATCCGGTTGCCGCCCATCACCGGCGCGTCCACACGCAGGTGGTGGATGAGCTCGCGGAACGAGCGCAGCATCGGCTCGGTGGCGGTGTGGTTCGAGCGCATGAGGGCGCAGATCGAGTAGAAGCCGGCATTGCGGCCGATGCCTTCGACGTGGCCCGCGTGGTTCGCTTCGCCGCGCTCGTATCCGCGGCCCTGGTAGATGTTGCCGTGCCGGCAGATGAGGAAGTTGTAGCCGATGTCCCAGTTGTAGTCGTCGTTGGACGTGTGGTCGTTGTAGACGAGGGCGATGTCCTCCAGGCAGACCTCTTCGGTCGGGTAGTCGGTCCCGAACGGACTGGCCGGCCCCCGGTGGTGGATGAACACCCCGCCCACCGGGTTCCAGTCGGGATTGTCGCTGCGCGCCGGCGGCGCGGCCGCGTGCTCGTACGTCTCCGGCACCGGCACGTACGGCGCCCACGTCGCGCGGGGCAGGATCGTGACGGACATCGTCAGTGCTCCGGCGTGCAGTCTTGGACGTAGCCGCCGTCCTTGTAGACCATCACGCAGGACCGGACGTACTCCTCGAAGGAGACCATCTTCGTCCAGCCCTTCTCGCCCACCCAGCCGGCCAGGTTCTTCGAGTACGTGCACCCGCTCGCGCTACAGGACGCCGCCGCGGTCGCGGGTGCGGCGGCCACCGCGCCGCCGCCCAATACCGTGGCCAGGACCAGAAGGACCGTGGCTAGCCTCTTCATCTCGAGCTTCCTTCCATCCGCCCGATGCGCACCTGGATGGCATCGATGCTGGGTCAGATGGGAGCGGGAGTCGACGAGATTCGACCGTGGCCGAATGTCCACATCGGGCGGTCAGGGCGCCTGCTGTCCGAGCAGCGCGAGACCGAGCGGAGACACCAGGTGTTCCATCCGATTGCGGTCGCGGCGGCTGGTGATCAGTCCGGCTTGCCGCAGGACGCTGGCGTGTTCGCTGGCCGACGCGGCCGAGATCCCGACGCGACGGGCGAGGTCCTCGGTGGTCCTCGGGTTGGTGTGGACGGCCTGGAGGACCGCGGCGCGGGTGGTGCCGATCAACGCGCCGAGCGCCCCGGGCCGCGTGTGGCGTGCCGGATAGGCGTCGGGCGGGCGCTCCACCGGATAGATCAGCACCGGCGTCAGCGCCGGGTCGAACATGGTCAGTGGGCCGCTGACGCAGAAGTACGACGGGATCAGGCGCAGCCCGCGACCGTCCAGGCGCAGCTCCTGATCCCGGTGCGCCGGCACCTGGAGCTCTCCGGCGGACCAGGCCGCCGCCGGGCGGAGGGTGCGCAGGAGTGCCTCCACCCCACCGCTCGCCAGCGCGGCCGTCTTGACGGCCAGATCCCGCCCGATCGCCGTCTCGATGCTGCGGCGGTAGGGCACCACCACCGACTCGTAGCACTCGCGCATGGCGGCGGTGAGCTCCCCGAGCGTGGCCGGATCTCCCTCGGCCACCCGGCGGGTGGCGGCCGGCAGCCGCCGGGATCGGCTCAGCTCATGGATGTCCCGGCGCAGCATCCCCTTGCTCGTGCGGCGGATCGCCTCCAGGCCGCACTCCAGCCCACCGGCCGCCTCGGCCGGGGTGAGGAAGTCCGGGAAGTACCCGACGTTCGGTGTGAGGGCGAGCAGCCCCGGCAGTGACCGGCCCAGGCGGGTCCGGCGGAGTGCGTCGGTGGCGTCCGCCCGCCACGCGGTGAAGAGCAGGTCGCCGGGCTGCGGCCGGAGCATCTGCAGCGCCAGGACGAGCTCCCACAGTGGATCTGGACCGGACGCGAGGCGGACCCGTGCGATGTCGTCGGCGGTGAAATGGATCCTGAGCATGGCATCCCCCGAAACCAATCTCGATGCCCTTTTCGACGCCGCCGAGTGCCGTTCGGGTTCAGTCACATTCCCGACGGCGACGCCGGTCAGGTGATGAGGTAGAGCACCACAGTAGTGGCCAATCCGGTGGCCAATACAACGGTGATCGTGGTGGCGTCGAGCGCGACGTGGCGGCGGTCCGCGACCACCCGCGCCGGCCACAGGCCGACGAACGGAGCGACCAGCGTCACTACCAGCGCGAGCACCGGCAGCCCCACCGCGAGGTCACCGCCGTAGGAATGGCCGGCCCACAGGGCGGCCTCGCGCAGCGCGAACGCGACCGCGGCGCCGAACGCGCTCAGCGCCACCAGCCACGGGAACGCGGACTGCGGCATCCGGCCCGGGCGCCAGGTCTGGTCGAGCAGGTCGGAGGCGGACTCGATCATCTGGTGGGGGTTGTACTCCTCGTCGCCCTGCGACGGCACCGGTGGTGGGGGGCCGCCGTAGCGGGCCGCCGACGGGCCGAGGCGGCGTACCGTCGTGCGCCACACCTCCTCGACCTCCGCGTCGATCCGCTCCACCAGCTCCGTGGCCGCGTCGAGGGCCTCCTGGGCGGCCTCGACCGCGGCGGACGCCTCCTGCTCGGCGCGGGCGATGGCGGCCAGCTGCCGTTCGTACCACTCGTCGGCCTCCGCGCGCTGGGCGTCCACCCCCGCGTACGTGTCCGCGAGCCGCGCGATGGCCTGGTGGTAGGTCATCCGTCCAGTCCGTACGGGATGACGACCTCCGGGGTGCGGTGGCGGGCACGGTCGAAGAAGAGGGCGCGCCACGGGCGGGGGTACCACGCCGGACCGCCCTGCTGCGGGAAGAACCCGGTCAGGTCGGTGCCCTGCACGTCGAGCGCGACCCAGGCGCCGATCGCGTCCGTGCGGGAGCCGGGGCCGCCGAGGTCGTCGCGGAGCCGGCCGACGCCGCGCCACCAGCCGAGCACGTGGGTGCGCCGCTCCGGGCCAGTGTTGAGGATGCGGCGCAGGCGGTCGTGGCCGGTGCGGCCGCCGTGCTTGACCGCGAGACGGGACGCGGCCGCGTCGGCGGCGAACAGGATCAGGTAATGCGGGCGGGAGTTGCCCGATTCCAGGAACGGCTCGATCGAGGGCAGGAGTGCGGCCAGGCCCTCCGCGTCGTACCAGCCGGTGTCCGCGGGCAGGTCGGCGCGGAGCGACGCGGCGGTGGCGGCCGCGTCCGGGTCGAGGCAGGCCACCGAGAAGCGGGCGTCGCCGTCGGCGTGCTGGCGGGCCAGGGAGCGGGCGGCGGCGCCGAGGATCGCGCAGGCCTCGTCGACCCGGGTGCCGAGCACGGCGAGGTTGCGGCCGGGCGAACGGGTGAGCGGCAGGCGGGCGGACCGCGCCTGTACGTCGATCGACTCGCCGAGCAGCACCACCGGATCGCGCACGTCCGGATTCAGCGCCTGGAAGTCCGGCGACGAGGCCAGGCTGGGCACCGCGTCGCCGTCGAAGAGGCGGGGCGGGCCGAGCCACGGCGGCCGGTCCAACCAGAGCTTGTGCTGCAGCTCGCTCCACACACGACGGTCGCTGGCCACCGGGACGCGCACGATGCGGTTGGCGTCCGGCGCGCCGGAGTCGGCGTTGACGACGGCGTGGTGGCGGGGGAGCGTCTCGGCCGCGAGGTTGGCCTCGTGCAGGATGCGCCGCGCCTTGGGCAGCGCGATCCGGAGCGTGAACTGGGCGACCAGCGCCGGCCGCCCCCACAGCGCCTCGATGCCGGAGACGTCCTGCGAGGCGAGGATCAGGTGGATGCCCTGCGAGCGGCCGCGCCGGGCCAGGTCTTCCAGCAGCGTGGCCGCCTCCTGGGCGAGCGCGTCGCGGCCGGTGAGCAGGATCTGAAACTCGTCGATCACCGCGACGATCCGCGGCCAGTGCCCCTTCGGGTCCTCGTGGCGCAGCTCGGCGAGCTTGGTGACCTCGTGCTGCTTGGCCGCGTCGGCGCGCCGGCGCAGCTCGCCGCCGAGGAAGCGCAGCAGCGCCAGGCCGAACTCGCGGTCGGTGTTGACGTTGACGCCCACCAGCCGCACGTGCGGCAGCCAGCTCGGGTCCCGCCGCCCCGGCGCGAACCGGGCGAACGACACCCCCTCCTTGAAGTCGAGCAGGTAGAAGGCGAGCTCGTCGGGGGAGTAGCGGGCGGCGAGCGCGCCCATCCACGCGTAGATCAGGTTGGTCTTGCCGGTGCCGGAGGGGCCGGCGATCAGCGCGTGCGGCGGGTAGTCCGACAGCGTGACCGACACCGGCCGCCCCTCCGGGCTGTCGCCGACCGGCGCGGTGAGGCCGGCGGCGGAGTGCTCGGTCCAGATCTCGCGGGGGATCAGGTTGGCGAAGACCGCGGGCGCCGGCCCGACCGACACCCGGTCGGCGATCCGCCGGCAGGTGGCGGTGACCAGCTCGGCCGGCGGCGAGGGGTCGAGGAACACCGGCAACGACCGGTAGCCGGAGACCTCCGCCCGCCGGCCGTCGACGCGGATGACCTGCACGCCGGGCTGCGGCTGGACGGTGATGCCGCGCACGATGAGATGGACTCCGCAGGCGGCGCCGGTGCGCAGGATCCGGTCCAGCTGGGCCCGCTCGTGGCGGGTCGGCTCGTCGCCGCCGAGCAGCACCGCGACCCGCCACGGCTCGGGTCGGCGGCCGGCGCGGGCGGCCATCTCGGCGAGCGAGGCGTGGTCGCCGGCCAGCACGGTCTCGTTGATCCGCCGGATGTGGTCGACGAGCCCGTCCAGCAGCGGGGTGAGCCCACCCGGCCCGACGAACGTGAGCAGCCCCGCCGGGGCGAGCGGCGCGAAGCCGGCCAGGCCGCCGCCGAGGCGCTCCGGGTCGTAGCCGGTGATCTCGATCTGCCCGTGCGAGGTGCGGCCGAGCGCGCGCAGCAGGAGGCCGGCCACGACGGCGTCGCCGCCCTCCTGGACCTCGTCGACCAGCGCGACGTGCCCGCGGTCGAGGAGCGGTACGAGCGCCGGGGCCGTGCCGGCGGGGATCCGCACCTCGCCGATGCGCAGCAGGTCCGGTGGCTCGGCGCGGGCGGCCGGGGTCTGGTGCCAGCTCTCCCAGGCCTCGCTGGCGGCGCCCGGCGCGCGCATCGCGCCGGCGAGCGCGGCCTGCCGGGCCAGGTCGGCGAGCGTGGTGGTGTGCGCCGCGTCGAGCTCGGCCAGGCGGCGGTCCCGCTCGGCGGCGGCCCGGGCCGGGCGCTGGGCGGCGGCCTGGCGGACCCGTTCCAGCCGGGCCTCGGCCGTGGCGAGGTCGGCGGCCGCGGCGTCCTGGCGGACGCGGGCGGAGGCGCGGGCGCGGGACAGGGCGGCGCGGACCGACTCGACGACCGACGTCCGGACGTCAGGCATGGGTCTCCGCGTCGGGCACCGGCTCGGGCGCCGCCGGGTCGAGCGAGTCCGGCTCGCGGTCGAGCAGCCGCAGCAGCACGCCGGTCACCACGCTGCCGGTCACCGCGAAGTCGGCCGGGTGCGGCGGCGGCGCGTCGTCGTCCTTGCGCTCGACCGGCACCCGGCAGATCCGCCGCAGCTGGATGTCGAGGATCTCCGGCGGGAGCCCGGGCAGCAGCTGGCGCACGCGCGGCTCGATCTCCTTGGTGAGCGCCGGCAGGTCCTCGGCGCGGGGCTGGTGGCGCAGCAGGTCGCCGGCGAGGCGGTGCAGCAGGGCCGGGGCGAGCGCGGACAGGCCGAGCCCGACCGGCGGCTCGACGCCGCCCAGCTCGCGGTGCAGCTTGTCGCGGTCTTCGGCGCGCACGCCCGCGGCCACCCGGCGCAGCAGGTCGGGCCCCTCGGTCGCCGCGGAGTCGCTGCGCCCGGCGGGGCTGCCGTGGCCGGTCAGCTCGGCGACCCGCTCGGACCACCACCGCCCGAGCGGGGGCGGCGCCGCGTCGCCGGCCGCCGGCCGCTCGGGGCGCCCGCCCGCCGGCTCCTCCAGCGCGTCGCGCCAGGCGCCGTCCGGGCCGGGCGCGCCGTCGTGCGCCAGGCCGATCGAGGTCAGGTAGGCCAGCAGCGCGTCCTGCGCCACCCGCAGCGCCTGGACGGCCTGCTCGGCGTGCTCCATCGCGCCGGCCAGCCGGGGCACGCCGAGCGGGTCGACCGACTCCTGGCGCACCCACATCAGCAGCTCACCGGCGGTGCGTAGCTTTTCGACGGCGACCGCGACCTGGCCGACCGGTAGGTCGTCCGATGTCGCGCGGACCTGGGCGCCGAGCTCCTGGACGAGGGACATGGCGGCGCTACAGCGCGGCTGAGTATTGCTGCGCCTGCTCCACGGCGGCCATCGTGGCGGCGAGGCACTCTTCCAGCTCCTGGGTGGCCTGCTGCAACGATGCGTGCGCCGTGCTGACCGCGTCGTGGCCGCTGCCGTCGAGGGCGACCGCGAGGCTCTGCTGCGCCTCGGTGAGCTTTTCGCTGGCCGCGTGGACCGCGGCCTGCCCCTCACTCACCTGTTGGATCGCGGCATCGATGGCCGACTTGACCTCGGCGACGCTGGCCACGGCGGGACCTCCTGGGGGGCGGGGGAGGACGCTATTCCATCACGGTAAACCGGATGACCACTTCGCGGCCCCCTACCGAATTGCCGCTCAGCGCGAATGAATGACTACGCTGCGCCAACAATCACGGACCCCGTCGCACGCGGTGTGTGATCGCGCCCCAGTTGATCGGCATGGTGGGCCCCCCGGCGACGGTGGCGCCGGGTAGGCACGGAACCGCCGCCGCCGGTACGCGAATGAGAATGAGTGACGGCTCAGTAGACCGGGCTCAGCGCCCGCGGGCCGCGCACCTCGGCGCCGAGCGACTGGACGCGCTCGCGCAGTCCGCGGTCGGCGGTGACCACGACGGTCCGCCGGGGGTGGGCCGTCGCGACCAGGTCGACGATCGTGTCGTCACCCGATCCGGGTGCGGCGACGACGCGTACCCCGTCGACGGCGGCGACGCCGCGCGCCTCGCCCTCGACGACGAGCACCACTTCGAGCGGGGGTGGCAGGTCGGGCAGGCCGCCGGCGGCGACCGGGAGCAGCGCGTCGCGTAGCCGCCGGGCGGCCCCGGCCCGGTCGCGCCACCAGCCATCCGGACGGGAACCGACCACATTGGCCCCGTCGACGATCAGGAGTGTCACGGCTCGACGCTCGGGGCCTCCAGGGCCAGCGCGGCCAGCAGGTCCTGCCGGTCGGCGCGGGTCGCCTCCTCGCGGGCCAGCAGCGTGGCGTACTCGGCGAGGGCGGCCGCGTCCGGCGTGCCGCTGAACCGCTCGATGAACCGTTCCATCTCCCGGACCGCTCCCACGTGCAGCTCGGCCGCCCGCCGCGCCCGCCGCAGGATGTCGTCGTCACTCATCCGACCTTGATATCCGATCGCGCGGGCGAGCACACGTGTTTGGCGCTGTCGCGTACCGGCAATGGCTCACGGTGGGACGATGGAACTCTTGGGGGTGATCTTGTGACGGACAACCGCGACCCGGCGCTGGACCGTTTCGCGCGATGGTGGGACGGCGAGGCGGACGACGACGAGCGGGCGACGATCAAGGCGGCGGTGGCGGGCAGCTACCAGATACCGCTGGCCTTGGCGACCCGACTCTCCGAGCTCGGCGCCCTGGTGACGCTGCCGACGGGAGACCAGGATCCGCGGCTGCCCGACGCGTACGCCTCGTACGCGATCAGCCACCCGCAATAGGACGGATGGGGGGCGGGTGCGCCAGCACCCGCCCCCCATCGAGCACTACGGGTTGGTGAAGCCGAGCGTGTAGCTGCCCGAGCCGCTGTACGCGTGCACGCGGTACCGGTAGTAGCCGGCCGTGCCGCTGACCGACACGGTCTCGTCCGGGTTGGCCGAGGTGCCGCTGGCGACGTTCACCCAGGCACTGCCGTTCCACCTCTGCAGGTACAGGTCGAAGTCCACTCCGGACGGACCGTCGAGGCAGGCGCGGTGCGTACCGGTGGCGGACGAGTAGTAGTAGCTGCCGTCCGGCTGGTACACGCTGGCGCCGCTTGCGATCGAGCCGCTGCGGGTGAACTCGTACCCGGAGCACCCGGTCGGCGGAGGCTCACCCGGGCCACCGCCGCTGGTGGTGAGCGTGAGGCCGTACGCGGAGAGGATCTCGTTCACCGGCTGGAAGTAGGTGGTGCCGCCGGAGGTGCAGTTGCCCGAGCCGCCCGACGTGACGCCCTGCGCCTGCTGGCCGGAGAGCCACGAGCCGCCCGAGTCGCCCGGCTCGGCGCACACATTGGTGCGGGTGAGGCCGGTGACGGTGCCCTCGGCGTAGTTCACGGTCTGGTTCTTGGCCGAGATCGTGCCGCAGTGCCAGCCGGTGGTGGAGCCGGAGCGGCAGATCGACGCGCCCACGGCCGCCTCGGTGGAGCCGGCGACGGTGACGTTGCCGCCCGCGTAGTTGTTGACCCACGGCTGCGGCGTCCAGTTGGAATTGACCTGCACCCAGGCGTAGTCGTTGCCCGGGAACGAGGAGCCGCGGAACGTGCCCTGCGCCACCTGGTTGTACCCCTGCGTGGCCGTGCCGGGGTCGCCGCAGTGGCCGGCGGTGACGAAGCCACCCGCGACCGAGAAGCCGACCGAGCAGCGCCCGCCCATGTAGTACGCGTCGCCGCCGCGCACGTCATAGAGGGGCACGGGGGCCTCGGCGCTGGCGACGACCCGCACCGCGTCGGACTTGGCCGTCGCCGCGAACGCGCGGGCGGCGGCGGCGTCACCGCGGGCGAGCACGACGACCGTGTTGGTGACCACGTCGACGTACCAGCCGGGGACCGAGGCCGGCGGGGCCTTCGCCGCGTTGCGGTCCAGAGTGGACTTGACCGCGTCGAGCTGCGCCTCGCCGCGGGCGACCACCTTGGCGGTGGCCCCGGCCGCGGTGACCTTCGCGGCGTGCGCCTCGCCGGTGACGGCGACGACCAGCGAGGTGGCGCCGGCGGTCAGGTAGGCGCCGCCGTACGCGGCGCCGAGCTCCGCGCGCAGCCGCGCGTCGGTGCGGCCGGCGTCGTCCTCGCGGGCCAGGCGGGCCCGCGCCTCGTCCGCGCTGATGCCGAGGTCGCGCTGGAGGGCGGTGAGCATCTCTCTCGAGGCGGCGGTGCCGGCGGCGGGCGGGGTGCCGGGGCCGGGCGCCGCCGCCGCGGGCGCGGCCGGCAGCGCGACGGCGCCCGCGGGCAGCAGCAAGGCGGCCGCCAGCATGGCGAATCTTCGCTTCATCGGGGCTCTCCTGGGGGTGAGGAGTGAGGTGTTACGGCGGGACCCTAACGGCCGTTCAATAGATCTCGGCAGATACCAGGT
>Ga0272482_10000097_pt1 | contig 27340 bp, 25 predicted proteins | sample RVTome_8_FD_192427 | JGI IMG/M metagenome (GOLD analysis project Ga0272482, IMG submission 192427) | Soil microbial communities from uranium-contaminated site in the Upper Colorado River Basin, Wyoming, United States - RVT160D0 (version 2) ...
ACCGCCCACCCAGCTTCCTCCTCGTTGCCGCTTTTCAAGCCACAGTGGACCTTGACGGAGGGGACTCAGCCCGGGCTCGGACGAATGCGACACGAACCCCATCGCACACGGCCACTGCGGACAGAAGACATACGTACGTGACGACCATGCTCGACGCCGGCGTGAGCCTGCGCGACGTGCAGATCGCCGCCCGCCACGCCGACCCCGCACCACCATGCGCTACGACCGCGCGCGCAAGAACCTCGACCGCCACCCGAACTACATCCTGGCCGCGTACATGGCCTCCGGAACCTAGCCGATCTCGCAACCCAGCCGCGGGCTGCGAGATCGTGCGCCAGCAGACACGGGAGTCAGGCGGTTAGCACCGGCCAGGCGTAGGCGGCGAGGGCTACCGCGGCTCCCAGCAGGGCGAATCTGATGCCGCGCGTGGGGACTGGCAGGGCTGCGAGTACCAGGAAGATGATGGCGACGACGTAGAGTACGGCCTGGGTCGGCACGTGGAACGTCGAGGGTGATCGATGTAGCAGTCGATGCCCTCGGACCGTCCACATGAAACGCTCGCGGCCAGCAGCTGCGAGTGCCGCTACGCAGGGCTTCCCGCGTCAGGGCGTGTTCCACACGACCTTGGGCGGCCGCACGCGTGCGGCGCGCGGCTCGCCCTAGCCATCGGTCAGCCCGAGCCGGCCGACGAGCATCCCGCCGCCGTGGTGCGCCGCACGCAGCAGCTCGGTCGGCACGTCACCGAACATGAGCTTGATCCGCCTGAATATGGCGAATTCCTCGCCGTTGACGGCACCCAGCACAGATAGAGGAACCGCCCGCCGGGACGGCCATGCACGTACGGCCCACCGACGTCCAGCAGACCGTCGATCTCGCGGCTGGCTACCTCGAACTCCCACATCACCGACTCCGCGTCGACCGGAAACCGGTCGACGACCTCGGCCCTGCGCTGCACGCCTACCTGCACGTTGTTTCGCCGCAGCGCCAGAGCCTCCGCCCCGCCGCGGCGGCCCGGCAGGTCACTGCCCTCGATCCGGATACGCACACTCGCACCCTAGGAGTGCCTCTCGCGCCACCCGCAAACCAGCGCCCGAACCGGCGAGTTAGCGGCGACGCCCCCCACCCGCTGCCATGGCCGGCTCCCCGGCTCGGCATAGCCGCCAAGGCGAGCGACCAAACGCGCCCAACGCATCACTCCCTGTCGGCGCCACTCACTCTCCGGCTGTACCCGAACCCACGCTCATAGTCGAGAACAGCGTGCGGTCGGCAAGTCGAGGTGCCCAGTTGTCCGATCGATCCACTACGGCTTCCTACCTCGTACGTGCTGGCGTGGCGGTCCTACTCGTGACCGCCACGCCAGAAAGCTATTGAGCCTCACCTCCCGCCTTGTCGACGCCAGCTTCGGGCGGTCGAGTTTCGGGAGGCGTACCTCTCGTAGGGGATCTCTTATGCCCTGTGTTGGGCAAAATCTTTAGGTAGGTGCGCCACGGCTTCCATTCGATCGTTACCTCGTTGCTATTGCTTCTGGCTCTCCTTGCGAGGTCCCATGCCAGAATTAGACGCAGCGCGGCGATCGCTGGGGGAGCTACCGCGGCGACCAAGGCCACGGCATCTCCCATTAGACGCTCCTACGCGGTCGAACTCGACTTCACGATGTCAGTCCTCTCTTCTTCAGGCTTTGGGTTTACTGTGAGTGTCCGAGGTGTTTCGTACGGGCGTGAGGCAGGAGTTTGGGACGGTCCCACGAGCCGCCGCCATGGTCACGCGGACCCATCAACTCTGCCCTAAACGATCCAAGATCGGAACTCGCCGCGTCGTCGCCCAGGTCCTGCTCTGCAGGTAGTGCCGGTGATCGGCGGCGGGGACCGAACAGGTTCCTCAATGCGATCGGTCCTGATTGACCCTTTTGGGCCGACTCGGGCGGTGCTGCCCGCAAGAGCGGACGGCTTGAGCCGAACGTGACCAAATGCGAAGGTCGCACTCCGAGGCTCATTGATCTGCCGATGACAGCGCACCTGCTCATGTGGACCGATGTGTCGTTGGCGGATGCCACGACGGACTAACTGGATGTGGCCGGTGCCATCGAGACGCATGCCAGCGCTTTGGAATGGAAATGCCTACCGTACAAAGGACGCCCAAGTTGTTGCGGGAGCTTGACGAATCATGGACTCATAATCCATCTGCACTAACTTCCGGGAGGTTGTGCCTTGACTTCCGTCGCAGGCACGAGCTTCCCCGAAAAGCGCCGCGATTTCCAGCGCCGGAACCTCGTGACTCATGGCTGCGGCATCTTGAGCTGTGTCACCATTTCTTGCTTTGCTGTGTCGATCGCCAGCGAGCCGGCTTCCCGCACGAGGTCATCTATTGATGACGCCGGCAACCTCACGGCGGCCAAGCCTCGTTCACGCAGTGCCACCGAAAGATGGGCCAACAGCGATGCACTTTCGAAGATAAAGCCGCTGGACGGATGGCAGGCGCGGACGAGAGGCAAGATATCCACGAATGCCTGCCGCGCGATGTAAATAGCCGGACCGGCGACCGGAACCTCGCGCGCCGGTGATCGGCGAAGATCGACCACCGGCCCGGCCGCAGATCCGCTGGATACGACACCGCGGGTGACGTCGTATGACAAGAGCTGGTCGGCGTCTAGGTCGTCGTCGACGATATCGATGATGTACGGTCGCCGGTGACCCGGCTCGCCCACGAGACCGAACTCCCACGCCGCCGCCGGGTGTGCGGCGAGAATGGGCTTCAGCACCGACACAACACGGTGCAGATCGACATCAGTGAGTGATAGCGGCTCATACGGTGGCTGCTCGGCGACGATATGGCCGTTGATGAAGTGGTATGCCGCGCTCTGCAACACCTCGGACCTGAGGATCACCCGTAAATCAAAGGAGAGCAAGAAGGTCGACGTTTCTACGACTCCCTTCGGCACGAAATGGCCGAGAGCGGCCTCGATGAGATATCCCTCGGCTGTGCGACGGAGGATGCCGGTCGCGTAGGCCTCAAGTATCTCCTGCTCGAGAACACACGCGAGGGCACCGTGCTCAAGACCGATGCGCAGTGCGTGCACGATCGACCGCGCGGCATCCGACGGGTCGGGATACTGGCGAATCGCGTAGCGCTGACACCCCTGAACAAAGAACTCCACATCGGTTGAGCAGTCCTTCGTCACCTTGCTGACGCTTTTACCGTCGATACGTGACGGGTGAAGCAGCACGACGCTGCGTCCGGCTGACTGTTCGCTGGCTTTGAAAGGCGGCATGTCGGGCATGCCACCGGAGTGCGACGCTAGCACTGCCCGCGCCGCTAACATCGGGACGCCGAGCCGTACCGCGTCTGCTCGAAGGGCGAGCCTTCGATGTGTGGCGATCACGTGCGGCAGAAACTGGAAGCTCATCATCGTGTCGAGGTCGCTGACGGCCGGCGCTGGAAGGACCACCGGACGAAGCTGCAGTAGGTGAAGCCCTCCTCGGCCTGCGATGCACCACTCGACGTCGACCGGTTGATCGAGGAGTTGATCCAGACGGATGAGGACATCTGTCAACTCCCGCAGGAATTCCGCCTCGAGCGGCCAGTCGCCGCTGGAAACTACGCCATCGGTCAGCCGCACCTCCATATCGTTTCCGGCTGCCATGCCGCTGACGAGGCGATCGCCCACTCCGTGGATCCACGACACGGGAGCGATATGGCGGTCGAATGTCACCGGATGACAGGAGAACGCGACCCCAGACACGATCGGTCTGTCAACCATCTGCTGGACGACAACCCCCATCGGCATCTCGTCCGCACCGTCGGCCCGGACGTCTTCAATCGCCAGAAGCAGATTCTTCAAGCCCCGGACACCGAGGTGGGTGGTGAACCGGCCGGCGTACGAAGCGGATTGAGAGTCCTCCGCCAGGCCCGAGCTGCGGACGGCGTAGGACAGGTCCGGATCCAACGCGGACAGGTCGACGGCTTCGTCGGGGGCAAGCGCCAGCGCGACTGGAACACTGAGGGCGTTCGCCGCGAGCAGGCTGAGGTAGTGGGCCTTCCAGCCGTAGCGGGCGGGCTCGGCGATGCCTGTCGACAGGTCAAACATCTGCGTGCTCGGGAAGCTCGGCCAACCCATTGCGAGTGATGTAGCGCGCGACCCCGGCCGGCACCAGATGTTGCCAGGGCTCGCCCTGCCGCATGGCCTTCCGGATGAAGGTTCCTGATGTGAGTCGTTCGTTGTACGTTCGTTGCCACAGGACGGTCGTCTTGTAGCCCAGGGAGCAGATCTCGCGAGCCTTCTGCTCACCCCATTTGTCATAGATGGTCGCGAAGAACTCCGACAGCTTTGGCGGTGGGAGGTAGGTCGCTAGGCGGCCGGGTTCAGTGATTGGAGCCGCCATGATGCAGAAGGATTCCGCCGGCCACCCGAGGCCGAGTAGCGCCTCCTCGATCATGAGGTGGCGATCGATGTAGCTGAACGGGTTGTTACAGGACAACGATCGCCTGGTGTCGGCCTCAACGATCGTCGCCTTCGAGGCGTCCGGATTCGTAACCCCGATGAACAGACGGCCGCAGCGCCGCTCGGCTGCCTCAAGGTATTCGACGTGGCCCAGGTGGAGTGGCTGAAACCGTCCGAGCACGATGCCGTATTGACTCACGACGACAACCTTACGAGGTTCCGCGTGATCAAGTCTGCGACAATCAGCCGGAGCCGTCTCGTGGAGTACTCCTGGAGGTAGCATGCCGATTAGTGGCGAGGAGCCATCCAACCCGGTCACGGTTCGGTCGGATACAAGATTCGGTGGCCGGCTCTTCACCGTAGAGTCCCGCCTGATCGAGCTGCCCGACGGCGAGCGGGTCAGCATCGACTGCGTGAACTTTCCGGATGTCGCTCTCGTTCTCGCCATGGTGGACGACGGTGTCGTGATGACCCGGCAGTTCAGGTACCCGCCCCAGGCGTGGATCCTCGAAGCGCCCGCGGGCCGCGTCGACCGCGGCGAGACTCCCGCCGAAACCGCGGTCCGGGAGCTGCGTGAGGAGACCGGATACAGTGCCACCTCGGTGAGAGGGATTGGAGAGATCCGGATGTCGCCCCACCTCTCCAACGAGATCACCCATGTCTTCCTCGCCGAAGGACTGCGGGCTGGCACACGCGCTCCAGAGGTCGGCGAGGTGTTATTCGTGGTTCACCTGGCAGTCTCCGAGCTCCGCCGACAGATCGCGCAGGGTTCGTTGGTGGACGCCAAGACAATCTCGGCACTGGTGCTTGCAGATCTTCTCTGATGCAAGGGAGAGATGTTTCCTGATGGGGCGAATTCGACTCATACTGGCCGATTTGCGCAACCGGCGCTTCGTTGACGCATACCTAGGTTGGATCTTGGCGGTGATCGTCGTGATCATCCAGATCGCGTCGGCCTTCGTCTCCAACGGAAGCAAGGTGTCGACAATCGTCACGACAACAACGGTCCTGTTGCTAGGGATCATTGCTCTCGCAACGGCAGACATCCGTCGTGATCTACAGACGGGCGGACAGTCGAAGACGTGGCGGGTCTTTGCCGACAGAAGCGAGACGCCGTCGCTTCGGGACCGGATGGAGAGCGGCACGGCCGAGGTCTATATTTTCGGGCTCCAGCTCGGACATGTCGTGCATGAGCTCCTGCCACTCATCCATAGGCGGGCGGGCGAGGGCTATAAGGTAAACTTGGCCCTCCTGAGTCCCGTCGACACGTCAGGCAAGCCGCTGGAGTGGGTCAACGACATGGGGATAGTGCATAATTTCCCGAATCTGGATCAGACGCTCCGGACCAACATCGAACGCCTAGCCCAATGGAGCGCGACTCTTGACGATCGGCGGAGGAAGAATATCAAGATTCGCTTGTACTACAACATTCCGACTGCCTCGGTGGTGCTCTTCGACCCGAATAAGCCCGGGGGGTGCATCCAGATAGAGCCGATCCTGCACCGGCTGGACCCGAGTCAGCGGCCCGCATTCTGGGTTCGGCGCAGCGACTCAAACCTCCTCTACAGTAACCTGCTGCTCAGCTATATGGATCTTTGGAGGGCGGCGAGGCCATTGGAGAACGTTTCGCTCTAGCGTGATCTTCTTCTGTGCCGCAAATACTGCAACACGCGTGCACCATCGGGCCGCGAACTTCTTGTCCGCCAGCGGGAGGCCAACGCCGCGACGACCGGAGCGCCACCGGCGACGGCGGCATTGACAAGCATCGCGACGGGCGTTAGACCGCCGAACGCTCCGGCGACGCCAACGCCAGCGGCGACCGCGACGCTGCCGACGGCTTGCCCCTTCGGTCCTATTCGTTCGGAAGCTCCCGATTGAGCGAACGCCTGTTCCAGCCCCTTGATCAGCCGCCGGACATCGCCGACCGAGCCATGCTCCCAGACTGACTCTAGCTGGGTGCGCAGGCTATCGGTGACTATCGCGTACTCCGGTCCAGTGAGTGCTCCCAGCCCGGGCACGAGATCGTTGTCCACGACGATGTCGGGTGAGTCCGTGTGTGCGTCGAACGTCTCGAGCGAGCGTTCCATGTCGTTCAACGGCAGTTCGCCGGCGTGGAAGCTGTAGGCAACATCCGTACCCTGGCTCTTGGCCTCTGCGATGAACCGGGCTGCGAAGTTCCAGCGGTCGAGGAGCATAAGGTCCGACAGTTCCAGGTCGTGTGTGGTGGAATTGAGGCCTTTCCGACAGTCGCGGACAAGTTTGGTGATGTCGCTTCGATACGTCGATTGGCGGGCGGTTTCGACCACCTCTGTGTGGAGTTGGCGGCCGAGGTCCGTCCGAAGTACGTTGGGGTCCAGCGGGAGATCGGACGACATGGCGTCGAGGACATCGAGACGTCCAGGGCCCCATGGGCGGGTCGGCAGTGCACCGCGCCGTTCGGCCTCGATCCATTGTGTCCAGCCGGCCCCGATCTGTTCGAGTTCCAGGTCGGCATCCGAGGGGCCGATGAGCTCTCGCAAGAAGCTCGACATCGCCTCGCCGAGCGACCCGTCGTCCACACGCTCGAGCCGCCCTTGGAGAGCAGTGTTCGGAATCGATTTGAGCCGCTCGCTGAGCTCCTGGCGCGCGCTGACGTTGCTGATCGCGTTGAACTCGAACGGGTTCAGCGTTGCCTGCTCAGTCCGGATCAGGAAGCTGCGCAGCGCGCCTGCGAGCCGCCGACCCGCCACTGCGCCACTCGGTCGGGTGCGCACTTCTATCGGGAGTCTCCGGTTGTGTAGACCCCGGCCGACCAGATCCACTAGCGTGGCGGGCGAGATGCGGGTGAAGAACGCGCCGTCGAGGAAATGGGTGTCAACAATGACGATGCGCTGGGCGAACAGCGAGTCGAACCGGAGCTGACGGATATACATGTCGTGGAAGTCGTCCCTGGTGAGGTTTCGGCCTTGCTCTGCGCAGCCGTAGACGTCGGCCAGGAGCTGGCGGGTTCCGAGGCGCTTCGGTGCCGGGGCCATGCGACCCACGGTACTTCAGTGCCGCATACGGATCATGGACGACGGTTAGAAGCCTGGGCGCGGCGTTCGAACAGCCGATGTGGGACGCGGTGTAAATCCGCGAGCGGGAATAGCTGATATCTGCCTTGTCAGCGAACGCCAATCCATTGTTGGCAAGCCAGTGAAGCAAACGATACAGCCGTAACTGGCGCTAGTTTCTCAAAGGAGGCGTTCGTGCCGGCGACGTCTCAAGCCAAAATGGACCACCGGCATACTCATTTGCCGCTGATGGTGCGCGTTGAGGTGCGGGAATGAGTGATCTTGGCTTCCTCTTCTGTCGCCGACGGCGTGCGTATCTCAGGTCGATGGCGTGAAGCGTAGAGATCGCCATGTGGTCAGGGCCCAGTCGAGATCGGTTGGGCTGTCGGTCAGAAGGGCCATTTGAACGTAGGAGCCGGTTCGGACGGTGTAGGCGTATAGCGCCCAGTGTTCGCGTTCGCCGTCCGTCTCGGCGTACCAGGAGGCGTAGCGCAGTTCCTCGGGGTCCGTGCCGGCTTCGCGGAAGCGGCGCTCCGGCGCTGGGTTGACGTCTTGGAGGAGCTCGTCGAGCACCTCTTCTGGGGAGCGGTGGGCTGGTGGGTCCCAGACATCGATCCAGATTGTGCGGGTTGGTGGCCCGGGTGAAACCAGCTGGAGGCTTCCGTTGACGGTCCGACTCTTGAAGGAGCCGTCCAGCTCGATGCTCCACTCGCTGGTTAGACCACGTCTGGGCAACGAGATCTCCGTAGAGTCGGTTGGTCAAGTCGACGCCATACTCGCATGTCGGTGACCGTTCGTCGGGGAATCGGGTGCGCTCAAGTAGCCGCTGACCGCTCGCCACGTCGGTAGCGGTTGCCAGCTGCGGGCATTGGTGATCGTCGAAGGTCCGGCAGAATGGGGCCGTGTCTCAGTTGGTGATCCTCACCGGTCCGATCGCGGTCGGGAAGAACACCGTCGCTGACTTGCTCGCCGGTCACTTGACCGCTGGCGGTCACACGGTCGTCGTCGCCGATGTCGACGACGTGGCGGCGATGGTCACTGGCGGGGCCGGTCGGGTCGGCCTGTGGTTCGCGGCGCACGAGGTGCACGGGGCGCTCGTTGGCGAGTGGCTGCGCTCGGCCATCGACTACGTCGTGGCGGTGGGACCGTTCTGGATGCCGCGGGAGCGGGCCGCGCTCGCCCGGAGTTTGCCGGACGGCGTCGACCCGCTGTGGGTGGTGCTCGATGCGCCGGTGTCGGTGACGATGGCCCGCGCCGAGGCCGACCCGGGACGTGGCATCTCCCGCGAGCCGGGGTTCCACCGCCGGGCGCACGGCCGCTTCCGCGCGCAGTTGCCGACGATGCCGGCGGACCGCACGTTCGATGCGGAGAAGTTGAGTGCGGAGCAGATCGCGGCCGCCATCGCCGAGACGCTCGCCGCGCGGCGCCCGACGGCCTGACCCGCCGGTCAGAGCGACTTGGCGATCACCACACGCTGGATCTGGTTGGTGCCCTCGACGATCTGCAGCTCCGTTTCGGTGACAGGGCGGCGCACTGTTCTGTGTGGTTCGTGCGCGGCAGCCGCAAGGTCACGTGCATTCTTCTGCCGCAGATGGTGCGCGGCGGGTTTGCGGCCATCGTGGCGGATGTGAGCTGCGTCTACGCCGACTCTGTCTTGGGTTGGCTAGATTCTCAGGCGGGATCATCGCGGGGTGCATTGGTTGCGGGCCGGCGTGCCCGGCACGTTCGGCCAGCGACCAGCACGTCTTGCATTCGACCGCGGGATAGCAGTCCCTCGATGAACGCTCTGGCCGTCCTGCGTGGCTCGGCCCGGGCGAACCGAACCGCGACGCGGTCGACCGCAGCGTCGAGAGTCTGCCGCCACCGGTCAGGGTCTAGGCTGTGGCACGCGGCCACCGCACGACTATCGGTTGTCTTCACAAACCATCGATGATCACGCGGTGGCCGCCTGCGTCCCCACGCCACGCCGCACCAACACCAAGTGATGTTGGAGTACTAATAGGACTTTGTTAGGTCGGGACGGGTTGGTGGCAGTGTTGGCAGAAGCCGAGCCAGGTGGCGAGTTGGTATTGCAGGTGCCGTAGGACGGTGTAAAGGCTCAGGACTGCCTGGCTGCTTTTGGGGCGGTCAGCCGGAGCTGGGTGAGGAACAGTTGCGCGGCGGTGGCGAGGGTGACGTGGCGGTGCCAGCCGATCCAGGAGCGGCCCTCGAAGTGGTCGAGGCCGAGGCCGGTTTTGAGTTCGTGGTAGTCGTGTTCGATGCGCCAGCGGTTTTTCGCGAGGTGGACCAGGTCGGTCAGGTTTGTGTCGGTGGGCAGGTCGGACAGCCAGTAGTCGGTGGGTTCGTCGTGGCCGGGTGGCCATTGCACCAGTAGCCAGCATTCGGGCAGGACGCCGTCGTGGTGCCGGGGCAGGCCTTCTCGGACGGTTCTGCCGGCGGGGCGGATCCGCAGGGCGAAGAAGTGCCCGGACAGTTTGCCGGCGGGCCGGTCGCCGGTGCTGCCAGCTGTAGGTAGCCGTTCACGCCAGTGCACGAGTGTGGCGTGGCTGGCGCCCTGGTCGAGGGCGAGGTCTTTGATACTGCGGGCTGGATGCGGATATCGCGGGGTGGGATATTTTCCGACTCCGGCATAGGCGACTGCGACGGGCCCAGCGTCGCCGGGCTGGGCGGTGGTGCTCGAGGTGGTGGCCACGATGTAGGGGATGCCTCGGTCGGCCAGGCCTTGCCGGAACTCGGCGACCTGGCCGTAACCGGCGTCAGCGGTCAGCAGCGGCGGCCGCAGGTTCCAGCTGGCCAGTTCGTCGATCATCTCTAAAGCCATCAGCCATTTCGGCCGGTATCGTTCATTGTCGGGGATCTTCGAGGCCGTCCGGCGGCGCAGGATCTGTGCGATCTGCTCCTCGCGCGGTACCTCTTTGCGCACGTGCGGTTTCTTCTTCCCGGCTTCGTCCAGGGTGGTCGGCTGCCTGCGCAGCCGGCGGGCGTGCCGGTTGGTGACTTTCCCAGCCTCGTCCGGCACGCAGGTGTCGTCCCAGGACTCCGGGACGAACAACCGCCAATCCAGCACCGCTGAGGCGGCATCGGTTGCCGCGTGGACGCTAACAGCGATCTGGCAGTTCCCGACCTTGCCGAGAGTCCCGGAGTACTGCCGGGCCACACAGGCTGACGCCGGGCCGTCCTTGGCGAACCCGGTGTCATCGACCACCCACACCGTCGGCGCCACGACGTCAACCGCGGTCGTCGCGAGCCGTCGCCGCACCCCGATCACGTCCCACGTCGACGAGGTCAGAAACTGCTGCAACTGCTGATGATCGACACCAAGGCGGGCAGCCATCGGCTGCATCGACTTACGCTGCCCATCCAGCATCAACCCACGCAGATACCGAACACCCGTCTCCCGCTGATCCACCCTCGGCAACCCGGCGAACACATCGGCCGCGAACCCCTGAAGCCGCTGCCGAACCCGCGCCAGCCCACGCTCATCCACATCCCGCAGCCAAACACCATCGCCAAGCGACTACAAGCGACACACCACAACGACCTAACAAAGTCCTACTAAGCGGTGACCCAGCGCGCCGCCGCCCAGCTGGCGCGGGCCCTACTGGCTGAACCCGGCGGCGATCTCATGCAGCCGCGCCCGCGGGGTACTGGCCCACGCCGGACGTAGAACTCTGGCTTGGCCGGGTACGCGGCGGGTCTCATCGAACTCGACAGGGACGACGCCGGCGTAATCCGGTGGGTGCTGACCCCGGACGGCGCCGCCGAGCTGGCTCGGCGGCGAGCTGTGGCCGCGTACGCCCGCCTGCCGGCATCGCAGCTTGCCCGGCTTCTGCTGGCCGACGTCGCGAGACCGCCCGGCCCGCATCCAGCGTCCTGCATGGACTGGCGGTCACCGCGGCGGCCACCGAGCTCAGCGTCGACGTCGTGGTGGAGCACCCGGCCGCGCGGGCCGACGCGGTCCGGGTCGCGTTGACCGCAGTGGTCGTCGGCTTCTACTGGCCGACGTCACCGTGACCTACCGGCAGATTCGGGACTGCCTGAGATGCGTGACATCGTTGGGCAGCACCACGACGGTTGCCCTACACAGCCGGTGAAGTGCACTGGATCTTATAGATGCGGCCCGGCCTGGACGTATCTCGCCGTGAAGTTGGTCGTGTTGACGACGTCGCGGTCAGCGTGACGGGTCTGGTGCTCTCTCCGCGGAGCCCGCTCGGCAGCGCCGGCAGATAGGGCAGGCGAGGTGCAGCAGGTTCTGGTCGGTCACCTGACACCACCGGCCACGCCGCCGTCTACCACGGCATGCTCCTACGAGGCAGCCCGGACCGATAGAGCGCGGCGTCGTGGCCAGCATCCGCTAGCACGGCGACGTCGCCCTAACATCCCGATGAGCCCGGGTCGGCGGCGGGCAGTCAACATGTCCGTCAGCGCTGTCCCAACGTGCGCACGGGCGCACAAGCGCACGTTTCGCCGGCAACGAGCAAGCGCCGGGCGACTCCGAGGTTCTATGACCTGTTCGATAGCCCGTCGCTACCACCACGACCGCGACCGGCCTGAGCCCGACCTCGCCGGACCCGGACCAGGCGGCCAGGCTGTCCGGCACGCGCATCCTCGCAGCTTGCGCCGCGTGAACCGCCGGGACGTCGAGGCCCAGGCGGCAGCCATCCAGCAGACGTTTGCGGGGTAGCACGCTTGTGGGCTGGGGTGCCCAATGCGTCCAGCGAACGGGGGGCTAGATAGGCTCAGCGAGGAGATATCGAGGGTCGCGCGTTGGGGCCTGCAGCCTTCCTGTCGCGGCGAGGGGGTCCTAAATGACACGAATCGAGTGGGCAGCTCTCAGTGGCGACGAGGTCGAGACAGTTGTATCGATGCTCATCTTCAATTTGCATCCGCGTGCGACGCGCATCCGGCCGTCGCGTGGTGACTTCGGCATCGATGTTCTCGTACCGCATCCCCAGGATGCCTCATTTGCAGACGTGTATCAGATCAAGAAGTTCGCCACGAACCTGGACGCCTCGCAGAAGCGTCAGATCGAGGACTCCTTCCAGCGCGTGCTGGTAGGTCTGATCCGGCGAGGCATTCCATTGGCGGACTGGTATCTTGTGATGCCATTGGATCCGACGATCGAGAACGCGCTCGACTGGTTCAACGGGATGCCAGACGAGGTCATTGCGCGGATGTCGGCGGACACCAACCTTGCACTGACCGACGATGAGAAGAGCGCGATCAGAGCCTGGCGTGAGGCGCCGGGTCGGATCATCGAGTGGAAGGGGCTGACCTACTGCGAAGGCCTCGCGAGCAACTACTGGTTCGTGGCTGACTACTTCCTGCACGGTGGTAGCGAGCGGATCAAGAGCGCTGTGGCTGAAGTGGCGAAAATATTGCAACGTGATATCACGTTTCCCTCGGCCGATGCTGGCCCACCCAGCTCTTCGATCCTGGAGCCGGCGGAGCTGCGCGAGCACCTTGGCCGGTTAGGTCGTGTGCTGGATGGTGACCCGCACTTCCGATATGGGCTCAGCGTCGACCCAGTCGCTCCGCGACTGCGTGAGGAGCCGGGGTTGGTGGCGGCGGCTCAGGAGATCGCACCCGACGGGATGTGCGTCACGTTCCGCATCTACGTGCGGTTTGCGGAGGCGCTCAACGAGCGACCAATCCCGATCAAGCTCCGGTTCGCCTTCGAGCCGGGCAGCGCCGAGCACCAGGCGTTCGATGACTGGCGCAAGTACGGCAGGCCTCTGACGACTACGGTCAGCATGGAGGCGGACCTGCCGGGCGGCTTAGGCGGGTCGTTCAGCAATGCGACGGCGAGGATCTCGCCATCCGACGGCGGCGAGACGTACGAGAATCGGTACCGGATCGTCGCACCCGATGACACCGTACTCGCCGAGCTCCACTTCACGCTGACGTCCAGTGTCGGGCCTGACGGCACGGGCGCCTGGATCCACGGTCACGACTCCTCCGGCATCGTGTCAATTGAGGGACAACTCGATGCCGCAGACCTTTCCGGCAAGCTCGGCTTCTCGTTTGACGACCCGACAGGCCGTGAGGCTGCCGAGGTCGCCCCGGCTATCGAGTTCGCGGCGAACCTCTCGCACCCGAATCGCCTTCAAGCCGCGCGCAAGTACGGTCCCTTTCACGACTTCCAGGACATTCCCGAGGTTGAAGAACCGATTCCACCGTTCGTCGCGAGGTACGTCACTGCGCTCGCCGCACTCCAATCACATACTGCTACGCCGATTACGGTTCCCGACCTGACCATGGTGACCGGACACGACGCACAGACAGTGATTCGGGCTGCGAGGCTGCTCGGCGGGCAGACGATTGTCGGTACGTGGAAGACTATGGAGTTCACTGCCCACGACGAGATCTCGCTGCATGCAGACGGCCACTACCAGCTCGCGCTGATCGACGCGCTGACGGTCGTGCTCGGCGCCGAAACGATCACGTTTGGCGCGGTGCAGAACACTCTACTGTCGGCGAAGCTTACAGACCTAGGTGCGGGCCGGCTGCGCGCGGAGCCGCAACTGAACGACACGGCTCATCAGGTGTTCGCACCGGACGACCTACCTCCGCCGGCTGATCGGAAACCTGTTCGCTCCCGCCCAGCCCCGGAAAACTGAAGGGCGACCGAGCAGGGACCTGAAGCCACTGTATTTTAAGTCCGATTCTGCGCAGCCGTGCAGCATGCAAATCTGCCGCGATCCGGGCCGTGAGGCAGCCAGATCGCGCTCAATCCGCAGACGCAACAGACCACAACGATCGTGGCTTCTTCGCTCACGAACTCCACTGCGGTCAGGTCTTGCGATGCGTTTGCCGGAGGGAGGGTGTCACCCGACCGGCGGGTGTTCATCCTCTGGCGGCGGACCCTGAATCAGGTAGATGTTGGTCACGTTCGGCCGTCTGCTGGAGTCGTGGTCGGCGGAAGCGGCCCAGACCGTGAAGGCGGTGGCGAGCACAATGCCCACCCACCACGGGCTCGACCAGGGCTCTAGCCGGCCGCCGGTACCCATGTTGACGCCGACCTGGCCGACGAGCATCGCCGCCGCGATACCCACCGGCAGGACCCAGCGACGGCGAGACGGCGAGACCTGCGCCGGTACCGGGGCGCCGTCGCGCGTGCGGGTCCGGGTGAGGAACATGATGAACCCGACCAGGACACCGAGCAGCAGCAGCGCGGTCACGTCACGCTCGTGCAAGCGGGTGAGCGCTTGCACCGTGCGGGTGACCGTACGCAGCCGGTCGACGGCCCCGGCGAAGACGCGGGGGTCGAGCTCGTCGTCCGGCCCGAACAAAGAGCTGTCATGAAAGACGCGCGAAACCGTATCCGGCACGCCCGCGCTCAAGGTGAGCTGAGCGGCGACTACCGGCCGTCTCCTCTGCAGTTCAGCAGCCCTGTCCCGGAGCCGGTCCCACCCCGCCCCGACGGTGTCGAGGAACGCACTGTAGGGGTCGGGTTCGTGGCGCCCGTCGGTGAGCAGCACAAGTGCGCCGACCCGACCGCCGGTCGGCTCGCTGAGCAGATTGACGCCGTATTCCAGTGCGGCGCCCAAGTCGGTGTGGGGACCGGTCGGGGTGGCGGGCAACCTCCGCGCGTCGGACATGGTGATGGCTGCGGCCGGCTTCCGAAGGATGGCGGGCGTCGGCAGGGTGTCAAAGGTGATCACAGATACTGTGTCGTCCGGGTGAATCCCGGCCACCAGGCCGCTGACCAGGTCAAGTGCCCGGTCCCACCGACCGCCAGCGCGCATCGAGCCGGTGGCGTCGATGGCGATGACGACATCGGCGGCGCTCTCATGCTCCTCGATCACATGGACGGCGGGTGGGGTCTGCACCGCAACGATCAGCAGCGCGACGCCGACGGCGGTGATCCGGATCAGCGTTGCCGTGGTGATGCGGGTGATCGAGCGGACGGGCGGGAGGTACCTGACCATGGCTCACCCCTGCGTCGCAAGCGGAATCCGGCCACCCTATTCTCCACTGGAACCGCAACGTGAAACGCCTTCGACCACGCGTTCGACGTACGCGGCAGACATGGCGCCGCTGGCGCCGATAACGCGGGTCTGGCGGGCGGCCGAGAGCTGCTGCCCTGACGCCCGCTTCGGTTCGCGGAGGCGGTCGGACTAGCACAGCACAAGGGTCAACGCCGATGCTCGATCGCGTGGACCTCTAGGGATCGATGGAATTGTCGTGCGGCGATATGCCGCCGTTCTTGGCGAGCTGGATCAGCTACTCGAGGCAGCCACGAACGACCAGCAGCGCGAGGTGTTGGAGGCAGTACATGGCCTGACTGAACCGCGCCGACCGACCGCAACTTCGCCATTCGGCGGTCGAGGACCGATCATTCCGGTGGGGCGCTCCGCCTCTCTCAGATATGACGGCAGCACCTTCACTGGCTCAGAATCAAGTGCGCTCATTTGCCGCGAAGCGCTCGCCACTTTCGGTAACAAGCAGTCTGGCCTAATCGCGGTTCGTGCAGCGGAGGTGCCGGTGACGGGGTTGGGTTCAGATCGGGATAGATGGTGAGGAGCGCTGGGATCTCGTCAACGCCGGTGACGCTGGTCAGCGAGGCGGAGGCTTGACGTAGGCGCGGGATGGGCGGCGAGCGTGTACGGTCAGCGCCCGGAGGTGCGACATACCCGACGAGTTGCTGTTCACGGTCGACGGCACGACCGCGGTGCCTGCGCAGCCGATCACGCTGGCCGAAGCTGGCTTGTTGGAACGCAAGCATCTGCAGCAATGGGTGATTGACCACCCGCAGCTGATCGGTGACGGCGTCAAGGTCGTCACCTTCGAGTACGGCCGTTGGACGTCCGCGGCGGGCAGCGCAGCGGACCGTTTGGACGTGCTTGGCCTGGACCGGGCGGGCCGGCTCGTGGTGATCGAACTCAAACGCGACCGGGCCCCGGACACCATCACCATGCAGGCAATCAACTACGCCGCCATGGCCAGCCGGTTTACCCTCGACCTACTCGCCGAGGTCCACGCCGCTCATCTCGACCCTGCTGCCACGAGCGAGCAGGCCCTGGCTGACTTGATGGAGTGGGCCGAAGGCCTGTCCGACGAAACGTTGGGGTCACCCCGGATCGTCCTGATGGCCTCTGACTTTGGCCCTGCCGTGACCAACACGGCGCTGTATCTGTACGAGTCGGGCATCGACATTCGGCTGGTGCGGTATCAGCTCTACCGGACCGCCAGCGGGGAGAAGGTGCTTTCCGTTGCGCGGCTACTGCCCGTCCCCGATGCCGAAGAGTTCATGGTCCGGCCCCGTTCCAGCAGCGGCACTCAGGCCGCCGCCCGCGCATCCGGGGAACGCAAGGCTGCCGCTGTGCAGCGGCTCATCGCGCACCACGCGATCGCCGACGGGACCCCGCTGACGATCGTGGTCCCCGACCTGGTCGATCAAGACAGGGACGCGATCCGGGCGTGGCTTGACGAGGACCCGAATCGGGCCCGGGTGCAGTGGCGCAACGACGTCAACGGCCCGGTCAAGTGGGCCGTCGACGGGCAGCACTATCGGCTCATCCAGCTCATCCGGCGGATCATCGACGCGGCCACCGGACAACCGCCCCGAGCGCAACTCTGGGCGCAAAACTGGTACCGCAACGAGGAAGGTCAGACCCTCCATCAGCTTGCCGAACCCCTGCCGTAGCGCAGGTGGTGCTCACCACGCCCCGACGCGGCTGACCGTTTCTGGCTTCCAAACAGGCCGAGACGACCGTCCAATCTTGCCGATGAGCCCGCAGTGGATCTTTCCAGGGCACATCGCCGCACTACTTTGCCGAAAGTAGTGCGCCGCCACCTAACAAGTCCATGAGTGAATGGCGCAGGCGCTGCGTGCGATCCCCCGTGGGCTGGCCCTGGGTGACACGACGTGGCTGAGGTTTGACGGGCACTGCGGAGGTCGGCGGCGAGCTTGGCGCTCGCCGAAATCCCGACCTCCGCTGCCGGGTCCGAGCGAAGCCCGAACCCCACCCCCGTAGGCACCTCAGTCACGCCTGCTTGCGCCGGCACGGCTCGCTACTGATGGCCGTCAGGCATGCCTGGCATCATGAAGTGCGGGAATGCTTCGGGCCGGCGGGGCTCGTTTCGTGCTGTTCCGGGTGGGGTGGGCTCGGCGCACCGGCGCCGCGCTGGTTATGTATGAGGATGAGGAAGGCGAATACCGAGGTAAGGCCGGCGAGGATGCCGACGAGGGTGCTGGCCACGTTCGAGCCGAACAGTGCGACCAGCGCGGCCGTGCCTAGCATCAGTAGCAGCGCCCAGATGACGACGCGCTGGGCCTTGGGCAGTCTCTGATACAGGCGTTGTGCCAACGGCCTGTTCAGCTTGGGCAGTGTGGTACCGAGCAGGTACTCCGAGACGATGATGGCGCCCATCACCAGAATCGGAGCGTGCCAGGGTTCGATCATTAACACCCCACCGCCTTCTGTATGTCGGTGATGAATGCCTTCGTCAGATCTCCCCGGCCCGTCAGGAAAGGCCCCACGTGCTCCCGGACGGCCTGCGAGAACTCGGCGTAGGTGTGGGTGATCGGGCGAAGCCGGGCGTGTTCGATGGCGCGCCTGACCACGTTGAGGTGCGGGATTATTGCTGCGAGGTTCGGATCGTTGTATACCCCAACCCGCGGCGAGACGAGTCCGTGATAGGTGAGGGTCTTTTGCGCCGGTAAGCCCGTGGCGAAGTCGATGAACTGCTGAGCCTGCTCCTTGTTGGGGGATCCCTTCACCAACGCCAGGCTCCGTCCACCGAGCACACCGATGGGGGTGCCCCGTGAGCCAATGAGCGGCATGACCCGGATCTTTCCCGTCATCACGTCGCCGTCGCTGACCTTTTGAAGGTCACGGTACGTCGCCGGCCAGTTACGCATGAATAGGGGCGGTCGCTCCGAGTTCGGAGTTGATCTTGCTGTGGTTTTGAACTGCTCCAGACTTTGCGGCTCTGTAGGGGTGTTGAGGATCCGCTCCTTCGCCATCGCGTTTCGGATGGGTTCCAGCGCCGCTCGCCATCGGTTGAGATCAAGCGATGGGCATCCGTCCTCGCCCACGAGTCCGTCGTCTCGCGCGAGGGCCTGTTCCCATACGTTGACAACGAAGGGCTCGGCCGCGCCGGCGTCGACGGGACTGAGCTGGAGCACCAGGTCACGGGCTCGTTCGGCGCAGAGCCGGTCGATGACCTCGGCGAGAGAGGGCTCCCCGTTGGCGGGAGCTCGCGAAAACAGCATGCCGACGTCGGAGTAGAACGGCGCCGCCCAGTATCGATCGGTCTCGCCCGGGATGCGACTGCTTGCCAGCGCCGGCCCCAGGAACGTATTCGGGCTGATCAACCGAACAGGCTCGATGAGGTCGTCCTTGTAAAACTTGGCAATGTGGATCACATCAAGATTGACGATGTCGGCCTGACGTGACTTGACCTGGTCGTACATAGCACTGTTCACGTCGTCGGTCTGCCCCGACCGCTCGGTAACCTTCACTTCTACTTCGGGATGCTGCTCGTTCCAGAACTGGGTGAGCACGTTCCAGGTACCGGCTGAATCATTGGTGGCCAGCCTCAGAACGACCTTTTTGGTCGGGTCGGTCTCCGGCCTGCCGCCGGGGATGAACCAGGTGGTGGCCGCAGTGAGAGTGCCGCATGCCAACACACCACTGAGAAATGATCTTCGCGAGTATGTTTCGACCATAGACGCGGTCGCCCCTTTCATATTGAGTTCCACCTTGCGGTGCTGTTCTCCATGGTTAGTCGGCTCACACCATGGGCGACTGGCGCGGCAGACTCCGCGCCAACATCTCGTCAACGCAATCCTCCCGTCGGCAAGGATTTCTGCCGCCGAAGCCACGTTGTGGCAGGTAACGCCAATCCGTGACCGACTGCTCACAGAAGGTTGCTTGAGTTAGCGCCACGGTGGTTCGACATCGCACGTTAGCGGAATTTCACGATGCATGATGGAGCTAACGACAGATGTCTGGAAGAAATCTTTCACCGAGGAGAAGACCTCGCAGCCCTGCTCAAATCGGACCTCTCAACCTGCATTGGCGGTTGAAGCGGCACGGGGATGCTGTCGCCGATCGGGCACGTCCTCGTCGAGGCTGCGATCCGGCTGCTGGCGCCAGCCCAGCTTCTGGGGGAGCAAAGTCAATCCAACCCTAAGGGGACGCCGCGATGGCGTGGCCCCTACCGGTGCACGAACAAGCTTCACATAGCAAAACCGAGACAACTTCGTATAGCTCGCCCGCGTCCGCCCCCGACCGTCGCTTTGGAGGTGCAAATGACTCTCGGTGCCGCCGGAGCCGTCGAGGGAAGCGAAGGTTGTCGCACCGACATTCGGCGGCACTGTCACCGGGACTAGGCGCCCGCGTTCAGTGCTGTGGGTTGCTGGTCGAATTGACACCCGACCAATTCTCCGCGCGAACCCTTCACGGACATCCGCCTCCTGGCTTAGCTCTGACCTGGATGGGCCGACAATGACGAGAGTTCTTCTGGTATCACGTCAAGATCGGAACGATATCCGTGGAACTTCCACGGAAATAGAAGGCCATTCATGTTTAGTGCCGCGAGAGAGCTATTTCAAATAGTGTTCGACCCAGGCTGTAGCGGCATGCAGTTCCTGCGTCGGCGGTAGTCAGCCGACGAGCCGCACCGCGTTATTCATCTGCCGCGATGTGCTCGCTACTTAGGGTGATGGGCCTCGTTCTATTCGTTGCGAACTTGCCCTTCGTGGTGCGAGATGACGACGGGTCGGCTTCTGGGTTATCGGCCAGCGGTATCTTCTCGACGAAGAGCGATCATGGCGTCTGGTACGACGGTGGATGTATGCCCTCGTTTTCGAGTTCGTCCGCCTCGTTTGCTCGGTCATCCTTGCGCAAGAGTTCGGCCAGGTCGCTGCTGGCGTTGAAGTCTCCTTTGTCGATCTGGCGTCGCAGGATTTCCTCCGCCTCGCCGGTCCGTCCGGCGTTCTGCAGAACTTGGGCCAGCATCTGGTAGCCGTTGCGGTCGCCCAGCTCGACGGCCTCTCGGCACAGCTGTTCGGCCTCTTCGTAGCGTCCGTGATCGGCGATCAGTAGCGCGAGCCACCCACGCGCCCCCGAGTTCCCAGCCTTGATGGCCCGCCGGTACCAGTGCTCGGACTCGTCCGGCCGGATGTCCCGCAGCAGGTAGCCGAGCTGAAACAGATCCCACACCTCGCCGGCGTCGATGGCGGCACGGTGGACAGCTTCCGCCTCGTCGAGCCGTCCCGTGTCCTTCCAGTACTCGCCGACGAACCGTCGATACCGGAAGTCGCGCCCCTCGAGCTGGTTGATGAGGATCTCGACGTCATCAAATCGGTCTACAGACTGCAGAAGCCACATCAACTCAAGACGGAATTCATCGGGGTCTGAGGCCCAGCCGATGGCTTCGTGTAGTAGTTCCTCCACTTCCGCGATGCGACCGGCCAATCGGAGGAGATCTCCTAGGTTGACAGCTGCCTGCCGTCGGGTGCTGTACCTTACCCCTTCGGATGCGATCACCCGCCGAAACAGGGCTGCTGCCTCCTCGATCCGCTCCTGACGCCACAGCCGGTTTGCGTGCCAGAAGGCCGCGTCGATGTCGCCGGCAGCGATGGCTTTCGCCCACAGGGCTTCGGCCTCAGGGTGCAGACATCGACCGTGCGCGGCGAGCCCGAGACGGCCCAGCGACACCGGGTCGTCGAGGTGCTCGACGAACGCCTCCCACACCGACGCTGGCGGCACGACTTCGTCGCGGGCTTGTAGCGCGTGCTGTAGCAGGTAGTCCGCGATGGTGAAGCCAGCGGCCTCACCTATCTCTGTGCCGGATGGGGTAAACGCGGCCGCGCCGCCGTGGACCTCCTCCAACGCGTACTCCAATGCCCGGGCGAACCACATTGCCGGTGCTTTGGCGCGCTGTCCTGGCGTCAGATAGCCGCGCGTCGCGTGTTCCAGGAACGCCCGGCTCAGCGGCACCTCCGCGCCGATCCGGCGGGCGTCGGCCGCGGCCGACATCACGGCCCGGCCGTAGACGTCGGGTGCCGCGAGCCAGCGCCGCAGCAGCTCGGGCGCGGCGGCTAACGCGGGCGCCATTCCCACGTCGGCGCGCAGGGCCTCCGTGATTCGTCGGTCACGACGGCCGGCGGCCTCGGCGCGGCGCCGCTCGGTAGGGGAGAGATAGGGGCCGAGTTCAATCACGTCGGCGAGGTCGAGGACCTCTCGCTCCCGGGCGTACAGCTCGGTGGTCCGGCCGGGAGCGTCGCGCTTCTTGTACATGTTGTATCGGTCCGGCCAAAGTGTGCCGAGCACGATCACGCCGCGGGCGGCGTGACGCAGTGCCCGCAGGGTCTCGGCGGCTAGACCATCGGCGAGGTACCGCTGGATCTCGTCCAGCCACACGACGGTTCGCGGCATCGGTCTTTCCGCGAGCTGCCGCAGTTGGCCTGCGCCGACCGGGTGCAGCAGCCACCAGTCCGGCAGGATCGCCAGGATGGCCTCGTACGCGGTGCGGGTCTTGCCTGTTGACGACGTTCCGACCAGCAGCGCGAACCCACCCGGCCCCTGACTCCACTCGCGTAGCAGGTGCCGCAGCCGCCGGTCGACATCGCGCTCCACATAGGCCGGAAGCTCGGTGTCAGCCTCGTGTCGGGCCGCTGCGTGTACTCCCAACTCGCGTCCTCGGCGCTCCCGCACCCGCGGGAGTCCGGCCGAGAAGCCACCGGCCCGGACCCGTTCACACGCGGCAACCCAAGCAGGTCGTTCCGAGGCCGGAACCTCACACACGTCCAGGAACGCCGCCAAGGTTTCTGGAGTGGGTACTACCCGGCCGGTGCACGCTTCGCTGATCGTGCTGGTCGGCAACGCCGAAACCCGGCCCGGCCGGGCGGGAAGCCCGCGCGCGATCCGCTCCGCGCGGGCATACGACAGCCCTCGGGCTTTGAGCAACTGGCGGAAGGCCAGTCCGAGCCCTTCCCGGTCCTCGACCGACGTGAGAGCTGGGTCCTCCACGTCCGGATCCTATCCGGCAGGCGGCCCGGACTGGCGGACACGACAGCGTATGGACTTGTTGCTCCGGGCTCGTCCGCCTACATCGCCGGACCCCACCTCGGGCCGATTCCGTTGTCCTCATGAGCGATAGACGGCCGCGGGCCAGAAGGACAGACTCGAACGACAGCAGGGCAAACAACGTAATCGCCGGCGTGATAGGCGGTGTGGTGCGAGCAGTCGTGGGATGGCTGCTCGAGTGGCTGGCACCTTGGTGACCAGCCGTACATTCAGGAGCTCGACGAACGACGGCGCTGGCAACCTCTCAGCCTCGATCCATCGGTTTGATTGATGGTGGCCGTTGTTTCGCGATGCTTGGGGCATGCTGATCTTGTTGGTGATGGCGGGCAGGGGTGATCCGCCGATCACGGATCGTCGGCCTGCTCGGGGGTGGTCGGGCTTGGGGTGTGGCTAGCGCCGGCTGCCAGGTTCGTCTGATGTAGACGGTTCAGGCCGGTGGGGCGTGTACCGCGGTGAACAGGTTGTCCCAAGCGTGTTGCCAGGGCCAGCGTTCGGGTAGGTGCAGGTGGATGGTGCGGGCGCGGTGGGCCAGCCGGGCGGCGACGTTGATGATGCGGGTGCGGATGGTCGAAGCGCGGGCGGCCCGGTAGCCGCCCGCGGCCAGGTGCCCGGCGGCGCGGGTGAGGTTGTGCGCGATGCCGGCGCAGGCCAGCCAGGCGCCGGTGGCACCGAAATGCCCGGAGGGCAGATGAGCGAGGGGGCCGTCGATGAGGTCGGCGTTGACTTGCTCGATGACGGCGTGGCCGCGGTGGTGGGCTTCGGCCTGCACGAGGATGTACGGCGAGTCGGTGAACACCGCGTGGTAGCGCCATGCCGGCACCAGTTCACCTTGTCCCGGCGCCTGTTTGGTGTCCAGGCGCTTTACCCGTCGTACGATCAGTCGGGCGGTGATCGCCCAGCGGGTTCCCTCGAAGGCCGTGTAACGGATCTCGCCGATCTGTGCATCGGAGATCCACCGGCCTTCGTCTTCGTCCCAGACCGCCTGCGGATACTTGATGTGCACCCACGCGGGCTCGGCGATGCTCTCGCACGCGGCGCGGATCTTGGCATCCATGCGGGCGGTGACCGAGAAGCGGGCCTTGTTACGCCGGCACGCCCAGATCGTCTTCTTGGCGTAGAACGCCGAGTCCATCCGTACGACGATCTCCGTGTTGGCGCCGCAGCCGCGGGCGGCGCCGATAGCCTCGGCCACCAGCGACGCCGCCCCACGCGCGGATGCGGCGTTTCCGGCCCGCAGCCGGGTGGCCGCGACCACTGGCGCGGAATCTATTGTGGACAGCGTGGCGATCAGCGGGTTCAGGCCGCGTAGCCGCACGTCGTACCCGCCGACCTTGGTGTGCCCGAACCCGGCGCCTTGTTTCTTCTTGCCGTACACCCGGCGCAGCATCGAGTCCACGTCCACGAACGTCAACTGCCCGGCGTCGGGCAACAGCGCAGTGCGACAGGCCAGTTCCACCAGCAAATCGCGTGAGGCGGCCTGCACCTGCCGCACATGCCCATGGGTGAACTCGCGTAGGAACACCCCCAACGTCGAGGGGGCGTACACCCCTTCGAACAGCGACGGCATCCCGCCGTGACGGGTCACGTCCAAGTCGGTGATGCTGTCCGCGCCGGCGACCATCCCGGCCACGATCGCGGCGAGCTTGCCCGCCGGATTTGACCCCTTGTCACCAGGCACACGCACCCTGGCGGCCACGACCTGGTGCAGACCGGCCGACTCGGCCAGCCGCATCACCGGTTCCAGACCGGCACACGACACCAGATTCGGATCATCGAACGTTGCCCGCACCACCGGGGTGCCATGCCGTAACCTCACTCGTCAGGTGCCCTCTCGAACCAGCAGATGGAAGCGTCAGCAACTTCGATCTTGCCAGTTCAGAGGGCATCCTCATATCCACCACGCTGCGACGCCTCGGATTTCATCCGTGGATCGAGGCTCAGCGTTCGACCGCTACGTCGGTTCCGCCCAGTAGGCACTCGCCCGCCAGTCGTGGTAGCGCTTGGTTGGTGGCCCTTTCCGCCCTCGCGTTCTGCAATGGGCGGAAGGGTGAGACGGACGTAGCGTCCGGTCGTGGCCGCATGCGGCGACGGAGCCTATGAGCCGACGGCGCCGCCGGGTGCACTGATCTGTCGAAGGGGTCGGTGTCGTAAGCCGAGTACCACGATGCCTTTCGAATGAAGGATCTTGGTGTACTCATTTGCCGCCGATCGTGCGTCGCAGTTGTTGCCGGGGCGCTTCGTGGTGCCGCACCGGAGTCGCTACCGCGCGCGGTTCCAGAGCGGTGATGACGACAGCGCGTCGAGGACGGCTCGCTCGAGGGCGACGGCCGTTGGACGGTCTGCGGTGACAGCCCAACGGATGTGCAGGTCAGCCCGTTGTAGGGCATCTTGGGCCCAAGCTGCGGCGCGCTTGGGCTGGCCGGCAAGTAGCTCATCGAGGTGTTCCTGCACGAATGCTGGATCAGCCAGCGCTCGATCCAGGACCGCTTCCCCTAACCCACTGACCGCGGCCTTCCCGCGGCGGTACACCGTTAGCCGGCCACGAAGGCCCTGGCCGCGACGCTCACCGGCCATACCTACGTAGACGAGGTCCCCGCGTTCTCCTTCCCGAGCGAGATAGACGCCCGGCAGCCGAGGTGCCGAGAGGACGGCATCATCGAAGGGCAGCCACGGGGACCACGGCGCAAGGGAAGCGATGGCGTTATCGGCTGGCACTGGACCAGGATGCCGCAGTTGCGCCCAAGGTCAACCTCAGCCAGAACGCTCTCATCGGCGCTGCGGGCGCGCTGGCGTTCATCGCCGTTGGCGACAGACGGTGATGCATGGCTGCCTCTTTTACTTCCGGCGTCCCGCAACGCAGTGAGCTCGTTCTGCGGGTGGCGGTGTCTGCTTACCTGGGCCGCTACCGCGGCCAGACCCGGATCCACACCGAGTTCGATCTTCACGTCTTCCTGCGCTGGTGCACCGCGATGGAACTCGACCCGCTCACGGCGGTCCGGGCGGACATCGAACGGTATGTGCGTTGGCTGCAGGACGTTCGCTGCTACCAGCCCTCGACGGTCTCGCGGCGGTTGTCGGTCGTGGTCGGCTTCTACCGGGTGTGCATGATCGACCAGATCCTGCCGCACTCACCCGCCGCCTACGTGCGCCGGCCACCGTGCCGGCCGAGTCACCCACCCTCGGCCTGGGGCACCTGCAGTTCGAAGCCCTGATCACCACCGCACGCTTGTTCAGCAACATCAACGACTTCGCCCTAGTAGTGCTCCGTCATGATCTAGAAACGGCTTTGAGGGTTCCGTCGTTGGTTGGGCGTGGATGTGCGGGCCTTGCTGCGACTGGACGGGGATCTTGACGATTTCATTGAGGACATCTTTGCCTCGTTGCGGCGTAAGGGCTGGCAGGAGCGTTCTCGCTGCTATCTGACCGGGTTGATGTTGGACGGGCGGCGTAAGTCGATCGAGCCGATGGCGGCCCGTCTGGACGAGGCCAACGATCAGTCGTTGCAGCATTTCTTGGCGAACACGCCGTGGGATCCGGTCCCGGTCCGGGCGCAACTGGCCCGGCGGATGCAGCAGGTGATCGGCCCGACAGGGTGGGTGTTCGACGACACCGGGTTCGTCAAGGACGGGCGGATGTCGCCGTGTGTGGCCCGGCAGTACACCGGCACCGTAGGGAAGATCACGAACTGTCAGGTGGCCACCACCCTGCACCTGGCCACCGACTCTGCGTCCTGCCCGGTCAACTGGCGGCTGTTCATGCCCGAGTCCTGGGACCCCGACTCGCCCAAGGCCAGTGCGGACGTGCACGCCCGGCGGGCCGCCGCCGCGATCCCGGACCACGAGCACCACCGGCCCAAGTGGCAACTGGCCCTGCAGTGCGTGGACGAGGCCCTGTCCTGGGGGCTACCGGCACCACCGGTGGCCGTGGCTGATGCCGGCTACGGCGACAGCGGCGAGTTCCGCTACGGACTCACGCAGCGCGGTATCCCGTACGCGGTGCAGATCTCCCACACGTTGAGCGTGCTGAGCGCCGGCGCGGGGCGCACCACCGCGCCGTACAGCGGACGGGGCCCACGCCCGAAGCCTCGCTATGAGCAGCCCGCCCAGCCGGTCAAGGAACACATCATCGCGCTGGGAGCCAAGCGGGCCGCCCGAGTCACCTGGCGGACCGGGTCCCGCCGACGCGACGGCGAACGTCGACCGATGACGAGCCGGTTCGTGTTCTGCCGGGTGTTGCAGGCTGACACCGGCACTCAACGAGTCCATAAAGGACAAGACCTGCCCGAGTGCTGGCTGATCGCCGAATGGCCCACCGGCGCGACCGAACCCACCCGCTACTGGCTGTCCAGCCTGCCCAAAACCACCAAGAAAGCCCAACCCGTCCAAGCCTGTAAACAACGCTGGCGCATCGAACACGACTACCGCGAACTCAAAACCGGACTCGGCCTCGACCACTACGAAGGCCGCAAATGGGCCGGCTGGCACCACCACGTCACCCTCGTCGCCGCCGCCCACGGCTTCCTCACCTGGCTCCGCCACCGCTCAAAAACCCCAGTGCCGGAATGACCCTCTACGGCGTACTCCGACACATCCAACACTTCCTCGCCCGCATCATCGGCACCTGCCCCACCTGCAACACCCACTTCCCCAACCACTGGCCCCGAGACGGCTAACCGATCATGACGGAGCACTACTAGTGGCCCTGCTGGGCCTGCTCGGGCTACGGATCTTCGAAGCCTGTGGCTCCAACATCGCCGACTTGGGCGAGGAACACGGCCACCGGGTCCTGCGGGTGCGTGGCAAGGGCGGCAAGGTGGTGCCCGTCCT
>Ga0272482_10000098_pt1 | contig 27159 bp, 25 predicted proteins | sample RVTome_8_FD_192427 | JGI IMG/M metagenome (GOLD analysis project Ga0272482, IMG submission 192427) | Soil microbial communities from uranium-contaminated site in the Upper Colorado River Basin, Wyoming, United States - RVT160D0 (version 2) ...
ATGCCCTACACCGGAGACGTCACCACGGGCGGCCCGCCCGACATCCGCCCGCTGGACGCACTCACCATCACCAAGGTGTCGGTCGGCCCGATGGACAACAACGCGTACCTGTTGCGCTGCAACGCCACCGGCGCCCTCCTGCTCATCGACGCCGCCAACGAGGCGCCCCGCCTGCTCGAGCTCGTCGGCGCCGATGGGCTGTCCACTGTGGTCACCACCCACCGGCACATGGACCACTGGGTGGCGCTGGAGGAAGTGGTCGCCGAGACCGGAGCCAGATCGATCGCCCACGTGGCCGACGCCGGCGAGCTCCCCGTCACCTCCGACACCGTCCACGATGGAGACATCATCAGCGTGGGAGACTGCCCGCTGGAGGTCATCCACCTGGTCGGCCACACGCCCGGCTCGATCGCCCTGCTCTACGACGACCCGACGGGCATCCCCCACCTCTTCACCGGCGACAGCCTCTTTCCGGGCGGCGTAGGCAACACGAGGGGCGACAAGGAGAATTTCGCGTCCCTGATCGGCGACGTCGAGCACAAGCTCTTCGGCAGGCTTCCAGACGAGACCTGGTTCTACCCCGGCCACGGCAAAGACAGCACCCTGGGTACCGAACGCCCCAGCCTCCCGGAGTGGCGCGCCAGAGGCTGGTGATGCGGCACGATATGTGTCGTGCCGGTCTCCCCCGCTCCGCACGACTTAGCTGATCCGCTCGATCTGCGCACCTGCCGCGAGGTGGCCAGGTCGGTTCGCGCGTCGACCTACTGGCGGCAGGTCCGCGACGTGGTCAGGCCGCACGGCGTCTCGATCCACCGGTCCCGTCCCCCGCTCACCCTGCTGCTGTACACGGCGGCTCGCGACGGGCGGCTGGTGTGGCGTTCTGCTGACGAGTTCGCAGTGCTGGAGCCACCGATCGCGCGGATGCGCGGCTGGGCCGGCAGCGACGCTGGCCGCATCTGGCTCGGTCGGCTGAGCCGGTGGTGGGAGTTCGTGGTTTACTTCGGCGTTCCGGCCATCCTGATGGTGCTCGCCGTGCCGATCGCCTTCGTGCCAGTTGTTGGTCTGGCGGCGGCCATGCTGCTGATCTTGCTCGCCGTGGCCTTCGTCACGGCGCAGATGATCGTCGGGCTGCTCCGCTCGATACGCCATTTCCGCGAATCGCCGGCCGACAGCGCGCGCGGATTCCACTGGACCATGACGCTGTGCCATGTGGCCGACCCCGCGCACCTGGACCGGCTGCTGCGGGCCGCCCTCGACCGGTCTAGAGACCTGGCCGCGGCTCACGTGCGGCCGGACGTCGCCGACGGTACCCACGTCGTGATGTGTCTGGAGCGGGGAATCACGACGGCCGCGGCCCGCGCGGCGGCCGCGACGGTGGCTTCGGTGGTGCCCGCCGATCCCCGACCGTCGGGTGTCCTGGTCGTCCGCGACGGCGGCGATTCCAGCCTCCAGACCCCGACGCGCAACGCCCGCTCCGCTTCGTGCCGCTACTCCTGGTGGCCGTCGCGGTGATGGTCGCGGTGGAAGCCAACTTCGTCGCGGACGTCGAAAAGGCCGCGTGCGAAACCGCGCGGGACTGCGCCGGCCGGCCCGCCACCTGGCCAGATGCGGTGTCCTGGCTGCTGAGCCGGATGGTCTTCCAGGACAACGGGCTGGTCGCCGCCACGGGGCGCGCGCAGTGGTTCGGATTCATCATGCCGGTGGTCGGCATCGTCGTCCTGCTCTGCCTCGCCATCGCCGGCCGCCGGCACGCCCGCTACATCCGGAAGCGCCGCGAGCTGCGCTACGCGCATCTGCGCACCGCCGCGGCGGACTCGATACGCATACTCGTTCTGGTGGTCCTCGACGTCGAGCGCGACGCCGTCATCCGGGCGGTGGCCGAGGCCGGCGGCCCGAGCGCCGAGCCGGGCACGGCCGGCGACCACGCCATCTTCCGGCTCGGGCGGCTGGGAAGGACCGAGCTCTTCCTCGCGCAGACCACCCAGGGCACCGTCACACCCGCGGCGATGCCGCTCACGGCCGACCGCCTGATCGACGAGCTGCGGCCGCACTACGTCGTCCTCACCGGCATCTGCTTCGGCCTCTGGTCACGCGAGCTGGACGGCGGCGACCAGGATCTCGGGGACATCGTCATCTCCGAGTACGTCCAGAACGCCGACCACCGGCGGGTCACCACCGAGCGAACCCTCTGGCGCGGCGAGCGCGTCCAGGCCACGCGGGCACTTCTGGCCGCCTTCCGCGCAGCGACACACGGCTGGACCGGCCCCCGCGTGCACGCCGGCACGGTGCTGTCGGCGAACGTCCTCGCCGACAGCACGCCATTCCGCGATGAGCTGCGCCGCGAGTTTCCGGAGGCGTCGGCCGGCGAGATGGAGCTGACCGGGCTGTACGCGGCCGCCGCCAACCACCGCTGCGGCTGGATCATGGCCAAGGGCATCTCGGACTGGGGCGCCGGCGGCCTCACCGACGACACCCGCCAGGTCGCGGCCAACGCCGCGGCCACGTTCGTCGTACGCGAGATCACCTACGGCGCCCTACCGACACCCAGGTAGCCATACTCCATGTTGATCTCTATTTCCGTGATATGGTACACAGGTGGGCGAGTGGCAGGAGGCTGTCTGGGTGCCGGATCTGTCGGCGCCCGGAGGTCGCCGGGCTCGGCAGAGCTTCACCTATCGCGCCTACATTCCGGATCCCGTCGCTCCAGACGCGTTGACCTTCAGCGGGGCCACCGCCACGGATATCGCCGAGGCGGAGGCGGCCATCGCGGTGGCCGATCACGGGCAGCACCTCGTCGCGATGGAGACTCTGGCGCGCCTGCTGCTCCGCAGCGAGTCGGTGGCTTCCAGCCGCATCGAGGGCCTGGAGTGCAGCCAGCGGCGTCTGGCCGAGGCGGCCTTCGCCCCGGAGCACGCTGGCGAGACCGCCCGGCAGGTGCTGGCCAACATCGACGCGATGCGGCGAGCGATCGAGGTCGGTGCCGGCGAGAGTGACCTGACCGTCGACGACATCAAGGCCATGCACGAGCTGCTCATGCGCGAAGACCGCGCGACGGGCCGGTTCGCTGGCCAGCTTCGCACGCGGCAAAACTGGATCGGCGGCCGGAGCGACAGCCCTCGCGACGCCGCCTACATCCCGCCGCCGCCCGAGCAGGTCGAGCAGCTCATGGCCGACCTGGTGGCGTTCGTCAACCGCGACGACCTGCCCACGTTGGCGCAGGCCGCGATCGCCCACGCGCAGTTCGAGACGATCCATCCGTTCCTCGACGGCAACGGCCGCGTCGGACGCTGTTTGATCCACACCGTGCTCGCCCGGCGTGGCCTTGCCACCCGGATGTTGGTGCCGGTCAGCCTGGTGCTGGCAGCATACGGCGACCAGTACATCCAGGGTCTCATCGACTTCCGGGAGGGCCAGGTCGACCAGTGGTGTGGCACCTTCGCGTCGGCAGCCCGGCTGGCGGTCGAGGGTGCCGGCCAGTTCGAGGAGCATCTCGGCACGATGATCAGCCGGTGGCGCCTCGAAACGGAGGCGCGACCAGACTCGCACCTGTGGCGGGCGTGCGAGCAGACCACGATCACGCCGGTCTTCACCGCCACCTCATTGCGTGACGACCTGGGCGCCTCCATGACAGCCGCCACCGACGTCATCGAGCGGCTGGAAAAGATCGGCGTCGTGGCCCAGGTGAGCCTGGGCCGGCGCAACCGGGTCTACCTCAACCGAGCGGTGCTGCGCCTGCTGGACGACTTCGAGCGTGACCTGCTGTCGGCCGCCGACGGCGCGACCGGCCGGCTCCGTGCGTCGGCACGGGCGAAGACCGCGATCCCGCCCGCGGTGCTCCCGTCGGTCGAGCATGCGCTGCTGGAGTCCTTCCCGCTCGGCACCGATTCGCCGCCGACCGCCAGCACGCTCGCGGCGATCTCGGGATACCGTCCCGACCAGGTCCGCCAGGTCCTTGACCGGCTCGCGGCCGAGGCGCTGGTGGAAAGGGCGGGTGCGCACGGGTGGATCCTGACGTCGAAGGGACACCGGCTCCGGGCGATGATCCGGACGAACGACGACCTCCGGGGCGCCGCCGGCACGCCCGACGGCATGCGGCCGCGAGCCGACCGCGCACCGTAGGGCCTTAGCATCAACGCATGACGGTTGAAGAGATCCACGGTGTACGGGTGCTCACCGTCCCCGAGGTGGGGCCGGCGCTGGGGAGTGGCGCTGACGCCCTCGATCTCCTCGCCGCCTCGTACGAGGACCTGGCCGACTTCATCGTGATCCCGGTCGAGCGGTTCGACCCCGCGTTCTTCACGCTCAGCAGCGGGCTGGCCGGCGAGTTCCTGCAGAAGCTGGTCAACTACCGGATGCGGGTGGCCATCGTCGGCGACTTGTCGGCGCGCATCGAGGCCAGCGACGCGCTGCGTGACTTCGTCCGGGAGAGTAATCGCCGCAAGCAGACGTGGTTTCTGGCCGACCGCGCGGAGCTTCGGGCGCGGCTGGCCGCCGAGGTGCCGGTCAGCCCTGAGGCCTGACTCCCGCGGCGCTGACCGCTCCGGCGGGCTGGGCGGGGACGCGCGCGGAGCGCGCCAGCCGTGGCTCGGCGAGCAGGAGGGCGAGAGCGGCGGCCGCCAGTGCGGCGCCGGCGAGAGCGACGCTTCGTACCCCCGTGGTTTGGATCAAACCACCGCCCAGGAGTGAGCCGGCCGCGATGCCCAGGTTGAACGCCGTGCCCATGCCCGCCCCCGCGAGGTCGGTGCTGCCGGGCGCGACCTGGAGCGTGCGGTTTTGGACCGCGACCGCGAAGGCCGAGTAGGCCATCACGGTGAGCGCGACCGCCGCGACGGCCGCCGCTTTGGCGGCGCCGAGGGTGTAGAGGGCGAGCAGCGCCGTGACGGTCGCGGTGAGTGGCACGACCAGCGCGCCCCACGGCCGGCGGTCGAGGAAGCGGCCGACGGTCAACGTGCCAGCCACGCCCGCCACGCCGGAGATGAGCAGCAGCGGCCCTAGCGCGGCCGCCGCGAAGCCGCTGACGTCGAGGAGGAAGGGCGTCACGTAGGTGTAGGCGGTCAGCGAACCGGCCACGGCCAGAGCGCATGCCACGACGAGGATGGCGTAGCGGCGGGCGTCCGGCGCGGTGCCGCGCGCGGCGCCACCCTCCGCCGGGGCGAACATGGGCACCAGCACCGCCACCGCTACGCAGGTCGCCAGCCCCACGGCCGCCATCACCAGGAACGCCACGCGCCAACCCGCCTGCTGCCCGATCCACGTGCCGGCTGGCACGCCGACCACCGGGGATAGGGCGGCGCCGATGGAGAGGCGGGCGACCGCGCGGCCGCGCACCTCGGGCGGGAAGAGGCCGGCCGCGGTCGGGCCGACCACCGACCAGAAGAGCGCCTGGGTGAGCGCGATCGCGAGGCGGGCGGCGAGCAACACCCAGTAGTTCGGCGCGATGGCGGTGACCAGGACCCCGGCCACGAAGATGGCCAGCGTCACGGTGAGCAGCAGCCGGCGGGGGATGTGGCCGGTCAGCCGGGTGAGCGGGATCGAGGTGAGCACCACCACCGCCGCGTAGCCCGTGACCAGCAGCCCGATCTGTGAGTCGGAGCGGCCGAGGTCGTCGGCCATCACCGTGAGCAGGCCGATCGGCAGCATCTCGATCGTCACGAACGTGAACGTGCCCACCGACAGCGCCACGAGGGCACCGGTGGCGCGGCGCTTCGATACCGTCACGATGTCTCCACTAAATCGGGTTACGGTGGTAGCCTCTCAGGCGTGACAGAGGAGCGCAAGCCGGATCTGCGGATCGTCGGCGGGCACCCGGTGCTCGACCTGGTCAACACGGTGACGCCACGGCGGCCGGGTGGCCAGGAGCACCTCACGTCCCCTGCCGGGCTGCTCGCCTGGTCACGGCGGCTCGACCTCGTCGACGTGGGCGAGGCCCGCGCGATCAGCGCGGCGTGGCGGGCCAGGTCCGGGTCCGCCAGCCAGGCACTGCACGCGACACTCGACGTCCGCGAATCGGTGTACGAGGTTCTCGCCGCCCGCCTCGCTGACCCTCACCCTGATTCCGGGTCGCCGGCGGCCGCGCTGGAGCATCTCGCTCTACGCTGGTCGGCGGCGACCGCACGTTCCACATTGGTCGCCGCGCCGGATCGCCCCGCGGCGGTGGTGGTGGGCACCGACCCGGCGTTCGTGGTGCCCGACCGGCTCGCGTTCGCGGCGGTGGAGCTGCTGCGCACCATCGATCCGGAGCAGCTCAAGGAGTGCCCGGTGGAGGAGGGCGGCTGCGGCTGGCTCTTCCTCGACCAGAGCCGTAACAGCTCGCGCCGCTGGTGCGCGATGGCCGACTGCGGGGCGCAGGCCAAGGCCCGCAAGCTCACCGCACGGCGGCGGGCCGAGCGCGCTTCCACCGTCAAGGCTTGAGGAGGTAGCCGGCTGGTGGCCCGACTAGCCGGGCGCAGGTCGGAGCCACCAGCCGGGGACCGTGGGGTGTGGTGCCCTCCCTCCTTTACGCAGCCTGTGATGTCACCGGGAGCCAGACCCGCATCGAAGTCGGGCCCCGGTTTGCCCAGAGGGGGTACGCGACGGGCGGCCGGCCGGCGGGCTCCGCCCCACTGTCCACTGTGACCTTGTCGAGCGCGCCCACACCCAGCGGGCGCGGGGCTCCGGTCGACGGGAGCACTGGCCGGATCGCCCAGCCACCACCGTCTATGTGAACGTGAACCTGGCTAACACCGAACACGCAGCCACCCTCTGACGTATCAACAGGACCTGGCCGCCCGGTGGCCGAAAACCTTTTCGGCAATCTAGCGACGGCGCCATAAGGCTGTCAAGGGTGTCTTGGTGTACCCTCCGACGAAACGTCTCACGAAAGGATTTCGGTGGTCAGGCAGCGTTCTCGACCTGTCACGCTGACCGACGTGGCCCGCCGCGCAGGCGTGTCGGTGGCCACCGCGTCGAAGGCGCTCAACGCACGCGACGAGGTGGCGCCCGAGACTCGCCGCCGCGTCCTCGATGCGGCCGACGAGCTCGCCTTCCAGCCCAATGTACTGGCTCGGGGCTTGCTCACCGGGCGCACCCGCACGATCGGCCTGCTGACCGACGAGCTCGCCGGGCGGTTCTCCATCCCGATCCTGCTCGGCGTGGAAAACGCCCTGGCCAACGGCCAGATGTCCGTCCTGCTCTGCGACGCCCGCGGCGACGCGATCCGGCGCCAGCACTACATCCGCACCCTCATCGCCCGCCAGGTCGACGGCTTCGTGGTCCTCGGCGACTCCAACGACGTACGCCCGTCGCTCACCCGCCAGATCCCGGTCCCCGTCGTCTACGTCTACGGCGAGTCCGACGACCCCAACGACCTCTCCGTCCTGGCCGACGACGAGCACGGCGCCCGCCTCGCCACCGAGCACCTCGTGTCGCTGGGCCGCCGCCAGATAGCGCACATCACCGGGCCGGAGACCTACCGCGCCGCCCGCGACCGGGCGACGACGGTGCGCAAGGTGCTGACCGACGCCGGCCTCCCGCTCGCCGGCGGCGACCCGCTCTTCGGCGAGTGGTCGCAGCGCTGGGGCCGCCACGCCGCCCGTACGCTCCTCACCGCGCACCCCGACATCGACGCCATCTTCTGCGGCAACGACCAGATCGCCACCGGTGTGGCCAACACCGTTCGCGAGCTCGGCCGCCACGTCCCGGACGACATCTCCATCGTGGGGTACGACAACTGGCACGAGTTCGCCTCCGACTGCCAGCCGCCACTGACCACAGTGGACCTCAACCTGCAGCAGCTCGGCGAGACGGCCGTGCGCCACCTCTTCGCCGCGCTCGACGGCGAGCCCGCCGCCGGCGTCATCCGCCAGCCCTGCCGCCTCGTCGTCCGCGACTCCACCGGCCCCCGGTCGTAGTCGAGGGCTACGAGAGCAGGTCTCGGACAGCCTTCTCCGTGGGCGCGGTCACGACCTGGCCGTCGTGGTAGAGGTCGACCACGCGCGGGTCGACATACGATGCCCTGGCCACGGCGGGTGTGTTGCCCAGCAGCTCGGCCACCTCACGCATGACCGCCGCGACCGTGCGCTTGCGCCGCGTCACCGAGCCCTGCGGCCCTTCGCCGGCCAGCTTCGCGGCGGCCAGCACCGTGGCGTGCCAGGTGCGGAAGTCCTTCGCGGTCATGTCGACGCCGCTCGCCTCGCGCAGGTAGTCGTTGACCTCGTCGCTGCGCACGTCGTGCCAGCCCTGCCCCTTCCAGTACGCGAACAGCCGCTCGCTCCCCTTGCGGCGGCGGCGCAGCGCGCGGAGCACCTCGCAGACCCGCTCGTCGGTGACCTCGCAGGTCTGCTCGACGCCGCCCTTGGCCGGAAACTCCAGCACCACGCACCCTTTGCGCCCGCGCACGTGCTCCGGGCGGAGCGTGGAGACGCCGTAGGTCGGGTCGTCGCCGCCCGCGTACTCGTCGCCGCCGACCCGGAACGCGCCGAGGTCGAGCAGCGCGGCGACCGAGGCCAGCACGCGCTCCCGCGTCAGGCCCCGCCCGCCCAGGTCGGCGTTGATCCGGCGGCGCAGCGCGGGCAGGCGGGCGGCGATGTCGAGCACGTGGTCGTGCTTCTCCGCGTCCCGGTCCGCTCTCCACTGTGGATGGTAGAGGTACTGCTTGCGGCCGGCCGCGTCGACGCCGGTGGCCTGGATGTGGCCGCGCGGATCCGGGGAGATCCAGACATCCTTCCAGGCGGGCGGTATCACGAGGTCGCGCAGGCGCCGCACCGTCTCCGGATCGGCGATCTTCTTACCCTGCTCGTCCACGAAGGAGGACCTTCGCCGGCCGTACCCGGGCCTGGACAGGTCGCTACGCCGCAGCCGCACACGTCACCTCGTCCACCGCGGCGAGCACCTCCTCGACGCTGATCGACGCCACTGTAGGCCCACGCCACAGCGCGCGATGCTCGGGCCGGTCCGGCGGCGGCCCCCACAGCTCGGGCGGCACCGGTCCGAAGAGGACGACCGACGGGATCCGGTACGCGGTAGCCAGGTGGCCGACGCCGGTGTCGCCGCTGACCACGAGCCGGGCACGCGCGACCACGCCGGCGAGCTCGGCCGGGTCGGTTCGGCCGGCGAGCACCACGTCACCGGAGAGGCCGGCCAGGGCGGCCACGCACTCGGCGATCGGCCGCTCGGTGGCGGAGCCGGTGAGCACCACGTCGTACCCGCGGGCGGCCAGGTCGCGTGCCACCGTGGCGAAGCGTCGCGGTGCCCAGCGCCGCGCGGCGGCCGTGGCGCCCGGATGGACCACCGCGACACCCTCACGCACCGACTCGGCCGGCGTGCGCAGGGCAAGGTCGGTGGGGTCGGTGGGCAGGCCGTACCACTCCAGCAAGCGGCACCAGCGCCGCACCTCGTGCTCGCCGTCGGTCCACTCCGGACCGTCCACATGGTCGGCCTCGGGGCAGGCGAACGCGCGCAGCCGCGCGGGTCGGGAGCGGCGCAGCAGCCGGTGCGACCGCGGCCCTTTCCCGTGCAGGTTGACCGCCCAAGAGGCCTTCGGCAGCGCCCGTGGCTCCAGTCCGTCGCAGGGCACCAGTACGTCGACGCCACCGACCAGGTCGACCACCGGGGCGAGCCAGGCGGGCGCGGCGAGCGCGAGGGTCCGCCGCGGAAACGCCTGGCGCAGCGCGCGCAGTGCCGGCACGCCCGTGACGAGGTCGCCGATCCCCAACGCCCGTAACACCAGGATCATGGATACGACGACTCCCGCTCGGCGCAGACCACGATCTCGCGGACCGCGCAGCCGGGCGGCTGGTTGAGCGCGAACATGACCGCGGCCGCGGTGCTGGCCGGGTCGTTGAGCTGCGCGTCGGGGCCGGGCTTGTACTGCTCGTCGCGCCCGTCGAAGAACGGCGTGCGCATCCCGCCCGGCACCAGCAGTGTCACGCCCACCGTGCCGGCGAGCTCGGCGGCGAGCGCGCGGGTGAAGCCGACGACGCCGAACTTCGCCGCGCAGTACGCGGTCGCGTCGCTGACCCCCTTGAGCCCGAGCGTGGAGGCGACGGTGACGACCGTGCCGTGCGCCCGCTCCAGCGCCGGCAGGGCGGCCCGCACCACGGCGGCGGTGGCGAGCAGGTCGATGGTGACCGTGCGCTCCCACACCTCGGCCGGCACGTCGGCCAGCCGGCCCGGCACGTCGACGCCGGCCGCGGTCACCACCGCGTCGAGCCGCCCGGCCTCGGCCGCGATCCGCCGCGTGGCCTCCTCGGCCGCGCGCGTGTCCGCGAGATCGCACTCCACCCAGGACGCTCCGTCGACCGGCATCACGGGCGCCCGCTGGTCCAGGATGTACGGCTGCCAGCCTTCCTTCGCGGCAGCGGCGACCACCGAGGCGCCGAGCCCGCTCGACCCGCCGGTCACCAGTACGACTTTCATCGGACTCCCTCCAGTTGCCGGGCCGCCGCGATCATCCCGGTCGTCGAGCGGCCGTCCAGGTAGGGCACGATCACGCACTCACCGCCCCACCGTTGAACGAGGTCGGCCTCCGGCAGTAACCCTCCATCGCTGCCGTAGTCGCCGCCCTTGACCCACACGTCGGGGCGGAGCCAGGAGAGCACCGCCTCCGGTGTGGACTCGTCGAAGACCACGACCGCGTCCACAGCGGACAGCGCGGCCAGCAGCCGGGCCCGGTCGCCCTGCCGGACCACCGGCCGCTCCGGCCCTTTGAGGGCGGTGACGCTCGTGTCGGAGTTGAGGCAGACGACCAGGCAGTCGCCCAGCCGGCGGGCCGCCTCCAGCGTGCCGATGTGGCCGGCGTGCAGCAGGTCGAAGCAGCCGCCGGTGGCGACCACCCGGCCGCCCCGGGCACGTACCCGGGCGATGAGCTCACCCGCCGCCTCCCGGCCGACGCCGGCGGCGCCCACCTCGAGCTCGTCCGGAGCGAGCGCGGTGCGCACTCCCCCGCTCGCCACGTACGCGGTCGCCTCCCGCACCGCCGCCTGCACCGCCTCGGAGACCAGCGCGCCGCCGGCGAGCGAGAGCGCGGCCGTCGTGGCGAAGCGGTCGCCGGCGCCGCAGGTGTCTCCGTCGACCCGGCCGGGAGTCGGGACGACCAGCGGTGTCGGGCCGTGGCAGAGCAGCGCGCCCTCGCCGCCGAGCGTGACCGCGACCGCGCCGGCCCGCCAGCGCTCGCGCAGCTCCTGCCCGCCCCGGGCGGCCACGGCCACCCGGTTGCCGCCGAGCGAGTCGCCGGTCAGGTGGCGCACCTCGGCCTCGTTGGGGGTGGCCAGCCGCACACCTCGCACCGGCGCCGGCCCGCGCGGGTGCGGGTCCCAGACCACCGGCGCGGTGGCCTCGGCGAGGGCCGCGCGCAGGGCCGGATGCCGGGTGATGCCGCGCCCGTAGTCGCTGACCAGGATCGCGTCCGCCTCCGCGATGGCCATCAGCGCGGCGCCGGTCGGCTCACCGTCCACTTCGGCGTCGCCCCGGTCCAGGCGCAGGAGCACCTGCCCGCGCGAGCTCAGCCGGATCTTCTCCGGCGTGCTGCCGGTCATCCGCAGCGGGTACAGCCGCACGCCGGCCTCGGACAGCAGCGTGCTCAGCCGGGCCCCACCCGCGTCGTCGGCGAGGCCGGTGACGAGCGCGACGTACTCGCCCCGCCGCGCGGCCAGCAGGGCGGCCAGCCCGGCGCCACCGGGTCTGTCCGACGTGGACTCCTCGGCCAGCACGGGCACCGGGGCGTCCGGGCTGAGCCGGTGGACCGCGCCCTCCACGTCCCGGTCGAGGAGCGTGTCGCCAACAATGACAATCATCAGAGTCCTCCCACCGGTACGGCACGCCGCGCGGGCGCCGGAAGTGAGGGCAGTGCCAGGTCGACGTACTCGCAGAGCACGTGCACGGACACCAGGTGCAGCTCCTGCACGACCTGCGGGTCGGGTGAGGGCACCGCGAGGACGTCGGTGCAGCGATCGGCCAAGGGATTCGGCGTCGGCCCGGTGAGCCCGAGCACGCGCAGGCCGAGGGAACGGCCGGCCTCCGCCGCCGCGAGCAGGTTGGCACTGCGTCCACTGCTCGACAGCAGCAGCAGCGCGTCGCCTGGGCGGCCGTGCGCACGCACCTGGCGGGCGAAGACCTCGTCGTAGCCGAAGTCGTTGCTGATCGCGGTCACCGAGGACGTCTCGGCGGTCAGCGCGATCGCCGACAGCGCCGGCCGGTCGTCGCGCAGCTTGCCCACGAGCTCGGCGGTGAGGTGCTGGGCCTCGGCGGCACTCCCGCCGTTGCCGGCGGCCAGCAGCCGCCCGCCGGCGGCCAGCAGCCGAGCCAGGTCGTGCCCCCAGTAGGCGAGCTTGCGGCCGGCCTGGCGGTAGGGCACGAGAGCCGACGCCAGGCCCGCCAGGTGACTGTCCAACGCGGACACCTGGCCGTCTCCTATCATGCTGCCGCCCCGGTGGGCCGGCGCAGCCCGCTGACCGTCGCGTAGACCGCGCTCAGCTGCTCGGCCGCCCGCTTCCACGAGTAGCACTGGCGAGCCCGGTCGAGAGCCGCCGTGGCGTAGGCGAAGCGCCGCACCGGGTCCCCCAGCACGCGGCGCAGCGCCATGCCGAGCGAGCGCGGGTCGCGCGGCGGCACGAGGTCGCCCGTCAGCCCGTCGACGACGGTGTCGGTCAGGCCGCCCACGGCGGAGGCGACGACGGGCACGCCGCAGGCCATCGCCTCGAGCGGGGTGAGCCCGAACGGCTCGTACCACGGCGTGGTCGCCAGCACGTCCGCGGATCGGTACCAGCGGGGCATCTCGTTGGCCGGCACCGCGCCGACGATCCGCACCCGGTCGGCGACCCTCGTCGCCTCCGCGATGCTGCGAAGCTTCTCCGCGAACGGGTCGGTGCCGAGCCTCGCCGCCGGTGGCCCGCCCACCACCACGCACTCGGCGCTGGGGACGATCCGCAGGGCCTGGATGAGGTCGGCGAAGCCCTTGCGCTCGACAAACCGCCCGACCGTCAGGATCCGTGGCCGATCCGGGTCGCGCGGCTCAGCCGGGCCCTCGGGCGAGAACCGCTCACTGTCCACACCGGACGGGATGACCGCCATCCGGTTGCGCGGCACGCCCATGCGGACCAGCTCGCGTACCTCGTCCTGGCACTGCGCGACGACCCGGTCGACGGCGCGGCCGAGGGCCCGCTCGTACCCGATGCGCCGCGGTGGGCTGGTGTCCGCCGCGCCCTGGTGCCGCTTCTTGACGGTGCCGAGCGCGTGGTACGTCTGCACGACCGGCACGCCCGTCTGGCGGCCCGCGGTGACGGCGGCGAGTCCACTCATCCAGAAGTGGGCGTGCGCCACGTTCGGTGCCCACTCATCGCCGCGCCACTCGTCGACGAGCCAGCGGCTGAAGTCCTTCATGTACGGCAGCAGCTCATCCTTGGGCAGCGGCTCGGCCGGCCCGGCCGGCACGTGCGCGACCATGACGCCCTCCTGCATCGGCACCAGCACCGGCTGGTCGGGCGAGTCCCGGCGGGTGTACACGCGTACCTGGTGCCCCTCGGCGGCGAGCGCGGCGGCAAGCTCGGCGACATGGGTGTTCTGCCCGCCGGCGTCGACGCCTCCGAGCGCGGCCAGCGGGCTGGCGTGTTCCGAGATCATCGCGATGCGCATGGCGAACCTCCTCATACCCCAGGACCACAGACGGCCTCGAACAACCTGTCCCAGTCGGCCAGGAAGCGGTCGAGGCCATAACGTTCACTTGCCGTCACCCGGGCACCGGCGCCCAGCCGGCGCGCTTCGGCCGGCTCCTCCAGCAGCCAGCGGGCCGCCTCCACCAGGGTCTCCACGCGGGTGGAGAGCACGCCGGCGTCGGGCGGCACCGCGCGGACCGCCTCGGTGGTGGCCAGCGCGACGACGGGCATGCCCATCGCCATCGCCTCGATCAGGCTCAGGCCCAGCGACGTCCAGCGGCACAGGTGCAGGTAGACCCGGCGCCGGGCCAGCTCGGCGTGCATCCGCGCCTGCGGCAGATCCTCGTAGGCGTCCACTCCAGACAGTCGATTGAGGTCGGTGACGCCCATGCCGTAGACGTCGAGCGGCGCTACGGCGGAGAACCGAGCGAACAGGTCGGTGCCGGTGACCCGGCCTCGCCGCACCGGCTCGTTGGTGGCGATGGCCAGCCGTTCCAGGTCACCGGAGTAGCGGGCGGCGGGCGGCACGACGCCGTGCTCGATCACCGCGGTGCGGGTACCACCGGTGTCCCAGAAGAGCTCGTTGAAGTGGGTGACGTGCACGACGAGGAGGTCGTCCCGGTCGGCCATGGGGTGGCGGCTGTTGGGCACGTCTCCCTTGGGCGTGTTGTGCTCCACGTAGACCAGGTGCGGGCGGCGGCCGAGCCAGAGGTCCACCAGCTCCAGCTCCTCGGGGCGCTGCAACACCACCACGTCGACGTCCTCGCTCGCGAGGCGCTCCGGCGAGATTTCCTCCACCGTGTCCGGCCAGTCGTACGTGCGCGCGCGGCCGAGGCCGTACGGCCCCCGGTCCGGGGTTACCGGCACGAGAAAGCGGTGCTTGCCGTGCACGAACGCGGTGGTCCACGACCCGTGCACGTGCCAGAGCAGCACGTTCATGTCACACCTACCCGGCGCACCGCTTCCACCACCGCGAGCGGATCCACCGTGGACAGGCAGGGGTGCCCATCGACGGGGCAGAGCGCCGCGCGGGTGTTCCGGCAGGGCGCGGCGGCGCCGCCCAGCCGCGCCCACGGCACCCGGTACGGTCCCCACTGTCCGAAGGGGACGGTCGGCGCGAAGAGGCTCACCACCGGCGTGCCCACCGCGGCGGCCAGGTGAGCGGGGCCGGTGTTGGCGACGACGAGGCAGGCCGCACGGGCGATCACCCCGGCGAGCGCGCCGAGCGAGGTCTGGCCGCCCAGGTCGAGCGCGGAGGCGCCGGCGACGCGGGAGCTGAGCGGGATCTCGTCCGGCCCACCGGTGACCACCACGCGGTGCCCGGCGCCGGTGAGCGCGGCGACGATCGCGGCATACCGCTCCGGCGGGCACGCGCGGGCCGGCACGGAGGCACCGGGGTGCACGACGACGTATCCGGGCGCCAGGTCGGGCCCGCCCTCGACCGCGCGCAGCCGCAGCTCCGGCACGTCGCCGGCAGGAAGCGGGAAGCCGGCCGCGGCGGCCAGCGACAGCGCGCGCTCCGGCTCCGGGATGCCCAGCGACACGCGGTGGCGTAGGTCCAGAAGGGAGCCCGGGTAGTCGTCGCTGATGGCGGCGATCCGTCGCACGCCGGCCATCCGCAGCACCAGCGCCAGCGGGAGCGCCGACTGGTGGAAGGAGGTGAACAGCACCGCCTCCTCCGCCCCCAACTCGGCGATCCGGTCCACCATGCCGTCCACTTCGGACCTCGCCGGCGGCTCCGGGCTGGGATCGATCCACGGCAGCCGCCACTCGATCAGCTCGTCGACACCGGGCAGCAGCTCGGCGGCGCGGCGGCCACGCGGGCCGCAGAGCATCACGACACGCTCGGCGCCGGCCGCGACGGCCCGGATCGCCGGCCCGGTGACAAGGACGTCGCCGGCCGAGTCAGGGCGGGCGACGAGCACGGTGCCGCGGCGGGGCCGGGCCACACCCGAGGAGACCAGGCGGGACCGCCGCAAGATCTGGTGGGCCGCCGCATCCAGATCGCCGGCCACGGTGGGCGCGGCGGCAACCTCCTCGGCTCGGGTGACCGCCGTGGGCACCAGGATGCCGGCGGCCCCCGCCGCGCCGGCGGCCGCCATGTCGCGGCCAATGTCACCAACGACCACGCAGCGCCGGGGTGTGGTCCCCAGCGCCGCGGCGGCATCGATAATCATGCCGGGCTGTGGCTTCCGGCACCGGCACCCGTCACGCTCCCCGTGCGGGCACACCTGCCAGGTGTCGAACGGCCCGAGCAGCTCCTCCACCCGCGCGTTGACCTTCGCCACGTCCCCCGGCGCCAGCCGCCCCCGCGCGACTCCTGATTGGTTGGTCACCACACCGACCTTGAAACCGGCCGCGCGAAGCCGATCCAACGCCGCCCGCGCGCCGGGCATCGGGCGCACGAGAGCGGGTTCCCCGTTGTACGGCACATCCTCCACGAGCGTGCCGTCGCGGTCGAAGAGCACCGCGTCGAACAGATGGCTTCGCACGTGACGCTGGTTCCCGGCGCCAGGAGCAGTAAACATCAACTCAGCCGCCCGCTGGACGGCAGAGAACTACTTGATCATCTGGGATATCACCGACACCGCACCCCCGCATACCTCGGGCGATACCCCGCCAATCCCGTTTTAACCACCGCTACGGCGCCGCCGCGGCCACCGCCTCGATCTCCAGCAGCCACGCCTCATCCCAGATGCCCACGATCACCACGGTCAGGGCCGGCGCGTGGTCACCGAGCATCTCCGCCCGGATCGCCGAGTTCTCCTCGCGGAACCGCCGATCGGACAGATACACGGTGACTTTGACCAGGTCGCCCGGCGTCATACCAGCCCGCTCCAGCACACCGAAAACATTCCGCCAGGCCAGCCGGGCCTGCTCCGCGAAGGTCTCGGGCACCCGTCCAGCACCGTCCTCAGGCACCTGCCCACTCACATACGTCCACCGTGCCGGCCCGGTGACCAGGGCTCCCTGTGCGTACGAGTTGGGCTGCGGGTCGAGCGAAACGATCTCCATTGAGCGCGAATCTAGAGGGCCGTCGGGGTCATGCCCGGTGGTGGGTCGTTCTTCTGGCACATTTTTGCCCGCGTTCGTGTCAGTGACGGGCCGTATGCTCCCGCGGGCCGCCGGGTCCGCGGTGGTCCTCGTTTCCCCTTTGCCTCCGGCGGGAGCGCTCCGGACCATCAGGATGGGTGGAAGTGCCATCACGGGAGTGTGCGGCGGTGGTTTTGCAGGGGTGGGGCGAGCCGTCCGGGGCACTGCGTCTGTGCGCTCGGCTGGGTAGCTTCCCGCACTTCATTGAGCCGCCAGTCGTGGGGCAATCAGACCGCGAAATTTGAGTTCCCCTCCGGCGGACGTCGACCGAGCCGGCGATCAGCGGAATCGACACCCGAACGAATTCGCGATCGCAAAGGCTCGCGAAACCCTCGGATTCGCGGGCGGTGAATGAGAGCTGCATGCTGCCAACAACAGCGGATATGTCTCGCACCTGACGCTTGTCACGTCCGGTGGTGGTAAAGGTTACGGCGGGGTCGCTGTCGCGGATCCACATATGCGGGTGGAATGAACTCGGGCATTCCGTCGGCGGCGAGCCGGACGATCCAATCTCCCCGGTGGATGAGCCGGTGGTGATAGCCGCACAGTAGAACGCTGTTGTCCAAATTGGTCGGCCCGCCGTCCACCCAGGCCCGGATGTGGTGCCCGTGACACCAGCGCGGCGGCCGATCACAACCCGGGAACGCGCAGCCACGATCACGCAGCTCCAGCGCCCGGCGCAGCGGCCCGGTGATCAGCCGGCGGGTGCGACCCAGGTCGAGGACTTGGCCGTCGCCGCCGAGCACGGCGGGGATGAGCTGGGCGTCGCAGGCGTGCTGGCGCACCTGTGCCGGGCTGAGCCGGCCGCCGGTGTCCAGGGTGCCGATGCCGAGCTGCTCGTGCAGCGGGTCGTAGGGCACGGTCACCACCACATGCGGCCGCTGACCACCGTTGTCCGGCAACTGCTCGGTCCGGGTCGCCAGCTCACACACCTCAACCAGCGCGTCAGCACGCCGTTGGGCCGGAGTCCGCAGCTCGGCGTCGTCGTGGCGGGGCGCGCACAACGGATCCAACGCCGCGTTCACCACGGCGGCGCCACCTTCATCGAGCCAGCCGGTCAACCGCACCCGACCATCACCATGCCGGGTCAGATGAAACGCCCGGCTCAGCCGCGCCCGCTGCTCCATCCGCGCCAACGCCGCCGCATCAGCCGCGTCAGCCAACTCCGGCGCCACATGCGCCAGCAGCCGCTGGCCGGCTTTGCGCAGGATGCTGGGCTCGAACTGGCTGGCCTGATCGATCAGGAAGGCTTCAGCCTCATCGACCCGCTCCGCACCAACCTCGGCCGGCAAGTCCTGGATCGCGGCGGCCACCACCGCGGCCTGCTCCACATTCACCACACCCGCCGCCAACGCCGCATCGAGGACCGGCCGCTGATCAACAGCGCGGGCCAGGTCGACCAGGCGTTTCGCCGCGTGGATGCTGACCCGCAGATGCTCCCGCAACCACACCGGCGTGCTGGAGGCATGCTGCGCGACCGCCAGACCCCGGCCATCGATCTCTCGGACCAGATGCAACTGGACCGCCGCGACCGCCTGCGCGGCCTCATGAATCGTGTCCAAACATTCCACAAGCGTGTCATCGCCCAGCGACCAGGTCGACTCGTCAGCGCATTTACCCGCCAGGGTATTGAGCTCCGCTAACGCCTCGGCCAACACTCACCTATTCTCCCGCACCAACACCCAAGACCACCAGTCACTATCGTCGATCAAGGGCAATTCCATGCACCTTATTCACATCGCGAAAGAATGGAGAGCGGCACGGAAAGCTGTCGAGCGGCACCTTTGGGAATTGGGTCGACATAAGGCCACGCGGTGCAAGCGACGGGTGCGGTGGCCGCGTGGTTGGGCTTGAGCCGCGGGCCTGGCAGTGGAGGTCGGGGGTCTCGGCGAGCCCTGGCGAGCCGCCGGCCGGAGCGGTGCCTGCGGGAGCATAGGGTCCGCAGGTGGCGCGGACCGGGGCAAATTGCTTCAAGAACCAGGTCCTAGGCGGCGCGGACGGTGATGTCGCCTACGTCCGCGGTCAGCTTGATCCGGTGGTCGGCGTCGGGGCGGCTGGGCAGGTCGATCGTGGTGTCGCCTACGTCCACCTTCACCTCGAAGCGGTAGGTGGCGGCGGACGGCAGGTAGACGGTCGTGCTGCCTACGTCGTTGGTGGCGTCGAGGCTGGCGGGCGCGGCGCCGTAGCGGAGGTCTACGTCGCCCACGTCGGTGCGGATCCGGGTGGCGCCGCCGAGGCCGGTGCCCTTGATCGCGCCGACATCCGTGGTCACGTCCAATGGGCCGGTGATGCCCGTGATGGTTACCGGCGCGGCGTCCACCTGGATCTTCACCGCGACGCCCGCCGGCGCCTCGATGCGGTAGGTGGTCTCGCAGGCTCTGCGGATGCGTAGCTGCGTGTCGCAGCCCTTGTCGACGAGGTAGAGGGTGCCGCCCTCGCTGCGGTGGCTGGTCTTCGGCGCGGTGCTCGAGTACTCGCGGCGCTCCGTCACCCGGATCCCGCCCTCGGCGGCGACGAGTTCGACGGCGCCGGCCTGGCCCTTCAGGTCGATGGTCTTGATGTCGCCCTCGACGTCGTACGCCTCGGTGGTGGTGGACTTTTCGCCGTCGACGAGGCCGCATCCCGCGAAGGCGAGCAGAGCGGCGGTGGCGAGGCCCAGTGTGGACAGTCTGGCATGCATGCGCCGATCGTCCCGGCGTGTCGGCCTCAGGCGGATCCGGCACGGACCCTGACCTGGCCCGGAAGCTTGCCCCTACGGGCGGCCATGCGGATCTATCGATAGCGCAATTGAGCCGTGGGCCGGAAGACAGGATACTTGGTGTCCTACCACCCAGAGGAGCGCGATGACGGACCGACCGGACTGGGCCCCCGCCGACGTCGATCACAACACCGCCACCGTGGCCAGAGCCTATGACTACCTGCTTGGTGGCTCGCACAACTTCGCCGCCGACCGGGCGCTGGCGAGGCAGATGATCGCGGCCGTCCCTGAGGTAAAGGTTCAGGCAAGGGCAAATAGGGCATTTCTCCACCGGGCTACGCGGTACGTGCTTGACCAGGGTATCCGGCAGTTCCTCGATATCGGGTCGGGCATCCCCACGGTGGGCAACGTGCATGAGATCGCCCAGAAGGTGGACCCGGAGGCCCGGGTGGCCTACGTCGACATCGACCCCATCGCGGTGGCGCACAGTCGCCAGATCCTGGCCGCCAACCCGCGCGCCACGGCGATCCGCGAAGACTTCGCCAATCCTCGGGCCATCATGGAGCATCCGTCGGTGCTCGAGCAGATCGACTTCGACGAGCCGATGGCGCTGCTGCTGGTCGCCCTGCTCCACGCGGTCCGCGACGACCGCGATCCGTACGGCGCGCTGGCCGTGTTCAAGGAGCGGATGGCCCCGGGCAGCTTCCTGGTGATCGGCCACGGCACATACGAGCGCCACCCGGACGCGTTCCAGGAGGTCGCCAAGGCCGTCTCGCGCACCGCCACCCCGCTCGCGATGCGCACCCACGCCGAGATCCTGCGCTTCTTCGACGGGTTCGAGCTGGTGGAGCCTGGCCTGGTCTGGGCAAACGAGTGGCGCCCGGACGCGTCCGACGACCAGCCGGGCAAGCTCTCCGCCTTCAACTACGGGGGCGTGGGACGCAAGCCATGACACCCGTCGAGCGGTTCGCGCGAGAGTGGGGCAAGTCGGTCCACGACGCCAGCTACGTGCTCTTGTCCAGCGCCGAGCGGGACGCGTTCTTCCTCGACCTGACCGAGCGGATCGCGGCGGCGCTGACCGCCGAGCGGTTCGACCCGGCGGTCGGCTACCGGGTCGGTGTCGACCTGGCCAGCACCGAGGAGATCGCACCGGAGGCACTCGGGCGCACCATCACCGAGCTCTCCACCCGGCTTCTCTCCACACTGGACCTGTCCGGTGTGGTCAGTCGCGACCGGCTCACCGCGCTGGTCGAGGCGCTGTCGATGGGCTACGCGACGGCGCTGCACGACTACACCCTCGACCGGCAGGAGGCCGTGCGCCGGGCCGACATCGCCGCGCGCTCGGAGGCCGAGCTCGCCCTGCGCCGCAGCGAGGAGCGGCTGCGCCACACCGCCCTGCACGACGCCCTCACCGGCCTGCCCAATCGCGTCCAGCTCACGCAGTGGCTTCGTGAGCTGCGCACGGACCCCGCCGCGCCGGCCCGCTTCGGCGTCTGCCTGATCGGCCTCGACCGCTTCCACTCGGTCAACAACAGCCTCGGGTACGCCGCCGGCGACCGCCTGCTCACCGCCGCCGCCGAGCGGCTGGCCCAGCTCCCCGACGGCTTGCCGGGCAACCTTCCGAAATGGCTGGGAGCCGTAGCGGGCAACGACGGCGCTCGACCCGAATTCCTGTCTGCTTTCCACCTCGGCGGCGACGAGTTCGCGCTGCTCATCCGCGGCACGTCCGAGCCGGAAGACGCCATCAAGCCGGCCGACCTCGCGTTGGCGGCGCTGCGCACGCCGTTCGAAGTGGACGGTCACGAGTTGCCGATGTCCGCCAGCGCGGGCGTGGTGGAGCGGGCCGTGTCCGAGGGTGACCCGGCCGATGCTCTGCGTGCCGCCGCGATGGCGCTGCACTGGGCCAAAGTGGACGGTCGCGACCGCTGGCGGTTCTTCGACGAGCGGCGCAACGCCAGCGCGGTCGCCCGCTACCGGCTCTCCGCCGAGATGCCGGGTGCGCTGGCCCGGGGCGAGTTCGCGCTGGCCTACCAGCCGATGGTCGACCTGGCCACGGGCGCTGTGGTGGGTGTCGAGAGCCTGGCCCGGTGGGACCATCCGGAGCTGGGACAGCTGGCGCCAGGCCGGTTCATCGGGCTCGCCGAAGACTCCGGCTTCATCCTCCCGCTCGGCGCGCAGCTGCTGGAGATGGCCTGCCGCCAGGCCTTGCGCTGGCACGGGGAGGGCGCCGAGCCACCCTACGTGAGTGTCAACCTCGCCGCCCGGCAGCTGTGCCATCCGGGCTTCGCCGCCGAGGTCGCCGCCGTGCTCGACCGCGTCGGGCTGCCGCCATACCGGCTCCAGCTGGAGATCACCGAGCACGCGGCGATGACGGCCGAGGGCGTCGCCATCGACAATGTGCGCTCGCTCGCCGGCATGGCGGTGCGGGTCGCGCTCGACGACTTCGGCACCGGCTACTGTGGACTGTCCTACCTGCGCCACCTGCCCGTGCACGGGATCAAGCTGGCCGGCTCGTTCGTCGCCGGACTCGACAGCGACTGCCCGACCAGCCGCATCGACGAGGCGGTGCTCGCCGCGCTGGTGCACCTCGGGCACACGCTGCGGCTTACCGTCACCGCCGAGGGCGTCGAGTCGGAGCGGCAGCGCTCGCGCCTGCTCGCGCTCGGCTGCGACGTCGGTCAGGGCTGGCTGCTGGGCCGCCCCACGACCGCCGAGAAGCTCCACCTCTGATCGCGAGACGTCAGTAGACCGCGCGGTGCGCGGCCGCGATCAGCGCGTGGTACGCGTCGCCGGCCAGGAAGCGGTCGCGGGCCAGTGCCGCGCGCGCCGCGTTCGCCCCCGGGCCACCGTGCACGCCGGCGCCCGGGTGGGCCGACGAGCTGGCCAGGTAGAGCCGGTCGATGGGCGTGTCGGCCCGGCCGAGCCCGGGGATCGGGCGCAGGAAGAGCTGCTGGTACGCCGCCGCGGTGCCGCCGCCCAGCGCGCCGCCGACCAGGCTCGGGTTTTCCCGCTCCAGGTCGGCCGGCCCGGCCACATGGCGCCCCACCACGAGCCGGCCGAAGCCGGGGGCGTGCTCCTCCAGCACACTCTCCATCCGCTCCACGTGCGCCATCACCTCGCCCGCCGCCCACTCTCGTCGGAACGGCAGGTGGGTGTACGACCACAGCGACTCGGTGCCCTCCGGCGAACGGGACGGGTCGGCGGTCGTCATCTGTCCAACCAGGAGGAACGGGTGGCGGGGCACCTCGCCGGTGGCGAGCTGCGCGGCGTAGCGCGTCAGGCCGTCGAGGTCGGCGCCGATGTGGAGAGTGCCGGCGCCGGCGGCGGCCGGATTCTTCCACGGCACCGGGGCGGAGAGCGCCCAGTCCACTTTGACCGTCGACCCGTCCCACTGGAAGTGCGCGAGATCCTCGACCAGCCGCGGCGGAAGCAGTGCCGGGCCGACGAGGTGGAGGTAGAGCGCCGGCGCGGGGACGTCGGCCAGCACCGCCCGGCGGGCCCGCCAGAGCCGGCCGTCCACAGCGGACACTCCCATCGCCCGGCCCCGCGCGGTCAGGACCCGGTCGGCGGCCGCGCTGTACTCGATGTGCCCGCCGCGGGCCCGCAGCCGAGCCACGAGCGCGTCGGTGATCCGCTGCGCGCCGCCCTCCGGCACCGGCCAGCCGTACTCCTGGCCCAGCATCGCCAGCAGCCAGCCGTACACGCCGCTGCCGGCGTCGTCGGCGGACAGATCGGTGTGCAGCGCGCAGCCGGCCATCAGCAGCTGGGCGCCCGCACCGCGAAACACCTCGCGGCCGAGCTTGCGGCTGGGCAGCACCAGCCGGCGGGCCAGGCGCAGCGCCCCGGCCGGCCGCAGCCGGGCGAGCAGCGCCGCGCCGCCGCGCACCGGCGGGAAGGGCGTGAACAGCGCGTCGAGCATCGGCGCGGAGACCGAGCGCCACTCGGCGTACGCGTCCAGCCAGCGCCCACCGTCACCGGCCGCGAACTCCTCGACGGAGGCCGCGGTGGTCTCCGGGCGGCGGTGGAGCGTGGCCGCCCTGCCGTCGGGCATCAGGTGGGTGAGCACGTCCGGCGCGTGCCGCCAGGTGAGGCCGAGGTCGAGCGCGCGCATCACCGGCGACGCGTACCCCAGCGGATAGAAGGAGCTGTAAAGGTCGCTCAGGTAGCCGGGCGCGGTCACCTCGGCGGACCGGATGGCGCCACCCGGCGCGGTGGTGGCCTCCAGCACGACCACGTCCCACCCGGCATCGACCAGCAGGTTGGCGGCCACCAGGCCGTTGTGCCCCGCGCCGACGACGACGGCGTCGGCCACCCCCGGATTGTCCACCTCTGAAAGCTACCGCTGGCGGGCCTTGGCCGTGCTGCGGTTGTTCGCCTTCTCGATCGCCTTGACCAGCTCCGCCTTGTTCATCCGGGAACGGCCGGGCACATCGAGCTTGCGGGCCAGCTCCATGAGGTGGTCCTTCGAGGCGTTGGCGTCGACGCCGCCGGCGGTCTCCACCGGCCGGTCCCGGTAGGAACGGGCCGCCTGCGCGTCGCTCGGGCCCTTGCTCTCCTTCGGCTCCCAGTGGTCGCCGACCTTCTCGAACGAGTGTTTGAGCGCGGCGAACGCGGTGCGGTGCGACCGCTCGCCCTCGCCGTACGTCTCCACGGCCGAGTCGTGCGTCTCGGCCCAGGTGTCCTGCGCCTTCTTCGGGGAACGCCGGATCGTGCTGGGCATATCCTCGCGTGCCGGCATGGCGACCTCCTCTGCTCCGAGTCCTCCAAAATCACCTACCCGGCCCCGGACGACACAAACGTTTGCCCACGTCACAGGTCGGGTAGAGGCGGGCATGGCAACGACCGCGGCACCCGCCGGGAGACCGTCCCGGGCATCGTTCGCGACCTGGCGAGGCGTGTTCGTCCGCGCGGGCCGCGAGTTCATGGACGACAACTGCACCGACTGGGCGGCCGCGCTGACGTACTACGGCGTGCTCTCCCTCTTCCCCGCGATGATCGTGATCGTCGCGCTGGTGGGGCTGGTGTCGGAGGGCGACCGCACGGTCGACACGATCCTGGACATCGCCTCCGACCTCGGCGCCGCCTCCGTGGTCAACAACGACAGCGTGGTGAAGTACATCCGCGAGGTCACCGACGGCGGCTCGGCGAGCGTGCTGCTCAGCTTCGGCCTCGTCGGCGCGCTCTGGTCGGCCTCCGGCTACATCGGCGCCTTCACCCGCGCGTCCAACGCGATCTACGAGGTCGAGGAGAGCCGTAAGTTCTACAAGCTGCGCCCGCTGCAGCTGCTCATCACCGCCGCGGCGCTGGTGCTCCTGGCGCTGGTCGCGCTCATGCTGATCGTCAGCGGCCCGGTGACCGACGCGATCGGCAACGCGCTGGGAGTCGGTGACACGGCCCGGATGACCTGGTCGATCGCGAAGTGGCCGGTGCTGGTCCTGATAATGATGCTGCTGCTCGGGCTCATGTTCTGGATCGCGCCGGACGTCGAGCAGCCGCGCTTCCGGTGGATCACTATCGGCGGCGCGGCCACGCTCGTGGTGTGGGCGATCGTGTCGTTCGGCTTCGGGCTGTACGTGGCCAACTTCGGCTCGTATGACGCCACTTACGGCACGCTCGCCGGCGTGATCGCGTTCCTGGTCTGGCTGTACCTCTCGAACTGCGCGGTCCTGCTCGGCGTCGAGATCAACGCGGAGGCGCGGCGGGTGGCCATGCCGGAAGCGGAGGAGTTTGCCCAACCCGACCCCGGGTAGGACCAATGCATGGATCGCGGCAACAGTAAGCACGGCCCGCGCCTGGACGACGAGATGGCCCGTGAAGTGCGGGGCACCGTCCAGGGCGTAGCCGGATCGCGGGTCGAGGAATGGCGAGAGCCGGAACCGGCCGGCGAGGACCAGCCCGAGGCCACCGAGGTGCCGGCCGGAGACAGCCGCGCCGGGGCCCCGCAGGGCATGACGAGCGAGGAGGTGGAGCGGCGTAGCGAGCTGGGTCGGTATGTGGACCTGTCCGCGCTGCCCGCCGACCGCGACGCCCTGCGGCGTACGGCCGAGAAGAACAACGCACCCGACGGCGTACTCGACGCGCTGGGCCGCCTGCCGGCGGACCGCACGTTCGAGACGGTCTCCGAGGTGTGGGCCGTACTCGGGCACGCGAACGAAACGACACGTTGGTAGGAGGCCCCCAAATGGGTGGTGTGACCGAATCTGTGGATGTGGCGGTACCGGTACGGATCGCTTACAACCAATGGACCCAGTTCGAAGAGTTCCCCCGCTTCATGGAAGGTGTCCAGGAGGTCCGGCAGCTGTCGGACACCATGACCCACTGGAAGACCGAGATCGCCGGTATCAAGCGCGAGTTCGACGCCCGGATCACCGAGCAGCTGCCTGACGAGCGGGTGGCCTGGACCTCGACCGAGGGCACGCATCAGGCCGGCGTGGTGACCTTCCACCGGCTCGATGACACGCACAGCCGGGTGACCGCGCAGATGGAGTTCGAACCGGACGGCGTGGTGGAGCAGGCGGCCGACAAGCTCGGCCTGGTGACGCACCGCGTGAAGGGCGATCTCAAGCGGTTCAAGGAGTTCATCGAGGGCCGGGACCAGGAGACCGGCGCCTGGCGCGGTCAGGTCTGAGCAACAGCAGCGGTTTCGCTCGTCCCGTCGCCGGCCCGGCGGCGGGACGACGCCGCGTAGAGCAGCATGAGCAGCAGGCTCATTACGATGAGCGAGGGGCCGAGGGCCTCCACGTCGATGCGGCTGAGCAGGATGCCGACCAGGCCAGGCAGGATCGCGGCGCCGAGGGACGATCCGCCCAGCTGCACACCGATCGTGCGGTCCGCGTGCGCCTCGCCGACCCGGCCCGAGGTCATCAGCGTCATCAGCGGAAACACCGGCGCCGCCGCGAAGCCGATGACGCCCAGCCCGAGCGCGGCCAGCCAGCCCGGCGCCGGCAGCGCGACAAGTAGCGCGCCGGCCGCCATGCCGGCGAAGCTCGCCCACAGCACCTGCCCGCTGCCCACCCGCTCGGCGACGATGCCCTGCACGACGCGGCCGAGGAAGAGGCAGGCCCAGTAGCCGGAGACGCAGACGCCGGCGACCGCGTCGCTGATCCCGCGCCCCTCGGTCAGCAGCGTGAACGCCCACAGCCCGGCCGTCACCTCGATCGCGACGTACATGCCGAAGGCGGCCGCGCCGAGCCATACCGCCGGGATCGCGAGCGTGGCGCGGATCGGCACGGCGGGCGGCGCGGGCGCGTCGGCCTGCGCCGGGCGGTGCACGGCCCAGCGGTTCACCGTCACCACGAACGCGGTCGCGAGCAGCACCTGGGCGGCGGCGACCACCCCGTACCCCCATCGCCACGACAGGCCCGTGGAGAGCGCGGTGGTCATGATCAACGGGCCGATGGCGACGCCGAGGCCGAAGAACGCGTGCAGCCAGTTCATGTGGCGGGGGCCGAAGGCAGCCGCGGCGTAGGCGTTGAGGCTCGAGTCGATCGCGCCGCCGCCGATGCCGAGCACCAGCGCGAACGCCACCATCACCGCCAGGATCGGCGAGACCGCGTACGCGGCGAGGCTGATCGCGCAGAGCGCGGTGCTGCCGGCGAGCAGCCGCCCCACGCCCAGCCGCGCGATCGTGAACCCGGCCGCCACGCTCGACGTCAGGTAGCCGACCGTGCCCACCGTGAGCAGCACACCCACTGTCTCGCGCGGGACGTCGAACTCCTCGCTGATCGACGGCCACCCCAC
>Ga0272482_10000099_pt1 | contig 27088 bp, 22 predicted proteins | sample RVTome_8_FD_192427 | JGI IMG/M metagenome (GOLD analysis project Ga0272482, IMG submission 192427) | Soil microbial communities from uranium-contaminated site in the Upper Colorado River Basin, Wyoming, United States - RVT160D0 (version 2) ...
GTTCGCCGGGCCGATCTTCCCCTCTGTGCTGGCATGGATCGCCGCCACGTTGCCCAATCCCCGGCGGGTCAACGCCTTTGTCCTGACCACCGCCATGTTGGGGAACGCGTCCGTGCCCGCGGTCATCGGGTTCGGGCTCGATGCCACCTCACCGCTGGCTTTGCCCGCGTTCGTCGTGACGCCCCTGGCCGGCTGCGCCGCCATCGTCCTGTGGTTGCGCAGCCGGGCCCGGGTTTCCAGCGATCAGTAGTACGTCACGTCGTCGATCAGCCAGTCGTCGCCTGTCGGGGTGGTGCCGTTCGACGCCAGTTCCAGGCCGTCGAACGTGGTTGCCGCCTGGGACTTGGGTTTCGTGGCCAGCAGGGTTCCGTCCACATAGATCTGGACCTGGGTCAGTGTTGCCACCAGGCGGATCGTGTGCCAGGTGCTGGGGGAGAGAGCGGTGGCGTTCAGCGGGGTGCCCCATGGCGGACTCTGGCTGTAGTTCGCCCAGTGCAGCATCCCCGCACTACTGAGCCAGAAGCCGTACGGAGTGGCTGCCGTCGAGTTGTTCTTGCCCTTCAACGCGAACAGCAGGCCCTTGTTCGTCGAGCCGTAGCCGAGGAAGCGGAACTCCGCCGTCACCGACGTGGTGGGGGCGTGTGTCCACATAGCCTTGGCGTGGACGGTGGAGGAGTCGTCCTTGATGCGCAAGAAGCGGGAGGAGATCCGGTCCGCAGAGGGCACCGTCGTCTGGTCCACCACCGTCGCCAACTTGCTGGTCGTCTGCCAGCCGTTGCCCCGTGGCGCCTGGCCGGGATAGTCGTGCTCGAAGCCGACCGCCGACGTGTACAGCTCCAGCTCGTTGATGAACGTCGCCGTCGGGTCGGTGTTCGGGTTCAGGTCGGTGATGCGTAGGTACTGAGTGGTCACCGGGGTGACGAACGGGCGGAGGATTCCGTCTCGACTGCCCCTGGTGGGGATGTTCCACGAGACGCCGTCGGCCGAGGTCTCGATGCGGACGTCCGTGCCACCCAGCAGGTACGCGTGCAGGCCCAGTGCGGTGACCCGCATCGGCTTCGGCAGGCGCAGTGTCACGCTGCGGTTCGTCGTCACCAGGCTCGAGTCGGCTCGGGGGTCGCCGTCGAAGGCGTACGCCGCCAGTGACTGGCGGCAGTCGTTGATGTCGGCCGCGCAGTCGCCGTAGCGGGCGAGCGCGGGGTTCACGACCGTCAGTTCGCCGCGCTGGAACAGGGTTGTGAGGTCGACCTTGCCCCACTGGTCGGTGTCCGCCTCGATCGTCGACTTCCACAGCGCGTTCTTGTTGTCGACGTCGTAGTCGGTGACCGTGCTGTCGTTGGGGCAGCCCCAGCCGGACGCGCAGTTGTCGCCGACCGCCAGTAGTCGGTTGCCGGCGACCGGGGTCATGCCAACCGTGCCGCTCGACCCGAGGTGCCGCATCAGCCTCGGGACGACGTCGGCGGGCGGCTCGTACCAGCCGTCCGCGCCGCCGCCGGTGTGCGGGTAGTTCTGGTACACCGTGGACGGCTGGCTCCACGTGGTGCCCTTGCCGTCGAAGGAGAAGCGCAGCACGTTGTCCGGCCGGCCGGACGCCAGCACGAGCACGCCGTTCCCCAGCATCTTCACCGTGGGGGAGTTGCCCGTCTCACCGCTCAGCCTGGTCAGCGCGCCCCACCCGGCGCCGGACTGGGTCGGCGCCTTGCGTGAGTACAGCGCCAGGTTCGCCGGCACGGTCTCGCGTGGGTTCTCGTCCTTGCGCAGCACCGCGAGCAGCCCGCCGTCGCTCGTCGTCGACAGGTGTGGCTCCGCCCAGCCGGCACCGGTCGCGAGCTGGGCGACCTCGGTCCACGTTCGGCCCTCGTCGGTGCTCCTGACCACCACGGCGAACGGGGTCACGCCCTGGTTGTAGATCCCGTACATGCCGGCCAGCAGCGTCTTGCCGTCACCGAGCAGCACCGGACTCTGGCCGAACCTGGCCCACGCGATCGGCTCCGAGAACGTCACGGTCGCGACCCCCGCGTCGACCCAGTCGGTGCTCGTGAGCGTCCTGCGGTCGAACATGCGCCGGCAGGTCGGCACGTCGGTGCACGACGGGTCGGTGACGTCCAGGTCCTGGAAGTCGATGGTGACGATCTCGCCGGCCGCGTTCGGCAGCCGGAACAGGTTCGCCACCTGCACCGCGCCGTTGGCGTACGGGAAGTCGTCGCGCCAGGTGGCGCCGCCGTCGACGGACTCCTTGACCCGGGTGCCAAGCACCAGGGGCAGGTCCTGCTTCGAGTTGTAGCCGAGCATCAGCCTGCTGGTCCGGTTGCCGTCCGCCTGGGTGACACCGGCGTCGAAGACGGCGGCATAGCCGGCGAACGCCTCCCCGGCGACGGCCGTGTAGAACCGTTGTCCGCCGGGCACGTGTGCGTGGTCGACCCCCGGCTCGGCGGTGGCCGACGCGGCGGACGCGGTCAGTAGAAGCGCGGTGAGCGCGGTGAGTAACGCTGGGCGGGTCATAGGCACTGCTCCTCCGGTGACACCCCCGTCACGGTGCCAGGATCGTACGGCCCCCCGGTATCCCCCTGCTGAGGTGTTGTGCCGTTCCGTGTCCGTCCCGAGACCTTGCGGCGTTGACATGAAACGCAGTTTTGGATTCGGTTACCGGTATGCGACATGTCCGGGTGCTCTCCGGCGGCGTAGCGCTCGTCGCCGCCGCAGTCCTGGTCATCGGCCCATCCAGTGCCGGTGGCGTGCCTGAGGAACCGACCGACGGCGGCGATCCGAACGGCTTCGTGCTGGCCCAGCACCCCTACAGCACGGTCTTCGAGCCGCCGCCGGGGGTGATCGCCGGCAACCCGTCGCTCGACACGTTCGACGAGGTCGACCAGGCCGGGCTGCCGCGCAAGCGCGCGCAGCTGTTCTGGGGGTCCAATGAGGACGTGGCATCGGCGGCGAGCCAGGTGTCGATGGTCAACTCCTATGACGGCGGGTTCTCCTTCACCAGCGGCGTCACCCAGAGCTCCGGCTCCGGCTGGTACCTGAAGCTGCGGGACGGCAGCATCCTCGGCGTCGAGTTCATCCCGGACTCCGTGGTGGACACCCACACGGCCAAGCTGGTGACCCGCCGCTCGACCGACGGTGGCAAGACGTGGCGAAGGGACCTGGCCACCTTCACCACCGACGGCACGTTCAACCCGGCCAAGTTCGACCGCGGCATCCGCGTGCACCGCGACATCTTCTACGCCACCGACGGCTCGCTGCTGATGTCCTACTACACCAGCTACGTCGGTGACCCGCTGTTCCGCTCCGAGCTGGCCCGCAGCACCGACAACGGCCGCACCTGGCGGCGCTACGCGACCATCGCGACCCAGACCGACAACCGCTCGATGGGTGAGTCGGGGGTGACCCGTGCCGCCAACGGCGACCTCGTCGCGGTGCACCGCACGGCACTCGGCGCCACCTCGACCACCGACTGGCTGTACACGAACAGGTCCAGCGACGACGGAAAGACGTGGACGACGCCGAAGCCGCTTCAGGTCACCACCGCGAACGGCGAGCCGCGGCCGCCGACCGGCGTGATGCCGGTGCTTCGCCTGCTGCCCAACGGGATCATGACGCTCACGTGGGGCCGGCCGGACAACTGGATGGCGATCTCGCCGGACGGGCTCGGCAACAGCTTCGAGCAGGCGCAGCTGACCTACGTGAACTACCCGAGGGTGAACCAGCCGTTCCAGCGCACGCACGGCTCGTCCGGCAACGGCGCACACGGTGTGGTCGCCGCGAACCGGGTGCTGGTGGTCGGTGACAACTGCGCGCCGTCGTGGGGCTGCCCGGAGACCGACGCCGGCTTCCACACCGACGGGAACTACCGGGTGTGGAAGAAGTTCGTCGACGTCGTCGGCCCCGGGGTCGGCAAGATCGACCTGCTCGGCAAGTACGCCAAGAAGAAGGTCACCGTCGCCACGACGATGGACGCTCACGTGCCGCGCCTGCCGGAGCTCGGGCCGCTCGGCCCGCTCGACGGCAGCACCGAGTGGGCGGCATCGGCGGTCGGCAAGCACAAGACCGGCACGTACACGGTCACGCTCGACCGCACCTACCGGCTCACGAAGGCGGGGCTGAGCCTGCACCCCGGCCAGCCCTCGGCCGCGACCGTCGAGGTGTCGACGGACGGCACGGCGTGGCAGCCGGTCGTGCGCACGGGTGACATCACGTCCTACGCGCTGAAGTACTACGACATCGACGGGGTGGCGGCGCGGTACGTCCGGGTGACGGTCACCGACCGCCAGGCCGCGTTCCTGAACGAGCTGGAGCTGTACTCCGACGTCGACTCGTTCGAGAACGACCCGGTCGGCCAGGTGCCCCGGGGCTACACGAACGCGGTCGGCGCCACCGTGTCCGACTACGACACCGACGACTCCCGGCACATCATGCGGCTGGTCGACGCGTGGACCGACCGGAGCGGCCGCGCGGACTGGGTGAGCGCGCCGAAACCCAAGCAGGACCTGGAGTTCCGGGTCAACTCGATCGGGTACGCCCGCATCTTCGGCTTCTCCGTGCGTGGCGAGAACGGCAAGCCCGCCTACCAGTTCCGGATCGGCTCGGACGGGGCCGTCGGCTGGTACGACGGGGCAGCGTGGAAGCCGCTCACGGCGGCAGGCGCCGCGCCGCAGAAGCAGTGGCACACGATCGCGGTCAAGGCCACTGTGGACGGCGCGGAGGTGTTCCTCAACGGCAGGTCGGTGGGCCGGGTCACCCCGACCACGCCGGGTGTCACCGGGCTCGCGGGGCATGCCTTCAACACCACGTCGGCGGCGGCGCAGTACGACCACTTCCTGATCGACGACGTGCTGCAGAGCAACCCGGCCTGATACACACCCCCGGTCAGGCCGGGTCACGGGGCGGCGCGGGCTCCTCACCAGCCCGCGCCGCCCCACACCATTGTCAGAGCGTGGCCATCAGCGAGTAGATGGCGTCGTCGGTGCCGGGCAGCGGCTCGTGCTGGTAGTCCGGGTACACCCGGTAGGACTTCGGCGCCGTCAGCTTGTTGTACGCGGCGAACTGGGTCGACGGCGGGCACGTCCGGTCGTTCAGCGACACGGTCAGCGTGGTGGCCGCGCGTACCTTCGGCGCGAGGTGCTGCACGTCGACGTAACCCAGCCGGGTGAACACCTCGTCCTCCCGCAGGTGCATGGGGTCACGCTTGCGGAAGTACTCGGTGATCTCGTCGTAGGGCGCCTTCTCGAGGTCCAGCTCCCACGCCCGCCGGTAGTCGGACAGGAACGGGTACACCGGCGCCGCCAGCTTGATCCTGGGCTCCAGTGCCGCGGCCGCGATGGTGAGGCCGCCGCCCTGGCTGTACCCGGTCGCGCCGACGCGGTCCGCGTCCACCTCGGGCAGGTCGAGCACGATCTGCGCGAGCCGCGCGGTGTCGAGGTACAGGTGCCGGTAGAGCAGGTTGTCCGGCGCGTCGTCGACGCCACGCAGCAGGTAGGTGGCCATCGACCAGCCCGCGACGGGGATCTCGTCGACCGACAGCCCGCCCTGGCCACGCACGTCGAGCGCGGCGACGGTGTGGCCGAGTGCCACGTACGGCAGCTTGCTCACCCAGTCGCCGGACGAGCCGGTGTAGCCGTGGAACTGGAGCACGGCCGGGTGCGGCTCGGTCGCGGCGACGGGCTGGAGCAGCTTCGCGTGCACCCGCGCGCCACCCGTTCCGGTGAACCACAGGTGTGAGCAGCGCGCGTAGGGCGTCTGGAACTCGGCGGGGGTGATCTCCACGTCCGCCGGGACGGCGGCGAGGTCGGTGAGCCCCCGTGCCCAGTACTCGTCGAAGTCACCCGGTCGCGGGGTGCTCCCCTGATAGGTGAGCAGCTCGTCGAACGGCATGTCGAAGGTCAGTGGCACGGGGGCGCTCCTTTACGGTTCGAGGTAGTCCCGAAGCCGACTGTAGGTGCCACCGATGATCTTGCGGGGAGCGTCGTAGTAAACGGTGAAGAACGTCCCGGGTCCGACCTGGACAGTGCTGGGGTAGCTCTCGTCGCCATGGCCCCTGGTGTAGATGACCTTCGGCGCGTGCCGGACGCCGTCTGGCGTGATGACCCGGCCGACCGTCGGCCTGCCGGGACCGAACGCGCCCGAGCGGTCACCCCACGTCTGCAGCAGCACCCTGCGGCCGCCCTCGCGCACCGCGAGCACGTCGGAGGCCTGCTCCCAGTACTCGCCGGTGGGGGTCGCCGGCGCCCAGGTGCGGCCACTGTCGCGGGACGAGGACCAGTAGCCGACGTTGTTGGTGCGGATCGCCAGCTGCACCGTGCCGTCGCCACGCAGCTCGAGCGCGGGCTCGTGGAAGGCGTTGCCGGCCGGGTGCTCGGCGACCGGCGTCTCGAGGCGGGTGGGCCAGGTGCGGCCGCCGTCCGTGGACCGCAGCACGGTGATCGACGGCGCCGCGTCGGTGGGTGTGTTGCCGTACAGGGGGAGCAGCAGGCTGCGGTCGGGCAGTTCGAGCACCTTCGCGGAGGTGGCGATCCACGGTGTTGCGTAGCCGACCGGCGGGATCTGCCAGTCGCCGACGCCGTAGACCCCGGAGTACACCCGGGCCGGGTCCGACCACGTGCGACCGCCGTCGCGGCTGCGGCTGGTCCACACGCCACCCGGGGTGGGCAGCGGCTTGGTCGACCAGTCGGTCTTGAAGAAGTTCATCAGCAGGGTGCCGTCGGACAGCGCGACGAGCGAGGGGTCGCGGTCGTCGGCCGCCGAGTCGATCGCGACCGTCGGGGTGCTCCACGTGCGGCCGCCGTCGCGGCTGCGGGTCATCGCGATCCGGCCGTCCGGGCCGGTGTGGCTGGTGGCGTCGTAGTACAGGACGACGAGGGTGCCGTCCCGCAGTCGTTCGACGGTGGGGAACCAGGTGCCGCGTGGCGCGGTCGCGCTCGCCACGACGACGTCCGGCTCACCTGGATGGCCGAGGTCCGCGGTCGCGGTGACCGAGGAGCCGAGCAACAGTGCGGTCACGGTGAGGAACAGGGACAGGGCACGAAGTCTCATGCAGGGACCTCCGAAGCGGTGTTCCACGAGTACTCGACGTCACCAGGAACGCCGTTTCATGTCAAGGAGCGCCGGTTGCGGAGAGTGCACATGAAACGCCGTTTCGAATGTGCGGACGAGCGGCACCTGCGGCACAATCGTGAAACGGCGTTCCGAGACTCTTTACGTGCGCCGTCCTGGTAGCTAGGTTGTGCTCACTTGAAACCAGGTTCCGTGCGTCCCTGGACCCGTCAGGGTGATGCCAGCTGATGTGAGAGGCACAGGTATGAACCGATCCGTACGCCCCGCAAGGTGGGTCGCGGCGGCGTTGGTGGCGGCCGGGCTCGTCGCCGGCTGCGCCGGCCCGCAGACCGACACCGGAGCCGATGCCAAGGAGGGCGGCTCGGTCAGCATCGTGCTGTACCAGAAGCCGAAGCTCTTCAGCCCGCTCGAACCGGCCCACGGGCCGGACCAGCAGGTGATGTCGCTGATCTACCAGAGCCTGATGTACCCCAACCCCGACCTCAAGCTCGAGAACGTGCTCGCGGAGAAGGTCGACGTCAACGACGACGCAACCGAGTTCACGTTCCACCTGCGCAAGGGTCTCAAGTGGAGTGACGGCAAGCCGTTCAGCTCCGCCGACGTGTTGTTCACCCACCAGGCGCTCGCCAACCCGAAGAGCACGTCGCCGGCCACCGGCTCCTACAAGGACGTGGTCGGGGCCAAGGACGTCGCCGACGGCAAGGCGGACACCGTGTCCGGCATGACCGCGCCGGACGAGAACACGTTCGTCGTGAAGACCACGGGCCCCAACTACGGCATCCTGGCGCAGATCGCCATCGCGATGATCCTTCCCGAGCACGTGCTCGGCGACAAGCCGCTCGACCAGCTCGCGAAGGACCCGTTCTTCTCGAACCCGACGGTGGGCCTCGGCCCGTTCCAGTTCGTCAAGTACGAGGTCGACCAGTACGTCGAGCTGAAGAAGAACCCGCACTTCCCCAAGCCGGTCGGCCTGGACAAGGTGTTCCTCAAGCCGGTGACCGCCGACGTGGCCACCGCGCAGCTCGGCACCGGTGAGATGGACATCGCCCCGGTCGCGCCGAGTGACCGGGAGACCCTGGAGAGCTTCGGGTCGCTCAACTTCGTCGAGTCCAAGGAGGGCGGGTTCGTCCGGGTCGGACTGAACCTCACCCAGGAGCGGTTCAAGAACGTCAAGGTCCGGCAGGGCCTGCTGACCGGCATCGACCGCAAGGCGATCATCGACAGCGCGCTGCCCGGTGTCGGCAAGGCACGCAACTCCTCGTTCGACCCGGCCACCAGCGGCGACGACATCGACACCTACGACTACGACAAGGACAAGGCCAAGCAGCTCCTCACCGAGGGCGGCTGGGACTTCAACCAGACGATCAAGCTGGCGTGGATCGCCGGCAGCAACCCCGACCGGGACGCCGCCGCGATCGCCATCGAGAGCCAGCTCAAGGAGATCGGCGTCAAGGTCGAGCTGCAGCAGGTCGACGCTGGCTGGACCACCGAGGCGCTCAAGGGCCCGAGCTTCGACATGTTCATGTTCGGCGGCGGCAACTACGCGGTCGACCCGTGGAACGTCTACGCCATCGAGGCCTGCGAGACCCAGTTCCCGAACGGCGGCAACACGGTCCGGTTCTGCGACCCGGACCTCGACGCCAAGATGAAGGAGGCCAACGCGACGGCCGACCCGGACAAGCGGGCCGCGCTGTACAAGGAGGCCGCGAAGATGGACAACGAGCAGGTGCCCTACCTGTGGCTCTACAGTCCCGGTGGGCTGTGGGCGGTCAACAAGAAGCTGCAGAACTACAAGCCGCTCACCCCGACCGGCGGTGGGTTCTACAAGGCGGAGGACTGGCGGCTCGCGAGCTAGGGACCAGTTGGACTGACCGGCCCGGGCCGCCCCCCGGGCCGGTCACCCGGCGGAGATGGGAGGGAGAGCGGTGGCCGCGTACCTGGTGCGCCGTGCGTTGATCAGCGTGCTGGTGCTGGTGCTGATCTCGATCGGGATCTTCTGGCTGTTCCGGCTCGCGCCGGGTGACCCGGTGGAGATGATGCTGCCGCCGCAGAACCGGGGTCCCGGTTCGGAGGTGTTCATCGCGGCGAAGCGGGCCGAGCTCGGCCTCGACAAGCCGATCTGGGTCCAGTACTTCACCTGGCTCGGCAACGCGGTGAGCGGGGACCTCGGGTTCTCCATGGACAGTGGCCGGTCGGTCGGCGACCTGCTCGGTGAGCGGGTCGGCCCCACCGTCTACCTCATGGGGCTCTCGCTCCTGCTGTCCGTCCTCATCGCCGTGCCGCTCGGGCTGCTCGCCGCCGTCCGCAAGGGCAAGCTGGCCGACTACGCGGCGAGCGTGGTCAGCCTCGGCGCGGTCTGCACCCCGCCGTTCTTCCTCGGCATCCTGGGGATCTACATCTTCTCGCTCAAGCTCGGCCTGCTGCCGTCGGCCGGCATGTCGACGCCGGGGGAGTACAGCGTCGGCGACTCGCTGTCGCATCTGGTGATGCCGCTGGTGATCCTCGGGTTCGCCGGTTCCGGGGCGTTGACCCGGTATGTCCGGTCCAGTGTGATCGCCGAGCTGCACTCCGACTACGTGCGCACCGCGGAGGCCAAGGGCGTCAGCGCGACCGGCGTGGTCACCAAGCACGTGCTGCGCAACGCACTGATCCCGGTGATCACGATCATCGCGTTGTCGCTGCCCGGGCTGCTGGCCGGCGCGGTGGTGATCGAGACCGTGTTCGCGTGGCCCGGCATGGGCCAGCTCGCGATCGCCGCGTTCAACGGGCGCGACTACCCGGTGATCATCGGGTTCGCGTTGTTCTTCTCGATCATGGTGCTGGTGTCGAACCTGATCGCCGACCTGCTCTACACACTGGTGGACCCACGGGTGAGCCTGCGATGACCGAGTCCATGGCCGCCGGCGCGGCCGAGCTGTCCGCCGAGGCGCGCCCTGCGCTGCGGTCACCCGGCAAGATGGCGCTGCGCCGGTTCCTCCGGCACAAGCTGGCGATCGCCGGCGTCGTCGTGCTGCTGCTCGTGATCGTGACCACGGTGTTCGCGCCGCTACTGACCAGCTTCGACCCGACCAGGGTGGACCTCTCGCAGGTCCGGCAGCCGCCGAGCGGCGAGCACCTGCTCGGCACCGACGGCTCCGGCCGCGACGTGTTCGCCCGGCTGCTCTACGCCGGACGGGTGTCGCTGCTGGTCGGGGTGTTCTCCGCGCTGCTCGCGGTCGGCATCGGGACGATCCTCGGCGCCATCGCCGGCATCCTCGGTGGCTGGGTCGACTCGCTCGTCATGCGGGCCGCCGACGTGTTCCTCTCGTTCCCGGTGCTCGTCGTCATGATCGTCATCGCCGGCATCCTCGGCCCGTCGGTCACCACGATGGTGATCGCGATCGGGGTGTTCACCTGGCCGGGCGCCGGCCGGGTGGTGCGCGGCGTGACCCTGTCGCTGCGCGAACGCGAGTTCGTGCAGGCCGCGCAGGCGTTCGGCGCCCGCACCCGCTGGCTCGTCGTGCACCACGTGCTGCCCGCGGTGCTGGGGCAGGTCGTGGTGGTGGCGACGCTCGCGGTGGCCACCGGCATCCTGCTCGAGGCGTCGCTGTCCTTCCTCGGGCTCGGGGTGCAGCCGCCGCAGCCGAGCTGGGGCAACATGCTGACCGACGCGCAGCGGCTCACGGTGATCAGCCAGATGCCGTGGCTGTGGATCCCGCCGGGGGTGGCCGTCGCCATCACCGTGCTGTCGGTGAACTTCGTCGGTGACGGCCTGCGCGACGCGCTCGACCCCAGGGAGACCTCATGACCGAGCCACTGCTCGTCGTCGAGGACCTCGCGGTCGAGTTCACCACCGAGGACGGCATCGCGAAGGCGCTCGACGGCGTCACGTTCGAGATCAACGCGGGCGAGACGGTCGCGATCGTCGGCGAGTCCGGGTCCGGCAAGAGCGTCACCGCGCTGTCCGTGCTCGGGCTGCTGCGCCAGCCACCCGCCAGGATCGTGCGCGGGTCGGTGCGGCTGCGTGGGCAGGAGCTGCTCGGCATGTCGCCGAAGCGGCTGCGGGAGATCCGCGGCAAGGACGCGGCGATGATCTTCCAGGACCCGATGACCGCGCTGAACCCGGTGCACCGGGTCGGCAGCCAGATCGCCGAGAACATCCGGCTGCACTCCGACCTCGGCAAGAAGGCCGCGTTCGCCCGTGCGATCGGGCTGCTCGAGCTGGTCGGCGTCGCCCAGCCCGCGACCAGGGCCCGGCAGTACCCGCACGAGTTCTCCGGCGGCATGCGCCAGCGCGCGATGATCGCGATGGCCATCGCCAACGACCCGTCGCTGCTCATCGCCGACGAGCCGACCACCGCGCTCGACGTGACCATCCAGGCGCAGGTGCTCGGGTTGCTGCGGACCGCGCAGCAGGAGACCGGCGCCGCCACCGTGCTCATCACCCACGACCTCGGGGTCGTCGCGGAGATGGCGGAGCGGGTGCTCGTGATGTACGCGGGGCGGATCGTCGAGCAGGCCGGCGTGCGGTCGCTGTTCCGGTCGCCGCGCCACCCGTACACGGTGGGGCTGCTGGACAGCATTCCCCGGCTCGACGTCGAGGCGCAGTCGCTCACGCCGATCCCGGGCAGTCCGCCGAGCCTGCTTGCGCCGCCGCCGGGGTGTCCGTTCGCGCCGAGGTGTGCGTTGCGCAAGGGCCGGTCGCGGTGTGTCGAGGAACGGCCCGCGTTGGCGCCGGTCGGTTCGGGCCGGGCCAGTGCCTGCCACTTCTCCGAGGAGCTGGTGCATGTCTGAGGTGCTGCGGGTCGAGGGGCTGACGAAGCACTTCCCCATTCGTGGCGGGTTGTTGCGGCGTCAGCACGGCGCCGTGCGAGCGGTCGACGACGTGTCGTTCTCGGTGTCCGCCGGGGAGACGCTCGGGCTCGTCGGCGAGTCCGGGTGCGGGAAGACGACCACCAGCCGGCTCGTGGTGCGGCTGCTGGAGCCGACGGCGGGCCGGGTGTTGTTGCGTGGCGAGGACATCACGTCCTACGGGCGCGAGCGGTTGCGTGCGGTCCGGCGTGAGCTGCAGATCGTGTTCCAGGACCCGTACTCGTCGCTGAGTCCTCGGATGACCGTGCACGACCTGGTGGCCGAGCCGTTGCGCATCCAGGGGAGGTACAAGACGGGCGGCCGCGCGCGGGTCGAGGAGCTGCTGTCGATGGTGGGGCTCCAGCCAGAGCACGCCAACCGGTACGCGCACGAGTTCTCCGGCGGGCAGCGGCAGCGGATCGGGATCGCCCGCGCGCTCGCGCTTGGACCGTCGATCCTCGTGCTGGACGAGCCGGTGTCCGCGCTGGACGTGTCCATCCGGGCACAGGTGATCAACCAGCTGTCGACGCTGCAGGACGACCTCGGGCTGGCGTACGTGTTCGTGTCGCACGACCTCTCGGTGGTGCGGCACGTGTGCGACCGGGTCGCGGTGATGTACCTCGGGAAGATCGTCGAGCTGGCGACCACGAAGGACCTGTACGAGCGGCCGGCCCACCCGTACACCCAGGCACTGCTGTCCGCGATCCCGATCCCCGACCCGGAACAGGCCGGGAAGCGGGAACGCGTCGTGCTGTCGGGTGACGTGCCCAGTGCGTCCGACCCGCCCAGCGGGTGCCGGTTCCGCACCCGGTGCTGGAAGGCACAGGACATCTGCGCTTCGGAGGAACCGCCGCTCCTGCCACAGGGCAACCAGGACCACGTAGCGGCCTGCCACTTCCCGACACAGGCCGACGTGCTGGCCGGGGAGCACTTCGCTCCGGAGCCTGCCCTCGACTAAAGCCCTGCGAAGAGGTCTACGACGTTGCCGTCCGGGTCCTCGATGCAGGCGTAGCGCTGGCCCCAGAAGGCGTCCCAGGGTTCCTTGTGGTTCTGGTACCCGGCGGCGAGGAACTCGGCGTGTGTCTTGTCGACCGCGGCGGGGCTCTCGCACAGGAAGGACAGGCCGACGTTGTTACCGCCGACCGGCTTGGTCCACTCCGGCATGAAGCTGCGGATCGTCGCCACGGTGTCCCACGCGAACCGGAGGCCGCCGGGCAGCGTCGCCTCCACGTGGGGCGCGGTGTCCATCTCGGGCGGCAGGTCGAACCCCAGCCGGCGGTAGAACGCCAGCGACGCCGCCATGTCCTCGACCACCAGGCCGATCATGTCCAGTCTCGGTGTCATGGCGACCACCGTAGGGCCGCCGGCGACCCGGGTCTTGAACGAATCGGACATCACGCCTCGGTCGGGGCCGCCACCGGGATGTCGTTCGCCGCTGCCCACTCGGTGATGTCCCGTTGTTGGATGGCCGAGGACATGAGGTCAGGGAACTTGTCCGGGGTGCAGGCGAACGTGGGGATGCCCAGTGCTGCCAGGGCCGCCGCGTTGTCGTGGTCGTACGCGGGGGCGCCGTCGTCGCTCAACGCGAGTAGGCAGACCACCTGGACGCCTTCCCCGGCCAGGGCCTGCGCCCGTTGCAGCATCTCCTCTTCGTTGCCGCCCTCGAAGAGGTCACTGATCAGCACCAGGACGGTGTCCCTCGGCGACTCGATGCGACCCTGGCAGTACGCGAGCGCCGCGTTGATGTCGGTGCCGCCGCCGAGCTGCACACCGAACAGCAGCTCGACCGGGTCGGACACCGAGTCGGTCAGGTCCACCACCGACGTGTCGAACGCGATGATCTGGGTGCGCAGCGACCGGACGGACGCCAGCACGGCCCCGAAAACGCTTGCGTACACCACCGAACTGGCCATCGAGCCACTCTGGTCGAGGCACAGCACGATCTGCTTGCTGACGTTCGGCAGCCTGCGGCCGTAACCGACCAGGCGCTCCGGCACCACCGTGCGCTGCTCCGGTTGGTAGTGCTTCAGGTTCTTGAGGATCGTGCGGTTCCAGTCGATGTCGGACTGGCGCGGGCGGTTCGTGCGGTTGGCGCGGTGGAGCGCGCCGGTGACGGCCTGGCGGGTGGGTTGGGCCAGGCGCTTCTCCAGGTCGTCGACCACCTTGCGTACCACAGCGCGTGCGGTGTCGCGGGAGCGTTCCGGGATCGCGCGGTTCAGCGACAGCAGGGTGCCGACCAGGTGCACGTCGGGCTGCACGGACTCCAGCAGCTCCGGCTCCAGCAGCAACTCCCTGAGCCCCAACCGGTCCATCGCGTCGCGCTGCATCACCTGCACGACCGAGCTGGGGAAGTAGCCCCGGATGTCACCCAGCCACCGCGCCACGCGTGGTGACGAGCTGCCCAGGCCGCCCTTGCGGTCTTCCTTGTCGTACAACGCCTCCAGCGTGGCGTCGCGCTTGGCGTCCAAACCGGACAGTGACTGGCCGGTGCCGTCCGCCTCGTCGCCACCCAGGATCATCCGCCACCGGCGCAAACGTTCACTCACGATCGCTCCTCGCAGGCTCGGAGCGACCGCTCGCGGTCGCCCTGTGACATTGGTTCGCTCCGCAAGCTCCGCTCACCCGAGCAGCTCCAGGATCCTCGGGACGACCAGCGCCGCCCGGTCGTGGTCGAGTGACGTGTCGTCGGCCCGCGCGCCGGACGCGCCAGCGCCGCGGTCGATGCGTTTGACCCGCAGGCCGATGTCGCGCCGCTCGGTGGCCGTGAAGTCCGCGAACGTCCTGCGCAGCAACGGAAGGAGGTGGTCGAACAGCTCCGGCTCGACCCCCGTCGCCCAGCCGTCGACGATCTCAAGCAGCTCCGGCTCGTGCACCAGCAACGCCGCCTCGCCGGACAGGAAGCCGTCCAGCCAACCCGCCGCCTGCGTCGCGTCCGACGCCCGCGACAGCTGCCTCGACAGCCGCGCGCCCGCGTCGGTGACGTCCAGCAGTCCCGCGTCCAGCAGCAGCCGCACCGCGCGACCCGCGATCAGGCCCGGCACCCCCAGCTTGTCGGCCACGCTGGCCAGCGCACCCAGCCAGGTCTGCCGCAGCTCGGGTTGGTCCAACAGGCCGATCCCGCGCTGCACACCGTCCACCAGCTCACGCAGGTCCGTCGCCGCGTCCTCGTCGAGCGCGGTGCACGCGGCCGGCAGGCCGACCGCGATCCTCGTGATGATGCCGGTCAACACCCGCTGCACCACCTCGGTGTCCGCGCGCCGCACGTTGCCGTAGCGGCGGACCCTGGCCATCGGCTCCACCGCCGCCATCAGGCGGGTGATGTCGTGCTGGCGGGCCGCCCGCTCGTCGAGCGCGGCGAGCACCCCGCCGAGCGCGGTCGGCAGGTCGGCGGTCAGCGTCGTCTCGACCAGCGTGCTCAGCTCCGCGATGTCCGCGTCGGCCGTGCGCTGGGCGACGACCGAGGTCGCGGCCGACTCGATGGTCGTGCCGTAGCCGCTCGCCTCGATCAGCGCGACCTCCAGCTCCGGCCGCCACTCCAGGGTCCACGTCTCGCGGAACGTGCCCTTCGTCCGCGCCGTCTCGGCCGGCTCACCCCACGGCACGTCCAGCAGCAGCAACCGGTGCAGCAGCTTGCTGCGGTTCAGGTTCATCTCGGTGCGCAGGTCCAGGTCCAGCTGCTGCTCGGCAGCGCTCTGCTTCATGCGCAAGCGTTTGCGCGTCGCCGCGAGGTCCATGGCCAGCGGCACCATCGGGGTCTCGCGTGGCACCCGGCCCAGGATGTCGCCCACCAGCAGCTTCCTGGCGACGAGTCGCATCGGGACGTCCGACCCGCCACAGAGGACCGCCTGGCACGACTCGAGCACCTCCGGCAACCCGGGGTGCGGCCGGCCACGCAGACCGGCGAGCGCGTACGCCAGCCGGACCGCCTCGATGACCGCCGCGGACGACACGTCGTGCTGCTCGCGGCGCAACAGGTGCGCGACCCGCACGAGCCAGCGCCCGACCACCTCGTCGGTCGCCGTGAACAGGTGGTGGTACCAGCCGGGTGACTCGATGCCGGCGCCGTACCCGCTCATCCTGGCGAGCCGCGTCGACGTCCACGGCACCCAGGTCGCCGCGACCTTGGTGGTGCGCAGGCCTTTCAGCAGCTGCGTGTCCGAGGTCTGCGTCGGGAACGCCGACGGGACGAGCACCGGCGCGTGCCACGCCCCGCACACCACCGCGATCTTCGCCGCCGCACTGCGCAGCGCGGCACGCAGGATCATGCGCATCGCGGCCTCCCTGCGGCGGGTGCGCAGGTCCGGCACGTGGTCCTCACGCAGCGCCCGCATGGCGTCGAGGACCGCGTCGAACACGTCGAGGCCGTGGTACCGCAGCTCGACCGCGTCCTCCCACCACCGCTCCGGGTCGTCGAACCCGGCCGTCGTGGCGAGCGTCTTGATCGGGTCCATCGGCGGGGCCGCGTCCGGGTCAGTGTCCTCGTCGCTGTCCTCGTCACCGAGCACCAGCGCCACTTTCGCCGGCAGGTCGAGGAACCGGACCTCGCGGTCGTTCGCGAGCGCCCAGCGCAACGCGACCCACTCCGGCGAGAACACGGACATCGGGTAGAACGACGCGGTGGCCGGCGCGTCGACCGCGTACACGAGCCCGGCGACCGGCGGGCGCATGCCGTGGGCCGCGGCGAGCGGCGCCACCGCATCCAGCTCCGGCGGCCCCTCGATCAGCACGATGTCCGGGTTCAGCTCGGCGAGCGCGGTCGCCACGGCGCGGGCGGAACCCGGGCCGTGGTGCCGGATGCCGAGCACGTGGACCCTGCTGTCGTGCGGGTGCGGTAGCACCGTCACACCAGTTCTCGGCAAGCCCGGTAGAGGTCGGCCCACGGCTTCCGTTCGCGGACGACGGCTTCCAGGTACTCCTGCCAGATGATCCGGTCCTGCACCGGGTCCTTCACCACCGCGCCGTGCAGCCCGGCGGCCACGTCGGCGGCCCGGACCACGCCGTCGCCGAAGTGCGCCGCGAGCGCGATCCCGTTGGTCACCACGGAGATCGCCTCCGCGGTGGACAGCGTGCCGGACGGCGACTTGATCTTGGTGCGGCCGTCGTCGGTGACGCCGTCGCGCAGCTCGCGGAACACCGTGACCACGCGGCGGATCTCGTCGATGTTCTCCCCGGCCGGCAGTGACAGCGACTCGCCGAGCTGCGCGACCCGCAGCCGCACGATCTCGACCTCGGCCTCCTGGTCGTCCGGCAGCGGCAGCACGACCACGTTGAACCGGCGCTTGAGCGCGGCCGACAGGTCGTTGACGCCGCGGTCCCGGTCATTGGCCGTCGCGATGATGTTGAAGCCGGCGCGGGCCTGCACCTCGGAGTCCAGCTCGGGAATCGGCAGCGTCTTCTCCGACAGGACGGTGATCAGCGCGTCCTGCACGTCCGACGGGATGCGGGTCAGCTCCTCGATCCGTGCGATGCCACCGGTTTCCATGGCACGCAGGATCGGGCTGCCGACCAGTGCGTTGGTCGACGGGCCCTCCGCGAGCAGGCGGGCGTAGTTCCAGCCGTACCGGATGGACTCCTCCGAGGTGCCCGACGTGCCCTGCACGAGCTGGGTCGAGTCACCGGAGATGGCCGCCGCGAGGTGCTCGGACAGCCACGTCTTCGCGGTGCCCGGCACGCCGAGCAGCAGCAGCGCGCGGTCGGTGGCGAGGGTGGCTACGGCGACCTCGATGAGCCGCCGGGAGCCGAGGTACTTCGGCGAGATCGGCGTGCCGTCCGGCGCCTCGCCGCCGAGCACGTAGGTGGCGACGGCCCACGGCGACAGCTTCCAGTTCGGTGGGCGGGGCCGGTCGTCGGCCTTCTGCAGCACCGCGAGCTCGTCCGCGTGCTGCTGTTCCGCGTGTGCTCTCAGCACGTCGGTCATGTGAACTCCTGGAGGATCGTCGCTCGGATGGTCAGCGCGTGTGCGAGGCCGCGCAGCACGCGGCGGGCCGGTCTGCGGTCGGGGTCGATGGTGAGCAGCCATGCCTCGACGGCGGCGAGCGCGGCCGGGTGCAGGTGCTCGGCGAGCGTGGCGGCCGCCAGCTGCAGCACCTGCTCGGCCTTCGCCGCCCGCAGCTTGTTGATCAGCTCGGTGGAGAACTTCGCCTGCCACGGGCCCGGTGCCGCGGCGAGCAGCCCGCCGAAGCGGGCGTCCATCTTCTTCTGCTTGGCCAGCAACGCGGTCGCGGTGTCCGGGGTGAGCGCGGCGACCAGCTCCGGCCCCGGCTGGTGCTCGGCGAGCGCGGTCAGCCACTCCTGGTTCCGTTGCCGCAGCGCGGCTTTCGTCCAGCCGGTGAGAACGTCCTGCTCGGCGTGCGCGATCAACGCGGTGTCCCAGGTGGACAGCGGGGCGGCGGCGAGGATCTGGATCAGCCAGGACGCGGCCCGGCCGTGGCCGGGTTCGCGCTGGTCGGTGATGCCGTCGCGGCGGGCCGCGGCGTCCGGTTCCGCCGGCAGCTCGACGTGGAGCTTCTTCTTGCGGACGGTGATGAGCGCGGTGGCGCGGTCCCGCATCCTGGCCGCCCGCGCCGAGTCCGGCAGCCGGTCGAGAAGCGCGGCGGCGGCCGCCCTGACCGACTGGGCCCGGTCGTCCAGTGCCCGCTCCAGCAGCGGCTCGTCCCGATGGGACAGTCCGATGTGGAGTGTGTCGAGCAGGCCGGCGCGGGTCGCCGCCTGCTCGTCGGCCCAGGTGTCCTCGACGAGCGTGCGTGCGAAGTCGGGCTCGGTGGCACGCAGGTCGGTCAGCAGCGCGAGCCGGTCGGCGCGGGCCGCGGTGGCGAACCGCTCGACGACGTCCTCGGCCGGGATCGCCGCCGCCCACCGCCACGACAGGTTGTGCTGCGCGAGCCAGGCGCCGCGTGGTCCGATGACCTCGCGGACCAGCGCGCGGGTCGCGGTGTTCGCGGTGCCGAACCGCAGCAGGCGCACGGTCAGCCGGTACGGCGGGCGCTGGCCTGCGTCGCGCGCGGCGGTGAGCCAGTGCAGGGTGAGCAGCTCGGTGCCGCCGCTCTCGATCCGGATCGTCCTGTCCAGCAACAGTTCCAGGAGCTGGGTGGCGGTGGGGGAGCACTCCGTGCGGTCGTCGGGTCCGGCCGGTGGGGCGACGGTGCCGCGCCAGGTCGGCGGGGTCCAGCCAGCCCTGCGGTACCCGGCCGCGAGCGCCGCCGCGGTGAGGAGAGTGGCTTCCGCGCCCTCGACCGGCAGGTCGTGCGTGCCGGGGATGGCGAGCTGGTCCAGGGTGAAGGTGCGGCGAGCGGTGCCGATGAGCGCCGCGCCGAGCAGGTCGTCCCAGTCACTCACAGCTGCACCAGCCGATCGTCGACCTCGGCGGCCAGTGGGCGGAAGTGCTCGCTGATCCACTCCCCGAAGATCGGCACCGGCCGGCCGCCGGAGAGGGCGAGCAGCTCCCAGACCTCGGTGTCCGGCGCCAGTGCCAGTGCCGCGCCGGTCCGGTCGACCAGCAGGGGAGTGTCGCCGGGCACCACCGTCATGTCCTTCAGCGCCAACGGAACCCGGGTCAGCCACGGGTTCCCGGCCAGCCAGCCCGCAGCTCTGGCCAGGGCGCCTGCCACGTCGGTGGCGCCGGGTAAGCCGTCCCCCTGGGTGACCTTGTGTTCGTCGCCTGCGAACAGCGCCCGCTTCGGCGCCGACCCCGGGTACAGCGCGACCTCGCCGTCCACCACCGAGCCGAGCACCTGCGGCACCTTCAACGCGCCACCCGCGGCGGCGAAGTCCAGCACCACCACCGTCTCGCCGGTCCGCTCGCCGTACAGCCAGGTCCGCTGCGACACCAACTGCGGGTCGTCGTCCTCGATGCTCATCCCGAGCACCCACCAGCGGTCGGTCACCCGCTCGCCGGCCAGCACCTCGGCGGTGCGCCGGGACCACCCGACGACCGTGCGCAGGTCGGCCATGGCCGCCGCGTCGAGCTTCGCCCGCTGCCGCCACGCCCGCACCACGAGGTACCAGCGGCCCAGCGCGTCGAGTAGGTGCGGCGCCCAGTCCGGCCTGGCGTGCACGTCGCTGCCCATGGCCCGCACCCGCTCGCCGAGCCCGGGTAGCTGGGCGTCCACGAGCCGCGCGCCCGCGGAGTCCCAGAACGTCGGCGGCTGCCGCCTGGCGCTGGCGAGGCCCTGGCGGACCACGTCGTGCAGCCAGCGTTCGAAGTCGTCGATGCCCGCCGACATGAGCGACTCGCGTTCGGCGAGCCGCTTGGCCTGCGCCTCCGGGGCGGGCGTGCGCTCCTCGGTCGGCGCCGTCCTGCCGGCGCGCTGCGCCGCCCAGTCGGACGCGAAGGCCTCGGCGTTGGCCATGTCGGCCACCACGCCGTCGTTCGCCGCCCACATCAGCAGCAGCGCGAGCCCGTGCTTGCATGGGAACTTGCGGCTCGGGCAGGTGCAGCGGAACGCGGGCTCGTTGAGGTCGACGGTCACCTGGTACGGCGACCGCGCGCTGCCCTGGCACTTGCCCCAGACCAGCGACTCGTTGCTGCCGAGGTCGGACCAGGTGCGCGGGTTGGTGAGCCCGCGCGCCGCCTTGGCCGACCCGGGATCGGGCGCCAGCGCGAGCACTCGCGCGACCGTCCACCGAGATGCCAAGCCCTTGTCCTTCCCTGTCGGCGCCGCCGCAAGACTATCCGGCGGCACCGACAGGAAACGTCAGTACGAGCGGGCGCAGCGGAAGCTGGCGGCCGAGTTCGGGTCGCCGTGGCCGTCGTACCGGGAGACCAGCGGGTACCGGCACAGGTTCCGGGTCGCCGTCGCCGAGGCGGCCGGCAGTGTCGCGGGCGCCTTGCCCTGCTCCACCCACCTGATCACGGCGTCGAGCGGGTCGACCGGCGCCGGGCCCGGCCCGCCGCCGCAGTGCCCGACCCCCGGCGCCATGAACAGGCGGTAGAAGTCGTCAGCGTCCCGGACACGCTGCCAGTAGTCGATCGACCCCTGGGGGAAGATCAGCTCGTCGGCCTGCCCGTGCCAGGTGATCATCTTGCCGCCCGCCCTGCGGAACGCGGACAGGTCCGGGTTCGACGTGTCGATGACGTCCCGGTACTCCGCGTAGGACAGCGCGAAGTGCCGGTACCAGTCGCCGTAGCCGACGGTCGTCGTGTCGAACGCGGGGTCCTTCTCGACGAAGTACCGCACCCAGTCGTCGGAGATCTGGAACGGGACACCCGCCGTGCCGTCCTCCGTGGTGCCGGCGATGCCCCAGAACTGCGCGCCCCTCGGCAGCCCGGACCACACGCCGGGCCCGGCCCAGATCTTCGCGACCACCGCGGCGTCGGCCCTGCTGATCGTTGTCGCGCCGCCACCGCAGTCGACGACCTTCCCGACCAGCTCGTACGGGTCGAAGCGGCACCGCGCCGGGTCGCCGATCACGCCGTCGGCGACCTTGTCGAGCCGGTCGCAGGCCGCGACGGCGGCGTCGTTGAACGCCTGCAGCTCGCACGGGGTGGGGAAGTTGCCCATCTCGTTCATCACGACCTGCGGCCACTGGTCGGCGACCAGGAACTTCGTCCAGTTGACCGCGGGCGCCGTCGCGACGATGCCGTCGTAGTCGTGCGGGTACTTCTGCGCTGCCATCAGGCCCTGCCGGCCGCCGGTCGAGCAGCCGTTCCAGTACGTGTAGTTGGCGGCCCGCCCGTAGAACTGCCTGGTCACGGCCTTGCCGGCGACGGTCATGTCGTGCACGGACCGGGAAGCGAAGTTCGTCAGCAGCTCCCGGTTCACCGACCCGTCCGCCGTCAGCGCCCACGCGGCCGGGCTGACGATGTCGCCGCCGATGCCCGCGTCGGTGGAGACGGCCGCGAAGCCACTCTTCACCCCCGGCGCCAGCTCGTAGTCGAAGAAGCCGGGCGCGTACCCGCCGCCGCCGGTGCCGAGGAACCGACCGTTCCAGGTGTCGAGCGGCAACCACACCTCGACGGCGACGCTGTCGTTCGCGCCCGGATGGGTCAGCGTCAGCGTGACCTCGCAGAACGCCGGGATGTCGGTGATCGGCTCCGGGTGGAACGGGTCGGGCGGCACCACGAAGTCGTGGCGTTCGACGCTCGCCACGGACACGACCTCGGCGCCCGGCACCGTGGGTGCGGTGATCCCGCCGCACGCGGTGCCGGTCGCGGCCGCCGGTTGCGCCACCACGAGCGTGGCGGCCACCGGTAACAACGCGAGAAGAAGTCTCCTCATCGCTTTCCCCTCAGTAGTTGGTCGGCCAGGTCGACGAGGTCCGTCGCGTACAGGTCGCAGTCGACGTCCTCGGCCCGGTCGGCCTGCTGGCGTGGGCCCTTCTCCCTCGGCCGGTCGACGAACACGGTGCGCAGGCCGGCGGCACGGGCACCGTCGAGGTCCCACTTGTGCGCCGCAACCATTAGCACCTGCTCCGGTGCGACGTCCAGGAGTCGCGCGGCCGTGTGGTAGACGGCCGAGGCAGGCTTGTAGGTGCCCGCGAGCTCGGCGGAGAGCACGCAGTCGAACGGCAGACCCTTCACCAGGTTGGTGAGCAGGGCGAACCCGCCGTTCGACAGTGCGGCCGTGACGTACTCGCGGTTGATGCCGGCCAGCCCGGCAGGCGAGTCCGGCCACGCCGGCAGCCGGTGCCACGCGTGCACGAGCCGGACCCTGGTGTCCTCGTCCGCGTCGACCGACAGCTCGGTGAGCAGCTCGTCGAGCGACTCGCGGTGCAGCGTGTCGAGGTAGGCCCACGGGCGCTCGCCGGTGCGCACCCGGTCCATCGACGGGAGGTACTTCTCCCGCCACCGCTGCGCGAACTCGCCCGCGTCGACACCGGGCAGGAGGTCGGCGACCTGCTCGGCCACCCCCGTGTACCAGTCGACGGTCGTCCCGAAGATGTCACACGCCACGACGCGGATGTCCATGCCCGTCAGGCAACCACACTGGGGTTCAGTCGTGCGAAGCCTTCCTGGCGTTGGTAGGGGAAGTACGGGTAGGGCGCGGTGGTCGCGCTTGCCTCGTCCAAGCGCGCCACCTGGTCCGCCGTCAGCTCCCAGCCGACCGCGCCGAGGTTCTGCCGCAGCTGGGTCTCGTCGCGGGCGCCGATCAGCACCGAGGACACGGACGGCCTGCGCAGCAACCAGTTCAGCGCCACCTGCGGCACCGCCCGCCCGGTCTCGGCGGCGACCTCGTCGAGCGCGTCGACCACGCGGTAGAGCCGCTCGTCGGGCACCGGCGGGCCGAAGTCGGCGGTGCGGTGCAGGCGGCTGCTCGTTGGCAGCGGCTGGTCGCGGCGCACTTTGCCGGTGAGCCTGCCCCAGCCGAGCGGGCTCCACACGACCGCGCCGACCCCCTGGTCCAGCGCGAGCGGCAGCAGCTCCCACTCGTAGTCCCGGCCGACGAGCGAGTAGTAGACCTGGTGCGCGACATACCTCGGCAGGTGGTGGCGGTCCGCGGCGGCCAACGACTTCATCAGCTGCCAGCCCGCGAAGTTGGAGACGCCGACGTAGCGGACCTTGCCGGCGCGCACGAGGTCGTCGAGCGCGGAGAGGGTCTCCTCGACCGGGGTGCCGGCGTCGAAGGCGTGCAGCTGGAACAGGTCGATGTGGTCGGTGTCGAGCCTGCGCAGCGCGGCGTCGGCGGCGCGGAGGAGCCGGGACCGGCCGGTGCCCCAGTCGTCGTCGCCGAGCGGCAGCGCGGTCTTCGTCGAGATCAGCGCCTGGTCGCGCCTGCCCTTGAGCGCCGCGCCGAGCACCTCTTCCGACGCGCCGTCCGAGTAGACGTCCGCCGTGTCGAACAGGGTGACGCCCGCGTCGAGGCAGATGTCGACGAGCCTGCGTGCCTCGGCGACGTCGGTCGTGCCCCAGTTGCCGAACAGGTCGCCCCGGCCGCCGAAGGTGCCGGCCCCGAATGCCAGCGCGGGCACGTGCAGTCCGGACGCGCCGAGTCGTCGGTACTCCATGATCACTCCTTAATGGGACTGTAGTTCCATTAAGGTAGCACTAACGGGACTGGGGTACCGTTACGCGCATGACCGAGCGACCCGGCGGGCGTACCGCACGCGTGCGTGCCGCCGTCCTGCGCGCGGCCGGTGACGTGCTGGCCGAGCAGGGGTTCGCGCACCTCGACCTGGCCGACCTCGCGCGCCGGGCCGTGGTCGGCAAGACGACCGTGTATCGCCGCTGGGGCACCGTCACCGCGGTGGTGACCGACCTGCTCGCGGAGATGGCGGCCGAGTCGGTGCCGCGCACCGAGACCGGCACCCTCGCCGGCGACCTGCGTGCCAACGCGCACCTGGTCCTGCGCACACTTACCGACGCCCGTCAGGGCCCGCTGTTCAAGGCCGTGCTCGCCGCCGCGACCTGCGACGACGACACGGCGACCGCACTGGCCGGCTTCTACGCGACGCGGATCGCCGAGTGGGCCCCGTGCGTGACGCAGGCGGTCGAGCGGGGAGAGCTGCCGGCCGGGACCTCACCGGAGGAGGTCATCATGGCGGTGTCCGCGCCGCTGTACTACCGGCTGCTCACTGGCGCGGGCGTGCTGGACGAGGCCGCGGCCGACCGCGTGGCGGAAGCCGCCGCGGTGGCGGCGAAGGCAGGGGTGTTCCGGTGAACCGACCCGGTCGAGGGTGACCGGGAGCCCCGGACACTTCGCTGACCCGCGGCGAGGCCGGGGGACAGCACCAGTGACGCGTCAGCGTCCCGCGCAAGAGACTCGGCGCCATGGATCTCACAGGGATTTCGACACGAATCGCGGCTGCCGTGCTGTGCGGCGCCGCGCTGGCTGGGGCGCCGGCGACTGCCACGGCAACACCTGACCGGGACCGGGGAGCGGTGCTCTCGGTGACACCGGTCGTGACCATGGACGCAAGTCAGGTGACCGACTACCTGACGAAGTACGGGCTCGACCCGGCAAGCGTCCGGTACGGGGTGGACGCGCGCCGGGTCGTGTACCGGACGATCGACCCGCGTGGCCGGGCCACCACGGCGAGTGCGTTGGTCGTGCTGCCGCGCTCACGTGACCGGACGCCACGGCAGGTCACCTGGCTGCATGGCACGACGGCCTACCGGGGCTCGGTCGCGTCGGTCAGCGACGGCGGGGACCGGGCGGCGGCACTGCTGTTCGCCTCGGCCGGCTACCTGACCTCGGCGCCCGACTACCTCGGTCTCGGCGTCGGGCCGGGCACGCACCCGTACGTGCACGTCCCGTCCACCGTCACCGCGTCGCTCGACGCGTTGCGTGCCACCCGGCAGCTGGCCGGCCGGGCCGGGCTGCGGCCCGACCCCAGGGTGTCGGTCACCGGGCACTCGCAGGGCGGACACGCCGCGATGGCGCTCGGCAAGGCACTCCAGGACGGCGCCGATCACCGGCTGCGGCTCGGCGGGCTCGCGCCGATCGCCGGGCCGCACCAGCCGAGCGCGGCCGTGGCCGACGCGTTGTCCGGCAAGATCGAGAACGGTGTCGCCTACCTGGCGTACTGGACGGTGGCCTGGGACCGGTTGTTCAACCTGTACGACTCGCCTGCCGACGCGTTCAAGGACCCGACAGTCGAGTCGCTCTTCGACGGCGAACACCGGAACGAGGACATCTTCCCCCTGCTGCCGGCGACGGTGCCCGAGCTGTTCCGGCCCGAGTTCCTCGACAAGCTGGAGCACCCGACCGGGGCGCTGCGCTCCGCACTGAAGGAGGCGGACAGCTTCTGTGACTGGCGGCCCAGGGTGCCGGTGCGGCTGTACGCGTCCAGCGGCGACCGCGATGTGCCCTTCGCCCTGTCGGTCTACTGTCAGCGCCGGCTCGCCGCGCACCACACGCCGGCTGTCACGCTGGTCGACCTCGGCGCCGACGTCGACCACGGAGAGGCAGCGGACCTCGCGCTGCCGCGGATCCTGGCGGAGTTCGACCGGAGCTGACGGTCACCGCGCTCAGCAGAGTGAGCGGCGCCAGATGAGTGCCTCGGTCGGGGTGGCGGTCAGGTCGTCGAACTCGATCTCCGCCTCGGTCTTGCGGTAGGGGACCAGGACGGTCATCGCCATGCTGTCCGCGTGCTCGAGGTGGATCATGACCGCGTCGGTCCGGTCGCTCGTCACGTCGCTGACCAGTGCGGCCGCGCGCAGCGTCCGCGCGTCCTCGGACATGCCGTTGACCAGGCTGGTGAGCACCTCGGACGGGTTCGGGTCGTCTTCCTCGCCCGGGTCGGCGGCGAACACCTGCTCATCACCCGTGCGGGTGATGGCGGCGCCGTACGGGTAGAACACGCCGTGCTTGGTGAGCATCTCGTCGGCGAACCGCAACGCGGTGTTGAGCAGCCGGTCGAGGTCGGACTGCACGTGCTCAGCTGTGGTGTCCCGCCAGGTCGTCACCATCGCATTGTCTCTCTTCGTGACCGGGGACGGTGACCAGGCCCGTTGTAGTCCTGGTCACCGTCCCCGGAGCCGATCGGCGCGCTTGGTCGTCAGTACGCGCCGGCCGGAATCTTCTCGTCGATCCGCTTCAGCTCACCTCGGGCGCGGAAACCGTTCGCCCACAGCTGCTCGACCTGTGCGGACTCCTGTGCGTTCGGGTTCGCGTTGGTGCACGACGGGCCGGGACCACCGCCGGACATCAGCTCGGAGCACGGGCCCTCGTAGTGGTCCGGCAGGCCGAGCACGTGCCCGGTCTCGTGCGCGGTGATCCGGACCTGGGAGTACTGACCCATCTGCGTGTAGTCGAGGAAGATGTAGCCGTTGCCGTGCCCGTCGGTGTAGGCGTACGAGCCGCTCGGGTCGTCGCCCTCGTAGAAGTCGAGCGTCGCGGCGGAGGCGTTCTCCACGAGCTGCACGTTCGAGACGGACGCGTTCCAGTTGGCCGCCCCCGCCCGGATCTGGCTCGCGTAGGTGGGGGCGCCGGAGGTGTCGTAGTAGACGGTGACGGCCTGGGGGGTGACGTCGGCGGCTGCCGGGCTCGCGACAGTCAGTGGTGCGCCGACCAATGCCGCGCCGGCGGCAACGGAGACAAAGATCTTCCTGATCATGTTGCACCTCGCCAGTAAGTGATTTCAGCAGGGGGCCGCACGGGCCTGACAAGGACGTTAGAAAGCGCATACACACGCGGGCACCGACTTTCGTCGGTCATCTGCGCTGGTAAATTGCCAGGCATTTCGGCGTGTTGACAGCAAGAACACGAAGTGGTGAGATTTGCCACCCGAATGCCGGAGAGTGACATCAGAAGTGGGTTCCGGCTGG
>Ga0272482_10000100_pt1 | contig 26931 bp, 21 predicted proteins | sample RVTome_8_FD_192427 | JGI IMG/M metagenome (GOLD analysis project Ga0272482, IMG submission 192427) | Soil microbial communities from uranium-contaminated site in the Upper Colorado River Basin, Wyoming, United States - RVT160D0 (version 2) ...
GGGCTGATGGGCCGGGTCTTCGGCACCCTGTACGGGGGTATCGGCGCGGCCGCCGCGCTGTCCTATGTGGCCGGCGGCGTGCTGCTGGACGCCACCTCGGCGCCGGTCACCTTCCTGATCGCCGGGGTGGGCGGCACCCTCGTGACGCTGGTGGCGGGCATCCGACTCCGCCGGGCACCGCACGGGTAGCCCCGCGGTCGTACGCTCCCGTGTCATGGGCCTGGCCCTGGAGGAGTGGATCGCGCTCGGCGGGCTCGGCGTCGCCGTGGCGGGCGTCGTCGTGGCCGTGCTCCAGTGGCGCTCCAGCCGCCCGCCCGCCACACCGCCCGCGCCACCGGCCCGGCCGCCGCCGCTGCCGGCGCTGCTGCGGGCCCAGCGGGCGTACGCGGGGGCCCTGCCCTACCTGGCCGCCCTCGGCGGTGCCGCCCCCGAGCTCGCCGCGGTGTACGTGACGCTCCGTGCCGGCCGGATCGAGCGGGTCGCGGCGCTCTCCGGTCCACCACGGGAGGGCGAGCCCTCATCACCGGCCGTCGAGCCGCGGGTGACCGAGGTCGACCTGGCCGAGGTGGTCTCCACGCCGGGCGGCGCGGTGCTGGTCGGCGGCGCCGGCTCGGGCAAGTCCACAGTGGTCTCCCGAGTGGTCGCCGAGGCCGCCGAGCGGTGGCTGGCCGGCGCCCGTGCCGGCGGGTCCGGCCTCCCCGTCGTCGTGCCGGCGCGGCTGCTGGGGCCCTCGGCGGAGCTGCCCCGCGCGGTCGCCGCCGGGCTGGCCCGCACCGCCGGCCTCGCCGAGGACGACCTCTGCGCCCTGCTCGCCGCGCCGCCGCCCGGGGGCGGCCACTGGCTCGTGATCGTCGACGGGCTCGACGAGATCGTCGACGGGGCGGAGCGCCGGGACGCCGTGCGGCGGCTCGCGTCGTGGCTGGCCGAGCCCGGCGTGGCGTACCGCGTCGTCGTCACCACCCGCCCGCCGCGCGAGGGTGAGCTGGCCCCGCTGCGCGCGGCCGGTGCCGTCGAGTTCCACCTGCGACAGTTCGATGTGGACGGCCTGGCGGCGTTCGCGCGCCGCTGGTTCGCGGCCGTCCACCCGGACGGCGGCGGCGACCTGGCCGGCCGCTTCCTCGCCCGGGTGGCCGCCGACCGGCTGGGCGGGTTGGTCCGCACCCCGCTGCTCGCCACGATCGCGGCGGTCGTCTTCGGCCGCTCGCTCGACCAGCCGCTGCCCGCCGGCCGGGCCAGCCTGTACGAGGCCTTCGTCGACCTCTCCCTGCGGCGCCGCCGCAGCCCCCGCGAGGTGGCCGAGACCGACCCGGACGACCCCCGCGCCCGCGTCTGGCGCGGCGACCCGGGCGGCCAGGCGCTGCTGTGGGAGCTGTTCCTGCACACCGGGGAGCTGCTCGGCCATCTCGCCGACCGGCGGCTGGCCGGCGACCCGACCCCGCTCGCCGACCTCGCCACCGCCTGGGCCACCGCGCCGCACACGTGGAGCGACGCGCTGGCCGACAGCGCCCGCGCCCGCCGGCTCGTCGCCGCCGATCCCGCGTGGGCCCACCTGGTGCCCGCGCTGCTGGCCGAGACCGGGCTGGTCGGGCCGGCCGGCGGCGACTGGGAGTTCGCGCACCCGAGCTTCACCGAGTACCTGGCGGCGGCCCACCGGGCACTCGACGCGCCGGCGAGCCTGGCGGCGGTGGCGGACGGCGCGACCCGCGGCTTCGGCCTCTTCGCGGTGGCGGCCGCGATCGGCCGCGAGCCGGCCACCGCGGCCGCGGTGGAAGAGCTGCTCGACGGCGACCAGGTGGACCTGCGCACGCTCGCCGAGATCCTGGCCGACGGGGTGCCCCTCGACCCGGAGTTTCAGCGCCGTGCCGCCAGCGACGTCGTCGCCCGGTGCCGCGAGGCCGGCCAGCGGTACGCCGGCTCCTGGCACGAGGAGCTGGTCGCGGCGGTGGCCGCCCACCCGTTCGCGGCGGCCCGCCTCGCCGAGGTCGCCGGCGGCGCGGGCGAGCCGGCCGGCTTCCGGGCCGCCGCCGCCCGCCTGCTCGCCGTCGCGGGCCGCCCGGAGGCGGTCGAGGCGCTGCTGCCGGCGCTGGACGACGCCGGCCTGACCGATGAGGAGCGGGCCGGCCTGGCCGGGGTCGCCGCCCGCCACGGCACCGGGCCGGTGGCCGCCCGCGGCCTCGACGCGCTGCGGGTGGCGTCGGCCGGCGACCGGGAGTCCGGGGCCGCCCGCGACGCCGCCGTCGCCCTGGCCGAGCTCGGCACGCCCGCCGACCGGGCGCAGCTTCTCGCCGGCGCCGCCGGGGAGGGGCCCAGCTTCTGGCGGGTGCTGGTCGCGGCCGCGCTGGCCCGGCACGGCGACGCCGAGCGGCGGGCGGGCGCGGTGCGCGTGCTCGGCGACCTGGTCACCAAGGACATCCTCGCCGTCGAGCCCTTCGCCGAGCACGGCGGGCCGGAGGCCCGGCGCCGGCTCGCCGCCGTGGCCGCGGACCAGGCGGTGGCGTCCGGCATCCGGCAGGCGGCGGTCACCGGCCTGCTGCGCTTCGCCCCGCCGGACGAGCGCGAGCCCGTCGTGGTCCTCGCCCGCGGCCTGCTGGCCGGCGCCGAGCCGGACGACCGGGCCGCGATCCTGGACGGCCTCGTCACCCACGCGCCAGGCGCTGACGAGGGCGCCGCCGTCGCGTTCGCCCGCGACCCGGCGGTGCCCGCGGGCCCGCGCGGCCGGGTCGCGGGTGCGCTGCTGCGCGACGGCGCGGCGGCCGAGCGGGGTGCCGGCTTCGACGTGCTGCGCGAGATCGCGAAGGACACCGGCGTGCGGGCGTACGAGCGCGAGGAGGCCTTCCGCCGCCTCGCCAGGTACGGCGGGCCACCCGGCCGCGCGGCGGTGGCCGGGTGGATCGACGCGGCCGACCCGCCCGATGTCCGGCTCACCGCCGCCCGCGCTCTCGTGCGGCACGGCGATCCGCGGCAGCGGGCCGCCGGGCGGCGGATGCTGACCGCCCTCGTCGAGGCGGGCCGGGCCCCCGACGCGGACGAGTGGGACTTCGCGCCGGGGCACGCGGCGCCGACCCTGGCCGAGGAGGGCACGGCGGCGGACCGGGCCTGGCTCGCCCGGGTGGGCGCGGACGGCCAGACGCCGGTGCGCCTGCGCGGCCAGGTGCTCGGCGGCCTGTTCCGCTTCGGCACCGACCGGGAGCGCGGGGCCGCCCGGACGCTGATGGAGCGGCTGGTGCGGGAGGCCGGCGACGAGTGGGCGGGGCACGGGCTGGTCGCCCGGGAGCTCGTGGTCTTCGGCGGCCCGGCCGAGCGGCGCACGTTCCGGCGATGGGCGGAGGACAGCGGCCTGGCCGCCGGCGTCCGGTACCGCGCCGCCGCTGCCCTCGCCGACGACGGCGGGCCCGCCGACGTGGCGAGCGCGCTGCGCACCTTCGCCGAGCTGCTCGACGACGGCACGGCGGACCTGGCGCTGCGCCACCTCGCGGCCCGTGACCTGTACCGGCACGGGGGCGTGGCGGAGCGCGCCGACCTGGTGCGGCGGGCCCAGGACCGGTCGGCCGACCCGCGGGATCGGGTGCTCGCCGCGACCGGTGTCCAGCACGGTGGGGACGCCGCCGCGACCCGGCTCGCCGGTGGGATCCTCGCCGGCCTGGCCGCCGACCCGGGCGTCGATCCCGACGTGCGGAGGGACGCGGCCCGCGAGCTCGTCGAGCACGGCGACGGGGAGGCGCACGACACCGCCATCCGCCTCGCCGGCGACCCGGTGCTGGGGCTGGTGGTGGCGCAGGCGTTCCTCACCGCGCCGCGGCCCGTCCCCGCCGCGCACGAGGCGGCGGCCGCCGCGCACCTCGCCACCATGCTGCGCGAGTCCACCTCGCACCCCGATGACAGCCAGCGCGCGGCCGACCTGCTGGTGCGGCCGGCGAAGGCGGCGGACACCGTGCTGGAGGTGGCGCGCGACCCGGCCGCCCCCGAGCAGAACAGGCTCTCCGCGGCGTACGCCCTCTACCGGGCCGGGCACCACGACGCGCTCGCCGGCCTCGCCCGCGACGGCACGCTGGCGCTGGCGCTGCGGGTCGCGGTGGGGCGGTGGCTGTCCGGCGAGGGGGAGGGCCCGCACCGGGCCGCCGGCCTGGCCGCGCTGGAGGCGATCGCGGCCGACCCCGCGGCGCCCGGCGGCGACCGCGAGCTCGCCGTGGCCGGGCTCAGCCGCCACTTCGACAACGCCGCCGCCGTCCTCACCCGGCTCGCCACCACCCCCGGGGTGCCCGCGGACACCCGCTGCGGCGCGGCGGCCGCGCTCGCCGAGCACGGTGCGGAGGCGGTGGCCCGGCGCGGCGCCGAGGTGCTCGCCGACCTGGCGGCGACCGGCCCGACCTGGTGGATCCGCCTCCACGCGGTGCTGGATATCCACCAGTACGCCACCGGCGTCCCGGTGCCCACCGGCCCGGACGCGCACCCGGTCGTCCGCGCCTTCGCCGCGCGGCACCTGGCGGCCGGGGGCGATCCGCGGGGGCTGGCGGTGCTGCGCGCCATGTCCGGCGATCCGGCGGCGGCGGAGGAGGTGCGCGCGCTGGCGGTGGCGATGCTCGTCGAGGTGGGCGAGCCGGCCGAGGCCGTCGCGGCGATGTCCACACCGGACCTGCCCGTGCTGGCCCGCGCGGAGGCGGCGATGGCGCTGGCCGAGGATGGCGACCCGGCCGCGGACGCGCTGGAGGCGCTCGCCCGGCTGGCCGAGGACCCGGCCGTGCCCGACGACGTGCGGGCCGCGGCCATCACCTGGCTCAGCCGGCGGGAGCACCTCGACCCGGCGCACCGCATCGCCGACGACCCGCACGCCCCCGGCCTCCCGCGGCTCGCGGCCGCCACCGCGCTCCTCGCCGCCGGCGTCCCCGGCGCGGCGGACGCGGTGCTCCCCGAGGAGCCGGGCGGCCGCCTCTGGCTGTGGGCGATCGCCGCGCTCAACCAGTACGGCGACGAGGGCGAGCGGAATGTCGACCTGGTCGCCGCCATCCGGTACTTCGAGGAGGAGGTCCTCCCCGAGACGCGGCGCGAGACCGCCGGCGCCGACCCGCTGGTGCGGCACCTGACCACCGCCGACTGGTACGACCTGGACGCCCCGCCCCTCGACGCCCTGCGCCAGGAGATGGTCAGCCTCCTGATGACCATGGATGGCGATCCCGAGCTGTGGCGCGAGGCCGCCCGCGAGGTCACCCGGCACGGGGAGGGCTACCAGCGCCTGGTGGCCCGCGCGGTGCTCCGCGACACGGCTATCTAAGCGGGCCGAGCCGGGCAAAACGGATGAACGATCACGCAGGCCAGAGCCTTGACAAGCGCTTTCCTGAATCCATAGCCTTCTACTTTGTTTAAACGTTTCATCCTCGTGCCCATCGATGCTCAGCCGCCCACCTACGGAGGCGCTGATGAATACCCGACCGCGTGCGCTCTTGGCGAGCGCCTGCACGATCGCCCTCATGACCCTCGGTGCCGTCCCGGCCTCGGCCGGCGGCCACGGCCACTCCGGACCCCGGCTCGAACGCCTCGACCGCGGCCTCGTCGCGGCCACCACCGCCGGCGGGGTCTTCCTCAGCTGGCGGCTGCTCGGCAGTGAGGCCACCGGCCACTCCGCCACCGGCCTGACCGGCGCCAACTTCCGGGTGTACCGGGACGGCAGGCCGATCGCCACCGTCACCGACAGCACCAACTATCTCGACGCGACCGGCGCGGCCACGTCCCGCTACCGGATCGGCACGCTGGTCCGCGGCCGGGAGGTGTCCCGGAGCGTGGCCGTCACGCCCTGGGCCGGCGCCTCCCGCGACCTCCCGCTGCGCAAGCCCGCCGACGGCGTGACCCCGGCCGGCGAGGCGTACACCTACTCCGCCAACGACCTCAGCGTCGGTGACGTGGACGGCGACGGCCGGTACGAGTACGTCGTCAAGTGGGACCCCTCCAACTCCAAGGACGTCTCCCAGGTCGGCTACACCGGCCCGGTCTACATCGACACGTACGAGGCGGACGGCACGCTGCTGTACCGCGTCGACCTCGGCGTCAACATCCGCGCCGGCGCCCACTACACCCAGTTCCTCGTGTACGACTTCGACGGCGACGGCCGCGCGGAGATGATGTTCAAGACCGCACCCGGCACGCGCGTGATCCGCTACCACCGCGACGGCACCGTCGCCTCGACCCGCTTCATCACGATGCCCAAGCGGGACATCCGGGCCGGCTACTCGAACGCCGACGACTACCGCCTGAGCGCGGCGGACTACCGGGAGCGCCTCATCGGCGTCTTCCAGGGCTGGGACAAGCATCCCGAGGTGTTGGCCGGCCGATGGCCGTCCACACTGGAGGCCGCCTTCGGCATCCCGCCGGCGTACACCTACCCGCTGACCCGGGCGGACGCCACCGCGCTGGTCGACTACTTCATCGACGTGTACGCCCCGGCCCGCAGCGCCCGCAACGTGCTGCGCGCCTTCGAGGGGTTCATCGTGGACGGTCCGGAGTACCTGACCGTCTTCGAGGGCGCCACCGGCCGCGAGCTGCAGACGGTGGACTACAAGCCGGGCCGCCATGACGACGGCCTCATGTGGGGCGACTACGCGATGGCCCGCATCGAACCGGGCAACCGCGTCGACCGCTTCCTCTCCGGCGTCGCGTACCTCGACGGCAAGCGCCCCTCGGCGGTCTTCGCCCGCGGCTACTACACCCGCACCACGGTGATCGCCTACGACTGGGACGGGCGGCGCCTCTCCGAGCACTGGTACGTCGACAGCGGCTGGGTGCCGATGACCAACCCCTTCAACGACGGGCCGCACGGCCGGGACGGCACCGACCCCGAGTTCAAGACGATCACCACGCAGGGCGACCACTCGCTCAGCGTGGCCGATGTGGACGGTGACGGCAAGCAGGAGATCGTGTACGGCGCGGCCACCATCGACCACGACGGCACGCTGCTGTACAGCTCGTTCGCGGTAGGGCCGCCGGAGAGCGCGGTCGCCGGCCAGAACACGCGCCTCGGCCACGGCGACGCGCTGCACGTCACCGACATCGACCCGGCCCGCCCCGGCCTGGAGATCTACGGCTGCTTCGAGGGCGGCACCTTCGCCCCGTACGGGCACGCCATGCGGGACGCGGCCACCGGCGAGGTGCTCTTCGGCGACTACACCGGCCGCGACACCGGGCGCGCGATGATCGGCGACGTCGATCCGGCCGTACCCGGCATCGAGGCCTGGCCCGCCATGCCACCCAACGCGGCGGACCTCGGCATCGGCCTCTTCTCGGCGGACGGCGACCTGCTCGCGCCCACCACGCCCGGCACCAACATGAGCATCCGGTGGGCGGCCGACCTGACCACGCAGATCGTCAACGGCCAGGCGCCGGGAGACACGACGATCGACGACTGGAAGCGCGGGCGGCTGCTCACCGCCACCGGCACGACCACCAACAACGGCACCAAGGGCAACCCCGGCCTGGTCGCGGACGTCTTCGGCGACTGGCGCGAGGAGCTGCTGGTGCGCACGCAGGACAGCACCGCGATCCGGATCCACCTGAGCACGGAGGTCACCGGCCACAAGCTCTACACGCTGATGCACGACCCGCAGTACCGGGCCGAGGTGGCCCGCCAGCAAACCACCTACAACCAGCCGTCGTACACCAGCTTCTACCTGGCCTCCGACGCGGACTGGTCGAAGGTCCCGCTACCGCGCAGCTGACCCCGGGCACCGACCACGGCCGTCGCGCCCAGCTCGTCGTCCGTCACCACACGTGGAGTGAGGCCGGCGCCCGCGAGGGCGCCGGCCGCCGCGGCCGACTGGCGAAGGCTCGTCTCGATGAGCAGGTGGCCGCCGGGCGCCAGCCACCCCGGCGCGGCGGCGGCCACCCGCCGGAGCACGTCCAGGCCGTCCCGGCCGCCGTCCAGCGCCGCCCGAGGCTCGTGATCGCGGGCCTCAGGCGGCATCAGCGGCAGCTCGGCGGTGGGCACGTAGGGAACGTTGGCGACCAGCACGTCGACCCGCCCGCGCAGGCCGGCGGGGAGGGGCGCGTCCAGGTCGCCCTGGTGCACGTGGCCGCCGGCGGCCGCGAGGTTGCGGCGCGCGCACCGTACCGCGGCCGGGTCGACGTCCGTGGCGTGCAGGGTGACCGGCCCGACGGCGGCGGCCACCGCGGCGGCCACGGCGCCGGAGCCGCAGCACAGGTCGACGACGGTGGGCGGCGCGGCCCGGCCGGCCAGCAGCGCCACCGCCTCGTGGACCAGCAGCGCGGTGCGCCGCCGCGGCACGAAGACGCCGGGGTCGACCGCGATCCGCAGCCCGCAGAACTCCGCCCACCCCAGCAGGTGCTCCAGCGGCTCGCCGGCCACCCGCCGCCCGACCAGCGTGGCCAGGGCGGTGGGCGTGTCCGCGGCGGCGGCGAGCAGGCGCGCCTCGTCCTCGGCGAAGACACATCCGGCCGCGCGCAACCGTTCCACGATCGACACGCGACCAGATGCTACGCGCGCACGCCCGCGCGCCCCACCGGGTTTCCCGAGGTGGCCGCCTCCAGCAGGCGCTCCAGCGTGGCGGGCGTGGCCAGGTGGGTGAGCACGTGGTGGACGACCCGGTCGGCGTACCGCCGCGGCTCGCCGGCCGGCAGCTCCAGCGCCGCGTCGACCTCGCCCGCGACGTAGTTGGCCAGGCTGGTGATCGCGCCACGGAAGCTCGACAGGCCGAGGGCGGGGAGGTGGCCGGCCCTGGCCCGGTAGCCGTCGACGAGCGCGCGGGCGCCGGCCGCGTTGACCCCGCCGCCGGGCTCGACCGCCCAGTCGAGGAGGGCGTTGGCGAGCTCCCAGTCCGGCGGCTGCCCGCCCGCGTGCTCCCAGCCGGCCACCACGAGGCGGCCGTCGCGGGTGCGGCGCGCGCTGGCCGGGCCGAGGGTGTTGTGGCACAGCACCGGCGCCGCCGCGGGCGGGGCGGTGGCATCGCGGAGCGCCTCGAGGTTGGTGAGGACCGGCGCCGCGTCGGCCATCGCGGGCGCCCACCCGGCGCCCGCCGCGGCCGCCCGCGTGGCCCAGCCGGACCAGCTCACGCCGGAGAAGCGCCGCGTGTGCCAGGGGCTGATCCGGTCGACCGGCAGGGCCAGGCCGTGCACGGTGGCGAGCACCTCGCCGACCGCGCGGGTGACGCGGGCGCTCGCCGGCGCGGCCAGCGGCGGGCCGGAGGGCACCGGCGCGTACACCCGCCACGCGTGCCCGGCGACCGACTCGACGATCGCGCCGGCACGGCCGCGCACCGGCATGGGGAGCAGCACCCCGGCGGCGGCCGCGGCCTCCTGCAGCGCCGTGTCGGTCTCGGCGTCGACGATCGGCCACCAGGTGTCCAGCCCGCGCAGGGCCCAGCGGCCCCGGTCGGTCTCCAGCGTCCAGCGGCGGCCCATGTCGTCGGGGCGGGCGACCGAGCGCATCGGGCCGGTGACCTCGCCGAGGTCGAAGCGGTCGGCGATCGCGCGGGCCACCGCCGGGTCCTCGTCGTCCGCCTGGCCGCGCACGCGGTCGACCTCGGCCTTGAGGTCGGTCCACGTGCGGAAGCCGTACCGCTCGGCGAGCGACGCCTGCGCGGCGGCCAGCGTGGCGGCGGGGTCGGTGTCGCGCAGGCCGGCCAGAAGGTCCTTGGCCTGCTGGCGCAGGTGGTCCAGGTTGGGGTTGTCGGGCAGCGTCTTCACGGAAAAGCACCTCGCTCCTGGGCCCGGACTCGCACGGGCGGATCAGAGCTTCGGCGTCCGTAGCACAGCGTCGGAAGCGCGGGGTGGCTTCAAGCCTTCCGGCGAGTCGCGGCGCGATCCCCAGCACGCTGACCAGAGGATACCAAGGATCAGCGCTCGAGGATGCCCTCGGCGGCGAGGCGGTCGGCGATGTTGGCCAGCGCGAGCCGGAGCCGCGACTTGGCCGTGCCCTCCGGGATGTTGAGCGCGCGGGCCACCTGCCGGTAGGTGTGCCCCCGGTAGTAGGCCAGGTGCACCGCCTGCCGCTGCAGGTCGGGCAGCGCCTGCACGGCCTCGCGCACCACCTTCGTCTCGGTGTGCCAGATGACCGCCTCGTCGATGTCCGCGAACGCCGGGGCGGCGGCCGCCGTCGCGCCGGCCACCGCGTGGTATCGCGCCCGCGCCTCGCGCCGCCGGGTCCAGTCGAGTGCCCGGCTGCGGGCGAGCATGCACAGCCAGGTGCGCAGCGCGCCGCGCTCCGGGTCGAACGCCTCCGGCCGCTGCCACAGCCCCACGAACACGTCCTGGGTGATGTCCTCGGCCGCCGCGGAGTCATCGGTGATCCGTAGCGCGAGCGTGTGGATCAGCCCGGACCACCGGTCGTAGACCTCGGCGAGCGCGTCGCCGTCACCGGCGACGAGCCGCTCCCGCAGCCGCGCGTCGCTCTCGTCTGACGGCACGCTCAGTCACATCCCAGCGTCGCGGCGACGTGGAGGACGCGCGTCGACACGGCCGGGCTGCCGGTGGCGGAGTGGGCGAGCGAGTCGGCGCCGCGCCGGTTGGCGACGAGGCGGGTGAACTCGACCGCGTCCGCGTAGATGGTCGTGTCGTCGCCAGGTCCACAGGGGAGTGTCCACTCACCACCGCCGGTGCCGTCGAGTACGAGCCGGACGGTGCCGACCTCGGCGTCGCCGAGCGCGCCGGGCAGGAGCGCGGCGGCCAGGTCGACGATGCGGCGCACCTGCTCCGGGGGTGGTGTGGTGACGCCGCGGCCGACCGCGGCGCCGATGTCGTCGAGGTGGGTCCAGGTCTCGAACGCCCGCTGCACGAGCGCCTCGCGCAGGGGCCGCAGCGGGGGCGGGCCGGTGTGCGCGAGCCGGACCGGCCGCTCGAGGCCGTCATCCCGGCCGGCGAGGCCGTCGACGATCACGCGGCTCTGCTCGCGCCAGGCGGCACGCACCTCCGCGGCGGGACCGTCGGGCAGCGGCACCACCGCGAGGCCGAGGTCGGCGGCGAGCATCGCGTCGTTACCGGCCAGGTGCGCCACGACCCCACCGACGGTCGCGTGGCGCGGGTCGGCCCGGTCCCAGTCGTCGGCGCGCACCGCGCCGAGCAGCCGGTCGAGGAGGGCGGTCTGCCCTTCGTAGGCGCCCAGGAGCGTGCGCAGCAGCGCCGCCGGGCGGGCCGCCTGGGCGGTGGCCAGCACGCGGTGGCGCAGGGCCGCGGGCGCCGGGATCACGCGGTCGGCGGCCAGCCAGCTCGCGGCCGAACGCAGCCGGCGAGCCTCCGCGGCGCAGGTCGCGCAGCCGCTCAGGTGCGCGTCCACCCGCGCCGCCTCATCCGGGTGACAGGCGTCCAGAGCCCACGCACCGATCAGGTCGAGCACCTCGTCATGTACATCCATCGCGGTCACCGCCCTTGACGGTACCGCCCGTCATCCGGACCGGTCGAGCAGTGGATCGCTCGCGCTGGCCAGACCGGCGAGCCCGGTGATCGGCTCGAGAAACGCGTACGGCGGGAGGGGGCCGGTGGCGCGGATGCGGCCGCGCCTCGCCCGCGCGCGGTCGAGCGTCGCCACCCGGGAGAGGAACGTGTCCACTGTGTCCTCTTCGACCAGGAACCGCCCGGCCAACGCGCGCACGGCATGCGGGCGCAGCGCCTCGTACACGTCACCGGCCCCACCCGCCGGGTGGACCCCCACATCTATCTCCACCCGTCCGGCCACCTGGGCGAGCGCGTCCAGGTGGCGCAGTGCCCACCGCCGCAGCCCGGCGCGGAGCGTCTCCTCGTCCGGCGCGACGATCCCGTATCGCGCCGGCAGCACCGGGCCGGCCTGCCAGAGGCAGTCGAGCACGAGCTGGTGCGCGAGCAGGTCGCGAGGCCGGGCCCGGAGCCACCCGGGCGCGGCGGCGACCACGCCGGCGGTCGCGCCGGCCGGCACCCGCCACACGGCGGCGTCGGGCCCGCCGAGGCCGACCAGGTCGGCCGCGTGGCCGGGGTGGTCTGCCGCCACCACCCCGAAGACATACACGGCTGCGCCGTTCACGCGATCAGTACGCACCCCGGCGGGCCCCGGATCACTTGACATCGTGCCGAGGTGAGGAGTAGAAAACCAGAAGGTTATTAAACCAAGAGGTTATAAATGGCTACCGATCTTCTGGACGCGACCTTCGCGGCGCTCGCCGACCCGACCCGCCGGGCGATCCTGACCCGCCTCGCGGCCGGGGAGGCGACGGTCACCGAGCTGGCCGCGCCGTTCCACATGAGCCAGCCGGCGATCTCCAAGCACCTCAAGGTGCTGGAGCGGGCCGGCCTGGTCTCCCGAGGGCGAGACGCGCAGCGGCGCCCGTGCCGGCTGGAGGCCCGCCCGCTGAAGACGGCGGTCGACTGGCTGGAGGCCTACCGCGACTACTGGGAGGAGAGCTACCAGCGACTGGACGCGCTCCTGGCCGAGCTGCGGGAGGGGGACGGCGAGTGAGCGTCGTCGTCTCCACGCCGTCCGAGCGCGCGATCGTGTTGACCCGCGCGTTCGCCGCGCCGCCCCGGCTGGTGTTCGCCGCGTTCACCCGGCCGGAGCTGCTCACCCGGTGGTACGGCGCGCGTGGCTGGCACCTGGTCTCCTGCGATCTCGACCTGCGGGTGGGCGGCGCCTACCGGTTCGTCTCCCAGGGGCCGGGCGGCGAGCGGATGGCGCAGAGCGGCCTCTACCGGGCCGTCGAGCCGCCCGCCCGGCTGGTCCTCACCGAGCTCTTCGACGACCAGTCGTATCCCGGCGAGACCGTGATCACGCACGAGTTCGCCGAGCGGGCCGGGCAGACCGACCTGACCACCACGGTGCTGTACGCGACGGCGGAGGGCCGCGACCGCGTGCTCCGCTACCCCATGACCCGCGGCGTCGCAGAGAGCTTCGCCCGCCTGGACACGCTACTCACGGAGGGAATGGACGATGAACTGGACTCTTGAGGTCGTCGTGGTGCCGGTGTCCGATGTGGACCGGGCGAAGGCGTTCTACGCCGACCAGCTCGGTTTCCACGTCGACCACGACACGGTCGTCGGCGACGACGTGCGGATCGTGCAGCTGACCCCGCCCGGCTCCGGCTGCTCGGTCGTCATCGGCAAGGGCGCGGTGCCCGACATGCCACCCGGCTCGCTGAAGGGCCTGCAGCTCGTCGTCGCCGACCTGCAGAAGGCCCGTGCCCAGCTGGTCGAGCGGGGCGTCGAGGTGAGCGAAATCCAGGTGCTGGGGGAGAATCCGCGGCCGGTCGACGACCCGCTGGACAACGTCGGGTTCGTGTTCTTCGCCGACCCGGACGGCAACTCCTGGGGGGTGCAGCAGATCTCGACGCGGGGCTGACCGGGGTAAGCCCTCCTCCGTGCTCTTTACGAGTAATGGAGGAGGGCCTACGACGTCCCTGAGTGTTTGCGGGTTATCTCAGGTTGGCTCATATCTTACGCGTACATTCGATAATTGTTTGCGACGCGGCGGTCGGCGGCATTTGTTTCTCGACATTATCGTGGAATTTCCGATTGGTGGGTCCCGATCCGACACGGCCGACAAATGGCGCGGTCAGGCAGGTGCGGGCTCCCATCGGGCAAGGGGGAGCAGGGCGAGGTTCGCGACCGCGGCCGCCCCGACGATGGTGGTCAGCAGTGCGAGCGGGCCGGCCGCCGCGCTGAATCCCAGCATCGCCCCGAGCAGCGCGCCGGCGAGCGCCACCGCGAAGCCCAGCCGGCGCGGCCGGTCCCGGCGGACCCAGGCGAGATAGGTGCCGAGGCCGACGGCCAGGGCGACCGGGAGGATCACCACCAGCGCGTCGCCGACGAACAGCCGCGGCCAGAGCGCCCACAGGCCGAAGACCGCGAGGCACCACGCGCCGAAACCGAGCGGCAGCGGGGTGAGGAAGCGCAGCCAGACACCGGTCCGGCGGCCGAGGCCACCCCGGCGGCGTACCCGCACCGCCATCCCGGCGAGCAGCAGCAGGGCGAGCGCCGCTCCGGCCGCGACGGCGCCGAGCATGATCTTGGCGATCGCCGGCATCGAGACGGCGCCCACCTCGAAGTCGACGGGCCGCCGCTCGAAGAGTGAGCCGTCCACCTCGCCGCGGTCGAAGAACGCGGTCAGCAGCCGCGTGCTGGCCTCGGTCTCCGCCCAGAAGTCGGCGGTGTGGCCGAGCTCGGCCAGCGTCACCTGGTGGCCGTTGGGCAGGGACGGGAGCAGCTCGCCGGTGGCCAGCTCCGCCGGCGTGCTGAAGTCGACGGTGCCGCTGACCAGCAGCGTCTCCACCTGCGAGGGGCGCACGGTCTGGTACTCGTCGGTGTCCGGCGACGACGGCCACACCGTGTAGAAGCCCCGCGGGCCGCCCCACAGCATCTCGGCGGAGGTGTTGCGCAGGATCGAGCCGTGGTCGCCGCCGGCGGCGTAGTACCGCTCGGCGGCCTTGGCGTCGATCATGCCGAACGAGGCGAACTCGCCCCACACGAACGACGTGGGGACGGTCAGGTCGACCAATGTGGACATCGCCCACAGGCCGGCGCGGTCACCCTCGTCGGCGGCGAGGAACGCGTCGACGATGGTCGGCGCGTTGAGGGGCGCGGCCGCCTCCGTGCTGTGGAACATGCCGTGCATCCCGGCGATCCGGACGTTGCCCTCCTTGATGGGCATTGGTCCCCACCGGCCGGGCACGTCGCCGGCGGTCTTCCTGATCGTGCCGGCCAGGTCGCCGGTGCGGGCCGCGCACCCCGCGTCCCGCCGGCACAGCTCGGCGTACTGGCCGAACTGCCGGTCGGTGATCTCCGGATCCCAGAGGAAGCCGCCCGGCGGGTTCACCGCGATCATCGTCGAGCGGTGGATCGAGGCCGGGTGCCGCCAGGAGTAGATCATCGCGATACGGGTGCCGGCGCTCGTGCTCAGCAGGTTGACCTTCTGGTAGCCGAGGGCGACCCGCGCCGCCTCCAGGTCGTCGACCCGCTGCGGGATCGAGTAGCCGGTCAGGTCGATCCCGTCGCCGGTCAGCCGCTCGGCGCACGCGGCGAAGGCGTCGACACTCGTGCGGCGCGTGCCCTCGCCGCCCAGGTCGGCGGAGCGGCGCAGCGCCGAGGTCACCTCCGGGCAGTCCAGCCGCCGCGACCCGTCGACGCCCCGGTAGCCGACCAGGACCACGTCGTGGCGTTCGGTGAGGCGACTCGCCTGGCGAAACTTCAGGTTCGTCGCGCCCGGCCCGCCGTTGAGCCGGAAGATCGGCTCGGCCGGGTCGGCGCCCGTGGCCCGGATCCGCACCACCGGCAGGGCGATGAGGTCCGAAGCCGGGTCGCGCCTGTTCTCCGGCACCACGAGCGTGCCGCAGTCGGCGGCGAGGTCACCGGCCTCGGTGTCGTAGGTGCACGGCTCGGCGCTCCACGCCCGCTCCGGCACCTCGAACGTCCCATCAGGACGGACGGCCAGGTAGCCGAGCGCGAGCGCCAGCCCGCCGGTGATCACGAACGCGAGGACGCGCTTGACGGTGGTCATACCCCGAAGGCTAGGAATCCCACCGCCCCGGCGCGTCGCTCTGGCGGGGTCAGCGGCCGTACCTCCGTCGGGGTACTACCGGCCGAAGCCGACCGTGAGTCCACTGAGGAGCTGGCGGCGGCCGAGCGCGTAGAGGACGACGATCGGCAGCGTGGCGAGGACGACGGAGGCGAGGACGGCCGGCACGTTCACGCCGTACTCACCCTGGAAGGTCCACAGGGCCAGCGGCAGCGTGCGCTGATCGGGGCTCTGGGTGAGGATCAGCGGCAGCAGAAAGCCGTTCCAGATCGTCAGTCCATTGTAGATGGAGACGGTGACGAGCGCCGGCCTGGTCAGCGGGAAGGCCAGATGCCACAGCGTGCCCCACTCGGTGGCGCCGTCCATCCGCATCGACTCGAAGAGCTCCTTGGGCACGTCGCGGATGAAGTTGGCCAGGACCAGCACCGACAGCGGCACCGCGAACGCGATGGAGGGCAGGATGATGGCGAGCAGCGTGTCGTACATTTTGAGCCGGATGATGATGAGATAGACCGGGATGATGGTGGCCTGGAGCGGGATCGCCAGCCCCATCAGGAAGAGCACGTTGACCCCGCGCAGAAAGCGGCTGGCCGCCCCGCCACGCACGATGGCGTACGCGGCCATGAACGAGACCAGCACCGCCGGCAGCACGGAGCCGAGCGTGACCACGACGCTGTTGAAGAAGTAGCGGGCGAAGTCCGACTCGACGACCGACCGGTAGTTCTCCAGAGTGGGGTCGGTCGGCGGGGCGAACGGGTTCTGGGCATAGTAGGTGGTCCGCGACTTGAGGCTGGTGATGACGATCCAGTAGATCGGCACCACCACGATCGCGAGCCACAGCCAGCCGGCCGCGCCGCCCAGCCAGTTGCGCCGCCAGCCACCACCGGCGCGGAACGGGCCCGACTCGGGCGGCGTCTCGACCCCCGCGCCGCGCTCCGTCGACAACGTCGTCGACATGTCACATACCTTCCATCTGGCTGGTGCTCTGGTCGCGGCCGCCGAGCCGGCGCAGCAGCAGCGCCAGTGCGAGGCCGACGAGCACCAGGATGACCGCGATCGCGCTGGCCGGACCCATCAGGTAGGCCTGGAAGCCCCGCTTGTACATGTCGAGGGCGAGCACGCGGGTGGCGTCGCCGGGGCCGCCCTCGGTGAGCACGAAGATCAGGTCGAAGAAGGTCAGCGACCCGACGACCATCAGCGTCGACGAGGTGATGACCGTGTACTTGAGCTGGGGGAGCGTGATGCTGAAGAACTGCCGGAGCCGGCCCGCCCCGTCGATCTGCGCCGCCTCGTAGAGCGTGATCGGGATCTGCCGCACCCCGCCCTGGTAGATGAGCGCGTGGAACGGGATGAACTGCCACGACACCACGAACACCACCACGCCGAGCGCGAGGTTTCCCCGGCCCAGCCAGTCCTGCGCCAGGAACGGGATGCCGAACCCGGCGCCGAGGCCGAAGTTGGGGTCGAGCAGCGCCTTGTACGTGATGGCGAGCGCCGCCGAGCTCAGCAGCAGCGGGATGAAGTAGATCACCGCCAGCAGCTCGCGGTAGCGCTGGCGGCCGGCGAGGAACACGCCGATGAGCAGGCTCATGGGCGTCTGGAACGCCCAGGAGAGCGCCATCACCAGGAACGTGACCCACAGCGCGTGCGGCAGGCCGGGGTCGGTGAGCACCGCCCGCCAGCTCTCGAAGCCGGCGGGATGGATCGCGCCGATGCCGTCCCACCGGGTGAAGCTGAGCACCAGCACACCGACGAGCGGCACGATCCCGAAGACGGCGAAGATGGCCAGCGCCGGCAGCGCCATCCACCAAAGTGACCCGCCACGCCCGCCGGCCGGCTTGGGCGCCGCCCGGACCTGGGCGGCGGGCGGAGCGAGTCCCGTCATTTGCCGATGGCCTGGTTCATGTTGTCGATGTACTGCTGCGGGCTGATCGACAGCTGGAAGAGCTTGGCGATGTTGTCCAGCAGCGTCGCCGCCGCGGTCGGGCTCAGCGCCTGGTCCCACGACTGCGCGAAGACCTTCGCGTTGCTCGCGGTGTCGTAGATGAACTTGAGGAACTCGGGGTCCTTGGCGCCGGCGATCTTGGTCTCGGCCCCCTTGACGATCGGCACGCCACCGGTGTTGAGCCACTCGGACTGCTCTTCGTCGCTGAGCACCGCGGTGGAGAAGAACTTCTTCGCGGTCTCCTTCTGCTCCGGCGTCGCCTTCGAGGAGATCGACAGGTACTGCGCGGGGTTGCCGACCGTGTCGCTGGGGTCGCCCTTGCCGCCGTCGACCGGCGGGAAGTTCATGTAGCCGAGGTTGCCGCCGGAGACGAAGTCGCCGCCCTCCTGCTCCATCGACCCGTAGGTCCACGTGCCGTGCACCATCATCGCGGCCCGGCCGGTGGTGAGCAGGGCCTGGTCGGCGTTGGCGTCGGCGACGACGGAGGAGAAGCCCTTGATGAAGCCGTTGGCCCGGACCAGCTCCTGCACCTTCGTCAGCGCGTCGAGCGAGGCCGGGTGCGACCAGGCGTCCTTCTGGCCGTCGAAGACCGCCTGGAACACCTCGGGGCCGCCGATGCGGTCGAAGAGGAACTCCAACCACATCATGTTGGTCCACCGGGACTGGCCGGCGAGCGAGAACGGCGCGATGCCCTTGGCGTTGAACTTCGGCACGAGATCCATGATGTCGCCCCACGACTGCGGCGGCTCGGCTTTGATCTTCTCGAACGCCCGCTTGTCGTAGAACAGCACGATCGGCTCGACCGTCTCGCACGGCATCGCGTAGATCTTGCCGTTGACCGTCGCGGCGCCGAAGGACGAGGGGAACAGCCGGTCCTTCACCGCCGCGTTCTGGCCGAACCAGTCGGTCAGGTCGTCGACGGCACCGGCCTCCACCCAGCTCTTGAGGCCGCCACCGCCCCAGCCCCAGATGATCGTCGGCGCCTGGCCGGCGCCGATCGCGGTGCGGATCTTCGTCTTGTACGCGTCGTTCTCGAACGCGGTGTGTTTGATCTGAGTGTCGGAGTTCGCCTTGTTGAAGCGGTTGACGGCGTTGGTCCGGATCTGCTCACCGGGCGCGGCCGTGAGGAACCAGTAGCTGGCCTCTCCGCCACCACCCCCGCTCTGACCCGGACCGGAGCTGCCACACGCGGCGAGCGTCATCCCCGCGCCGGCGCCTGCCGCCAGGGTGAGGAAGTGCCGCCGGGACATCGGACTGTATGCCACGCTGACCTCCGTGGTCGTCCCGTGGGGGCCCACGGGAAATCGATACCTCTGAGGTGTGCGAGCCAGCGCCGCGACAGAACGCAGGGCGGCCGCACGTCTTCCGGAGCGGCTATCGGAAACTTTGCGTTAAATATCTAGGCCAACGTATGTACCCGAAGGGGGCATGTCAACCATCGGTGCGGCGGTGGGATCCGGCTCGATCAAGGCTAGTCTATGCGACCGATCGGCTCGCGCTTCTCCGCCTGAAAGACGTCCTCCGTGCGGCCCCGGGCCCAGTAGCCGGAGATCGAGATCGACTCGCGCGGCACGCCCCGGTCGCGCAGCACCGCCCGGATGGCCTTGACCGACTCGCGCTCCCCGTGGGCGAAGACCCGCACGCCGCCGGCGGCCGGCTGTTCCTCGCCGGCCGGGGGCCCTTCCTCGCCGGCCGGGGGCCATTCGCCGCGGTCCAGCGCGCGGGCCAGGAAGGCGACGTCGGCCGGATCGGGGTTGACCAGCCAGTGCACCGCGACCCGGTCGGGGCGCTTCAGCTCGAGGACGTCGGCCGGGTCGGCGACCTCCAGGTACGCGACACCGCGGGCGTCCGCCCGCATGGACTCCAGGGCCGCCGCGATCGCAGGCACCGCCGACAGGTCGCCGGCGAGGAGGTGCCAGCCGGCGGCCGGGTCGGGCGCGTACGCCCCGCCGGGCCCGGACAGGACGAGGCGGTCGCCGGGCACGGCCTTCGCGGCCCACACCGCGGCCACTCCGGTGTCGCCGTGCGTCACGAAGTCGATCGCCAGCCGGCGCGCGGCCCGGTCGACCCAGCGCACGGTGTAGGTGCGCACGACCGGCGGGCGCGCGGAGGCGCGGAGCGCGGCCATGTCGTACGGCGGCTCGACGCCGAGCGCGGGGTCGACGAAGAGCAGCTTCACGTACGCGTCGGTGTGCCCGGCGTCGGTGAACCCGGCGAGCGACTCGCCCCCGACGACCACCCGGACCAGGTGCGGTGTCAGCCACTCGGTGGACTCCACCGCGAGGACGTGCTGGGCCGGAGGCTGCCGCCGGGGCGTCGTCATACGACCAATCTATCCACCGGTGATCAGGCGAGTGGTGATCAGGCGAGGCCCGGAGCGACGGCGCCGCGTTCGGCGGCGACGAGCTCCCGGGTGGCGGGGGCGACCTCGGCCGCGAAGGTCTCGATCGTGTACGCGTCGTCGGTGCCGAGGATGAAGCCGCTGACCCCGTACTCGAGGGTCAGCCCGGCCAGGTCCTCGGCCCACTGCTCGGCGGGGCCGTTGAGGAAGGCCCGGGCGGTCGGCGCGAACTGGCCGCCGACGTTGAGCAGCCGCCGCACCTGGGCGGGATCCCGCCCCGCGGCCACCGCCGCGCCGTCGATGTGCTTGTTGATCTCGGCGAGGTCGGCCGGCCCGCCGGACAGGTAGCCGAGCGAGGGCAGCACGCCGTCGGCCGCGCGCCCGATGAGGCGGAGCATCCGCGGCTTGTACGCGCCGACCCAGATCCCGATGTCGTGCGCCGGCTTGGGGCCGCGCTTGGCGCCGTGCACCCGGTAGTACTTCCCGTCGACCTTCACCGGACCGGGACGCTCGGGCGCCCAGATCTCCCGGATGATCCGGATCGCCTCCTCGAGGGCCTCCACCGCCTGGCCGGGGGTCAGGCGCCGGCCGCCCATCGCCTCGATGGCGTCCCAGAAGCCGCCCGCCCCGATGCCGAGCTCGAGCCGGCCGCCGCTGAGCAGGTCGAGGCTGGCGGCGGCGCGCGCGAGCACGGCCGGCTGCCGCAGCGGCAGGTTGAGCACGTTGCCGCTGACCCGGATCCGGCTCGTGCGGGAGGCCACATAGGACATCAGCGTCCAGGTGTCGTGAAAGCGCGGCTGGTAGGGATGGTCCTGGAACGTCACCAGGTCGAGGCCGGCCCGGTCGCTGACCACCGCCAGGTCGACGGCCCGCGTCGGGGGCTCGTTGGTGGGCGTGATGAAGGTCCCGAAGAGCAGGTCCTGGCCGTAGTCGGGCGGGGTGCTGTTCATGATGCTGTCGCCTCTGTGCCGTCGAGTGGGCGGATGTTGAAGTTGTCGCGGAAGACGTTGCCGGGGTCGTAGCGCCCCTTCAGCTCGCGCAGGCGCCGCAGCGTCCGGGGCGGAAACGCGTCGGCGAGGCGCTCGGGCCGCTGGTCGGTCTCGAAGCTCAGGTAGAGGCCGTCGAAGTGCTCGCTCAGCCCATCCCACAGCCGGTCGAGGCGCTCGCGGTCGACGCCCATCGCGATGACCGAGAAGCCGGCGTCGCGGTGCGCGTACGCGGTGGCGTCGGGGTCCACGTCGGCGACCGCGCCACCGACCGTACGCAGCTGGAAGAAGTACACGACGCCGCTGCGCAGCAGCCGCTCCGCCGCCGCGGCGAACGCCGGGGTGACCTCCCGGATGAACGCGGACCGCGAGACCGGCTCGCCGCGCCCCTGGTGGTCGGCGTCGGGGGCCAGGCCCATCACCGCCGCGTACGGCGCGATCACCACCTGCTGCTGGAACATCGGCGCGATCCGCGCGAACGGCTGGAGCCGCTCGAGCACCGTGTCGGGATCGCCGGAGTCGACCACCCCGTAGAGCTGGGCGACGGCCGGCTGCCCGCGCCGCGGCGGGCCCATCACCAGGAACGTCGTCGTGTCGCGGGGTGCCGCGGACGCCACCTCGCCGTACTCGAGCAGGAAGCCGGCCGGGTCGCTCGCGACGAACCCGACCTGCGCCCAGCCGACGTCGCCGACCTCGTCGACCTCGAACTCGAACGCGGTGACGATGCCGAAGTTGGCCCCGGCGCCGCGGACGGCCCAGAACAGGTCCGGATGCTCCGTGTCGCTGGCCCGGACCACCGAGCCGTCGGCGAGCACCATCTCGACCGCGCGCAGGTGGTCGATGGTCAGGCCGTGCTCGCGGCCGAGGAAGCCGATGCCGCCGGCGGTGGCCAGGCCGCCCACCCCCACGCCGCCGTAGTCGCCGGAGCTGAGCGCCCACCCGTGCGGCTCCAGCGCCGCGGCGACCTGCTTCCACCGGGCGCCCGGGCCGACGCGCACCCGCCGGGTCGCCTCGTCGAGCACCTCGATCGCGTCGAGGGCGGCCAGGTCGATGACGATGCCGCCGTCGTTGGTGGAGCGCCCGCTGATGCCATGGCCACCGCTGCGCACGCCCATGGGCAGGCCGGGGTGGCGCCGGGCGTACGCGAGCGCGTCGGCGACCTCGGCGGTGCTCCGGGGGCGCAGCACGATGCCGGGAGAGCCGCCGCGCATGTAGTTGGACCGCAGCCGGGGGTAGTCGATGTCGCCGGGCTCGACCGCCGTCCCGGCCAGCGACGCCGGCACGCCGTCGTAGTCGACGCCGCCGCGCCGCTTGGCGCGCACCGCGCCGCCGCGGAACGCGCCGGTCGGCAGCGGTGCCGGCAGCTCCCGGTCGACCGCTTCGCGCAGCGCCGGCGCTACCTCGCGGGCGAAGCGCTCCAGGGTGCCGGCGTCGTCGGACATGAGGATGAACGTGCCGACGCCGTCTTCGACCACGAGCGGGAGCAGGTCGTCGACCCACGCTCGCGGCGGCCCCTGGAGGAAGCCGTCGCGCCGGTCGGTGAAGCGGCCGGCGATGTTGACCAGCCGCCGGATCTCCGCCGGATCCCGGCCCGCCTCGGCCGCCGCCTCGTCGATGATCTTGTTGCCAGCGCGGAACTCGCCGGGCTTCAGGTAGCCGAGCGATGGCAGCCAGCCATCCGCCGCGTGACCGATCAGGCGGAGCATCCGCCGCTTGCGGGCGCCGAGCCAGATCGGGATGTGGTGGCGGGGGAGCGGCCCGCGCTCGGCCCCGGTGAGCCGGTAGTGCTCACCCGGGTAGCGCAGCGGGCCGCGCTCGCCGGCGTCGAGCACGCCGCGGATCACGTCGATCGCCTCGGCGAGGGCGTCGACCGCCTCGCCCGGCGCGAGCCGCCGGCCCCCCATCGCCTCGATGGCGTCCCAGAACGCGCCGGCGCCGAGCGCCAGGTCGAGCCGGCCGCCGGAGAGCAGGTCGAGGCTGGCGGCGGCGCGCGCGAGCACGGCCGGCTGCCGCAGCGACAGGTTGAGCACGTTGGCCGCGATGTGGATCCGCTCGGTCTGGCCGGCGACCCAGGACATCAGCGTCCAGGTGTCGAGGAAGGCCGGCTGGTAGGGGTGGTCCTGGAACGTCACCAGGTCGTAGCCGAGGTCTTCGCCGCGCCGGGCGAGCGCCACCGCGCCCTCGCGGGCCGGGGTGATGAAGGTCCCGAACTCGAGCGGATGACCGTAGTTCATCGGTGGGCTCCCCAGGCGGGCAATAGGTGGCGACACAGATCGTATTCGCTACAGATGATAGTGGCAACCGCACGTCGGTGGGTATGATTCCCGTCATGACGAGCGCGCGGCCGGCCTACGACGGCGACTTCGGGTGGCACCTGGGGGTGCTGCTCAGCGCGTACCAGACCTCGGTCGTCACGGTGCTCGGCGACTTTCCGCACGGCCCGCGCGGCTACCAGACGCTCGCCGCCGTGGTGCGCGGCGACCAGCCCAGCCAGCTAGCGCTCGCCACCCACCTGGGCATCGACCGGACCGTGATGACCTACCTGATCGACGACCTGGTCGCGGCCGGCCTGGTGGAGCGGCGGCTCAACCCCAGCGACCGCCGCCAGCGCAAGATCGTCGCGACCGCGGCGGGCGCCGGCACGTACACCGACCTCGAGCGGCGGGTCCGGGCGGCCGAAGACAAGCTGCTGGGGGCGCTGGAGCCGGCCGAGCGGCAGGTGTTCCGGCAGGTGCTGCGGCGGGTGGCCTGCGACCTGCGGGACATCGAGCCCCGGCCCGACCCCTGCGAGGCGGTCGGCCCGCTGGCGTCAGACGCAGGGCGTGCCGTTCACCGCGCAGGATGACGGCCTGACGCCGGAGCCCTCCCGGTCGAAGTGAAACCGCAGCTGGACGGCCTTGCCTGCGGCGACCCGCGTGCCGCTGGTGAAGGTGAGCAGATCGCCGGCGCGCTTGAGCGTGGGGCGCGGCGCCTTCTCCACCCAGAAGTTGCGCAGGTCGCCGACGCTCGCCGGAAAGCGCAGCTGGACCGTCCAGCCGCGCGCCGACGCCGACGTGTTGGTCACCCGCACCTCACCGATGAACGAGTCGCTGTACGTGTCGATGACGGCGAAGCGCCCGGTCAGGATCGGCGGCGCCGGGGTGGTCCGGCGGGGGCGGGGCGCCGCGCTGGTGGGCGTCCCGGCGGCGGACGGCTCGGGCACCCCCGGACCGGCCAGGAACGGTGGCGTGGACAGCGGTGGCGCGGGCGTGGCAGCCAGGTGGGTGTCCCGCGGGCGGAGGCTGACCACCGCGAAGCCGAGCAGGCCGAGCATGGCGACCGCCCCGATGACCGACGGCAGCCACGGCGGCAGCCGGAACGCCCCGGGCCGGAAAGCCCGGGGCAGTCCGCGATCCTCGCTCATCGGCTTCCCCGTCCCTGTTACTGACGAGGGGTACGCGGCGAAGCGGCGAACGGATCAGCTAGCCCGCGGGCGGGATGTTGTGGTTGATCCGGAAGACGTTGTCCGGGTCGTAGGCCGCCTTGGCCTTGGCGAGCCGCGCGTGGTCGGCGGCCGTGAAGGCCAGCTTGACCCGCTCGGGGTCGGCGTCGCGGGGGCCGCAGAAGTTGAACGTCATGCCGCCGGTGGCCCAGGGCCGCATCGCCTCCTGCAGCCGGTCGTGGGCGCCGTGCAAGGCCTCCTCCCGCCCCTCCTGGGGGATGCCGGCGGCGAACAGCGCGAACGCCGCGTCGCGGCCGCCGACCGCGCTGGCGACCGCCGGCGGGCGGGTGTAGGCGCCGCCGAGCTGGCGCAGCTCGACGACCAGCGGCGAGCCGGCCGCCGGCCCCACCAGCGACAGGAGGGTGTCGACCGCGTCGGCGTCGAAGGCGCGCAGCGAGCTGTTCGAGTCGTACGCCGGGACGGGGTCGGTCGGGTCGTTGTAGATCGTGCCGACCTCGCTGTAGGGGAGCTCGCCCAGCGTGTCCAGGATCGGCGAGCCGGCCTCCCGCAGGGGCTGGACCAGCCGCTCGCCGTCGGCGGCACTGCCGGTGTAGGCGATCCGCACGGTGACGACATATCTGCCGCGCAGCGGCTCGGGCAGCTCGGGGAGCGGCGGAAACTCCAGCAGCAGCACCGAGGACGACATCCGCTCCGGCACGGTCGGCGCCCACCGGCTGTAGGCGTGCAGCACGTCGGCGGCGGCCTCGGCCGGGAAGGACAGCCCGCCGCCGTACAGCCGGGCGACCGGCACCAGCTCGAACTCCAGCCCGACGACCACGCCGAAGTTGCCCTTGCCGCCGCGCACCGCCCAGAACAGCTCCGGCTCGTCGTCGGCCGTGACCCGCCGCCGCTGGCCGTCGGCGGTGACGATGTCGACGCCGCGCACCCGGTCCGCCGCGAACCCGTACTCCCGGCCCAGCGGCCCCACGCCGCCGCCGAGCGTGTAGCCCACGACCCCGACGTTCGGGCTGGACCCGTTGAGCGGGGCGAGGCCGTGGGGTGCCGTCCGTGGCAGCACCTGCTCCCACCGCACGCCGCCGCCGACCCACGCCGTGCGCGCCGCCGGGTCGACCCGGACCTCGCCCATGCGGCGGGTGTTGATCAGCACCTGGCCGTCGGCGGTCACCGCCGGCCCGTGCCCGGTCGTCAGCACCGCCACCGCGAGCCCGCGCGCCGACGCGTAGTCGATCGCCGCGGCCACGTCCGCCGGACCGGTCGCGCCCACGACCAGCTCGGGGCGGTGATCGACGATGAGGTTGAACCCCGCCCGCTCCGTGTCGTAACCCTCGTCACCCGGCCTGAAGACCGGCCCCGTGAAAGATCTCATGCCGGCCAGCCTAGGCAGTGCCGCCGACAAAAGACGGCGGTCAGCCGCTGGGGGCGACGAACGCGGGGTTGGCCATGAGGAAGGCGGGCAGCGTGCCGTCGCGGACGGCGGCGAACATGCGCATGGTCTCCGGCGTCAGCGCCTCGTAGGCCTGCCCGCCGATCGTCTCCGAGGCGAACTTGCCGGCGTTGGTCTTGACGAGGATGAGGTCGTTGGCGGCCAGGCCCCGGAACGTGAACAGAAAGTCCTCGATGGGTACACCCTGCGTGTCCAGCACGAACGCCTTGCCGGCGGCCTTGATCACCCGGTTGAGCTTGCCGGGGTCGGTCAGCACGCCGGTGCTGGTGGCCTCCTTGGCGATCGCCTTGAGCAGCTGCTGCTGGTGGCGCTGCCGGCCGTAGTCGCCGTCGGGCAGGCTCTTGCGGATCCGGGCGTAGTCGAGCGCCTCGATCGCGGACATCCGCCGGCAGCCCTTCTCGTGGACGAGCGGCTTGGCCCCGGGCGGCAGGCCCTGGATGCCGACCCCCTCCTTGTACCAGCCGCGGACCAGCTTGCCGTCCTTGGTCACGCCGATGTGGATGGACTCGGCCCGGGTGTCGACGCACATGTCGACGCCGCCGAGCTCCTTGACGACCGACTCGAAGCCCGCGAAGTCGATGATCGCCGCGCCGTTGAAGGTGATCCCGGTGAGCGAGTTGATGGTCTTGGCCAGCAGGTCGAAGCCGCGGGCACGCTTCTCCAGCTCGGTGCCGGGGCCCTCGTATCCGGCGGCGAACGCGGCGTTGACCTTCGCCGTGCCGCCGGCGTAGCCGCTCTTCGGGTAGGCCGGGATCCGCACCCGGGCGTCCCGGGGGATCGAGACGAGGTAGGCCTGGTCGTGGCTGGCCGGGATGTGCAGCACGATGATCGTGTCCGAGCGGGCGCCATCCTCGTCGGCGCCCTCGCGCTCGTCCAGGCCGACCAGCAGCAGGTTGACCGGCCCGTCGATGTCGTTGCCCCGCGCACCGGCCGCCGCACCGGCCGCGCCGTCGATGAGCGTCGTCTGGGTGATGTCGGACGTGACCTGGGAGATCAGCAGCCGCGCCCCGACGATCACGGTGCCGCTCGTCACCATCAGGACCGCGCCGACGATGACCGTCAGCTTCGCCCACAGCGGGGCTTTCCGCCGCTTATGGGAGCGGGCGATCTTCGGCACGGCGGACACGCGAGCGAAGCTACGTCCGCTTCCTGGACGATCCCTGAGAACGCGCGCCTAAGGCGTGTTTCAAAAGTTGGTCATAGCCAGTCGTCGATCGCGGCGATCTGGACGGAGGCCAGGTAGCGGACCGCGAGTTTGTCGTACCGGGTAGCCACCGCACGGCGACGTTTGAGCCGGTTGA
>Ga0272482_10000101_pt1 | contig 26574 bp, 25 predicted proteins | sample RVTome_8_FD_192427 | JGI IMG/M metagenome (GOLD analysis project Ga0272482, IMG submission 192427) | Soil microbial communities from uranium-contaminated site in the Upper Colorado River Basin, Wyoming, United States - RVT160D0 (version 2) ...
ACCGACGGCGACCCGAACCGCGCACCTTGTCTCACAGCCCGGCAGGCTGCCACTACTCATACCCACGACCAACCCGCCGCGCCGAACCCGCCCACAGTCCCGCACTCGCGGAATGCGGGCCTAGCCCCTTTCAGCCCCCGAAGGGAGGCAAACCGTGAACGCACATCCCACCAGACGCACGCTCCTGCTCGGAGCTGTCGCGGCGACGGCGCTCAGCGCCTGCGCCACCGGCGGCGCCGACGACGACGATACGAGTGCCAAGGGCGACGCCACAGCCGAGAACCCGCTGGGCGCGCCGGCCGACGCCCCGCTGGAGGTGGTCGTCTTCAAGGGCGGCTACGGCGACCAGTACGCCATCGAGGCCGGCACCGTTTACGAGCAGCGGTTTCCGAAGGCCACTGTGGACCACAAGGGCATCCAGCGGGTGGGTGAGGTGCTCCAGCCCCGCTTCATCTCCGACGACCCGCCGGACGTGGTGGACAACAGCGGTGCCGGCCGGCTCGACATCGTCACGCTCGTGTCGTCGGGCAAGCTCACCGACCTCACCGAGCTGCTCGACGCGCCAAGCCTGGACGACCCGGCGAAGAAGGTCCGCGAGACGCTCATGCCGGGCGTGGTCGAGGACGGCACGTTCGACGGCAAGGTGTTCGTGCTCAACTACTCGTCCGTCCTCTGGGGCATCTGGTATTCCAAGCCGCTGTTCGCCAAGAACGGCTGGACCTACCCGACCACCTGGGCCGAGATGCTCACGCTCTGCGAGCAGATCAAGAAGAGCGGCATCGCGCCGTGGACGTGGCAGGGCAAGTTCCCCGAATATATGAACGACCCGCTGGTCTCACTGGCCGCCAAGGCCGGCGGGCACGAGCTGGTCAAGTCGGTGGACAACCTGGAGCCGGGCGTCTGGAAGAGCCCCTCGATGCTGGCCGCCGCGGACGCGATCTACCAGCTCGCCGCGCGCGGATACATCATGGCCGGCTCCGAGGCGCTGTCGCACACCGAGGCGCAGAACGCGTGGAGCAAGGGCCAGGCCGCGTTCATCCCTTGTGGATCCTGGCTGGAGGGCGAGCAGCAGCAGGTCACCCCGGCCGGCTTCGACATGGTGCTCGGCACCGTCCCGGCCCTGACCGGCGCGGACAAGCTGCCCGCCGGTGCCGTCATGGCCGCGAGCAGCGAGTCGTTCCTCGTGCCCGCCAAGGCCGGCAACGCCCGGGGCGGCCTGGAGTACCTGCGGATCCTCTTCTCCCAGAAGGTGGCCCGCGGCTTCGCGCAGAACTCCAAGGCGCTGCCGGTCGTGGCCGGTGCCACCGACGGGCTGACGCTCAGCAGCGGGCTCGCCGCCACGGCGCAGACCGCGAAGGCGGCCGGCGCCAACATGTTCGGGTACCGCTTCCGCACCTGGTACCCGCCGCTCTCCAAGGCGCTCGACGATGCCACGGGCGAGCTGCTCACCAAGCGCACCACGCCCGACAAGTGGGCGGAGCGGGTGCAGAAGGCGGCTGACGCGGTCGCCGCCGACTCCTCGGTCGCCAAGCACGAGCGCTGAGCGCGGGAGGGTGACCCATGCGGCACGGCCGGTACCGCTTTCTGGCCGGGGCGATGATCCCGCCCCTGCTGCTGTACGCCGTCTTCGTCGTGTCGCCGTACGCGCAGGCGTTCTACCTGGCCTTCACCGACTTCAACGGCGTCTCCAGCGACGTCGACATCGTCGGCCTGGACAACTTCACGCGACTGTGGAGTGATCCGCTGTTTCTGTCGGCGCTGCGCCACAACGGCCTGATGCTCGTGGTCGTGCCGCTGGTCACCATCGCGCTGGCCCTCTTCTTCGCCGCATCGACCCGGGGCAGCCGCCTCCTGCGGGCCTACCGGGTGCTGTACTTCTTCCCGCAGCTGCTCTCCGTCGCCATCATCGCCGTGCTGTGGCAGTTCGTGTACACCCCCAACAGCGGACTGCTCAACGGGTTTCTCGACCGGGTCGGCCTGTCCACACTGGAGCGCTCGTGGCTGGCCGAGCCCCGGCTCGCGCTGTGGTGCGTGATGGCGGCACTGATCTGGTCGGCGGTCGGCTTCTACGTCGTGCTCTTCGCGGCGGCGATCGAGTCGATCCCGGCGGACCTCACCGAGGCGGCGCTGATCGACGGCGCCGGGCCGTTCACGCTCTTCCGGCGGATCACGCTCCCGCTCGTGTGGGACAGCGTGCAGGTCGCGTTCGTCTACCTGGGAATCATCGCCCTCGACGGCTTCGCCCTCGTGCAGATCATGACGGTGGGGCCGGGCGGGCCGGACAACAGCACCGAGGTGATGGGGCTGTCGCTCTACCGCAACGCGTTCACGTACGGCAAGTACGGCTACGCCTCCGCGATGGGCGTCGCGCTCTTCTTCCTCACGCTCACCCTGACCGCGCTCATGCTGCGGGCCACGCGACGCGAGCGGGTGGAGTTCGCATGAGGGGCCGTCTCGTACACGTGGTGCTCCTCATCTGGGCGCTGCTCGTCACTCTCCCTCTACTGTGGGCGGTCGTCTCCTCGCTCAAGACCGACGCGGAGATCTTCGACAGCCCGTGGTCGCTGCCGGCCACGCCCCGCTTCGACAACTGGGCCCGCGCCTGGGACGAGGCCTCCATCGGGCGCTACCTGCTCAACACCGTCGTCGTGGTGGGTGGCGCGCTCTTCCTCACCATGCTCTTCGGCGCGCTCGTCGCGTACTGCCTGGCCCGCTATCCCTTCCCGGGAAACGGGGTCATCTACTACACGCTCGTCGCCGGGATGCTCTTTCCGGTCTTCCTGGCGCTCGTGCCGCTCTTCTTCGTGGTCGACCAACTGGGCCTGCTCGGCACCTACCACGGGCTGATCCTCGTGTACGCCGCCTACGCCCTACCGTTCACCGTCTTCTTCCTCCACGCCTTCTTCCGCACCCTGCCGACCGCGGTCGCCGAAGCCGCGTTCCTCGACGGGTGCTCGCACGCCGGGGTGTTCTTCCGCATCATGCTGCCGATGGCCCGTCCCGGCCTGGTCAGCGTGGGCATCTTCAACTTCCTCGGCCTGTGGAACCAGTACCTGCTTCCCCTTGTGCTCAACCCGGATCCGGACCGGTACGTCCTGGCTCAGGGACTCGCGTTCCTGGCGGTCAGCCAGGGTTATCGCAGCGACTGGAGCGGCCTCTTCGCGGGACTCGTCATCGCGATCCTGCCCGTCCTCGTCGCGTACATCCTCTTCCAGCGCCAGATCCGCGACGGCCTCACCGCCGGCGCGGTGAAGTGACTCAGAAAGGAGCATGCCGTGAAACGCCTCTCGGCTGGTTTCGCCGCGGTGGCCGCGGCCCTCGCCACCGGCACCGTCGCCGCCGTGGCCAGCGGCGCCACCCCCGCCGCCGCCCTCGCCCCCTGCCAGGTGCTCTTCGACGACTTCAACTACAGCGGCCCGTCCGACTCACTGATCAGTCAGCGCGGCTGGTCGGTGCGCACCAACTCGGGTGGCCCGGGCGTGCCCGGCGCCTCCTGGCCCGCCTCCAACGTCTCGTTCCCCACCGTCGACGGCGCCAAGTCGCTCCAGCTCCAGGCCGCCACCGACGGCACCGCCGGCGGCACCAGCCAGTCGGAGTTCCTTCACCAGCGCAAGTTCTTCGAGGGCACGTACGCGGCCCGGGTCAAGTTCGCCGACGCGCCGGTGAGCGGCACCGACGGCGACCACCTGGTGGAGACCTTCTTCACCATCACCCCGCTCGACGCGGCCATGGACCCCAACTACGGCGAGATCGACTTCGAGTACCTGCCCAACGGCGGGTGGGGCGAGCAGGGGCCGATCTTCTACCAGACCACGTGGGAGACCTACCGCCCCGATCCGTGGGAGGCGGTGAACACCCACACCGAGCAGCGGCAGAGCTTCGCCGGCTGGCACGACCTCATGTTCACCGTGTCCGGCGGCCACGTGAAGTACTACGTGGACGGTGCGCTCGTCGCCGACCACAGCGGCATCTACTACCCCGAGACGCCCATGTCCATCAACTTCAACCTGTGGTTCATCGACACGGCGGCGCACGCGGGCGGCATGGCCACCTACCGCCAGCAGGTCGACTACCTCTACCACACGGTGAACGAGGCGCTCACGCCCGCCGAGGCGGCGGCGCGGGTGGCGGCCTTCCGCTCGGCCGGCACCACGCACACCGACACGGTCGGCGCAGGCGGCTCGTGCCCGACGCCTCCGGTGTCACCATCGGTGTCGCCTACGGTCTCACCCTCGGTGTCGCCGACGGTCAACCCGACCGGCGGGCCCGGTTGCTCCAGCGCACCGTTCTGGAACATCAACTCCGTGTACACCGGTGGCAACACCGTGCGGCACCAGCGCAGCGCCAACGGCGTGCCCGGCGGCCCACCCTCCGGCGACGGCGTGCACCTGTGGCGGGCCCGCTGGTGGACACAGGGCAGCGAGCCCGGCTGGACCCAGCAGTGGGAAGACCTAGGGCGTTGCTGACCCGTACATGACCCTCGTCCTCGGCATCGACATCGGTGGCACCGCTACCCGTGCGGTCGTCACCACCCTCGGCGGCACCCGTGCCGGCTTCGGCCGCGCGGGTGCCGCCAACCCCGTCACGGTGCCCGCGCCGGAGGTGGCGGCCAACGTGACCGCCGCCCTCGCCCCGGTGAGGAGGGAGCCGCCCGCCTGGCCGCTCGCCTCCTCACCATGGATCGCTAGTCGTTGTCGATCTGTTGCAGGACGACGATGTCCGATTGGTAGCCGGTCGCGGAGAGGGTGATGACGGCCCGGTCGTCGACGGTGTCCGCGTCCTCCGGGCTCATGACCGAATAGGTCTGCGGCCTGTTCCAGTTGGCCGGCGTGAAGATCAGGACCACCGGCGGCGAGGCCCAGACGCCCGTGCCCGAGAGGCGCATGCCGAGCGCCACCTGCTGGGTGGGCGGATGGCTGAGCCACACGTTGAACGATCCTCCGCCACCCTCGGGGATGTTGACGACATCGGGCACGGCGACGACGGATGGCGCACCTTGCGCGGCGCAGGGCACTCCGTTGACCCGCCAGTCGACCGGCGGGTTGTTGGGGCCGTAGTGGTTCATGGCGGTGAAGCCGAGAAACGCGATCGCGCCGGGCTGCACCGGCGTCGCCCACGTCGAGCTGCGGGCGTTGACGGACTGGCCGGTCTGCGTCCAGGTGTGGCTCCACAGGGACGTGATGGTCTGGCTTCCGGTAAACCGGAAGTCCACGGTGTACCCGTTCCACGGCTCGTCGCCCGTGTTACGGATCAGCGCGTTGCCGGTGAACCCGGGCTGCCAGTTGGTGATCGTGTACGAGACCTCGCAGGCGACGGCGGCGTGTGCGGCGGTGGCGGGAGCGACCACGGCAAGTGCCCCCGCGAGTGCCGCGACCAACACGCGGCACCCAAGCTTCAGATACATGAGTATCAATATAGATTTGGCTTGAACCTTGCGCCATGGCCGTTCGTACCAAGGGTCAAGCCAACAGAAAGGTTTGTTTCCAATGATGCGGTGGAGTGGATGGAAGCGGCGGGTCGCGATCCTGGTCGGTGCCGGCGTCGTGGTGGGCGGTGGCATCGCGATCGGCACGGGCCTCGGTCAGGCGGGCGAGTCCTGCGTGGGCCTGGACAACGCGCTGCGCAACAACCTCAACTTCATCGCCGACCAGCAGCGCGACCCTGACGCTCTGTCCGACGCGCGGATCGCCAACCGCCAGGCGGTCGTCGACCTCATCCAGCAGCGCCGCGCGACCGCCGGCTGCACCGCCGACGTGGCCGCGGACAATCCCGCCGCGCCGGCCCAACCACCCGCCGAGCCGCCCGCCCAGCCGGCCAACCCGCCGGCCGCACCCGCCAACCCGCCCGCGGCCGGTGGAAACGGTGAGGTCGTCTGCGCCGGCTCGACCGTCACACTCTCCGGCGAGGCGGGCGCGCCGGCCGCGTCGAGCAGCCAGTTCCCGGTGGGCACCCAGCTGAAGGTCACCAACCTGGACAACAACAAGTCGATCACCGTGGAGGTCACCGGGCCGTCGGGGAGCTGCGTGCTGCTCAACAACGCGGCGTTCGAGCAGGTGCGCGAGCCCGGCAAGTTCCTGATCCGCCGGGCCGTCATCGAGAAGGTCTGACCTCCAGCGCCTCCCGCACGTAGCCGACCAGGTCAGCGCGGCGCCGCCACGGGTTGCGATAGAGCGGCGCCCCGCCGACCCGGATGCGCAGCGCCTCCCGGATCACCCGGTGCCAGCGCTGGTCGGCGGTGCCCAGGGCGTACCCGGCGGCCTCGGTCTTCGAGGTGACCCGCCCGGCCGCGAGCGTATGCCGCAGCCGGGCGACGCCGAGCACGCCCCAGGCCGTGGCCCAGGGCGTGAGCCCCAGCGGCCCGCGTCCGGCCCGGGCCAGCCAGGGCGCCCAATACTCGTCGAGGTTGCGGAGCGTGGCCTCGGCGAGGGCCGGCCAGTCGGTGTGCACGCCGAGCACGCCGACGGCCGGTCCGCGTACCGCGACCCCGCTCTGCGCCAGCACGTGCCACGTGACGAGGCTCCGCTCGAAGCGGACTCCGGGTCGACCCGCCGCTCGTGGACCGCCACGCCCGGCGCCACCCGCTCGGGGTCGCGCCGCAGGAAGGGCGCGCAGACCTCATCCACATCCTCAGGCACGCCAGACCTTAGACGACCAGGGCCGAGAGACAGAAGATTTGGGCTACCGCGATGTTCGCCGTGGTCCCGACCGCTGCTCCCGCGGCCTCACCCGTCCGCTGTTGGTTGCGGTCTTTGTCGGGCCTCCGGCGGGAGCGCTCCGGACCATCAGGATGGGGTCCTTGTTCGCCTGGCCCAAAAGATCGTGGTATTTAGCTGCCCCCATAGGGGCGGCTCCGTACCACGATCTACTGACGTGGCCGGGACCGTCCTGACTCGACGCGAGACCTCCACATCCGGCAACGCTGCGTCAATGACGGCCGCCTGGGTGGGCGTTGGCCCGAAAGGCGCGTCACCCCGGCCCAGGCGCGGTAGCTCAGAAAATCGCTCTTGGAATCGATCCTCTAACTAGGGCTCGTCGGGGCCTGCCAGCAGCGACGGGTCCTCTCGGATCATCGCGGCCAGGCGGGCGGCGGCGCCCGGGTTGTCCTCGTGTTCGGCGGTCCACGCGCGTGGCTGGCGAGGCGGCAGGTCGCCGGGTCGGGGCGGCTCGGCGATCCAGCCGCCGGGCACCGGAGGGCGATCGGGCTCGGCCGGCGGCAGGCCGCCCGGGTCGGGCAGGAAGCCGGCGCCGGGGGCGGCGTGCCGGTGGCGCCGGTCACCCAGGCGGCCTGGGTCGACCAGCCGCGGCGACTCAGGCACGGGGGCGGGCTCGGGCCGGCGGGCGCCCGGGTAGGCGTCCACGCGCTGGCGGCTGGCGTCGGGCAGGGGGCGGGGCAGGTCGGTCATCGGCGGGATCTCGGCCGGCAGCACCGGCATCGGCCCGTCGCTCGGGCCGAAGCCCGCGCCCTCGGGGCCCTCGACCGAGATGATTTTGGCGCGCACGACGCCGTCTTCCCAGCCGACCCGTATCTCGGCGCTGCCCTCGCCCTGCTCGCCGTAGAGCGTGATGTTGAGGTCGGGATAGCGCTCGACCACCCTGCGGACGGCCTCGATCGCCTCGGCCAGGCCGTGCGCCGTGGGCAGACCGCCGGACGCGCCCTCGGCTCGCCGGCGCAGCTGGTCCATCCGCGCCAAGCGCTCCAGTGCATCGTCGAGTCCACCGCGCACTCTCGAAACACCTCCTACGGCCGTCTGTCGGTGCGGCCAGCACCGTATGTCAATCGCTGAGCCCTATGGTTCGCTCGCGAGCCGGCTCACTGTGCGGTCTGCCCTTGTACCGCATCATCTAGCGCCCGGTCCAGTAGGACCAGCAGTGCGTCTCTCACAGATATTCGGTTTCGGGCGTCGAAGGCGACAACGGGAATCCGCTCGTCGATCGCGAGCGCCCAGCGGACCTCGTCCAGGTCGTGGGCGAGCTTTCCGTCGAACGCGTTGACCGCGACGACGAATGGTAGGCGCGCCCGCTCGAAGTAGTCCACCGCAGGGTAGCAGTCATCTAACCGGCTGCTGTCGACCACGACCAGTGCACCGAGCGCACCATGGGACAGGTCATCCCACATGAAGCCGAAGCGGGACTGTCCGGGCGTACCGAACAAATACAGCTTTAGGCTCCGATCGATGGTGACGCAGCCGAAGTCCATCGCGACGGTGGTGGTCGTCTTGCCGGTGAGCTGGCCGGGGTCGTCCACGCCGACGCCGGCGGAGGTCATGACCGCCTCGGTCGTCAGCGGGGAGATCTCGCTGATCGCGCCCACGGTTGTGGTCTTACCCACACCGAAGCCGCCAGCTACCACGATCTTGACGGGGATAGGAGGTGCCTGTTCAGGAGATCGCACGAAGTCCACGGATCACTCGCAGGATGGTGTCGGGGTCGGGTCGCGCGGCCTCCCGCGCGTGGACGTCGAGATAGCCGGCGGCCCGCAGGTCACCGACGAGGATGCGGGTAACACCCAGGTGCAGCCGGGCCCGCGCGGAGATCTCGGCGACCGAGATGGGCGCCGCGGAAAGGGCCATGATGGTGCGCAGCTCGGGGGCGAGGCTCGCCACCGGCACACCGGTCCGCATCGGCCCGTCCGACCGGGCCGTGACCTGAGTCTCCAGGCCGATGTCCGGGTCGACGCCGTCGACGCGGCCGGACGTGAGCACGAACGGCCGCAACCCGGCCGGTGTGGCGTCCGCCGACGGCGAGCCCAGCCCGGCGACACCCAGGAAGGGGCGGATTCGGGCAGGCCCCGCCGGCTCTTCAGGCGGGACGTGGGTCACGACTGGGCGGCGTTCTTCAGCTCCGCGATGAGGCGGGGGGTGAGCGCCCCACCGGCGCGGCTGGCGAAGAGCGTCATCTCGTACGCCACGGTGCCGAGGCTGGCCGTCCGGTCCGCGATCACACCCAGCACCGAGCCCGCGCTGATCGCCGTGACCAGCAGGTACCCGCCCGTCATGTCGATGACCACGCGGTTGAGGCCGCCCAGGGCGTACCAGTTGGCGGCCCCACCGGCGAGGCTGGTCAGCCCGGAGACCACGGCGGCGAGCCGCTCGGCATTCGCGCGGTCGGCGATGTTGGACGTCGCCATCAGCAGGCCGTCGGCGGAGACGGCGATGGCCTCGCGCACCCCGGCCGTGCTGGACGTGAACGAGTCCAGGAGCCAGTTGAAGGTCTGCGCCTCGGGGCTCAGCTGGAGTGAGTTGTTCACTGCTGGGTTCCTTCCTGCTGCAAGGCGCGGGCGACGCCGGATTCAAACTGCTCGAGCGAGTCGCGGGCCGCTTCCGGGTCGGGCGTCCACTGGTCGGGCAGCACTTGCGGCGGCGGCTGAGCCGGAATGTTGGCCGGGAGCGTGGCGCCGGGCACCCGGCGGCTGAGTGGGGCGCGCGGCCCTGGCGACGGCGGCGCGATGACGGGTGGTACCTCACTGTGGACGACGGCCTGACCGGACACAGTGGACTCGGCCCGGCGCACCCCCGCCTCGAACTCCTCCACCAGCGCGCGGGCCGTCTCCGCGTCGAAGCCCGCGGGGGCCGGGGCCCGCTCGGCGCCGGGTGCCGTCCCCTCCGGAAGCTGCGCTCCCGGAACCCTCTGGCGCAGGCCGCCGTTTTCTCGCGCGGGACGTGGCGCGGCCGCCGGCTCCACCGCCGGTGCCGGCTCGATCGCTGGTACGTCCTCCGTGGCAGGCCGCGGCGCGAACGCGTTCCAGGTGCGGCCGCTGCCGATCGTGCGCGTGGCCCGGTCGAGCGCGTGCACGTTGAAGGTCGAGTCCTGCTCGGCCGTGGCCACGATGGCGCGAGCCACGGCCCGCTCCACGATGGCCGGCTCGTCGCCGCCCTGGGGTGCCGCGTGCAGGTGGCGTACGGAGGCCAACCCGCGTGCGGGCTTCGGCGGCTGCGGCGGGGCCACCGGCGCCGGTTGCGGGATGGCGCTGTGGACCAGGTGATCCTGTCCAATGTCGATGGTGACGGTCACGCCTCCGCCCGGCGTCTCGGAGAGCGCCACGGCGAGGCCGTGCTTGCGCGCCAGCCGGCCGACCACGAAGAGGCCGAGCACCTCGGTCGGCGCGAGGTCGAGCCGCTCGCGCCGGGCGAGGCGGGCGTTCTCCTCGTCGATCCGGTCGGGGGAGAGCCCGAGGCCGTGGTCGACGACGCGGAGCCGCACGACGTGGCCGGTCACCATCGCGTTGACCGTGACCCGGGTGTGCGGCGGTGAGAACACCGTCGCGTTCTCCATCACCTCGGCGAGCAGCAGCACCAGGTCACCGGTGAGGGCTGGCGAGACAGCGGTGCCGCTGGACACCTGCACGTCGACCCGCGTGTACTCCTCGATCTCACCGAGCGCGAGGCGAACGACGTCGGCCAGCGGCAGCGGTGTGATGTGCTCCTCGGCGCCGGAGGCACCCGCCGAGCCGGAGAGCACGACGAGGCTGCCGGCGTTTCGCCGCAGGCGGCTGGAGACGTGGTCGAGCCGGTAGAGCTGCTGCAGCCGGCCCGGGTCGGTCTCCTCCTGCTCCAGCCGGTCGATGAGCGAGATCTGGCGGCCGACCAGGTTTTGCGTGCGGCGGCCGACGTGGCCGAACATCTGCGCCACGTTGCGCCGGCTGCTGACCTGCCGCTCGACCAGCCGGGCCGCGGTGGTCTGCACCCGGTCGAAGGCGCGGGCCAGGTCACCGATCTCGTCGGCCGAGCGGACGTCGACCGGTTCCAGGTGGATGGGCTCGGCCTCGTCGTCCGCGTCCTCGTCGGCGACCCGCCGCAGCTCGGTCTCGGCGACCGTGGCCACCCGTTCGGCGGAGCGGGTGAGGCTGGTCAGCGGCCGGGCCACCGCGCGCGCCACGACCACGCTCATCAGCACGACGCCGATGAGCACGAGGAGGGCGAGCGTGATGACGCCGTACGCGGTGGTGAGGACGACCGTCTGCTGCCGGTCCACCTGCGCCGTGACGTCGGTGACGATCTTGCGTTCGACGAACCGGCCCAGGACGATGAACGACTCCAGCGACGGGTAGAGCCGGTCCACGGTGAAGCGGGAGAGCGCCTGCAGCGGGTTGGTCTGCACGGTGACCGGGAAGTCTGCGCCCACCCGGTCGTTCAGCGCCTGCTGGACGAGCTGGAAGAGACCGCTCTGCTCCGCCGTGGCGTACCCGTTGAAGCGCGCGATGATGGCCTGCAGCGCGGCCAGGTTGGCGGTGTACCCGGTCATCGACGCGGGGCTGCGCTCGGCCACCATGACCACCATGAGCGCGGCGCCGGCGCTGATGAGGTCGTTCATCTGCAGGACGGCGTCGAGGGCGACCACCTGCCGGCCCTCGGCGGTGGCCACGTCCACGTTGTCGAGCAGCCGCAGCGACTCGAGGATCCGCGCGGTCACCGCGCCGTAGGCCGCGATCGCCTGGTCGCTGCGGACCGCCTTGCGGAGCACGCCGTCGCGCACCTGCTCCAGCTCGCTGATCCCGTCGATCGCCGCCGACACCGCGGGCGGCAGCTCGTCGCCGAGCGAGGCGCGCAGGTCGGCCGTGCGGTCGCCGACCGCGGTGGTCTGTAGGGCCAGGTCGGCGCCGCCAACGGTGCCGGACAGGTAGCCGACCGACAGCATGCGCTCCTGCTGCAGGTCGCCGACGAGGCCACCGACCTCGCTGGCGATCCGCACGGTACGGGCGGTGTCCGCGGCGCGGCCGGCCAGGCCGGCCCGGTTGATGACGAGTGGGACGGTGAGCACGCCGACGAGGAGCAGCGGCACCATGATCAGGACGGCCAGCTTGCCGCGGATGCGCAGCCTACCGAGCAACACCGGCGGGCTCCCAGCGGATGTCGTTCTGCTCCGGTGTCACGGCCCGCGGCGGGACCATCCGATGTGGACCATCGAAGGGCCGCCGGCGTCGCCGCCGCTTCCGCAGTGCCAGCAGCGTGGGTACGGCACAGCCGAGCACCGTCACCGCGAGCGCGACGACCGACAGGATCCGTCCGGTGCCGATGCCCGACTGGCGGTCGGCGATGAGCACGTCGAGCTCGGCGAGGATCGCGTTCGAGAGCTCGGACGCGGCCGTCTGCACCTCGATGCGGGCCGTGTTGACCCGGTCGGCCGGCGGCAGCGGCGATTGGCCGTCGAGCGTCCCCGCCGACGCGGCCAGCCCTTCCATGCTCCGGCGGAACCGGTCCAGCCGGCTGAGCAGGCTGCCGCCGAGCGTGCGGCTCTCGCTGCTGTCCACGGCGGACTGGAGGTCGTCGGCGAGGTCGGCGGCGGGGTCGAGGACCGAGCCCTGCGCCACGGTGAGGTCGGCGATCGCCGAGGTGCGCTCCGCGGCCGGCCGGGCCGCGGCGAGGGCCACGAGGTCGGCGAACTTGCCCGCCGCGACCACCGACTCGGGCAGTTCTTCGGCCGCGCCGTCCTGGAGGAAGTAGGTGTCCGCGTCCGGGTCGCGGATCAGCTGCGAGTTTTCCCGGACCTTGCCGTAGAGGGCGAGCAGCAGGTCGGTCGCCTCGCCGTACGCCTCGTAGACGCGGGTCTTGTCACCCGGCGGTACGGAGGAGAGCGCCTCGATCTTGACGCGCAGGCCGGACCAGCGCTCGCTCGTGCGCAGATCCTCACCGAGCCGGTTGTCCACCGAGGTCGTGGCGTCGACCGCGCGGGCCACGGCGGCGCGGTCCACGGCGCGCCCGGCCACCGCGGCGGACTGCGCGTCGGTCAGCGCGGTCGTCACCTGGCCGAGCGTGGTGAGGTACTCGATGCCGTGGCGCTCCTTGGCCGCGAACGAGAGCCGGTCCGACTGGCCCTGCCACGCCTGCCCGAAGAGCACCCCGACGGGAATCAGCAGCGCGAACACGAGTAGCGGTCTCAGCAGCGAAACGCTCGTGGGCGCGTTCGGCGTGGCAGCGCTCATCGTCCACCCTCCCGGCGGCAGCGACGGATGGGATGGCTGGGCCCCCAAAGCTCTCGCGAGATCTCGCGGTGCCACCCGCCGAGGAACTTAGGCCGGCTAGCGGCGCCACGGAACCGTTCCAAAAGACGCGTGTTGCGGACGGGAGCGCTCCCAATGCGGAGCGTGAGCGGCCGTTGATCACAGGGTCGCCACCGAGGGCTGACAAAGGTTTGCTGTACCTGATCCGTCAGTAAAAGTCGGAATGTGCGACATCCGGATTGCTCTGGCGCGTGCTGAGTGTCCGGTCAGGCATGATGCGCCGCGAGTTGATCGATTACGCGCCTCTCGTCACTCTAGTCCGCCCGGGTGGTGGATCAGGGGTCGCCCGATCCGGCTGTGCCCCGACGTTCGCCCGCGCCTGCACCTTCGACCGCTGGTAACAGGACCGAGCTAGCGTTGGCCGGTGACATCAACGCCTGAAAACATCAGGACGGTCGGTGAGCTTCGCGCGAGCGGTCACCGGCACCGCACGGTCAAGGAAGAGCTTCGCGAAAACCTTCTGGCTCGGATGCGCGACGGCAGCCCCCGGTTCCCCGGCATCGTCGGATACGACGGCACGGTGCTGCCCGAGGTGGAGCGCGCGATCCTGGCCGGCCACGACATGGTCCTGCTGGGCGAGCGGGGTCAGGGCAAGACCCGCGTCATCCGCTCGCTGGTCGGGCTGCTCGACGAGTGGACGCCCGTCATCGCCGGCTCCGAGCTCAACGAGCATCCGTACGAGCCACTCAGCCCCTCGTCCCGCCGGCAGGCCGAGGAGCTCGGCGACGCCCTGCCGATCCGCTGGTTGCACCGCTCGATGCGGTACGGCGAGAAGCTGGCCACGCCGGACACCAGCGTCGGCGACCTGATCGGCGACGTCGACCCGATCCGGGTGGCACAGGGCCGCACCCTCGGCGACCCGGAGACCATCCACTTCGGACTCGTACCCCGTACCAACCGGGGCATCTTCGCGGTCAATGAGCTGCCCGACCTGGCCGAGCGGATCCAGGTCTCGCTGCTCAACGTGCTGGAGGAGCGGGATATCCAGGTCCGCGGCTACCAGCTGCGGCTCCCGCTCGACCTGCTGCTCGTGGCGAGCGCCAACCCCGAGGACTACACCAACCGCGGGCGCATCATCACGCCCCTCAAGGACCGGTTCGGCGCCGAGATCCGCACCCACTACCCGCTCGAGCTCGACCTGGAGCTCGACCTGGTCCGCCAGGAGGCGCGGCTCGTGGCCGAGGTGCCCGACCACGTCCTGGAGGTGGTGGCCCGCTTCGCCCGCGCGGTGCGCGAGTCGCCGTCGGTCGACGCCCGGTCGGGCGTCTCGGCCCGCTTCGCGATCGCGGCGGCCGAGACCGTGGCCGCCTCCGCGCTGCGCCGGGCCGGCATCCTCGGCGAGTCCATCCCCACGGCCCGGATCGGCGACGCCGCGTCGATCACGAGCACGCTGCGGGGCAAGGTCGAGTTCGAGAGCGGCGAGGAGGGGCGGGAGATCGAGGTACTGGCCCACCTGCTCCGCACCGCCACGGCTGAGACGTTCCGGGCGCGGCTGGCCGGGCTCGACCTCTCCGGCTTCACCGACCTGGTGGCCGAGGGCGACATCGTGGAGACCGGTGAGCTGGTCGGCGCCGAAGACCTGCTGCGCCAGGTGGGCACCGTGCCCGGCCTGGCCAAGGTGCTCGAGCGGCTCGGCTTCGACGACGCGCCCACACCCGCCCAGGCGGCGGCCGGCGTGGAGTTCGCCCTGGAGGGCCTGCACCTGACCCGCCGCCTCTCCAAGGCCATGACCGACGAGGGCCGCACCCTGTACGGGAGCCGAGAGTGAAAGGTCCCAACCGTTTCCGGTACGGCGTCTGGCAGGGTGGACCCGATCCGCTCGCCCCGCCGTACGACGTGCGCGCCGCGGTCGACCAGGTCGGCAGCGAGGTGCTCGCCGGCGGCAGCCTGCGCGAGGCGCTGCGCAACCTGCTCCGCCGTGGTCCCGACGGCGGCCGTGGCCTCGACGACCTGGCCGCCCGTGCCCGCCGCATGCGCCGCGAGGCGATGCGCCGGGGCAACCTCGACGGTGCGGTCACCCGCGCCCAGGCGCTGCTCGACCAGGCCCTCGCCGCCGAACGCGAGGAGCTGGCCCGCCGCACCGACGACGCGGCCAGGTTCAGCGAGGCACGGCTGGACAACCTGCCCCGCTCCACCGCCCGCGCGGTCGAGGAGCTGTCCGACTACCAGTGGGCGAGCGAGGAAGCGCGCCGCACGTACCAGCAGATCCTCGACGGGTTGCGCGACGAGGTGCTGGAGCAGCGCTTCGCCGGGCTGCGGGAGGCGCTGGGCAACCCCGACCCGGCCGCGCAGCGCCGGCTGGCCGAGATGCTCAGCGACCTCAACGACCTGCTCGACCGGCACGCCCGGGGCGAGGACACGACCGACGCGTTCGCCGAGTTCATGCGGCGGCACGGCGAGTTCTTCCCGGAACGCCCCAGCTCGGTCGACGAGCTGATCGACGCGCTGGCCCGCCGGGCGGCCGCGGGCGAGCGGCTCATGCGCTCACTCTCGCCGCAGCAGCAGGATGAGCTGTCCCGGCTGATGGCGCAGGCGCTCGGCGGCTCTGGCCTCGGCGACCAGATGGCCCGCCTGACCGCGAACCTCCGCACGCTCCGCCCCGACCTGGGCTGGGAGCGGCGAGCCCAGGTCCGCGGCCAGCAGGGACTGGGGTACGGCGAGGCGGCCGGTGCGCTGGCCGAGATCGGCGACCTGGATGAGCTGCTCGACCAGCTCGGCCAGGAGCACCCCGGAGCCACGCTGGACGACATCGACGTGGAGGCGGTCGAGCGGATCCTCGGCCGGGGCGCGGCCGGCGACGTGCGGCGGCTCCAGGAGCTGGAGCGCGAGCTGCGCCGGCAGGGCTGGCTGGGCCGCGGCGCCGAGGGCCTCACGCTCAGCCCCAAGGCGTTGCGCCGGCTCGGCGGCACCGCCCTGCGCCGCGTCTTCGCCTCGCTGGAGACCGGCCGCCGCGGCCAGCACGACCTCCGCGACGCGGGTGCGGCCGGCGAGACCACCGGGGCCTCCCGACCCTGGGAGTACGGCGACGAGCAGCCCATCGACGTGGTGCGCACGGTGGCCAACGCGGTCCGCCGCACCGGTGCCGGCCCGATCTCTCTCCAGGTGGACGACTTCGAGGTGGTCGAGACCGAGCGGCGCGCCTCCGCGGCGGTGGCCCTCTGCGTCGACCTGTCCTACTCGATGGTCGCCGAGGACCGCTGGGGCCCGATGAAGCAGACGGCCCTGGCCCTCTCCCACCTGGTGGCGACGAAGTTTCCGCAGGACGCGCTGCAGATCATCGGCTTCGGCCGCTACGCGATGCCGCTCTCGGCCGAGGAGCTGGCCGCCGTGGAGCCCGACTACGTGCAGGGCACCAACCTCCAGCACGCTCTCCAGCTGGCCGCCCGCCACCTGCGCAAGCACTCGGGCTCCGAGCCGGTGGTGCTGGTCGTGACCGACGGTGAGCCGACCGCACATCTCGAGGATGACGGGGAGGCGGTCTTCTTCTGGCCCCCGCTGGCCGAGACCGTGCGGGCGACGGTCGCCGAGGTCGACACGCTGACCAGGTACGGTGCCACGCTCAACCTCTTCATGCTGGGTGAGGACGAGGGCCTGCGCCGTTTCGTCGACGCGGTGGCTCGCCGTTGCGGCGGTCGCGTCTTCACCCCCGACACCGAAGACCTGGGCAGCTACGTCGTCAACGACTACATCCACGCCCGCCGCGGCCGCGTCTCCCACTGACCCGGCCGCCATCCAGGCTCCTGGCTGGGGCACCGATGCGGGAAGCTGTCGAGCTGGGCGCATCAGTGCGCCCAGGCATCGGGCCTGGGATCGTCAGGCGCTGTCGCGGGTCAGGGTGGTCTCCATCGGCGTCGGGCTGTCGTCGCGGATGTATACGAGCAGGTCGCCGGTCTCGATCATGGCGCACTCGGGGGAGGCCAGCGAGAGCACGCGACCGTGGCGTACCAGGGCGATGACCAGCTCGCTCACCTTGCGTGGCGACTTGCCCACCTCGGCGCGGTCGGCTGAGCGCAGCGCCAGCGCCATCCCGTGGCCGGGGGTCAGCAGGTCTTCCACCACGTCGATGAGGGGCGGCGCCGAGGTGGAGAGGCCGAGCAGGCGGCCGGCCGTCGCGGAGGAGACGATCACCTGGTGGGCACCGCTCTGCTTGAGGAGCGGGGCGTTCTCCGCCTCGCGGGCGGCGGCGATGATGCGTACCTTGCCGGCGGTCATCTGCCGCGCGGTGAGCGTGACCAGGACGTTGGCCTCGTCGGTGTCGGTGGCGATGATCACCGCCTTGGCGTCCTTGACATGCGCCTCGGCCAGGATGGACGAGCGCGTGGCCGACCCCTCCAGCGCGACGAGCCCGTCGGAGGTGGCCTGGCGCACGGCGGCGCCGTCGGACTCGACCACGACGATGCGGCGCGTGTCGAAGCCGTTTTCCCGCAGTGCCGCGACGGCGCTGCGTCCCTTCGTCCCGTAGCCGCAGACGATTACGTGGTCCTTCAAAAGCCTTCTCCACCGCGTGAGGCGAGTGTTCGTGCGGTACTGCTCGGTCAGTACCTCCAGGGTCGTGCCGACCAGGATGATGAGGAAGAGCACCCGAGCCGGCGTGATCACGATGACGTTGATCAGCCGGGCGCTTTCCGAGGTCGGGGTGATGTCGCCGTAGCCCGTGGTCGACAGCGACACGACCGCGTAGTAGAAGCAGTCGAGCAGTGTGAGCCCGTCTTCGTTGATGTCGCGGTAGCCGTCGCGGTCGAGGTAGACCACGCAGACGATGCCCAACACGAGGCCCACCGCGGCGACGAGGCGCGTGCTGAGGGCGCGCAGCGGCCCCCGGGCGGGGGAGGGTAAATGAATCACGGCACGTCTCGGGCCTGCACGCCTACACCATAGATCAGCTCGCTTGACGTCGAGCCGCACAGTCCCGGTCTGGATTTGTTCAGCCCGAAAATGGGGTACGAAGGGGGACATGGAGCATTTCACGATCGCGACCGTCGCCGAGGAGAACCCTGACTTCCGGCGGGTCTTGTGGACTGGGCAGCACTCGCAGCTAGTGATCATGACGATCCCGCCGGACGGTGAGATCGGCGAGGAGGTCCACCCGGACACCGACCAGATCCTCACCTTCGTCAGCGGCGTCGGCGAGGCGAGGGTCGGCGGCCGGACGCGCAAAGTGAGCCAGGGTGACCTGGTGACGGTGCCGGCCGGCACCAAGCACAACTTCGTCAACACCGGCCCCAACCCGCTGGTGCTCTACACGGTGTACGGCCCGCCGGAGCACGCCGACGGCGCGGTGCACAAGACGAAGGAAGAGGCCGACGAGGCCGAGGAGTCCGGCAAGGACGAGCCGCCCGGCAAGTAGCGCCGTCAGTCGGTCTGTAGGTCGCGGCGCGCCGCCTGGATGAGCTTGCGGCGCGCCGTGGAGACCGTTTCCAGCAGTGCCGGATGGTCGGCCAGGTGAGCGTCGCGCAGCTCGCGGTGCTTGATGAGCAGGTCGACACCGGCGGCACCGACCGACGTCGACGCGAAGAGGCGCAGGCGCGTCAGGCTGGTGCGCAGCTCGCCGAACGCGACCTGGATGACGTCTTCCAGGCGGGCCGCGGCCGCCGGGTCGGGCGGCTGCGGGCCCAGCTCATGCCGGTCGCGGGCCGCGTCCGAGCTGCGCCAGCTCGCCTCCAGCAGCGCGACCAGCGTGTCTGACAGCGCCTCGCGCGACCAGCTCGTGCGGTCGCGGTTGCGGGTCAGGAGCGCGGTGACGATGATATTCGCGCCGCTGATGAACGCGGCCGTCAACGCCGCCCACTCGCCGACACCCATCGTTGGTGATCCCTCCCCATGCGCCGATCCGCAGAGTAGCGAAGCGGACGCGACGCCGGTAGACCAGACAATCTGGACGCGGCTAGCATCGGCCGTGACCCCCTCGATTCTTTGTCGTCTGGAGACTTCGTGCCGCCCCGGCTGACCGTGATCGGCAAGCATTCCGAACTGACGGCCGGCGATGTCCGGCGCCTGGTCCACCTGGTGGTGGGCGACCAGTCGAGGGGTGATTCGAGGGCCGGCGCGACGGTCGACGTGCGCGTGCTGCAAGGCGGTTACAGCGGCCTGCTGGTCGCACTGGTGTACGCGCCCCGCAGCGGCCTGTTCATCCTGAAAGGCGGCCCGACCGGCGAGATCCGGCTGGAGCACGAAAACCGTGCGGCGTTTCTGGGCTCCGCCGACGAATGGCTCGTCAACAACCAGCTCGACGACATTTACGGCCCGGTCGACGTGGAAATCCGCGACCAGTCGGAGAGCTGGAGCGCGATGGCGTACCGCTACATCGGCAGCCGCACCTACCGTGAGCTGGCCGACTACAGCGAGTTCGGCGGGTTTCTGCAGTCGTTCGTGCGGACGCCCCCGGCGGAGGGCACGCCGCCGGAGCGCACCGTGCGTGCCTGCCTCTACAAGGTGGCCAGCCTGCTGGTCCGCAACGCCGACCTGCAGAACGAGGAGGAGGGCCGGGCGCTCGTCGACTACCTGCCGGACGTCGACTGGGAGCGGGACATCAACGCCAGCCTCACCACCGCCGCCGCGCTGTGGTCCGACATCGAGGACCTGCGCGACTTCCGTGCCTGGTACACGGAGGCGGCCGCCGCGGTGCGGGTGGCGCCGGTGGCCGACCGGCGGCTGATCCACGGCGACGCGCACCTGGCCAACATCCTGGTCAACAGCGTGCGGGCGGAGGTCGACCTGATCGACTTCGGCAAGGGGCGGCAGGCGCACGTCTTCGAAGACCTGGCCCGCTTCGAGGTCGACCTGGTCCTGCACACCACGCCCCGCCACGCGCACAGCGGCACGCTGGTGCAGGACGAGCTGCTGGAGACCGTCAACCTGGTCGGCGACGACGACTTCGCGCTGCGTGACTCGCCCGACGAGCCGCGCCACCGCCACTGCCTGCGGATGTGGCGGCAGGAGCTGTGCGCGGTGCTGCGCGGCACGTCACTGCCGGGCGCGGCGATGATGTACCGCTGGTTTCTGCTCAGCGAGTGCCTCAAGCGGATCCGCTGGGTGACCACCAACGGTCCGGTGGCGGCTGGTGTCGACATGCTTTCGCTGCTCCGGATGATCACGGCGCTGCGCCGCATGCTTGACGGCCATCGCTACGCTCCGGAGACAGTGATATCGACCACCGCCGAAGCGTTGACCCTGCTGCGCTGCACCGCCGCGTATGTGCCGATGCACGGTCACGAGCTACTGACGAACGAGAAACGCAACCGCGTCAAAGAGACCGCGCTGCGCGCGTCCGCCGCCCGGGGCGCGTCCGTCCGGATCACCGCCGAGACTGGATATTCGTATCTGTCTACGCGCGGGGTCTTCAACTCCCGGATCGTGCGCCTGCTGGGCGCGGGCGCGAGCCTCCAGATGGTCATCTGCAACCCGTACTTCCTGGAGGCGTACGGGATCTCCGCCAGCTACGACCCGGACGGGCGGCGGCTCGGCGCGGTGGTGCCCGATCGGCTGGAGCTGCACGCCGACCTGGCCCGCAAGTTCGAGGCCAGCCTGCGTGGCTACGAGATCCTTCGGGAGGAGTACAAGAGCCTGGTGGAGGTCAGGTTCGCCCGGTTCGGCATCGGCGCCACGGTGCTGCTGACCGAGAAGGCGTTCTTCTTCGAGCCTTACTTCCACGCCTCGCGTAACCGCCGCGAGCGGGTGCTGTTCGACACGTTCGAGCTGCAGTTCGAGCCGGGAGGCCTGCACATGAAGCGGCTCCTGGAAGAGACGTTCTCGTTCCACTGGAACAACGCGGACGCGATCACCGACGTGAGCCAGTTGGAGGAGCGATGCAGGAGGGCGCGCACGACGGTCTTCGACGCGTGGCAGGAGACCGGCAGCAGCTGATCCGGGCCGCCGTCCCGCTGGTGGCCGAGCACGACTCGTGGATTACCGTCGACCCGATCGTCGGCTGCCCCGCCGACTGCGCGTACTGCTACCTCGGTCCGCTCGGCCTGCGGGCGGCCCGGCCGGCGATGCGCGCCACGCCGGAGGCGGTGGTGGCGGCGGTCGAGGAGCACCTGGGCGGGCGGCGGGCGGGCGTGATCGACCCGGCGTACGACCAGACGCCGCTCTGCGTCGGCAACTACACCGACATGGTGCTCACCCGCCCCAACCGCGAAGCGCTCGTGCGCATCGTCGAGCTGCTCGCCGAGCGCATCCCGCGGCGCCCGGTGGTCGTGGTGACGAAGGGGCGGCTCGACCCCGAGCTGCTCGCCGCGCTCGACGAGCCCGGCTTCCCGATCTTCTGGTTTCTCAGCCAGTCGATGGCCCGCCCCGCCGGCCTGGCGCTGGAGCGCGGCCCGATCGCCGACCTGGACACCACGCTCGACAACGCCCGACTGGTGTCCCGCACGACCCACCAGAAGGCGGTGCACTTCTGGCGGCCGTTCGTGGCCGAGCTGCGGCCGAGCCACGGCGACCTGGAAAAGCTGGTGGGGCGGCTGGCCTCGTCGGGCCTCTCCTGCTCCGTCGTGGTCGGGCTGACCCGCGGTCCCGGGGTACCGCTGTCGGACGAGCGCCTCGTCACGCTCCTGGACCGGTCGATGGCGGCGCCGCCGGAGCAGTCGGAGGTCTTCGACGACGAGGGCTGGGTGGAGGCTCGGGCGAGCGCGGCCGCGGCCGGATACCCGTTGTACCGCAACACCTCGTGCGCACTGGCGCTCCTCAGAGGACAGCCGGAGGCACTGGGCACGTGGCGGCCGCCCTACGCCGCGCACCGCTGCCTGCCGGCCGCCTGTCCGCTCGGTCAGCGGGGACGCTGCGCGGCGGCCGCGGCGGGGGAGTGGACGGACGGTGCGACCCTGGCGGCCAGGGTGGCCGCGTTCCTGAGTCTCGACACAGGATCGGTATCAGTTACCGCGGGGGAGCTGGTGATCGGTGACATGATCGACGAGTTTGACTACAATACACTCTTGCACGGCTACGGTCGGCATTTGGCGATTCGAGCCCAGGGTGTGCGGCGGCAAAAGGCATGGCTGGGGTCGTTTACCGGAGGGGGGCTCGCGGCGTGACGGTCGATCCCGCCCCTCTGGCGCCCACCGCTTACAGCACCGTTCGGGCGCTTCGTCGGTTGCGTCGCATCACGGGCTTTGTTTCGGTATACGGAGAAGAGCGCGATCCTCGTTCGTCGGCATTTGCACGGATATGGCATGTCGGCCGCATGACCTGGGTGGCCAGGCGACTCGCCGAGCGCCAGCCCGGTGTCGACGTCGAGCGCGTCGTGCGGCTCTGCCTCCACCACGACCTCAACCGCTGGCCCTTCGCGCACAACACCGAGGTGGGGCGGTTCGACCAGGCCGGCAACACCCGCGTCTTCAGCAAGTCCCTTGTTGACGCTCGATTGTCCGATGAGGACTTCGCCGACCTGGATGGCGTTCACCACAAGCGGATCGGCGAGCTGAGCGCCGAGGGCCGCATCGTGCTCGGCGCCGACGCCATCACCGGTGTGGTCGAAGATCCGCTACTGCTCGTGACCGGGCTCAACGTGCGGCCCGACTACATCCCCGACCAGGTCTCCCGAGTGCTCGGCTTCACGCTCCGCGCCGAGCCGTGGCGCGGCCGTGCCCGCCGGCTGGCGAAGGAGTTTCACGGCACGGGCACGCCCGACCCGCTGGTGTTCCGCGCCGAGTTCGCCCGGCTCTTCCGCGACCTCATGTGGCGCGTGCTGGAGCGCGAAGACCGGCCGGAGCGGCTGCTCGACATCGCCGCGAGCGTCAAGGCGCACTTCATCCGCCCCCGCGTCTTCCCGGTCAACAACGAGCTGGTGTGCCGGTCGAGCTGGTTGCGCGGTGACGTGATGCCGCGTTACCTCGCGCGATACGGCGATGTCGACCTCGTGCTCATCGACGAAGATGACTTCGTGCGGCGGGCCGTGCGGGTCGGCGCGGCGGCGAGCGCCGCCGACTTCCTGCCGCGCCTCGACGCGGTCCGCGAGTGGCAGCCCGACCTGTGCTTCGTGGGCGCCAAGAGGGCCTCCGTCGACCGCGCCCAGGCCGTCGCGGCCGGTCGGGTGCCGCGCCGCCCCAAGCTCACCCTCGTGCCGCGGCTAGCGACTCGCTGAGCTCGCGCAGGCGCTTGCGAAAGTCCACGTCGTAGGCCTGGTCCAGCGCCCGCGCCTCGCGCTCCCGGTCGAAGTAGCGGCCGCTCACACCCTCCAGCGCGGGATCGACGACGAGCCGTAGCGTCGCCTGGAGGCCGCGCTCCAGCGAGTCGATCTGGCCGGTGCCGGCCTGGAGCACCATCGTCGTGGGCATCAGCGTCGCCGGGTGCAGGCAGTTGGCCGTCACACCCGTGCCGGCCAGCTCCTCGGCCAGGTCGAAGGTGTGGGCGATGAGGGCCAGCTTCGCGCGGCGGTACGCCTCGGTCCCCTCGTAGCCGCGCACCATCATCGGATCGTCCACATCGAACGGTCGCTGCCCGATCGAGGCGACGTTGACGATCCGGGCCGGCGCGGCCCGCTTCAGCTGGGGGAGCAGGAGCCGGGTCAGCAGGTACGGTGCCAGGTAGTTGACCGCCAGCCGCAGCTCGTACCCGTCGACGGAGAGCTGCCGGGCCTCGCCGGGCGGGCCGAAGCCGACGCCGGCGTTGTTGACCAGTACGTCCAGGTCGCCCTCGACCTCGCTGGCCAGCCGGCGTACCTCGGCGAGCGAGGAGAGGTCGGCGCGGATCGCCTGGGCGCCCGTACGCTCGGCCACCTCGGCCAGGCGGGCGGCGTCGCGGCCGTGCAGGATGAGCTCGGCGCCCCGCTCGGCCAGCGCGAGCGCGAGCGCGCGCCCGAGCCCGTCCGACGCCCCCGTGATCAAGATCCGTGTCATGCCTCCACGCTATCCGGGTACTTGAGGCCGGTGCCCGTGTTGAGCACCACCACCTCCTCGTCCTCGCCCAGCCAGCCGGCGGTGCGCAGCGCGCGGGCGGCGGTGAGGCAGGCGGCGCCCTCGGGGCAGAGCCACATCCCTTCGTCGGCGCCGAACACCCGCAGGTCGGCCAGCAGGTCGGTGTCGTCGACGGCGATGGCCGTGCCGCCGGTGGCGTAGAGCGCGTCGAGGATGAGCTCGTCGCCGAGCGGCGCGGGCACCGTGATGCCGAACGCGACCGTGTGCGCGTCCGGCCACGGCTCGGCCCGGCGGGCCCCGGCCGCGAACGCGGCGACGATCGGCGCGCAGCCGGTGGACTGTACGGCCACGAGCCGTGGCTGCTTGTCGCCGATCCAGCCGAGCTCGCGCAGCTCCACGAGAGCCTTGTGAATGCCTATCAGGCCCACTCCGCCGCCGGTCGGATAGAGGATGACGTCGGGGACCCGCCAGCCGAGCTGCTCGGCTATCTCGTATCCCATCGTCTTCTTGCCTTCGAGCCGGTAGGGCTCCTTGAGCGTGGAGACGTCGAAGACACCGTTGCCGAGCAGGCCCGCGATGAGCCGGCCGGCGTCGCCGATGAGCCCCTCCACGAGGTGCAGCTCCGCACCCGCCACCGCGCACTCCTTGCGGGTGATGGCGGGTGCGGCCGTGGGCATCGCGATCGTGGCGCGGAGCCCGGCGCGAGCCGCGTACACGGCCCATGCCGCGCCGGCGTTGCCGTTCGTGGGCATCGCCACGTGCCGGATGCCGAGCTCGCTAGCGCGGGAAACACCAACCGCCGCGCCGCGCGCCTTGAAGGATCCGGTCGGCACGAGCCCTTCGTCCTTCACCAGCAGCCGCGGTATCCCGATGCGTGCGCCGTACCGGGCGGCGGGGAGCAGCGGAGTCCAGCCCTCACCGAGCGTCGCGATGTGCGCAGCGTCGCGGACCGGCAACAGCTCGCGATAGCGCCACAGGTCTGGCGCTCGCGTGGCGATCGCGGCCGGGTCGACGGCGGCTCGGACCGCACCCAGGTCGTAGCGGGCGAGCAGCGGAGACCCGCAGGCGCAGAGGTTCTGGGGAAGGTCGGCGTCATAGCGGGCCCCGCAGCGGGGACACTCGAGGTCCGCCAGATATGAGTCGATCACGAGCCCATCTTCGCCCGACACGCACCGTCGTGTCTGGACGTTGGGTGAACGGCAGAGTAGGTTGGCGACGCCAAGGACGCTGTCCGGTGGACTGCCGTCGACAACGCATTATCGTCCACAGAGGGATGCCGGCCGGGATGGATGCCACCGCCGACGATAGCCAGTTTGACCTGATTGATCTTAATTCAATCAGTTTGGCCGATCTACGGGCACTCGACGGGTCCGCCTTCGGCCAGTCACTGCGCCGCATCCTCGACGACATCGACCGCCCGCAGGACGCGGTCGCCGGCTGGAACGCCGCCATCGGCTGAGCTCATGCACGGGATCACGTGGCGTCCCACCCCCTTCCGGGAGTTCGTCCTGAAGGTGCACTCCCGGTGCAACCTGGCCTGTGACTACTGCTACATGTACGAGCTCGCCGACAAGAGCTGGCGCGGCGCCACAGCGGTAATGAGCGACGAGGTGCTCGACGCCGCCTGCCGGCGGATCGCGGCTCACGCCACCGCTCATAGCATCCCCACACTCCGCATCGTGTTACACGGCGGTGAACCTATGCTGCTCGGCGCGGCCCGCCTGGCCCGTGTCGCCGAGCGCCTCCGCACGGCCGCTCCGGCATCGACCACAGTGGACGTTCTGATCCAGACCAACGGCGTGCTGCTGACCAGCGCGGCCCTGGCGACGCTCGCCGGCGCTGGCATCCGGATCGGGGTGTCGTTCGACGGCGACCGGGCCGCCACCGATCGCCACCGGCGGTACGCGAGCGGGCGCAGCAGCTTCGCCGCCGTCGACGCGGCACTGCGGCGGCTGCGTGACCATCCGTCCGCGTTCGCCGGCGTGCTGTCCGTTGTGGACTTGGCCAACGACCCGGTGGGCACGTACGAGGCGCTGCTGGAGTACCAGCCGCCGATGGTCGACTTTCTGCTGCCGCACGCCAACTGGGGCAGCCCACCGCCCGGCTCGGCCGGCGGCGGAGCGCCTTACGGCGACTGGCTCGTGGCCGCCTTCGACCGGTGGTACACCGCGCCCGTGCGGGAGACCCGCGTACGTTTCTTCGAGGAGGTGCTCAACCTCGTCCTCGGTGGACAGAGCCACACCGAGGTCGTAGGGCTGAGCCCGGTCGCCACCCTAGTGGTCAATGTAGACGGTTCGTACGAGCAGGTGGACACCCTCCGGTCGGCATACCCTGGGGCGGTCGACACCGGGCTCAACGTCTTCGCCCACGACCTCGACGAGGCGCTGCGCCACCCGGCCATCATGGCCCGGCAGGCGGGTGTGGCGGCGCTGTCCGGCACCTGCCGCTCGTGCACGCTGCACCGCGTCTGCGGCGGCGGCTACTACCCGCACCGTTACCGCCCGGGAGAGGGCTTTCGCAACCCGTCGGTCTACTGCGCCGACCTGCGACGGCTCATCACCCACGCGGCCGGCCGGCTGCGCGCGGACGTCGAGCGGCTTAAGCAGCCGGCATGACGACCGTCCACAGTCTCACGCCGTCCATGGTGGACTCTCTCGGCGACGGGTACGGCGACGCCGAAACGATCCGCCGGCTCCGCGCCGGACAGGTGAGCAAGCGCCTGCTACT
>Ga0272482_10000102_pt1 | contig 26552 bp, 26 predicted proteins | sample RVTome_8_FD_192427 | JGI IMG/M metagenome (GOLD analysis project Ga0272482, IMG submission 192427) | Soil microbial communities from uranium-contaminated site in the Upper Colorado River Basin, Wyoming, United States - RVT160D0 (version 2) ...
GCGATGTTGCCGTGCCCGAAGATGCCGAAGCAGCCGGCGAAGAGCTTGTGCTCGACCCCGTCCCGCTCGCTGTGCTGTGCGGCGAGGAACCGGACGAGCGCCTGGGCGACGGTCAGTCTCATGTGGTCGCTCCTCCGCTGAGCTTGCTGGTCGGGCTACGCCCGAACGGCAGTCGTGAGTCGATCGCCTCGGAAACCCACGTCTCGCGGATCCAGGCGTGCGCGGGGTCGTCGCAGATCTCCCACGCCCGGCGCGGGCCGGCCATCACGTTGAGGTAGTAGAGGTCGTAGCCGGGCGCGGCCATCGACGGCCCGTGCCAGCCGCGCGGGATCAGCACGGTGTCGCCGCTACGCACCTCCGCGAGCACGTCGATGTCCGGGCCGTAGACCCGCTGGTACGCCATGCCGCCGCTGCCGCGCACCTCGAAGTAGTAGATCTCCTCCAGCACGGACTCGCCGGGCCGCTCCTCGTCATGCTTGTGCGGCGGGTACGACGACCAGTTGCCACCCGGGGTCAGCACCTCGCAGGCGATCAGCCGGTCGGCCTCGAAGACGCCGGGGGTGCAGAAGTTGTTGACCTGCCGAGAGCAGCTGCCTGCCCCGCGCAGCTCGACGGGCACCTTCTCGGCGGCGCCGTATCGGGGGGCCAGCCGCCGCGAGGCCCGCGCGGTGGGGATCGCGAACCGCCCGCGGCCGGTGACGGTGACTCTGGCGTCGCGCGGCACGTACGCGAAGTCGGTCACCCCGGCGAAGACGTCCTTCCTACCCTGGAGCGGGAAGGTGAGGCCGTCACACTCCACCGTGCACGATCCGGACAACGGCAGGACGAGCACCTCGTCGTCGCCCGTGTCGAAGGACTCCGCGCCGTCGAGGTCGAGCACCCGCAGGCCGGAGTAGCGCCAGCCCGCCGCCTCAGGGGTCACCACGGTCATAGCAGGCTCACCGCCGTGTCGACCGCGCCGGCCACGTCGTCGTCGGCCGGGTAGAGCAGCGAGCGGCCGGCGACGATCCCCTTCACCGTGGGCAGCCGCAAGGCCTTCTGCCAGCCCTCGAAGGCGGCGTCGGCGTCGATCGGCACCTCGCCGCCGAGCAGGAGGGCGGGCAGCGTCGAGGCGGCCATCACGCGCTCCATGTCCGGCACGACCGGCACCTTCAGCCACGTGTACGCGGACGTGCCGCCCAGCCCGGACGCGACCGAGATGGCCCGCACCATCGCGTCGGGCGTGAGCTCGTTGCGCACCCGCCCGTCGACGCGGTGGCTGATGAACGGCTCCACCATGGCCATGAGCCGCCGCCCGGCGAGCGCGTCGATCGCGTGCGCGCAACCCTCCATGGTGGAGACCGTGGCCGGGTCGCCGGAGTCGATGCGCAGCAGCATCTTGCCGCCGTCGAAGCCCATCGCGGCGATCGCCTCCGCGCCGTACCCGGTGAAGCGGTCGTCGATCTCGAACGCGGTGCCGGAGAGGCCGCCCCGGTTCATCGAGCCGACCACCACCTTGCCGTCGAGCGCGCCGAGCAGCAGCAGGTCTTCCAGCACGTCGGCGGTGCCGAGGACGCCGTCGACGCCGGGGCGGGCGAGCGCGACGCAGAGCCGCTCGAGCAGGTCGCCGCGGTCGGCCATGGCCATCGGCCGGGTGCCGGCGCCGAGCGAGCCGCGCGCCGGGTGGTCGGCGGCGATGAGCACGAGGCGCTCGCCGATGACACCGCGACGGCGGGACCGGGCCGCCTCCACGATGGAGCGCGGGTGCCGCACGCGCGCGTCGATGACCGCCGCCAGCCGCTCAGCGAACATGCCGCCGCCCCTGCGGCTGAGACATCACGGCCTCGACCTCTTCTGCCTCGGGCATGGCGTCGGAGCAGGCCAGCCGCCCGGCGACGATCGCACCGGCCGCGTTGGCGAAGCGCATGATCCGGCCGGTGTCCCAGCCGGCGAGCAACCCGTGGCAGAGCGCCCCACCGAAGGCGTCGCCCGCCCCCAGCCCGTTTACCACCTCGACCGGCACCGGTGGCACCTCGACGGCGCCGGTGTCGTCGACGGCGAGCACGCCGCGCGGGCCCTGCTTGACCACCGCGAGGTCGGCGCCCCGGTCACGCAGCGCCTTGGCCGCGGCGGCCGGGGCCCGCTCGGCGACGGCGGTGTAGCACTCGTCGAGGTTGCCGACCGCCACCGTCGCGTAGGGCAGCGCCTCCCGCAGCCAGCGCCGCGCCTCCTCGCGGGAGGCCCAGAACATCTCCCGGTAGTCGAGGTCGAGCACGGTAATGCCGGCCCGGTCACGGACGCGCAGCGCGGCGAGCGTCGCGGAGCGGCTGGGCTCCTCGCACAGCCCGGTGCCGGTGACCCAGAAGACGCCCGCGCCCCGGATCGCCTCGGCGTCCAGCTCGTCGGCCCTGATCTGCAGGTCAGGCGCGGTCGGCAGCCGGTAGAAGTAGAGCGGGAAGTCGTCCGGCGGGAAGATCTCGCAGAACGTCACCGGCGTCGGCAGGTGCTCGACCGCCGTCACATACCGGTCGTCCACGCCGTAGCCGCGCAGCGCACTGTGGACGAAGTCGCCGAACGGGTCGGCGCCGGTGCGGGTGATGACCGCGACCCGCCGGCCGTAGCGGGCGGCGGCGACCGCGACGTTGGTGGGGCTGCCGCCCAGGTACTTGCCGAACGTCTCCACCTCGGCCAGCCCGACGCCCACCTGGAGCGGGTAGATGTCCACCCCGACCCGCCCCATGGTGAGCACGTCGAAGGCGGCCATCAGAGGCTCCGGAGGTAGTCCACGCTCGCGGCCACGTCCGGCAGCGGGTCGGTGTCCGGGCCGGTGAGCATGATGTCCTGCTCCAGCACATACCAACCCGCGTAGCCGGCGGCGTCGAGCGTGCGCACGATGCCGGCGATGTCGACGTCACCCTTGCCGAGCGGGCGGAACATGCCCGCGCGCACCGCCTCCGTGAACGTCACGTCGCCACCGCGCACCCGCGCGGCGAGCCCGGCGTCGACGTCCTTGAGGTGCACGTGCGCGACGCGGTCGGGGTGCTCGGCGGCGATCCGGGCGGGGTCCGCGCCGCCCACCATCAGATGGCCGGTGTCGAGGCAGAGCGGGACGGCGCTGCCGGCGAGGACCCGCTCGACGTCGTCCGCGGTCTCCACCATCGTGCCCACGTGCGGGTGCAACGTAGGCGTGAGGCCGGCCGCGGCGACCACGGCGGCCACATCGTCCAGATTGGACAGCAGGGTGGCCCAGCCGGCCGCGTCGAGCTCGGGACGGGCATCGTAGCCGTGGCCTCCGGTGTCGGCGGCGAGCACGACGGTGCCGGCACCGGCGGCGGCGTAGCGCGCGGCGACGGCCCCCACCTCCGGCCGCGGGTCGCGGCCGGGCTCGTGCAGGACGGCGGGGACGAAGCCGCCGACCGCGCGCAGGTGGTGGGCGGCGAGAAGGCCGGCGGGATCCTCAGGGAGGTATCCCACCGGCCCGAACTCGGTGGCCGCGAGGCCCAGGGAGCGCATCTCGCCGAGCACCCGCTCGGCCGGCAGCTGGTAGCCCCAGCCCGGGACCTCGCACACCCCCCACGAGATCGGTGCGCCCGCGATCCGCAGCTCCATGGCGTCCCTCCCGAGAATCACCCTCTCCCCGGGTCCGAGACTTTGTCAATACATTCTGACTAAGTGGTGGCAAGCTGGAGGCGTAGCTCGCGCCGCCTCGTCCACCAGCGGACCGCGAACCAGCAACTCGTGGTGAGCGCGGCGCCGGCGATCGCGTCCACGATGTAGTGGTTGGCCGTCAGCACCACCGCGAGCGTCATCGCCAGCGGCATCGCCACGCCGAGCGCCTTGACCCACAGCCGCCGGGCGGCGACCGCGATCGCGATGCCCATCAGCAGGTCCCAGCCGACGTGGAGGCTCGGCACCGCGGCGTACTGGTTGGTGAACATGGGTGGCTGCAGCACCCGGTACGCGTGCGAGCTGACCGAGACGGTGTCGACCATGCCCAGGTGCGCGAGCCGGGGCGGCGCGACCGGGAAGGTCGCGAAGATCACCATGCCGATCGCACCGGAGAGGATCATGGCGTTGCGCGTGCGCAGGTAGATCACCTGATGGCGCCGGGCCAGCCAGACCAGCGTGATCGCGATGACCGGCCAGTGCCCCCAGATGTAGATCCAGTTGAAGACCGTGCTGACCCGGGAGGAGCCCGCGAAGGTCTCCTGCAGCCACTGCTCGTGGTGCAGCCCGAGCGTCTCCTCGAAGTCGACCACCCGCGCCGCGTTCGCCACCGCCGAGCTGACTGACCCCTCAGTCAGGTGGCGCACGCCGAAGTAGATGACGATGGCACCGAGCAAGATGAAGATCTGCTGCCCGAGCCGCACCGGATGTGAACGTGCTGTCTCGATGGGCGGTGCACCGGCACCCCGCCGGACCTGCCCTGTCCCCGTTATGACCGCCATATGCACAGCCTCCAACGTGATCTTCACACTTCCATCCGGGCCGGGCACCGACTTCTCCCTGATTCCCGAATCGGACCGGAGGGTGAGAACGCCCTAGGGGTCGCATGGTTTGCTGTGCGGATGGAGATCCGGCGGATCAGCTCAGAGGAGCGGCTCACGCAGGCGTTCCCCCTTCAGGCGTACGCCTTCGAGGCGAGCCCGGCTCCCCTGGAAGACGCAGCCAAGTACCGCGACTATCTCCCCTTCCAGGAGGACAACCTCACCCTCGTGGCGGATGAGGGCGGCACCCCGCTCGCCGCCGTCTCGGCCATACCCATGCGGCAGAACGTGCGCGGTGTGCTACACGCCATGGCCGGCGTCTCGAGTGTGGCCGTGCACCCGCTCGCCCGCCGCCGCGGCCACGTCCGCACGTTGCTGACCCGCCTGCTCGGCGACATGCGTGACGACGGTCACCCGATCACCGCGCTGTACCCGTTCCGGGCCTCGTTCTACGAGCGCTTCGGTTACGTGGGGATGCCGAAGCGGCGGCAGGTCACGTTCACCCCCGGCGGCCTCGGCCACCTCCTCCGCGCGGACCTGCCCGGCGAGCTCACCTGGGAACGGATCGGCACCGGCTACGACGCGTTCCGCGCGTTCACGCTGAGGCTCGCCGCCGAGCGGCACGGCTTCGCGGTCTTCCCCGACTACCGGGCCGAGCGGCTGCGCGCCGACGACGCGCGCTGGCTCGTCACCGCCCGGGTGGCCGGCGAGGTGGCCGGCGCCGCCACCTACCGCATCGCCGGCCAGGGCGGCGAGTTGACAGTGGACGACCTGCTCACCACCACGCCGCTGAGCCGCGCGCTGCTGCTGCAGTTCTTCGCCCGCCACGTCGACCAGGTCGACCGGGTGGTCGCCTGGATCGCGGCGGACGAGCTTCCCGAGCTGTGGGCCACCGACCTGGAAACGGTCACCGAGTCACGGACCCGCATCCCCATCGCGAACGCACCGATGGCCCGCGTGCTCGCCGTCCCGCCCCTGGCCGGCACGCGGGTGGGGCCGGGCCGGGTGGTGGTCGAGGTGGTCGACGACCCGTTCATCGCGGGCACCTACCTGCTCGACGGGCGCGGCGGGCGGCTCGAGGTGGGCGCCGACGAGAGCGGCGTCCCCCGGGCGACGCTGCGGGCGGCCGGCCTCTCCGCGCTCGTGTACGGCGTGCTCGACCCGGACGACCTGCCGCTACGCGGGTTCGGCGCCGTGCCCGCCGACGCCGGCACGCAGCTGCGGGCGCTCTTCCCCCGCGCCGTCCCCTACTTCTTCGTGGACTTCTGAGGCGTCACTCGCCACGGCGGCGGCCGGCGCTGGGCGTCCGGACAGCCGGCGGGTGACGAGGGTGGCGGCCAGCAGCACCGCGAACACCCCCGCCACCACCTCCACACCGGCCGAGCTGAGCGTCGACGAGAGCGAGTGCTGGATCCGTCCCGCGGCGGCTACCACCGGGTCGTCCACCGCGGTGCGGTCGGCGCTGAGCCGGATCTCGTACCAGCCGTAGTACGCCACGTACGCGCCGGCGAGGAGCAGCAGCACCCCGCCCAGCCGGGAGATCGCCGACCCGGCCCGGCGCACCGCCCGTACCAGCGAGGTGCGCAGCAGCCCCACGGCGAGGGCGGCGGCGCCGACGGCGAGGCCCATGCCGGCCGCGTACGCGAGGAAGAGGCCGACCCCGGCGCCGGTCGAATCGGCCCGCGCGCTGGCCACGACGATGGCCAGGAAGGGCCCGATCGTGCAGCTCAGCGACGCGGCGGCGTAGGCCACGCCGAAGAGGGCCATGGACGGGAGCGTGCGGCGCAGCTCCGGCGCCCGCGGGCCGCGCCACGGCGTGGGCAGCGACCGCCCGGCGGCCAGCCACGCGCCCACGGCCACCAGCAGCACGCCCAGCCCGACGGTCAGCCACGGCAGGCGCTCCTGGATCCAGCCGGCGGCGGGCGCCACCGCGAGGCCGAACGCACCGAACACCGTCACGAAACCCGCGGTCATGGCCGCCGTCGAGGCCAGGGCCCGCCGGACGGTGCCACCCCTGGACTCACCGGCGACGAGCAGCGAGAGGTACGCGGGCAGCAGCGCGAAGCCGCACGGGTTGACCGCGGCGAGCATGCCGGCGGTCAGCGCCAGGACCAGCGTGGTCTGTGTCATCGCTCAGCCGGCCAGCTCGGCGACCTTGCCCTCGAAGTCGACGCTGTCCATCCACCCCTTGCTGAGCACCTTGCCGTCCCGGTCGAGGAAGACGTACGTGCTCTGCTCGGCGATCTTGAACTTCTTCCAGACCGTGCCGGCCTGGTCGTTGAGGTGGGTGACGTCGCCGACCTGGCCGTCGGTGACGAACTCCTTCATCGCCTTGGCGTCACCGAGCCCCGCGACCCCGAGCAGATTGACCTTCGTGCCGAATTCGTCCTGCATGTCCGATACCGAGGCGGCCTGACCGAAGCAGGTGGCGCACCACGGAGCCCAGAACCACAACACTGTCGGCCGCCCGGCGAGGCTCGCCGCGTCGAACGACTTTCCGTCGAGCGTGGTGCCGGTGAACGTGAGCGTGGCCGGCACCACGGCGGGCTTGGCGTCGGCCGCGGGCGCGGCGTCGGCGGCAGGCGGCTGTCCCGCGTTCCAGTCCGCGTGCGGCGCCGCCTCACCACCGCAGCCACCGACCCCCAACGCGAGGGCGAGCAGGGCTGCCGCGACCAGCCGGACACGCATGCGGAACCTCCAGGGTGTGGCACTGCGCCCGGGAGTACGGCACGGGGGCCCACATGGTTCAACGGTTGGACGGCACCGCCATCGCAGAGATTGGGGTCTACCTACCAAGAAGAACCCCCGTAATTTCTCGCCCCATGCCGAGTGCGGAGCATGAGTCGCCGGTGGCCCTGACCAAGCAGGACCACACCCTCGTTGCGTTCCTGCTGATGAAGGTTTTCGATATGAAGGTTCCCCACTACGTTCACGCCCACGCCCAGGCCACCGACGTACGGGTGCTGGTCCCGCGCACCTATCACGCCGACGGCGTACTGGTGTACTACGACGCGGCCGAACGGCCTGTATTCGCAGCGGTGATGGAGGTCCAGCTCCGCTGGGATCCCAGCAAGCGGCGCACCTGGAAGCTCTACGTCGCCCAACTCGAGGCCGAACTGAACGTCGACACGGCGTTGCTGGTCTACTGTCCTGATCCGAAGCTCGCTCGCCGCTATCGCGAGATGTTCGATACCGGTGGGATGAGCCTCTCGCTACGACCGTTCATCTTCACACCGGACGACGTGCCACTCGTCGTTGACGTGGACGAGGCGCGGGCACACCCGTCGCTTGCCGTCCTGGCCGCGATCTGCCACGGCGCTCAAGACGACGTGGACACCGCTTTCCCCGCGTTGATGGAGGCGATGCGCGCAGTCAGTTCGGAGCAGGCGATCTTGTACTATGACATTGTGCTGGCTGGGCTGCCTGTGGCGGCTCGGACCCGTTGGGAGGCCTTCATGACCACCACTGTTGGTAACGAGTACCGCAGCGAGCTCCTGCGGAACCTCGCCGCCCAGCACGAAGAGGTGGGCGAGGCCCGCGGTGAGGCCCGCGGTGAGGCCCGTGCTGTCCTGACCGTGCTCGAGGCGCGCGGTGTTGCTGTGCCTGCCGAGATCCGCGACGAGATCCTCGCCTGCACCGATCTGGCGCAGCTCGACTCCTGGTTGCGCCGCGCCACCATGGCCACCCACATCCACGAGGTCGTCGGCAAGTAGGCCACCGCCCCGTGGCACGCTTGATCGATGTCGAGTGCCGCGCTGGCCCGCAACGTCGCGGGCGTCTGGGGTGATGAGGGCACGCGCTGGCTGGCCGGCCTTTCCGCGCTGCGGGACGACGTGGCCCGGGCCTGGGACCTGCGCCTCGGCGAGCCGTACGCGCTCAGCTACCACTGGGTGGCCCCCGCGACCCGGGCGGACGGCACGCCCGCCGTGCTCAAGCTGGGCCTGCCCGGCGCCGACCACCTACCGGTCGAGGCGGCCACCTTGGCCTGCTGGGGCGGGGCGGGGGCGGTGCGGCTGCTCGCGTTCGAGCCGGCGTGGGGCGCGCTGCTGCTGGAGCGGGCCGAGCCGGGCACGCTGGCGCGCACGCTCGTGCCCGGCCGCGACGCGGAGGCGACCGCCGCCATTCTCGACGTGCTGCGGCGGCTGCACGCGGCGCCGGTACCCGATGCGGGTCTGCCTGATCTCGAATCGCAGGGTGCCGCGTTCGCGGCGCACCTGCGGGCCTACCCGGGCGACCACCCGCTCCCCCGCCACCTGGTGGAGCGGGCCGCCGCGCTCTTCGACGAGCTCTGCGCCTCCGCGCCGGCCCGGGTGGTGCTCCACGGCGACCTCCACCACGACAACGTGCTGCGCGCCGAGCGCGAGCCGTGGCTGGCGATCGACCCGCACGGCGTGGTCGGCGACCCGGGCTACGAGGCCGGCGCGATGGTCCACAACCCCGATCCCGACCGCCGCGACGCCGGCCTGCTCGCGCTGGTGCCGTCCCGGATCGAGCAGCTCGCCGACGGGATGGGCCTGCCGGAGGAGCGGGTGGTGGCGTGGGCGTTCGTGAAAGCGGTGCTCTCCGAGGTGTGGACCGTCGAGGGGGACGGTGCGGAGGTGGGCGGCCGGGCGCTGGACGTCGCGCTCGCGTTAATGCCGCGACTGTGACCCGCCCGGCCGCTAGGGTCGGGCGTCATGGCCGAGGAGTGGTTCAGCACCAACCAGGCGTACTGGGACGAGCGCGCGCCCCTGCACACCACGAGCGACTTCTACGACCTGCCGAGGTTCAAGGCCGGCGCCACCTCGCTGCGGCCGTTCGAGATCGCCGAGATGGGTGACGTGAGCGGGCGGCGGCTGGTGCACCTGCAGTGCCACTTCGGGCAGGACACGCTCTCCTGGGCCCGGCTCGGCGCGCGCGTGACCGGCCTCGACTTCGCGCCCTCGGCCGTGGCGGCAGCCCGCGCGCTCGCCGCCGACATCGGGGCCAGCGACGCCCGCTTCGTGGAGTCCAATGTGTACGACGCGCCGGCGACCCTCGGCGAGCGCTACGACATCGTCTACACCGGGCTCGGCGTGCTCGGCTGGCTGCCCGACCTGGAGGCGTGGGCCCGCGTCGTCGCCGACCTGCTGGAGCCGGGAGGCGTCTTCTACATCGCCGAGTTCCACCCGTTTCCGAACGTGCTCGACGACGAGACCGGCACCACCGTCACCCACGACTACTTCCCGGCCGAGCCGACGACCTACGACGAGCCGGGCAGCTACGCCGACTGGAGCACGGCGACCGTCCACAATCGAGCGACGCTGTGGCGGCACGGGTTGGGCACGATCGTGAGCGCGCTCTGCGCGGCGGGGCTGCGGATCGAGTTTCTGCACGAGCACGACGTGACCTACTTCGGCCGCTTCTACAACCTCGTCCGCCACGACGACGGCACCTTCCACCGCCCCGAGGGTCTCCCCCGCCTCCCGATGATGTTCTCCCTCCGCGCCACCAAGCCCTAGCGGCTCACTTGTCGTACTTGTAGAGGTTGTACTTCTTCATCAGGTTGATGAGGCTCTGCGCGTACGTGGGCGACGTCGCGTACCCCGCCTTGTGGATCTCGATGGCGAAGCGGTTGGGGTCGCGGCTGTACGCGAACGCCTTCTTATAGCGGGGGTTGACCGTCAGGAAGCGCCCGTGGTCGGCGAAGGAGCCAGTCGCGTTGCGGTACGCGCGAAACAGCGCCGTCGTGCGGTAACACTTCTTGCCGTCGCACTCGGTCGTGGCGTACGAGCGGCACCCCACCGCGATCCCGCCCGGGCTGCCGAAGCACTTGATGCCGAAGTAGCTGTGGTCGCGGCGGGTCAGCCAGCTGGCGCCCCAGCCGGACTCGAGGATCGCCTGCGCGATCGTGACCGAGGCGGGCACCTTGTACTGCCGGTAGCCGGCCTGCGCCGGGCCGGCCGTGCGGGCGATGAACTGGCCCGCGTTGGCCGGCGGCACCGTGGGCGCCAGCTGGCCGCACCACGGGAGCGTGGGCCAGTTGCCGCGCCAGTCGACGTTGGAGTCGGCGACGAAGCGGCCGCCGGGGAGCCTGTTCCACGCGGCGGAGCGGCGCATCTTGCCGCTCACGAGCTCGCCCCACACCTGGCACTCGACCTGCAGCACGGTCCCCTCGGCCAGGCCGCCCACGCGGGCGAAGCGGGTGCTCGGGCCCTTGCGCAGGTTGACCGGGCCGGTGCCGGTGCGCACGGTGGGCAGCGACGCGCCCTTCGGCCCGCACCAGTGCACCCACGGGCGGGCGGGAGTCCAGCGCACGTACGCGTCGGAGACGTAGCGGCCGTTGGAGAGGCGGTTCCAGCTGGGGGTGCGGCGCTGCGTGCCGACGATGAACTGCCCGTACACCTGGCACACCACCGCCAGGCGGCTGCCTTCGGCGAGCCGGCCGACCTGGGCGTCCACGGTGGAGGGGCCGGCGCGCAGGTTGAGGCCGGTGCCACCGGAACGCACGGTGGCGGCGGCGCCGGCGGCGGTCGCCGGGCTCGGCAGGAGGAGGGACACGACCACGACCGTCAGGCTCATCCGTGGGTACCTCATGCACTACACGTTATTTGCCCGAATTGCGGCTCAGGAGAAAATTGTGAAAAAAGTCCTCAGAAGAGACACATTCACACTCGGTCGGCGGCGCCTGGCCGTGCCGCGGGCACATCCGTCGAGGGGCCCTGGATCCGCGCCCGCGTCGCCCAGGCCACCATGAAGACCGCGGTCCACATCGCGCCGAGCAGCACCGACGTGACGAGCTGGCTGGCCGTGTTCCAGCCGACGTAGAGGCGGGCGGCGCTGACCATCACCACGCCCACGACCGCCCCCGTCCACACCGCCACGCCGGCCATCCACGGGGTACGCCGCGCGACGAGCCAGGCCAGCGTGCAGAGGCTGGCGGTGACGACCGCGTGCTGGGTCAGGAAGAACCGCTCCGAGACCAGCGCCCGCTCCGCCACGGCCAGCAGCACCAGCGGCAGGAACGCGCCCGCGGTGGCCACGAGCGTCAACAGGTCGCGCCGCCAGGCGCGGCTGCGCCACCCGAGCACGAGCGCGGCCAGCGCGACGACGACCACCAGGCTCTTCGGGCCGAGCACGTCGATGACCACGTCGGCCGCGTGGGTGAAACCCTCGGTGCGCCGGGCGGCGAACCAGTCCGCGATGACCGTGTCCACCACGGACAGTCCACTGTGGCGGACGACGGCGTTGACCACGAAGGCCATCGCGAACGCGAACAGCAGCAGCAGGCCGAGCCCGAAAACAAGGTTGGCGACCAATGCCCACATCGGGCCGAAGCGCATGGAGAGGAGGAAGAACAGCAGCCCGTACCGCTGGGTGATCCACCGCATCGGGGGCAGCGCGCCGGCCCGCCGGGCGAGCGCGAGGGCCGGGTCGGGATTGCGGCCCAGCCACCGTCCAAGCAGGACGATCGCGATGACCGCGATGAGGAGCACGAGCACCGCGCCGGTCGCCTTGCCCAGGTAGCGGGAGACCGTCTCGTACGACTCGCCGGCCAGGTAGCCGACGACGACGGAGGTGCCGACCCAGGTGACCACGCCCAGCGCGTTCCACGGGGCGAAGCGGCGGTAGGGCATGCCGGCCCCACCGGCCAGCCGGGGCGCGAGCGTGCGCACGAAGGCCACCCACCGGGCGCCGAACATCGCCCGGCCGCCGAGGCGGGCCAGCATGGCGTCAGCCTTCTGCCAGCGCTCGTAGCCGATCCGCGCGCCCCACCGCCCGGACCGCAGCCGGGGGCCGTAGCGGCGGCCGCTGCGGAAGGCGAGCGTGTCGCCGGCGAGCGCGGCGGCGATCGTGACGATCACGGCGGGGACCAGCCGGAGTGTGCCGAGGTAGGCGAGGAAGCCGACGGTGAGCAGCGTCGCCTCGGCCGGCACCACGAGGCCCACGATGATGGCCGTCTCCCCCGCGACGAGGATCGCCGCCACCACGTAGATCAGCAGCGGCGGCAGATCCGTCAGAAGGTTCACCAGCTCTTGCACGGCCGCCCCCACACGTAGGACAGCATGACAGGCCGATGTGACGGGCTATAACCCCGGCGCTGGCCGATGATCACAGGTTCGGGACAATGGACGGTATGCAGACCCGCTCGGACCTCCGGAACGTCGCGATCATCGCCCACGTCGACCACGGCAAGACGACCCTGGTCGACGCCATGCTGCGGCAGGGAGGCCAGTTTCACGCGCGGGCGGAGATGACCGACCGCGTGATGGACTCGATGGACCTGGAGCGGGAGAAGGGCATCACGATCCTGGCCAAGAACACCGCGATCAGCTACCGGCCGGAGGGGGGTGAGTCGGTCACGATCAACATCATCGACACGCCCGGCCACGCCGACTTCGGCGGCGAGGTGGAGCGCGGGCTCACCATGGTCGACGGTGTGCTGCTGCTGGTCGACGCGAGCGAGGGGCCGCTGCCGCAGACCCGCTTCGTGCTGCGCAAGGCGCTCAAGGCCCGCCTGCCGATCATCCTGGTGATCAACAAGGTCGACCGCCCCGACGCGCGGATCAAGGAAGTGGTCGACGACACGTACGAGCTCTTCCTCGACCTCGACGCCGACGAGAGCCAGATCGACTTCCCGATCGTGTTCGCGTGCGCCCGCGACGGCCTCGCCGCGCTGAAGCAGCCGGCCGACGGCGCGATGCCCGACTCGCCCGACCTCCAGCCGCTCTTCCAGACGCTGCTCGACACGATCCCCGCCCCCTCCTACGACGAGGGCGCGCCGCTGCAGGCACACGTCACCAACCTCGACGCGTCCCCGTTCCTGGGCCGGCTCGCGCTGTGCCGGGTGCGGCAGGGCACGATCCGCAAGGGGCAGACGGTGACCTGGTGCCGCGAGGGCGGCACCGAGGAGAAGGTGCGCATCTCCGAGCTGCTGATGACCGAGGGGCTGGAGCGCAAGCCGGCCGAGGGCGCCGGGCCGGGCGACATCATCGCGGTCGCCGGCATCCCGGAGATCATGATCGGCGACACGCTCGCCGACGCGGACAACCCGATCGCGCTGCCCCGCATCACGGTCGACGAGCCGGCCATCTCGATGACCATCGGCACCAACACCTCGCCGCTGGTCGGCCGGGTCAAGGGCGCCAAGGTCACCGCCCGCATGGTCAAAGACCGGCTCGAGCGCGAACTGGTCGGCAACGTCTCGCTCCGCGTCCTGCCCACCGAGCGCCCGGACACCTGGGAGGTGCAGGGCCGCGGCGAGCTGGCGCTGGCCATCCTGGTCGAGCAGATGCGCCGCGAGCAGTACGAGCTGACCGTCGGCAAGCCGCAGGTGGTGACCCGGGTGATCGACGGCAAGACGTACGAGCCGATGGAGCGCCTCACGATCGACGCGCCCGACGAGCACCTCGGCGCGATCACCCAGCTCCTGGCCACCCGCAAGGGCCGCATGGAGCAGCTGGTCAACCACGGCACCGGCTGGATCCGGATGGAGTGGCTGGTGCCGGCGCGCGGGCTGATCGGCTTCCGCACCGAGTTCCTCACGGACACGCGGGGCACGGGCATCCTGCACCACGTCTTCGAGTCGTACGAGCCGTGGGTGGGCGCGCTGCGCACCCGCAACACCGGGTCGCTCGTCGCCGACCGGACCGGCGTGGTCACCCCGTTCGCGATGCTCAACCTCCAGGAGCGGGGCACGCTGTTCGTGGAGCCGACCACCGAGGTGTACCAGGGCATGATCGTCGGGGAGAACTCCCGCTCGGACGACATGGACGTCAACATCACCAAGGAGAAGAAGCTCACCAACATGCGCGCCTCCACCTCCGAGGAGACGGAGAAGGTGATCCCGCCGCGCAAGCTCTCGCTGGAGCAGGCACTGGAGTTCTGCCGCGAGGACGAGTGCGTGGAGGTGACGCCGGTGGCGGTGCGGCTGCGGAAGGTCACGCTCGATGCCACCCAGCGGGCCCGGGATACGGCCCGCCGTAAGCATGCTGGCTAGCTCGCTGGAAGCCGTCCCCGGGACGGTGTCCGTCCACATCGGACCACTGGACGGCCCGCCCCGGCACACCCGGCTGCCGGACGCCACCCACTACGCGGCGAGCACGATGAAGGTCGCCGTGCTCGCGGCGCTGCACCGCTCCGGCGCCGACCTCGACGCCGAGGTGCCCGTGCACAACGTCTTCGCCTCGGCGGCGAGCGGCATGTTCGGCTGCGACCGCGAGTACGACGGCGACCAGGGCGTGTGGGAGCGGCTCGGCGGCACGGCGCCGCTGGGGTGGCTGGCCGACCGCATGATCACCAAGTCGAGCAACCTGGCCACCAACATCGTGCTCGGCCACGTGGGGTTCGACGCGGTCGCCGAGGTGTGGGCCCTCGCCGGCGCGCGCCACAGCGTGACCCCGCGCGGCATCGAAGACTACGCGGCCCGCGACGCCGGCCTCGACAACCTGGTCACCGCCGCCGACCTGGCCGCCCTCTTCACCGCGATCGTCACCGGGGCACTCGGCCCGCCGGACGCCATGGTCGGCACGCTCCTGCGCCAGGAACGCACCGAGGACCTCGCCGCCGGCCTCCCGCCCGGCACCCGCGTCGCACACAAGAACGGGTGGGTCGACCGCGTACGCCACGGCGCCGGCGTGGTCTTCCCGGACGACGCCCCGCCGTACGCGATCGCCGTCTGCACCACCACCGACCTGCCCGACGCCGAGGCGTGCGGTGTGATCGCGCGGGTCTCCGCCTGGGCCTGGTCGGTTCGATGATCACCGAGGTCCGGACGCATCGGGTGTCGGCGCCGCTGCACACGCCGTTCGTGACCGCGCTGCGCCGCGCCACCACCGTCGAGACGCTGATCGTGGAGGTCGCCGACGCCGCCGACGGGCACTCCGGCTTCGGCGAGGCGCCGCAGGTGTGGCAGGTGACCGGCGCCTCGGTGCCCGGCAGCGAGGCGTGCGTGCGGGAGATCCTCGGGCCGCTGCTCACCGGCCGCGACCCCGACGACCTCCACGCGCGGCTGGCCGAGACGCGGCGCGCGGTCGCCGGCAACGAGGCCGCCAAGGCCGCCGTCGACACGGCACTGCACGACCTGGCCGCACGCCGGCTCGGGGTACCCCTGGCGCGTTTTCTGGGTGGGACGGCGTCGCGCGTTCCCACGGACGTCACGCTCTCCGCCGGCGAGGCCGGCGCCCTGGCCGCGGCGGCCAGAGACCGGGTGGCGGAGGGTTTCGCGGTGCTCAAGCTCAAGGTGGGGCTCGATGCCGCGGGCGACATCTCCCGGGTACGGGAGGTGCGCGCGGCCGCCGGCCCGGACGTGCGCATCCGGCTGGACGCCAACCAGGGGTGGACGCCACGCGAGGCGGTGCGGGTGATCCGGGGCATCGAGGACGCGGGGCTGGACGTCGAGCTCGTCGAGCAGCCGGTGCCGGCGTGGGATCTGGACGGCCTGGCCTGGGTGAGCGAGCGGGTGTCGCTGCCGGTCCTCGCCGACGAGGCCGTCTACGGCGTGCGTGACCTCGTCGAGGTGATCCGCCGCCGGGCCGCCGACATGGTCAACGTCAAGCTCGCCAAGTGCGGCGGCCTCGCCCCGGCGCGCACCCTGCTGGAGCTCGCCGCCGCGCACGGGATGGGCACGGTGGTCGGCTCGATGATGGAGAGCCAGGTCGGCATCGGCGCCGCCGCCAGCCTGGTCGCCGCCTTCGGCACCACCGCGGTCTCCGACCTGGACGCCGCCTGGTGGCTGGCCGCGTCGCCGGTGGTGGGTGGCCTCCGATACGAGGGCGCCGAGGTGGTCCTCCCGGCCGCCTCCGGCCTCGGACTCTCGCTGGGTTGATCGCGATCTTTGAAGATAAGCTTCGGGGATGGCGGCTGAGTCGGCGATTGGTTTCGTAACGTCGTCCGTGGCGACGCTGTGGGCGGATCCCGCCAGCGTCCGGGGCGTCGACGCGCCGGCGCTCGCGGCCCGCGTCGACCTCGCGGCCTGGGTGTCCGGGATGGACCACGACCAGTGGGTCGGTGACTGTGTGGTCAGTCAGCTGCTGCTGGGCGAGCGCGTGCTGGTCGAGGAGGTGCGGCCGGACGGCTGGGCCCGGGTCGTCGCCGTGGAGCAGCCCGCGGCGCACCTCGACCCGCGCGGCTATCCGGGCTGGCTGCCGGTCGCCCAGCTCGCCTTCGTCCCGTTTCCCGAGCCGTCACTCGTGGTCGACGCCCTCGAGACGGCGCTGCTCGACGCGCGCGGCGGGCAGGTCGCGCTCGCCGGCGTGACGCTCGGCACCAAGCTGCCCGCGGCGGGCCCACCGGTCGACGGCTTCCAGCCGGTGCACGTGCCGGGGCGGGACTGGCCGCTGTGGGCCGACGCCGCGGCCGTGGTCCCGCTGCCGGCCACCACGACGGCCGCGGACGTGCTCGCGCTGGCCCGCCGCCTGCGCGACACCGTCTACGTGTGGGGCGGCATGTCCCGCCACGGCATCGACTGCTCCGGGCTGGTGCACCTGGCCTTCCGGCGCTTCGGGGTGCGGCTGCCCCGGGACGCGAGCGACCAGGCGGGGGCGACGGACCCGCTGCCACCCGGCGCGGAGCGCCCCGGCGACCTGTACTTCTTCGCCCGCCCCGGCCGGCCCATCCACCACGTGGCCTTCGTGTCCAACCGCGGGCCACGGCACATGCTGCACGCCTGCTACGGGCAGCGGCTCGTGGTCGAGGAGGCGATGCCCCCCGACCGGGGCGCCACGCTAACGGCGGCCCGTCGAGTCGCGCTGCCGAGCGGCCGGGCGGCTGCCACCACTTGAGGTACCCGGCTTCGCGCCGCCGCCGCTCCCGGACTCGGCGCCCGCGGTGACTAACTCGTTCTTGGAGTCGCGGGACGACTTGAGGAGGCTCGCCACGGTGGCGATGATCAGCGTGCCGATGATGACGGTCAGCGACAGCCAGATCGGGATGTGCGGTGCCCAGCCGACGTGCTCGCCGCCGTTGATGAACGGCACATTGTTGTCCGCCAGGGCCTCGAGCACCAACTTCACCCCGATGAAGCCGAGGATGACCGACAGGCCGAGCGACAGGTAGACCAGGCGCTGCAGGAGGCCGCCGAGCAGGAAGTAGAGCTGGCGGAGCCCCATCAGCGCGAACACGTTGGCGGTGAAGACCAGGTAGGGCTCGTTGGTGATGCCAAAGATCGCCGGAATCGAGTCGAGCGCGAAGATGAGGTCGGTCGTGCCGATCGCGATCATCACGATCAGCAGCGGCGTGAACATCCGCCGCCCCTTGCTGTCCACCGTCGTGAAGCGGCCCTTGCCGTAGTCGTTGGAGACGCGCAGGGCCCTCCGCGCGTATCGGATGACGATGTTTTCCTTGTAGTCCCCGGCGTCCATCTCGCCCTCGCGGGCCAGGTTGATCGCCGTGTAGAGCAGGAACGCGCCGAAGATGTAGAACACCCAGGCGAACTGGGAGATCAGCGCCGCGCCCGCCGCGATGAAGCCGCCCCGCATCACCAGCGCCAGGATGATGCCGATGAGCAGCACTTCCTGCTGAAACTTACGGGGCACCGCGAAGCGGCTCATGATGATCACGAAGACGAAGAGGTTGTCGACCGAGAGGCTGTACTCCGTGAGCCAGCCGGCGTAGAACTCGCCCGCGATCGTGCCACCGCTCGTCACCCAGACACCGATACCGAAGATCAGCGCGAGGGCGACGTAGAAGCTCACCCAGAGGCTGGACTCTTTGATGCTCGGCTCATGTGGGCGCCGGCCGATGATCAGCAGGTCGACGGCGAGCACCGCGATCAAAACGACCAGGGTGACGACCCAGACCGCTGTGGACACGTCCAATTAAACCTCCGGCAGACACGCGACATCGCCCCGTCATGGACGAAGCGATGTGGACTCTCTGTCGGAGGTCTCTTCCGCCGCCCTCGGGCTGCCCCGACGGACTGGCGACCGACGATGCCGGGCCGGCAACCGGTTTGTGCCGGTGACGACCGTGTTGACGACAACGTCGCGGGGGAATACTCCCCTCCTACGGCCTCCATCATCCACCATCGGCGGGCGTTTTGGCACACCCACGCAGTGTGTAATGCGACTCCTAGCACACTCACTCAAGCTTCCTAGGAGGCTAGGCACTGTAGGCTGCCCCCATGGTGCTCGAGGTCGCGTTGATCGACGTCAACCCAGGTCAAGAGGACGACTTCGCGGCGGCGTACGCGAAGGGCCACGCCGTCCTGGCCAGCACGCCGGGCTGCCGGTCGGTGCGGATGACCCGCGGCATCGAGTCGCCGTCACGCTTCGTGCTTCTCGTCGAGTGGGACTCGGTCGAGGCCCACGTGCGAAACTTCCGGGAGAGCGAGCGCTTCACCACCTGGCGCTCGCTGATCGGCCCCTTCTTCGCCTCGCCGCCGGTGGTCGAGCACTTCACCGACGTCCCGGCCTGACCTCGTCAGAGCTCCCGCGCCTCCGCCGCCAGGGCGGGCGCCAGCTCCCGCATGCGCGCCACCGTCGCGTGATCGGCACGGTGCACGTCGAGGTAGCCGTCCGCATGGTGGAAGAACGGCACCGGCCTACCTGAAGGGTGCCCGGTCCAGCGCGCCACCTCGGGGCAGCGGATGGCCCGCCAGCCCGACGGCAGCAGCACCTCGACCTCCCGGTCGACGCTGAAGTCCGGCAAGCCGGCGGCGACCCGGAGCCACTCTTCCCGCCCGATCGGGGACTCCTCGCGGACCAGGACGTGGTCGGGATGGACGCCGAAGCCGGGCGGGTACTCCTCGGGGACCCGGTCGCGCCCGACGATCGTCCCGCCGGCGTCCGGCACGTAGAGCTCGCCGTCGTCGCCCATCAGCCACGCGTCGAAGTCACGCGCGAGCTCGGCCATCCGCCGGGTCAGCGCCTCGCCGGGCCACTTGCGCTGGATCTGGCCGCCGGAGACCTGTAGCCACTCCGCCTCGCCGCGATCCACGGTGCCGGCGCCGTCGTCCCAGCCGAACATCCGCAGGCTGTCTCGCACGGGCAGGCCGGCGATCCGGTCCGGCCGGCCGTCGAGGAACGCCGGACGCGCGCCCTTGCGGTCGGGCTCGAACCACAGGTCGGGCTCCCGCTCGATCAGGTCGGCCAGCTCCCGCTCCCAGATCGGGTAGTAGGCGCCGGCTATCCAAAATGGAGCACGGGTGATGTGGAGGTCGTAGCCCACGACCGCCCATTCTGGTCGAAGCCGCGCCTCAGCGTTGCCCCCGCGCCGGCTCGTCCGTCGCGGCGGCCTTGGCCAGCCCGCGCGCACAGCCCTTGATGAAGTAGCCGAGGAAGCGGCGGTAGAAGCCGCCCATCCACGGACGCTTCGCCGTGAACGTCGAATGCCACCTGATCAGCGTCCCCTCCCCGTCCGGGGTGAGGTCGACGTCCGCCCGGTAGTCGTCGATCGCCATGCCCGACAGCAGCCGGTAGCTGAACCGGCGGCCGGGGACCGCCTCGACGATCTCCTCACGGGTGGTGAACGGCCAGGTCCGGAAGATCCGGATCGCGCCGACCCCCTCCTCGCCGGCCGCGTCCGCCCGCTCCAGCTCGAACGAGCCGAGGCCCGACCAGGTCGGCCAGGTGGCGCCGGAGGCGAGCAGCCGATACACCGAATCGGCGTCCGCTCGCGAGCGCGCCGTCACATCGATCTCCTGCACACGCATGTACCATATGGTACATGCCCGATCCGAGGCAGCGCCTCCTCGACGCCGCCATCGACCACCTCGCCGCGCACGGCCTCAGCGACCTGAGCCTGCGCCAGCTCGCCGCCGCCCTCGGCACGAGCCACCGCATGCTCATCTACCACTTCGGCTCCAAGGAGGGGCTGCTGGTCGAGGTGATCCGCGCGGTCGAGCGGCGCCAGCGGGAGGCCTTCGCGCTCCTGGGGCCGGACGACGCGGTCACCCCCGGCGACGCGATCCGCCGGATGTGGCGGCGCTTCGCCGACCCGGCGCTGGCCCCGCACGAGCGGCTCTTCTTCGAGGTGTACGGGCAGGCGCTGCAGGGCCGCTCCCACGCCCTCCCCCTGCTCGACGGCATCGTCGAGTCGTGGCTGGAGCCGGCGGTCGAGTTCGCCCGCTCCCGAGGGGTGCCCGAGGACGTGGCCCGCGCCGACGCCCGGCTCGGGGTGGCGGTGATGCGCGGGCTGCTGCTCGACCTGCTGGCGACCGGCGACCGGGCCGGTGTGGACGCGGCCGCCGAGCGCTTCGCGGCCGCCTACGAGGCGCTCATCGCTGAAACTTCGCGCGGCGGCCCAGCTTCGTAAACCCGAGCCGGGCGTAGAGGCGGGCGGCGGTGTTGTCCACGTTGACGTCGAGGAGCGCCTTGTCCGCGCCGCCGGCCCGCATCCGCCGCAGCACCTCGGTCACCAGCGCGCTGGCGACGCCCCGGCCCCGCCACGAGGGCACGACGCCGACCTGGACGATCCAGCCCTCGGCGGCGGTGACCATGCCCGCGTCGCCGTCCGGGCCGGCCGCCAGCAGTGACCACTGTGGACGAAACTCCTCGTCGCCAGCCGTCCACGCCACCCACCGCTCGGCGGGCCAGCCGGGATACGCGGGCCGCTCGTGGAAGGCGGCCTCGTACGCGGTGAAGAAGCGGACGGCCAGGTCGGGCGTCCACTCGTGCAGCGTGAGGCCCGGCGGGAGCGGGGCGGCGGGCGGCTCGGTGGCGGCGAGGTCGAAGCTCATCACGTCTTCGGCGAACACCTGCCGCAACCCCCGGCTGGCGAACAGCCGCTCGGCCGCCCCGGTCAGCGCCTCGGTCTCCACCGTCACGCCACCCGCGTCGGGATCGGCGGTGGCGGCGGCCGACAGCCCCCAGTCGAGCAGCGCACCGCCGGCGCCGCGCCCGCGATAGGCCGGGTCGACGAGCCCGATGACCGCCGCACCCGGCGCCAGCAGGCGGACGGCGGCCGCCGCGACGAGCTCCCCCGTCGCCGTCCGGGCGCCGGTCGTGATCGCACCCTCGGCCCGGAAGCGGCTGACGGTGACCTCCGGCATCCCTCCGTCGGCGGCATGGCACCGATCGGCCAGCGCGGCCACCGCCTCCCGGTCGCCGTCGCGGTCCAGCGGGCCCCAGGTCAACTCTCCGTCGCGCACCCCATGACCCTACGGGGCATCGACCGTGGTACGCGTCCGGGTTTTCCCACGGCCTACTTGACGCCGGCCATGTCCATCCCGCGCAGCTCCTTCTTGAGCTCGCGGACCTCGTCGCGGATGCGGGCGGCCAGCTCGAACTGCAGCTCGCGGGCGGCAGCCAGCATCTGGTCGTTGAGATCCTGGATGAGCTGGGCCAGGTCGGCGCGGGCCATGCCGTCGCGGGACGGGGTCGCCGCCTTGCCCCGCGAGCGGGTCTGCGGCACCGGCGCCTTGCCCCGGCTCATCTGCCGGCCCGAGCCGCCGATCACGTGGCCGCCCGGGCCGTGGCCGCCCAGCGCGCCCTCGGTGTCGTCGGCCTCGCGGTAGATGTCGTCGAGGATGTCGTGGATCTTCTTGCGGAGCGGCTCCGGCGAGATGCCATTGGCCTCGTTGTGCGCGACCTGCTTGGCCCGCCGCCGGTTGGTCTCCTCGATCGCGGTGGCCATCGACGGAGTGATCTTGTCGGCATACATGTGGACCTGACCGGAGACGTTACGCGCGGCGCGGCCGATGGTCTGGATCAGCGACGTGCCGCTGCGCAGGAAGCCCTCCTTGTCGGCGTCGAGGATCGCGACCAGCGACACCTCGGGCAGGTCGAGACCCTCGCGGAGCAGGTTGATGCCGACGAGCACGTCGTAGTCGCCCTTGCGCAGCTCGCGCAGCAGCTCGACCCGGCGCAGCGTGTCCACTTCGGAGTGCAGGTAGCGCACGCGGATGCCGTGCTCCAGCAGGTAGTCGGTGAGATCCTCGGCCATCTTCTTGGTCAGCGTGGTGACCAGCACCCGCTCGTCGCGCTCGGTGCGCAGCTGGATCTCGTGCATGAGGTCGTCGATCTGGCCCTTGGTCGGCTTGATCAACACCTCGGGGTCGACCAGGCCGGTCGGGCGGATCACCTGCTCGACGAACTCACCGCCGGCGTGCTGCAGCTCCCACGGACCCGGCGTCGCGGACAGGAACACCATCTGCCCCACCCGCTCCAGGAACTCGTCGAACCGCAGCGGCCGGTTGTCGGCCGCGCTCGGCAGCCGGAAGCCGTGCTCGACCAGCATGCGCTTGCGCGAGGCGTCTCCCTCGTACATGGCGCCGATCTGCGGGATCGTCTGGTGCGACTCGTCGATCACCGTGAGGAAGTCGTCCGGGAAGTAGTCGAGCAGGCAGTGCGGCGGGTCACCGTACGACCGGCCGTCGATGTGCATCGAGTAGTTCTCAATACCGTTGCAGAAGCCGACCTGGCGCATCATCTCGATGTCGTACGTCGTACGCATACGCAGCCGCTGCGCCTCCAGCAGCTTGTTTTGCCGCTCCAGGTCGGCCAGCCGCTCGGTGAGCTCGGCCTCGATGCCGCGCAGCGCCCGCTCCATCCGCTCCGGCCCGGCCGCGTAGTGGGTGGCCGGGAAGATGAGCAGCTGGTCGACCTCCTTGACCACGTCGCCGGTGAGCGGGTGCAGGTAGTAGAGCTTCTCCACCTCGTCGCCGAAGAGCTCGACCCGGACCGCCAGCTCCTCGTAGGCCGGGATGATCTCGAGCGTGTCGCCGCGGACCCGGAACGTGCCGCGGCTGAACGACATGTCGTTGCGCGTGTACTGGATCTCGACCAGGCGACGCAGCAGCTTGTCGCGGTCGATCTCCTCGCCGACGCGGACGCGCACCGAGCGGTCGAGGTACTCCGACGGGGTGCCCAGGCCATAGATCGCGGAGACGGTGGCCACCACGATCACGTCACGCCGGGTGAGCAGCGACATCGTCGCCGAGTGGCGGAGCCGCTCGACCTCCTCGTTGACCGAGGAGTCCTTTTCGATGTAGGTGTCCGTCTGCGGGATATACGCCTCGGGCTGGTAGTAGTCGTAGTACGAGACGAAATACTCCACCGCGTTGTTGGGCATCAGCTCGCGAAACTCCTTGGCGAGCTGCGCGCACAGCGTCTTGTTGTGCGCGAGCACCAGGGTGGGGCGCTGCATCCGCTCGACCAGCCACGCGGTGGTCGCGCTCTTGCCCGTGCCGGTGGCGCCCAGCAGCACCGTGTGGCGGTCGCCTGCGCGCACCCGGCGCTCAAGCTCATCGATAGCTGCCGGCTGGTCGCCGGATGGCACGTAGTCGCTGATGACCTGGAAGCGACCGTCGAGCCGCGGGATGTCGAGACCCATGCGCTAAACCGTACGCCGGGGGTGTGACAACCCGCCGCGCACACCGTTGAGGACCCCACGAAGGCGCCCCGCTTCGCGCCACGCCTCCCGGGGGACCGGTGCGATCAACTTCGATATTGGCGTTGTGTGGGAAAGATCACCGCGCTACCGTCTTATGGGTAGGCCGCTCGCGGCGGCCGACCGGGTTCACGATCGGGCCTCCACACCGGCCGGTCAGACCCGGCGCAGGGTTGCAGCCCCGGTACATCGCCGGTGAGCGCACCCGACGCGGTCGCGCAGGACGCGCTGACCGGCCGCCGCGAGCGCCCCACCTTTTCTGGACCCGCTCGCTCACGCACGTCACCCATCCGACGGCAGCGCGTTCAACCTCGCGTGAAGGCAAGCTTCGAACGGCGACGGATCATCGCACTCGCCGCCCTGGTCTGCGTGGCCGCCGGCTCGGCCGCCGGGCTCACCACCGGTCTCGTCTCGTGCACGCCCGCCGACAAGCCGGTGGAGGCCAGACCGCTGTCGGCGACCGAGGCGCAGCGGCTGGCCGGCATGCGCGCCCGCAACTTCAAGGACGGGCGGGTCGGCGTGCGGGCCACGCTGGGCAAGCCGGGCGCCGAGATCAAGCTGGCCGGCTGGATCGACTGGCGGCGGCAGCTCACCTACCTCGCGGCCACCGCGCCGGCCCCCGGTCCGGACGACGGGCTGCTCCAGGCGGTACCCGGAATCATCGCGACAAGGCCGGGTCGCGCGGACGGCGGCCTTCCCCCGGCGACGCCGCCGGCCAAGGATTGGCGGGTGCGGCCGTCGACCGCGACGGCCCCGCACCCGGCGCCGATCGACTCGTTCGTGGCGCTGCTCTTCGCGATCGCCAGCGACAAGCCCGACCAGGCCGAGCTGCTGGCGCGGAGCGACTCGCGCTGGCTCGGCACCGACCGGATCGCCGACAAGACGGTCGACGTGCTGCTCGGCCCGGCCGTGCCACCGCAGCCCAAGCCGACCGTGACGGCCAGCCCCAGCGCGGGTCCCAGCCCCAGTGCCTCCCCGAAGCCCAGCGCGGCCGGGCCCGCGTCCCCCACGCCGGGGCCCAACTCGCTGGCCGCGATGGGCGGCGCGGTGCGGTACTGGCTGGACGGTGACGCGCGGCTGCACCGGTTCGAGGCGCTGCTGGGCAAGGATCTGCCGGTCAAGGTCGACCTCACCCGCGAGGAGCGGCCCGACCTCGTGGCGATCGACGCGCTCGGCGGGCGGATCGCCAAGCCCCGCCAGGTGACCGCCGAGGAGGCCCAGGCGCTCGCCCTCATGCGCCAGCGCAACCGCGCGGCCGGCGGCGGCAAGATCACGCTGACCGTGCCGATGCTGCCGGCCGGCATACTGCTCGCCACCGGTTGGCTGGACTGGCGCGACACGGTGGCCTACGTGGGCGCCTACGACATGGACAAGAAGGACGAGCGCGTCCTCATGCGGGCCACCCGCACCGGCGTGACCGTGCGCAGCGACGGCTTCACGGCCGGGAAGCTGCCCCCGCTCCCCCCGCCGGCCGGCGACTGGCAGACCATCCCGTGGGCCGCGCGCGGCGACGCGCTCGGCGGGCTCGACCTCGACCTGCTGCTCAACGAGGCGCTCGCGGTCAGCGGCACCGGCAAGGACGACGCGGCCGCGCTCCGCGAGGCGGCGCTGTGGCTGCGCAAGGACACGCTCGCCGGCGGCCCGGTGAACGTGTACGAGATCTCCAAGGGCGCCGACCTCGGCGGCGCGCGCGGGGCGGCCCGCATCCGCTACTGGATGGACCGCACCGGGGTGCTGCGCCGGCTGGAGCTGCGTACGCGGATGGGTGCGTTCGCCCAGCTCGACGTCACACCGGGCGAGGTGCCGACGCTCAAGCGACCGTGATCCGCGCCGGGCGCCCCGGGTCGGCGCTGCCGAACCCCCGGCCTTCGGGCAGGGGCGGAAAGCCGGCCGGCCCGAGCGCCTCCGCGCGGTCGCTCTCCACGTGCACGACCCCGCCCACCAGGCTCACCCGGTCGGTGCCGAGCACATGGCCCAGCCGCGCGGCGATCCTCGGGTAGTCCTCCGCCGACGTCGACGCGCCCGGACAGGGGACCCGCTGGTGGCGGACGTTCTCCTCGAAGGGCGCCAGCCGCTCGTGCCACAGTGCGTCCACCCGCGCGTGCAGGTCGCCCAGGTCCGAGTCGTTACGCAGCAACGAGTCCGCGGCCGCCCGCCGCTCGGCGTCACCGGCCTGCGCGCGGATGCGCGCGTGCGCCTGCTCGGGCGCCATCCCCCGGTCGCGCACGAGACGCTCCACCCGGGTGGCCTCATCCGCGTCCACCACGATCACCAGGTGGTACGTCGGCGCGAGCCCCACCTCGACCAGCAGCGGCACGTCATTGACGAGGATCGCGTCGGCGGCCGCGGCGGCGACCAGCTCGGCGGTGCGGTGGCGCACCCGCGGGTGGATGATCCCCTCCAGCGTGCGGCGGGCCACCTCGTCCCCGAAGACGCGGGCGCCAAGCGCCGGACGGTCGAGCGCACCATCCGCCCCGAGCACCCCGTCACCGAAGGCCGCGACGACCTCCGCCAGCCCCTCAGTGCCCGGCGCGACGACCTCGCGGGCCAGCCGATCCGAGTCGACGACGGTGGCACCCCGCGTGGCGAGGCGCGCGGCCACGGCGCTCTTGCCCGCCCCGATCCCCCCGGTCAACCCGATCAGCAGCACCCACTCAGTCTTCCACCCCACCCAAGATCTGCCAGCGCCACGCGGTCAAACCCGGCGCCCATCGACCGCACCCCACGCCGATCCGCGCGGCGTGATCGCTAGCCCGGAAACCGCGCCCGCCACGGTGCCGCTGACCGCCGCCGGCAGCT
>Ga0272482_10000104_pt1 | contig 26253 bp, 21 predicted proteins | sample RVTome_8_FD_192427 | JGI IMG/M metagenome (GOLD analysis project Ga0272482, IMG submission 192427) | Soil microbial communities from uranium-contaminated site in the Upper Colorado River Basin, Wyoming, United States - RVT160D0 (version 2) ...
TACGGCGTCGACAGCACCACCGTCGTGCGGGTCGTGACGTTCGCGGCCGTGCGGATCTGCTGCAGCAGCCGCTCCAGCTCGGCCGGGCTGGCGACGCGGACCAGCAACATGTAGAAGTCCTCCCCCGCCACCGAATAGCAGGAGTCGATCTCGGGCAGGTGGGCCAGCCGGTCGGGCGCGTCGTCGGGCTGCGACGGGTCGAGCGGCCGGATCGCGATGAACGCGCTCAGCGGCAGCTCGAGCGCCTCGTACGACACCCGAGCGCCGTACCCCTTGATGACGCCCCGCTGCTCCAGCCGCCGCACCCGCTGGTGCACGGCGGACACCGACAGCCCCACCCGCTCCGCCAGGTCGGTGTACGACAGGCGGCCGTCCGCGGTCAGTGCCGCGACGATGGCGCGATCGATCTCTTCCACGGCGAGAAAACTACACCGCCACCACGTGTCGAACCCGGCACGGCGCGGTTCGTCAACCCGACAGAATCAGCGCCGGAACGAGAGGGAGTGGACCCGATGCGCTACGTCATGTTGATCTCGGTGGACGAGGAGGCCTGGGGCGCCGACGAGGAGCAGACTCAGGCGGTGTACCAGGAGATCTTCGCCTGGTACGACAAGTGGCACGCGGCCGGCAAGGTGGTCGAGGGCGGCGCCCAGCTCGACTCGGTGCGCAAGGCCAAGACGATCCGCGCCGGCGCCGATGGGCGGCCGGTGGTGACCGACGGGCCGTTCGTGGAGCTGAAGGAGGTCGTCGGCGGCATCATCAACCTCCAGTGCGACGACCTCGACGAGGCGGTGGCGATCGCGTCGACGTGGCCGGCGATCGTGCCGTTCGACGAGAAGGTCGAGGTGCGCCCCGTCATCCAGCGCGAAGGCTGAGGCGCCGCGCCAGCAGCTCGCGCTCGGCCGGGTTGGTGGCCAGCGCGAGCGCCCGCCGGGTGGCCTCGGTCGCCTCCTCGTCGCGGCCGAGGTCGGCCAGCAGCTCCGCGCGGGTCGAGTGCCACAGCCGGTACCCCGACAGCCGCTCCCCCAGCTCCTCCACCTCGGCGAGCGCGGCGGCCGGCCCGTCGGTGTACCGAGTCGCCACCGCCCGCCCCAGCCGCACCACCGGCGTCGGCGCGATGGCGTAGAGGGTGTCGTAGAGGCCGCGGATGGCGACCCAGTCGGTGCGCGCGTAGGTGGGGGCGAGCGCGTGCTGAGCGGCGATCGCGGCCTGCAGCAGGTAAGGCCCGGGCCGGTCGCGGATCACCGCCTGCCGCAGGCGCGCGGCCGCCGCCTCGATCAGAGACCGGTCCCACCGGGTACGGTCCTGCTCCTCCAGCAGCACCAACCGCCCCTCGGCGTCGAAACGGGTGGCGGCGCGCGCCTCGTGCAGCTCCAGCAGCGCGGCCAGCGCCGCCGCCTCCGGCTCGCCGGGCATGAGCGCGGCCAGCTGGCGGGCGAGGTCGAGCGCCTCCCGCGCCAGGTCGCGCCGCCGTGGGGTGTCGCGCGCGCTGGCCAGGTACCCCTCGTTGAAGACGAGGTAGACGACGGCGAGCACCGCCGGGAGCCGCTCGCCGTACTCCTCCGGCGGCGGCAGCTCGAACCGCACCCCGCCGGCCCGCAGCTGCCGCTTGGCCCGCACGAGCCGCTGGGCCATGGTGGCGGTCGGCACGAGAAACGCGGCCGCGATGGCGTCGGCCGGCAGCCCGCTGGCCGCGTGCAGGGTGAGCGCCACCCGCAGCGGCTCGCTCAGCGCCGGGTGGCAGCAGGCGAAGATGAGCGCCAGCCGGTCGTCACCGGTGGGCTCGGGGGGCGGTTCGGCGGCGGCGAGGGCGAGCTTCTCCCGTCCGGTCCGCTCCCGCCGCAGCCGGTCGATGGCCTTCCGCCACGCGGTGGTCACCAGCCAGCCGGTCGCGCTGCCCGGCACGCCCTCGTCCGGCCACCGGCGCAACGCCTCGCCGACCGCCTCCTGGAGCGCGTCCTCGGCCAGGTCGAGGTCGCCGAGCCGCCGGCTGAGCACCCCGAGCATGCTCCCCGCCTCGTCCCGCCACACCTGGTCGAGCAGCGCTCGCACGTCCCCCACGCGGAGAGCCTAGAGGGACTTGGCGATGACCAGGCGTTGGATCTGGTTGGTGCCCTCGACGATCTGGAGCACCTTGGCCTCGCGCATGTAGCGCTCCACCGGGTGGTCGGCCACGTAGCCGTAGCCGCCCAGGACCTGGACCGCGTCGGTCGTGACGCGCATGGCCATGTCGGTGGCGAAGAGCTTGGCCTTCGCGGCCTCGACCGAGTAGGGGCGCCCGGCGTCCTTCAGTCGGGCCGCCGCCAGCACCAGCGCCCGCGCCGCCGCGATGCCGGTGGCGGCGTCCGCCAGCATGAAGCGGATGCCCTGGAAGCCGAGGATGGACTTGCCGAACTGCTCGCGTTCGCGGGCGTAGGCCACCGCGTAGTCGAGTGCCGCCTGGGCGAGCCCGACCGCGCAGGCGGCGATGCCCAGCCGGCCGGAGTCGAGGGCCTCCATCGCGATCCTGAAGCCGGTGCCGAGTGCGCCGACGAGGCGGTCGGACGGGACGCGGGCGTCGTCGAAGGCGATCTGGGCGACCGGCGACGAGTGCAGGCCCATGGTCTTCTCCGGGGCCTGCGGGACGATGCCGGGTGTCGCCGCGTCGGCCAGCAGGCACGAGATGCCCGGCGCGCCGGGGCCGCCGGTGCGGCAGAAGATGTTGTAGAAGTCCGCTTTCCCGGCGTGGGTGATCCAGGCCTTGGTGCCGGTGACCACGTAGGCGTCGCCGTCGAGGACCGCCTTGATGGCCAGGCTCGCGGCGTCGGAGCCGCCCTGGGGCTCGCTCAGGCAGTACGCGCCGAGCAGCTCGCCGCCCAGCATGTCGGGCAGGAGCTTGCGCAGCTGCTCGCCGCCGTGCGCGTACACCGGGTAGCAGGAGAGGGTGTGCACGCTGACGGCCTCCGCGACGGCCAGCCACCGGCTGGCGAGGAGCTCCACCACCTGGAGGTAGACCTCGTACGGCTGGCCGGCGCCGCCGACGTCCTCCGGGTAGGGCAGGCCGAGCAGGCCGGCGCGCCCGATCGTGCGGATCACCTCATGCGGGAACTCGCCGCGCGCCTCGAAGTCGTCCACCCGCGGGGCCAGCTCGCCGTCGGCCAGCTCGCGGGTGAGCTCCAGCAGGTCGTACGCCTCAGCGGTGGGTAGGAGACGCTCCATGCCCACCAGCTTAACGGTCGTTAGGTTGGTAACTCCACTAACTCGGTGCCAAGCGTGTTGAGGCGCTCGACGCCGCCGTCGACGCACACCACGATGTCCTCGATCCGGGCACCGTGGCGGCCGGCGAGGTAGATGCCCGGCTCGATCGAGAACGCCATGCCCGGCTCCAGCGCCAGCGTGTTGCCCGCCACGATGTAGGGGTCCTCGTGCCCGTCGAGGCCGATGCCGTGGCCGGTGCGGTGCAGGAACGCCTCCCCGAAACCGGCGTCCGCGATCGGGGATCGGGCCGCCGCGTCCACCGATGACGCGGAGACGCCCGGGCGCACCGCGGCGACGGCGGCCCGCTGCGCCTCGAACAGCACCTCGTAGTACCCGGTGAACTCCGCCGGCGGCCGGCCCACCGCGTAGGTGCGGGTCGAGTCGGAGCAGTAGCCGGACGGCATGGTGCCGCCGATGTCCACGACGACCGGGTCGCCGGCGGCGATCACGCGGTCGGAGGTGGCGTGGTGCGGGCTGGCGCCGTTGGGGCCGGAGCCGACGATCACGAAGTCGACCGTCTCGTGCCCGGCGTCCCGGATCGCCCGCCCGATGTCGGCGCCGACCTCGGCCTCGGTGCGGCCGGCGCGCAGCCACTCGCCCATCCGGGCGTGCACCGCGTCGATGGCCGCTCCGGCCTCGCGCAGCGCCGCCACCTCCGCCGGCGTCTTGCGCATGCGCAGCGGCGCGAGCACCTCGCTCGCCAGGCGCTGCCGCGCCTCCGGCAGCGCGTCGCGCAGCGCCAGGACCTGCGCGGCCCACATCCGGTCGGCCAGCCCGACCGCGCGCGCGGGTCCGCTGTCGTTTCCCGCTCCGCTTGCGCGACCGCTGAGGGCTCGCTTCACCAGGGGGTACGGGTCGGTGCCGTCCTCGTGGTCGACGATGCGCACCCCGGTGCCGGGTGCCGGCGACGCCTCGGCCGCCGGGCGCTCCAGGCGCGGCACGATCAGCGTCGCCTCCCCCTCGGCGGGGAGCACCAGGCAGGTCAGCCGCTCGAGCGCGTGAGCGTGGTAGCCGGTGAGGTAGCGCAGGTCGGAGCCGGGTGTGATGAGCAGGGCGTCGAGGCCAGCCGCATTCATGGCCTTCTGTGCCTCGGCGAGGCGCCGCGGTGGGTAGAGCACGGGCCGAGCGTAATGTACGCTCCCCTTTACGCATCACGTGAGCGCGGCCGGGCGGCGTTGCTCACACCGGTCTCGCACCGGTTACGCCCGGTCCCCCACGTAGGAGTTACGCGATGCGCAAACCCCTAGCCGCGGGCACGGTCGCCGTCCTCGCGGCCGCGCTGCTGGCCTCCCCCGCCAGCGCCGCCCAAACCATCGGTCTTCCCACCTTCTCCGGCCCGGCCGTCCCGCAGCCGCCCGTCGGATACTCCACCGGCAGCACGATGCGGGCCATCTACGACGCGGAGAGCGGCGGCACCGACTTCTGGGTCGACCGCCTGCTCTCGCGGTCGGGCAGCGACCCGTCTGACTCCGACGGCGGCATCCTGATGACCCGCGGCCGCGGCGCCTTCATGAAGATCCACACTCCCGGGACGCTCGGCTTCGCCGGCCGGCTCGCCTACTTCGAGAGCATCAGCGACCAGGCCGCGTACACGGTCGCGGTCACCCCGGGCACGTTCAGCGAGCAGGTGTCGCAGCGCTGGCAGGCGCCCAGCCACTGGCGCAGCGTGCACACCTCCGGCTCCGTCCGGGTCAACCAGACCAAGTTCATCACCGACAACAACGTGCTGGTGACCAACCTGTCGATCACCAACACCGGCTCCGCCTCGACGACGCTGCAGCTGCGGGCCACCTCGCCCTACGCGACCACCGCCAGCGGCAGCGAGCTGACCGGCCAGCGGGCCTCGTACAACAGCCTGACCACGCTCTTCCCCCGGCTGAGCGGTGACAGCGGGTTCGCGGTCGCGAGCGGCGGTCTCAACCGCTCGGTGACCGTCGGCGCCGGGCAGACCGTCGAGGCCAAGGTGCAGCTGGGCCTCGTCGTCAACGAGATCCCAGAGTCGCTGTCGGAGTACAACACGTACCGGGGCTTCAACAACGCCACCGCGTTCGCCACCCACGTGCGGGCCTACAACAAGTGGTGGGCCGACAACGTGCCCTACATCGACGTGCCCGAGGCGGCGATCAAGAAGAACGTGTACTACCGCTGGTGGCTGATGCGCTTCAACAACTTCGACGGCGACATCCCCGGCCAGACGTTCCAGTTCCCGTCCTCTGTGGAGGGTGCGCTGGGCTACAACAACGCGATCGTGCTGACCCAGCCGATGCACATCGACGACCTGAAGTACCTGCGCGACCCGGCCTACGCCTACGGCGACTGGCTCAACGTGGGCAGCGTCTCGCGCAACGGCCGGTACATGGACAACCCCGGTGACCCGGCCAACTGGAGCAACTCCTACACCCAGTACATCTCCGAGGCCGGGTGGCGGGCGTACCAGATCCACGGTGGACAGCCGGCCATGCTGGGCAACTTCGCCCGGTACGCCGAGCAGGACGTGAAGGGCCAGCTCTCCTTCTACGACCACGACAACGACGGCGTCATCGAGTACGACTGGGGCGCCCTCACCGGCAACGACGCCGACGCGGTGTCCTTCCACTGGCGGGCCGGCAACCTCGACCGCGCGGAAGGCGCGTACGTGTACAGCAACGCGCTCGCCGCCGTGCAGGCGTACACGATGCTGGGCAACACCGCCAAGGCGAACGAGATGCAGACGATCGCCAACCGCGTGCGGGACGGCATCATCAACCAGCTGTGGAACCCGTCCCGGCAGCTGCTGGAGCACCGCCACGTCGCGACGAACGCGTTCGTGCCGTGGAAGGAGATCAACAACTACTACCCGTTCTCGGTCGGCCTGATGCCCAACACCGACCAGTACCGGCAGGCGCTGCGCCTGTTCGACAACCCGGCCGAGTACCCGATCTTCCCGTTCTTCACGGCCAACCAGGTCGACAAGGCGGCGGCCGCGGCGGCCGGGCAGCCGGGCAGCAACAACTTCTCCACCATCAACTCGACCGTGCAGTTCCGCCTGTACTCCTCGGCGCTGCGCAACTACCCGAACCAGTGGATGACCGCGGAGAACTACAAGCAGCTGCTCTACTGGAACACCTGGGCGCAGTACGTCGGCGGCAACACCGCGTGGCCGGACGCCAACGAGTTCTGGGCCGACTGGAACGGCGGCAACCGCACCATCCAGTACCGCTCGTGGATCCACCACAACATCCTCGGCAGCAGCAACTGGACCGTCATCGAGGACGTCGCCGGGCTGCGGCCGCGCAACGACGCGCAGGTCGAGCTCTGGCCGATCAACATCGGCTGGTCGCACTTCGCGGTCAACAACCTGCGGTACCGCGACACCGACCTCTCCATCGTGTGGGACGACCCGGCCGACGGCGTGACCCGCTACTCGGGCGTGCCGCAGGGCTATTCGGTGTACGTCAACGGGCAGCGGGCGTTCACCGTGGACCGGCTGACCCGCGTGGTCTACAACCCGGCGACCGGCGCGGTGTCGCTGCCGGCCGGCGGCGCGGTCAGCTTCAGCACCACCTCGCCGGTGAAGGCGCCGAACGCGGTGGCGCAGAACAGCGCGCGCATGGTCAACATGTTCGCCAAGGCGGGCGTCGACCTCACCTCGACGCTGCCCAACCTGGCCCAGGGCGCCTCGACGAGCGCGTCGTTCACCGCCTCGGGCACCTCGGCCGGCGCGGCGGTGGACGGCTACACGATCAACGACCCGATCTGGGCGCGGCCGGCTCGCCGAACACCCAGGACTGGTACGAGATCAACTTCGGTCAGTCGCGGGCCGTGGACGAGCTGCGGATCCACTTCCGCGACAGCCGGCCGCAGAACGCCACCTACCGGGCGCCGTCCTCCTACAACGTGCAGTACCTGAACGGCAGCACCTGGACCAACGTCGCCGCACAGGTCAAGACGCCATCGGCGCCGCAGGGCAACTACAACAACGTGCGCTTCACGCCGGTCAACACGGAGCGGATCCGGATCCAGCTGACCCACGCGTCCGGTTCCAAGGCGGGCCTGACCGAGGTCAAGGCGTACAACCGGGGCGGCACCGACCCCGGGCCCGGCCCCGGCCCGACCGGCAACGTCGCGCCGTCGGCGACCCCGACCGCGTCGTTCACCTCGTCCTGGGAGTCCGTGGCGGCGATCAACGACAACGTCGACCCGCCGTCGTCCAACGACACGGTCAACCCGCGCTGGGGCACCTGGCCCAACGAGGGTGAGCAGTGGGCGCAGCTGACCTGGTCGTCGGCCGTCTCGCTCAACCGCGCCGAGGTCTACTTCTTCGACGACGGCCAGGGCATCGACCTGCCCGCCTCGTGGAAGCTCCAGTACTGGAACGGGAGCGCCTTCGTCGACGTGCCCGGCGGCAGCGGCTACCCGGTCGCGGCCAACCAGTACAACAACGTCACCTTCAGCACGGTCAGCACGACACAGCTGCGCGTGGTGCTGCAGAGCGCGGCCGACTCGGTGGGCCTGCTCGAGGTGAAGGCGTACACACCCTCGTAACCCATGTTGTGCCGGTGGCGGCGCGACCGTGCCGCCACCGGCATAGGGTGGGAATCATGGACTACGTACGTCTCGGCGCGACCGGCCTGAAGGTCTCGCGGATCTGCCTCGGCATGATGAGCTACGGCTCCACCCAGTGGCGCGAGTGGGTGCTCGACTACGACGGCGCGGAGCCGATCGTGCGGCGCGCGGTGGAGCTCGGGGTCACGTTCTTCGACACCGCCGACGTGTACTCGACGGGCGCCAGCGAAGAGGTCACCGGCAAGCTGCTCGACACCCTCTTCGCCCGCCGCGAGGACTACGTGCTGGCCACCAAGGTCTTCAACGCGATGGGCGACGGCCCCAACGACCGCGGCCTGTCCCGCAAGCACATCATGGCCTCGATCGACGACTCGCTGCGCCGGCTCGGCACCGACCACGTCGACCTCTACCAGATCCACCGGTGGGACTACGACACGCCCATCGAGGAGACGATGGAGGCACTGCACGACGTCGTGCGGGCCGGCAAGGCCCGCTACATCGGCGCCTCCAGCATGTGGGCGTGGCAGTTCGCCAAAGCCCAGCACGTGGCCGCCAGCAACGGCTGGACCCGGTTCGTCAGCATGCAGAACCACTACAACCTGATGTACCGCGAGGAGGAGCGCGAGATGCTCCCGCTCTGCCTCGACCAGGGGGTCGGCGTGATCCCGTGGAGCCCGCTCGCCCGCGGCCTGCTCGCCCGCGCGGGCAAGGGCGGCACCACCCGGGCCGGCAGCGACACGTTCCTCAAGCAGCTCTACCAGGAGTCGGACGTGGCCGTCGCCGAGGCGGTCGCCGGGGTCGCCGAGCGGCGCGGCGTCCCGAGCGCCCAGGTGGCGCTCGCCTGGCTGCTGCGCCAGCCGGCGGTGACCGCCCCGATCGTCGGCGCCACCAAGCTCGCGCACGTCGAGGACGCGGTCGCCGCCGCGGAGCTGGAGCTCACCGGCGAGGAAGCGGCCGCGGTCGAGGCACCGTACGCGCCCCACGAGATCGCCGGGCACGCCTGACCCATCTGGACAAGACGACCCTTCAAGACAAGGCTGTGATCTGGTCATTCTCGGAGAGGTTCCATTCCACACAGTCAGAGGCCTTTGAGCTGCCGCGATGTTCGTCGTGGTCCGGACCGCCGCTCCCGCGGCCTCACCCTGCGCGGTGCACAACCGCCCAGGCCCGCGCGACTCACCCCGGTCGCCCGGCCAGAGCGCCGCAAGGCGCGCGCCACCCTGGGTTTGTGAAGAGTTATCGCTGCCAGGGCAGCAACAAACTTTCACAAACCCCCGGACGCTGCCCGGCACCACAGCACCGACCCGTTACACCGGGGCACCACACCATCAGGATGGCACTAGGGCGGAGTGTGCGCGCGGACGGATCTCCGGCGACCCCCCACGCGTCCTGTCGTTGTCACCGGAGGCGAGTGATCTAACCACGACCAGCGAAGCAGGGTGAGGCCGCGGGAGCGACGGTCTGGAGCACGGCGGACATCGCGGTAGCTCGACGCTTCTGTCTCTTGACGTGGGATCGCCGCGCGCGTGGGCCGCGCCCCTCGAAACCGAGGGGCGCGGCCCTTGCCCGCTAGGGCAGGCGCCACTGCTGGTTGGCGCCGCCGAAGCAGTCCCAGATCTGCAGCCGGGTGCCGTCGGCCGAGCTGTTGCCGGTGACGTCGAGGCACTTGTTCGACTGCGGGTTGCGCAGGGTCAGGTTGCTCTGCGCCTGCCACACCTGCGAGCCGGTGCCGTTGCAGTCGTACAGCTGCACCGTCGTGCCGTTGGCCGTGCCCGCGGCGGTGACGTCCATGCACTTGCCGAGCGCGCGGAGGGTGCTGCCGCTGACCGTCCACTGTTGAGCGTTGGTGCCGTTGCACGCGTACAGCTGGACCGCCGCGCCGTTCGCCGTACTGGCGCCCGCCACGTCGACGCACTTGTTGGCGAGACCCAGGATCTGGCCGGTGCGGCCGCCCGGGGGTGGCGTGGTGGGGTTGCCGCCGCCGCCCGTGGCCACCTCGTAGATGGCGCTGACGAGCGAGTTGGCGCCGGTGGCGTCCTGGGACAGCTCCCAGTTCATCATGCCGCCGCCGTTGGCCATCATGTACTGCGTCTTGCGCTTCACGGTCGGGATGCCGTTGTAGCACTGCTGCGCGCCGCCGGCCGTGGTGCAGTCGCGGCCCGCGTTGGCGGGGTCCATCGACACCAGGTTCGCGTACGTGAAGTAGCCCGGCCGGCTGTAGAACGGCACGCCCATCACGGCCTTGCTGGCCGGCAGGCCGCGTGCCTTCCAGGCGTTGACGTTGCTGACCGCCCAGTCGTAGTTGGCGTGTGGGCTGCCGCCGTCGTACGTCATGATGTTGAGGAAGTCGACGTAGCCGAAGACGGCCGGCTGCACGCCGTTCGCGGTGCCGCCGCCGGAGACGACCGCGGCGGTGAGCAGCTTGCCCCGGCTGTGCAGCTGGGTGCTGAGCTGCTGCATCAGCGCGGTGAAGTTGTTGCCCGACGTGCCCGGGTCCGGGTACTCCCAGTCGATGTCGACACCGTCCAGGTTGTACTGGGTGACGAAGTTGATCATCGTGTTGACGAACGTGGTGCGGCCGCCGGCGCTGGCCGCGAAGGTCTCGAACGCCGAGTCGTTGCCGTCGTTCCAGCCGCCCACCGCGATGAGCACCTTGACGTTGTTGGCGTGACCGAGCGAGACGAGCTGCTGGAGCTTGGCGATGTTCTCCACCGGCTGGATGGTGCCGTTGGCGTTCGGCAGCGCGAACGAGTAGTTGATGTGGGTCAGCTTGCCGTACTGGACGCTGCCCGCGTCGCCGGACCAGGACGGCATGTAACCGACGCTCTTGAAGCCGTTCGGCAGCACGGCGGCGCTGGACGTGGACGGGTTGAGCACCGCGATCAGCGCGGCGGCAGCGACGGTCGCGGCCGCACCGAGCATGGCGGTGAGAGCCCTTCGTGACATCGACGATCCCTTCGGTAGTCGTCCGGGTCGCGGGCCCGCCCGCCGACAGCGAACCGCACGGATGCCACGAAGGTTAAGAAGGTTTACTATTAATAGTCAATACAAGTATTGAAATAAGTTAGCGCCCGCCGCCGTCGCTCAGGAGCTTGGCGACCGGCAGCGTCGCCGCGCCCACCGACACCGCGTCGGGGCCGAGCCGGCACAGCTCGATCGAGGCCTGCCCGTACGGGTGGCGCAGCGCGTGCGCGGCCGCCACCTCGCGGATCCGGGGCAGCAGGGCACCGCCGAGCGCCAGCCCGGCCCAGCCGCCGAGCACGATCCGCTCCGGGTTGAAGAGGTTGATCAGGTTGGCGATGCCGGCGCCGAGGTACCCAGCGGTCTCCTCCAGCACCCGCGCGGCGGACTCGGACCGCTCCGCGCCGGCGACCAGCGCGGCGATCGCGCTCTCCTCGTCCGACCCGGGGACCGCGCGGCCGCGCCGGGCCACCCGCCAGCGGTCGAGCACCGCCTCCGCGCCGACGTACGCCTCCAGGCAGCCGTCCGCACCGCAGCGGCACCGGCGGCCCCCGTACACGATGGTGGTGTGGCCCCACTCGCTGGCGCTGCTGCTCACCCCCCGGTAGCTGACGCCGTCGGTGAGGACGGCGGCGCCCACGCCGGAGCCGACCAGCGCGATCACCACGTGGCGGGCGCCGCGTCCGGCGCCGAACCACATCTCCGCGCGGCCGAGGGTCTTGGCGCCGTTGTCGAAGTACAGGCTGGCGTCGGTGCCGGTGCGGAGCATCGCCTCCAGCGGCACCGCCTCCCAGCCGAGCGTCTGGGCATGGACGGCGGCCGACGCGCCCTGCTCGACCACGCCGGGCACGCCGATGCCGACGCCGAGCAGCGCGTCGGGCGGCACTCCGGCGGAGGCGGTCACCGCGTCCAGGCCGGCGAGGATGTGCCGCACGACGGTGTCCGGCGCCGGCTTGGCCGACTCGATCGGGTAGTCGGCCTTGGCGAGGCCGGTCATCGACAGGTCGAAGAGCTCCACCTGGACGCGGGTCTCGCCGACGTCGACACCGACCAGGTAGGCGTATCCGGGGCGGACCCGCAGCAGCGTGCGCGGGCGGCCGCCGTCCGAGTCGACCGCGCCCGCCTCCTCGACCAGGCCCTGCTCCAGCATCTCGCCGACCAGGTTGCTGACACTGGCCGCGCTGAGGCCGGTGGCACCGGTGAGCTCCTGCCGGCTCAGCGGCCCGTCGTGGTAGAGCCTCGACAGCAGCACCGCCCGGTTACGGCGGCGCATGTCCCGTACGGTCGCTCGCTTCGCGTCCACCGACCCCGACTTTCACCACGCACTGAAATAAGGGGTCCAATCTAGCCGCCCGCGGGAGCGTGCCCATCTACCGGGGGGTGGCGTCGAGCAGGCGCTGCATCTGCTCGATCTGGGCGGTGCGGGACGCCTCGATCCGCCGCGCCAGGTCGACCAGCCGCTTGTCGGCGCCGCTGGCCAGCTCCATCTTGGCGAGCTGGATGGCGTCGCCCTGGTGGGCCATCATCGTGTTGAGGAAGCGGCGCTCGAACTCGGCGCCCGTCGCCGCGCGCAACGCCGCGACCTGCTGCTCGGTCGTGCCGGGCAGGCCGCCGTGCGCGGCGTGCGGGTCGTCGCCGCCGTGCGCGGCCGGCGGGATCCGCGGCGCGCCGGAGTCGGCGAGGATGCCGTCCATCAGCTCCGCCTCGTCCTCCTGGGTGGCCTCGATGGCGGCGGCCAGCCGCACCACCTCGGCGCGGCCGGCCTTGGTGTGGCCGAGCCCGGCCAGCTCCACGCCCTGCCGGTGGTGCGGCAGGATCATCTGCAGAAACATGACGTCGGTGTTGTTGAGGCCGTTGGCCGGCGCCGGGGTGTCCGTTGTGGACGGTGCGGGCTCTCCCTGCGGGCCGGAGCAGCCGGCGAGCGCCAGCGCCACCACCAGTGCGACCACGCGACGTGACATCGACGCTCCCAACCGTAAAGAGGATTAAGAGTACGGCGCACATCTTCTCTTAACAATATTTACAGATCGTGTCGCACCGATGTAACCTCTCGCTACCCACGGCTCGTATCCCCTGTACCCCCCACAAGGAGAGAGCTGGATGAACCTACGACGAAAGGTGGCGGCGCTCGCCGGTGGCATCGCGGCAGTGCCGCTGGTGCTCATCGCACTGCCGTCGAGCCCGGCCAGCGCGCACGGCTGGATCACGTCTCCCCCCAGCCGTCAGGACATGTGCGCCACCGGCCGGGTCGCCAACTGCGGCCCGATCCAGTACGAGCCGCAGAGCGTCGAGGGCCCGAAGGGCCTGCGCAGCTGCAACGGCGGGCTGGCCCAGTTCGCCGTGCTCAACGAGAGCTCCCGCTTCCCCGCGACCAGCTCCGGGAGCACGGTCACCTTCAGCTGGCGGCTCACCGCCGCGCACCGCACCACCACCTGGGAGTACTGGGTGGGCAGCCGGCTGCTCGCGTCCTTCAGCCAGGGCGGGCAGCAGCCGCCGTTCACGCTGTCGCACACGGTCAGCGGGATCCCCAGCGGCCGCCAGACCGTGCTCGCGATCTGGAACATCGCCGACACCCCGATGGCGTTCTACGCCTGCGTCGACCTCCAGGTCGGCGGTGGCGGCGGCAACCCGACCACCCCACCGCCCAACCCCACGACGCCACCGCCCAACCCGACCACACCCCCGCCATCCCAGGGTGGCACGTGGGCGGCCGGCACGGCGTACGCGGTGGGCGCGCAAGTGACCTACGGCGGCCGGACCTACCGGTGCCTGCAGGCGCACACCGCGATCCCCGGCTGGGAACCCCCCAACGTCCCAGCCCTGTGGCGTGCCCTTTGACGCGCCTGAGGTGAGACCCGGGCCGGCACCGACGGCGATGGCCCCCGGCGGTGCCGGCCCGCCCCACGTCTCTAGCCGGCCGCCACCCGGTCCAGGAGCCGGTGGGCGGCCGGTACGTCGCGGGGGATCTCCGCGGTCAGCACCACGCTGCCGGCCTCTCCCCCGCCGGGCAGGTGGGCGGCCAGCTCGGCCACCACGGAGTGCAGGGCCGCGTCGCGGCGCACCAGCGTGCCCACCCGCCCCGGCGAGAACGTCACGACCAGCGCGTGCGCCGGCAGCACCGGCAGCAGCGCCGGCCCCAGATCGAGCAGCAGCGTCACCGGCTCCCAGCCCGTACCGCCCTCCGGCGCCGGCACGTCGACCACCAGCACGAGAAACTCGTCGGAGAGCGGCGGCCCGTCCTCGCCACCGAGCTGGTAGACGCCGGCGAGCAGCGAGGCCAGGTAGCCGGCGGTCACCGAGCCCTTGCGCGGGTCGCCGCAGAGCGTCACGTCGGTCGGCGCGAGCACCACCTCGGCCCACGCCTCGACGACCGCGCGGACCAGGCGGGAGGGCGGGCCGGAGAAGGGCATCCGCCGGTACAGCGCGAAAATGTCGTCGACGGTCCGCCGGATCCCCCAGCCGGCTCGCGCCCGAGCATGCCCGAGCCGCGTGCCGGCCGGCCGCACATCCTGCCGCCGGGCGACGGCGCGGGCCAGCGCCTCCACGGCCGGGTGCCACCAGTCTTCGGGGCGCACCCACCCCTGGTGCTCGACCGCCGCCCGCCACGCGTCCTTCACCGCGCCCGCCGGCGTGCGGTGCCGCCGCAACGACCGCGACCGCTGATCCGTCACCCACGCCGGCGGCCGCCGCCCCGTCCCGTCGTCCATCAGTCGCACCCTCCCACATGCCCAACGCCCCACACACGAAAAAATGACGCGTTCAGTCCGAAACCCCGCCGCCTCACCCGGACGCCATTCATCAGGTGCGGTTTTGCCCGCGTCCGTGTCAGCGGCAGGCCGTTTGCTCCCGCGGGCCGGCGGGTCCGCGGTTCAAGCCCTTCGGGCGGTGCTTCGTTTGTGCGCGCAGCTCGACAGCTTCCGAGACGGCCGCCCCTTACCCGGGCTCGTGAGCGCGATGCCGGGACCTGGGCGGCAGGGTGCGACGCAGGATCGTGAAGGATTCGGGTCGCTCTAGCGACCCGGATCCTTCACGATAGCCAGGCCAGCCACCGGTCGAGGCGGTCCGTAGCCAAGGGGCCAGCCCTCGATCGGGGTGCGCTCTGCTTCTCCGCGGGCAACGGCAGCCAGGAGGTGGGCGCGTTTGTGAGCCCAGCTCTACAGCTCCGTAAACGCCTCACCCCCGCCACCCCGACGAGGGCCGGCCGCCCGGAGCGACCACGGCGCCGGGCGGCCGGGCCCGCCGTCAGGGCGTGGCCAGGGCCTCCGTCGGGGGGAGGCGGGCGGCGCGGATGGCCGGGTAGAGGCCGGCAATCGCGCCGATCACCAGGGTGGCGCCGATGCCGCCGGCGGCCGCCCAGGGTGGGATGACCGCGGGCCAGTCCTGGGTGGCGGCGTAGAAGGCGGTGACGGCCGTGCCCAGCACCACCCCGCCAGCGCCGCCCAGGGCGGAGAGCAGCAGCGACTCGGACAGGAACTGGGTCCGCACCTGGCCGCGGGTGGCGCCCAGCGAGCGGCGTAGGCCGATCTCGGCGCGGCGTTCGAGCACCGAGATGACCATCGTGTTGGCCACGCCTACGCCGCCCACCAGCAGCGCCACCGCGCCCAGGCCGAGCAGCAGGCCGGTGAAGGCGCGGTCGGCCGCCTGCTTGGCCGCGAGCGCGTCGGACGGGCGGGAGACGTCGACCTCGCTGGGGGCCTCCGGGTTGGCGGTGGCCGCCAGGACGTCGCGCACCGCCGTCACGTGCTCCTCGCGGGCTCGGGTGTACACAGTGGTCGGATGGCCGTCGAAGTCCAGATAGGACTCGGCGGCGGGCCAGCCGACCAGCGCGGCCGAGTCCAGCTCCGGGGCGAGCGGGGCCGGGTCGAGGACGCCGATCACCGTGAACCACTCGCCGCCGATATAGACCTGGACGTCCTGGCCGGCCGCGCCGATGCCGAGGCGGGTGGCCGCCGCGCTGCCCAGCACGACCGCCGGGTAGCGGCCGGTGGCCTCGTTGAGCCAGGTGCCGCTCGCCACCGTGGCGCTCACCGTGGACAGCAGGTCCTGCCTCGCGGCGAGGCAGAGCAGGCCGTTCGTCTCGATCTCGGGGATGCGGTCGGAGCGGTACACCTTGGTGTCCGGCACCTTGCCCACCGCGGACGCCTGGGTGACCGGCGCGATCCGCCGGATCATGTCGACCGACTCGTCGGGGAGGGTGGCGGCGTCGCCGAAGATGTCGTTGCCGGGGCCGGCCGTGAGCAGGTTGGTGCCGAGGCGGTCGAGGGTCTCCTGCAGGTCGGCGCGGCTGGACGTGGAGACGCCCACGACCGCCACCATGGCGGCGATGCCGATGGCGATGCCGAGCGCGGACAGGAACGCCCGCAGCGGCCTCGTCCGCAGCCCGGCCGCGCCGACAAGCAGGACGTCGGACGCCCGCATGCGCGCTGGCGCCAGCCGGTGGGTCACGGTCATGCCACCACCGCCGGTGCCTCGACCTGGCCGTCGCGCATCCGCACCTGCCTGGGCACACTGGCCGCGATCTCCAGGTCGTGGGTGATCACGACGATGGTGGTGCCGGCCGCGTGCAGTTCGCGCAGCAGCGCCATCACGGCGGTGCCCGAGGCGGTGTCGAGGTTGCCGGTCGGCTCGTCAGCGAGCAGCAGCGCCGGCTCCCCTACCACCGCGCGGGCGATCGCCACCCGCTGCCGCTCGCCGCCGGACAGCTCGTGCGGGCGGTGGTCGAGCCGGGGGCCGAGGCCGACCCGTTCCAGCGCCGCCGCGGCCCGCTTGCGCCGCTCGCGCCGGGAGACGCCGGAGTAGAGCAGGCCGTCGGCGACGTTGTCCACCGCGCGCACGCCCGCCGCCAGGTGGAACTGCTGGAACACGAACCCGATCCGGGTCGCCCGCAGCGCGGACAGCTCCCGGTCGGAGAGGCGGGCCACGTCCCACCCGTCGACCCGCACGGTGCCGGTCGTCGGGCGGTCGAGCGTGCCGATCAGGTGCAGCATCGTCGACTTTCCGGAGCCGGAGGGGCCGACGATCGCCACCATCTCGCCGCGGGAGACGGCCAGCGACACCCCGCGCACGGCCGCGACGCCTCCCGGGTACGACTTCGTGACGTCGGCCAGCTCGAGCACGTACCCGGTCATGAGGCGACGCCCACGGTCATGCCCTCGGACAGGCCGTCACCGGTGACCTCGACCCGGCCGCCGGAGAACATGCCGACCTCCACCGGCACGATCCGGGTCGACGCGCCCTCGACGACCTGCACGCCGTACCCGCCCTCGGCGAGCGCGAGCAGCGCGGCGACCGGCACGCTCAGCACGTTCTCCCGCTTCGCCGCCGTGAACGACACGTCCACCGCGGCCTGGTCGAGCGTGCCGAGCCCCTTCTGGTCATCGAGCGCGACGGTGACCTCGAGCTTGGTCTCCGGCTCCTGCTCCTGGCCGTTGCCGCCACTGCCCAGCTCGATGACGGTCTCGACGGTGGCGACCTTGCCCTTGGCGGTGCGCCCGTCCGGCAGCCCCACGCTCACCGCGGCACCCTTGGCGGCGAGCCGCTGCTGGTCGACGTCGAGGTCGACGGTGACCACGCGCGTGGTACCCGTGTAGGAGAGCACCGCCTGACCGCCGGCGGGGTCGCCGACCTGGCCGCGTACCTCGTAGATCCGCACGTCGCCGGCGGCGTACGCGACCCGGCCGACCTCGACCGCGCCGGTCTCGTCGACGCCCAGGTCCTCCTGCCATTCGCGGACGGCGCCGGCGGTCGAGCCGGTGTACTCGTCGTCGACCGTGAAGCCGTCGTAGCCGAGCGCGGCCAGGTTCTGCTCGAACTGCTTCACGTCCGCGCCCTCGACGCCCGGCGCGAGCGGCCGGTAGAGCGGGAGCGTGCCGCGCAGCAGCACGACGGGCGTGTCGTCGACGCCGTAGAGCCGCCCGCCGCGCTTGACCGTCGAGCCGGCCGCCGGGAGCCAGGTGACGGTGCCGCGCAGGCGGGGCGTGACGGCGGTCTCGGTGCCGTACCCGAGGGTGCCGTCGACCGTGTCGGCGTCGACCAGCGTGGAGCGCTGGACCTGGGCGGTGGCCGGCGGCAGGGTGGTGCCGGCCGCCGTACCACTGTCGCCGCGGTCGAGCGCGACCGCCGCCGCCGTGCCGCCCGCCGCCGCGACCGCGACCCCGGCGGCCAGCAGCGCCCGTCCACGTTTGCGCTTGCTCATCCACCGCTCCCCGGCGGCACCGGGCGCAGCTTCTCGCAGGTCTTCTGCGCGGCCTGGAACTTCGGGTCGTTCGGGTTGAGCCCGCTGTCGGGTCCGGCCCGCATCATGATGCCGCCGGTCTCCGGGTCCGGGTCGGGGAAGGCGGGCACGCCGTTGTCGCGCATGCACTTGGAGTACTGGCGGGCCTTCTCGATGCGGGCCGGGTCGGCCTTCTGCAGCTCGCCGCCGTTCGGCATCAGGTGGCGGCACTTGGCCATCGCGGCCTCGGTCTTGGCCGGGTCGCCGCCCTGGAAGCGGAGCTGGACGCCCCCGCCGGGCTCCGGGTCCTGCATCTCGATGCCCTCGCCGCGCATGCACTCGGTGAACTCGAGCATCGCCTGGTAGTTGTCCTTGCTGGCCGAAGGGCTGGCACCCGGCGCCGCGCTGGCCGCCCCGCCCGCCGAGGCGACCCCGCCGCCGTCGCCGTCGTCCCCGCCGCAGCCGGCGAGCGCGAGGGCGAACACCGCCGCCGCGACCGCCCATGCCATACGTCGTCTCATTCGTCTCTCCCGTTCCGGCCGGCGAGGTGCGCCGGCGACCGGGGACGAGTGAACGCGGCGGCGCGTTACCCGGCGGTTTCCGCCGGCGTTAACGCGGAACGAACACGACGGTCGGTAATCATTGGGCGATGCGTGTACTGGTCGCCGAGGACGAGCGGCTGCTCGCCGACCTGATCGCCCGCTGGCTGCGGGGTGAGGCCCACGCGGTGGACGTCGCGTACGACGGCGACACCGCGCTGGAACGGCTGGGCGTCAACGACTACGACGTGGTGGTGCTCGACCGCGACCTGCCGGTGGTGCACGGCGACGACGTGTGCCGGGCGCTGGTCGACTCCGGCGCGGAGACGCGGGTGCTGATGCTCACCGCGGCGGCCGAGATCGGCGACCGGGTGGCGGGACTCTCCCTGGGCGCGGACGACTACCTGCCCAAACCGTTCGCCTTCGCCGAGCTCGCCGCCCGGGTGCTGGCGCTCGGCCGGCGGGCCCGGCCGGCCGCGCCCCCGGTGCTCTCCCGCGCCGGCATCAGGGTCGACCTGCCCCGGCGGGAGGTGTACCGCGACGGGCGGTACGTGGCGCTGTCCCGCAAGGAGTTCGCGACGCTGGCCGAGCTGATGCGGGCGGACGGCGCGGTGGTGAGCGCCGAGCAGCTGCTGGAGAAGGTGTGGGACGAGCACGCCGACCCGTTCACCGCCGCGGTGCGGGTGACGATCCTCAAGCTGCGCCGCAAGCTCGGCGACCCGCCGGTCGTGGAGACGGTGCCCGGCGACGGCTACGTGATCCGATGATCAACCGGTTGACCATCCGGGCGCGGCTCACGGTGCTCTACGGCGGGCTGCTCTTCGTCGCCGGCGCGGTGCTGGTCGCGGTCATGTACGTGCTGGTCGGCCAGCGGCTGCCGACCACGGTGAAGCTCCTGACCCGCAACGGCGGCCCCGGCGAGCCGCTACCGGGCAACATCGACCAGCTCTACCAGGCGGAGCTGCCCGCCAAGCTGCGCGACGCGGCCCTGGAGGACATGCTCACCACGGGCATCGTCGCGCTGGTGCTGGTCACGGCGGTGGCGGTGGCGTTCGGGTGGCTGCTGGCCGGGCGGGCGCTCCAGCCGCTGTTCCGGATCACCGAGACCGCGCACCGCATCGCCGCCGCGCCCGCCGCCGACCGGGGCCTGCACGAGCGGATCGCGCTGGACGGGCCGCGAGACGAGATCAAGGAGCTGGCCGACACGTTCGACACGATGCTGGAACGCCTCGACCGCTCCTTCGACGGCCAGCGCCGCTTCGTCGCGAACGCCTCGCACGAGCTGCGCACCCCGCTCACGCTGAGCCGGGCGGTGCTCGAGTACGCCGCGCACCGCGAGGCGCTCCCGCCCGAGGCGCGGCAGCTGACCGAGCTGCTGCTCGACATCAACCTGCGGCACGAGCGGCTGATCAACGGGCTGCTGCTGCTCGCCCGTACCGACAACGAGATGCTCGACAAGTCACCGGTCGACCTGGCCGACATCGTCGAGCACACGGTCACCCATCTGGCGGCGGAGGCGCGGAAGGCGGAGGTGAGCGTGGGCGGCGAGCCGGCGCCCGCCCCCACGCTCGGCGACCCGGTGCTGCTGGAGCGCCTCGTGCAGAACCTCGTGGAGAACGGCATCCGCCACAACGCCGGCCCCGACGGCTGGGTGCGGGTCGCCTGCCGCTCGCTGCCCGGCGGGCTCGTGGAGCTGACGGTGAGCAACTCGGGGCCGGTCATCCCCCGGTACGAGATCCCGGGGCTCTTCGAGCCGTTCCGCCGGTACGGCGCCGAGCGGGTCGACCGCGACCGCGGCGCCGGCCTCGGCCTGTCGATCGTCCGCTCGGTCGCGCGGGCCCACGGCGGCGAGGTCAGCGCCGAGCCCCGCGAGGGCGGTGGCCTGCTCGTTCGCGTGACTCTGCCGCTCGACGAGGAGCCGGTCGTGGCATGATCGTCAGATGTCGGCCACTGTGGACAGCGATGGCGTTGGCCAGCGCCTCGACCTCTTCGTGGCCGGCATCGTCTACCTCGACATCATCTTCACCGGCCTGCCGGCGCTGCCCGCGCCCGGCACCGAGGTGTGGACCGATGGCATGGGCTCCAGCCCGGGCGGCATCGCCAACCTCGCGGTCGCGGCCAGCCGTCTCGGCGTGCGCACCGGGCTGAGCTCGCCGATCAGCTCCGACGGGTACGGCGACTTCTGCTGGCAGATCCTCGCCGGCGAGGAGAACGTCGACCTCTCCTCCTCCCGCCGGTTCGACGAGTGGCACTCACCGGTGACGGTGTCGCTGGCGTACGAGCGGGACCGCAGCATGATCACGCACGGTCACCCCGCGCCGGCCACGACGGACGGGCTGGTCGGCGACCTGCCGGCGGCCCGGACCGCGTACGTGAGCCTGGAGCGGGAGCCGGTGCCCTGGGTGCGGCGCGCCCACGACGCCGGCACGCTGGTCTTCGCCGACGCCGGCTGGGACGCGACCGGCTGCTGGTCGGCCGAGGCGCTCTCGGTGCTCGACCACTGCCACGCCTTCCTGCCCAACGCGGTCGAGGCGATGCGCTACACGCACACCGACACCCCGGCCGGCGCCCTGCGTGCCCTCGCCGAGCGGGTGCCGGTCGCGGTGGTCACCTGCGGTCCGGCCGGCGCGCTCGCGCTCGACGCGGGCACCGGCGAGGAGGCGTCGGTCCCGGGCATCCCGGTCGAGGCCCTGGACCCGACCGGCGCCGGCGACGTCTTCGGCGCCGGCTTCATCGCGGGTACCCTCGCCGGCTGGCCGCTCGCCGACCGCCTCGCCTTCGCCAACCTGGTCGCCGCGCTGTCGGTGCAGCACTTCGGCGGCTCGCTGTCGGCGCCCGGCTGGGGCGACATCGGCGACTGGTGGCGCGCCGCGAAGGAACGCGGCCCGGCCGAGGTCACCCGCCGCTACACCTTCCTCGACGAGGCCATCCCGAGCGGCGAGACGCACACGGTGCGCCGCGCCACCGCGACGATCGCCAAGCTCTCCGACGCCCGCTAGGCCCGTATTCCGCGTGTGGCTGATCGTCAGCACCACTCTCGTGGGTCGATGTCGAGGAGGTCGAGAAGTCGTGTCTGTAATGGTGTGGGCGCGGGGATGATCGGTGGTTGGTCTCCGGTCGCGGCGATGAGTCTCATCGTGGCTAGGGTCTGCAGGATCAGCCGGGCGGTTGGGACGGCGGGTCTACCGGCGTAGAGACCGTCGAGCTTGCTTTTGCCCAGGGCGTCGAGGGCGCGGCGGACCTGGCGTTCGACCAGGCAGAAGATGAGCAGGGCCAGACAGATCACGGTGATCAGGGCGGCGATCCTGCGGTTGTTCTTGAGATGGATCGCGGCCACGGCCAGGGGGCCTTTGAACGTGGAGTATCGGCGTTCGACGGCTTCCTGGCCTTTGTAGAGCAACAGGACCTGCGAGGCGTCGCTGTCAGCGACAGGCAGGTTCGTCAGCAGGGCGTACCAACCGTCGGTCGCGGCTTCGGCATCGATGGCTGCCTGGTCGAAGGACCAGGTCAGGGTGGGTTTACCGGTATCCGGATCGGTGCCGGTGACCGCGGTCAGGTAGCCACCGACGCGGCGGGTCTTACTGATCACGGCCAGGCGGGCCTCCACCGCGGCGACGTCCGGGTAGTGCCGAGAGCCCAGCCCTCGGTGCAGGCGGGTCAGGTCGTCGGTGGCCTTGCCCAGTTTCAGCGCCCGCGCGTTGCTGGCGGCGGTGGCGCGGACGCTGGAATGCACGAATACCCGCCGCAACGTCAACACCGGGTCGCTCTTACGCGGCCCGGGCAGGATCATGGTGTCCTCCACGACGTGCCACGACCCGCGCTTATCAGCCGCTTTGCCCGCGTCGCGGCCAGCGATGTAGTCGACCTTGACCGCCGCCTCCAGTGACAGCCCGGCCAGATCAGCGGCGCTGACGTAGGTCTTCGACGCGGGCGCCACGAACGTCACGCGGTCAGCGTGCATCGCGGCCAGGTCGCCGTAGGAGATCAACTTCGAGTCCCCGATGAGCAACAAACGACGCGGCGTGGCGATCTGTTGCAACGCCTGCATCATCGGCACGACCTGGGCGACCTCACCCGCACCGCCGTCGAACGCCCGATGGAACACCGGGATACCACCATCGCCGCTGACCGCGATCCCGGTCTGGACCTGCTTCAAGTCCGGCCGCCGATCCTTGGGATGCCCGTACTTCGGCACGGGGAACTCCTCGTCGACCTGCTCATACACCCCGTGCATCGAGATCGATGTCATATCCCAGTGCAAGCGACTGACATCGATGCCGAACGCGGTGATCGCGGTAGCTCCGACCGACCCGACGACCCGGTCCAGCTCCGGCGCGATCGCGTCCAACGCCCGCCCGACCCGATCATCGTTAAGCTGCTCCGACCGAACCCCGAACACCTCGTCCACCGCGTAGTCCCGCGCCCACACCGGCATATGCACCAACGGTGACGGCGAAGTCAAACGGTTCGCGACCAACACCTCAATGACCTGCCCATGCGTCAACTCCGACCGGTCATCGACCGGACACAAGCCATCGACAACATCACGAATCCGCAGCCGGGAACTAAACCCCGCCACCACCGGCAACGACCCAAGCAACTTCTCCACCGACGGCGACCCGTACCGCGCACGTTGTCTCACAGCCCGGCAGGCTGCCACCGCCCACACCAACCACCAACCCGCCGCGCCGAAACCCATCCACCATCCCGTACGCGCGGAATACGGGGCTAGGCCGGCTCGAGGCGGAGCGTGTGCGCGGCCTCCCGGCGGATCGCCGAGGCGTCCCACCGCATCGGGAGCAGCTCGCCCCGGCGCCACGGGCCGAACTGGTCGGCGTAGTGCGCGCTGAACGCGTGCCCCGAGTTGCCGCTCAGCTGCACCCACCGCGAGGCGTCCAGGTCGCCCAGGTCGACCACCATCCGCATGGACGGGACCGCGTCCACCTCGTACCCGGTGTCGGCGTCCCAGCCGGTCGCGTTGACGATGGACGACCCGCCCGAGACCGGCTCGGGGCCTTCGTTGAAGAGCCACTCGACGGGCCCGATGCCGGATTCGCCGAAGCTCTCGTTGCGCAGCGTCAGCGTGTGCAGGTCACCCCAGCGCCACTCCGCCGGCTCGTCGCCCAGCCGGTCGGACAGCTCGGCGGAGGCGTCCGCCAGCGCGGCGGACAGGATCTGGTCCATCGTCTCCACCGCCGGGGTGCCGCGGTCGTCCCACCACGGCGACGACGGCCGCTCCAGCAGGCCGCGGACGACCTCCCACCACCGGTCGCCGCCGTCCGGCCCGTAGTCGTCCGGCATTTCGTCGAACGTCCGCGCGAGCAGCGCCCGCCACACCGCGTTGAAGTACGCGGCCGGCGCCGAGTCCGCCGGCTGCTGGTAGTCCCATCCGCGTAGGAGCTCGACCCCGGGGGCCGTCGACGGCACCCGCAGCAGGTGCGGCACCAGGATCGGGCCGAGCGCGTTGTACCCGTCCATCTGCATCCGCCCCACGTCGTCGACGGTGACCATGCGGCCGGCCTGCTCGACGAGCTGGTTGATGCGCTCGGAGCGGTAGCCGTACGACCAGTCGTGGGTGAGCAGGTACGGGTAGCCGGAGCCGATCACCGCCTGGTTGGCGGTCACGATGTACCCCTGCGCGGGGTTGAGCACGCTCGGCAGCTCGCCGAAGGGGATGTACGACCGCCAGTCGTATCCGGTGTCCCACCCCGGCGCCGGCCACCGCCCGTCGCCCTCGCCGCGCACCGGGATGCGGCCCGGCGCCTGGTAGCCGATGTTGCCGGCCACGTCCGCGAAGACCAGGTTCTGCGCGGGGACCTCGAAGAGCGCGGCGGCCGCGCGGAAGCCGGTCCAGTCGCGGGCGCGGTTGAGCGCGAAGAGCGCGTCGATCGTGCGGCCGGGGTCGAGGGCGGTCCAGCGCAGGGCCACCGCGTACCGGTCGCCGGCGTCGCGCAGCTCCTTGGACGCGTCGGAGAGCAGCGGCCCGTGCCGGCTGGATCGCACGGTGATGGTCACCGGCCCGCCGCCGGCGACCTTGATGGTCTCGGTGCGCTTGTCGAGGTCCTGCCAGCCGGCGCCGACCCGCACCTTTTCGCCGGCGACCTCCTCCAGGTAGAGGTCGGTGACGTCCGGGCCGAGGTTGGTGAAGCCCCACGCGATCGCGTCGTTGTGGCCGATCACGACGCCCGGCACTCCGGCGAAGGTGAATCCGGACAGGTCGAACCCGCATTCGCAGTGCAGCCCGGCCTGGAACCAGATGCCCGGCATGCTCGGCGACAGGTGCGGATCGTTGGCGAGCAGCGGCTTGCCGGTCGCGGTGCGGGTGCCGGCGATCACCCACGAGTTGGAGCCGAGGTCGGTGCCCTGGCGGCCGAGCAGCGCCGGCAGGCCCGCGAGCCCGTCGCGCACCGCGGTCAGCGCCGGCAGCCAACCGCCTCCGGCGCCACCGGCGTCCGCGGCCACGAACGCGCCGCCGGCCACCCGCCCACCGCCGACGATGGGCTTGTTTCGACCTTCCGGGTACGGCGGGAACAGCTCGCCGACCTGGGCGCGGGTGAGCCCGCTGTTGGCGAGGACGGCCCGCTCGATCTCGTCGGTCATGTTGCCGCGCAGGTCCCAGGCCATCGCCTTGAGCCAGGCGAGGCTGTCCACCGGGCTCCACCGCTCGATGCGGTAGCCCCGGTTGGTGAGCCCCAGCACCGTGTACTCCAGGCTGACGTCGCCGCTCGGCTCGCCGCCGCCGTGCTGGTCGAGCCAGGCGTTGACGCCGTCCGCGTACGCCTGCAGGAAGCCGCGGCTCTCCTCGGCGATGATCCCCCACTCCCGCTCGGCGACCCGGCGCCAGCCGAGCGTGCGCAGGTACGAGTCGGTCTCCAGCTGGTCGCGGCCGAACAGCTCGCTCAGCCGCCCGGCGGTCACGTGGCGGCGGAAGTCCATCTCCCAGAAGCGCTCCTGGGCGTGCACGTACCCCTGGGCGCGGAACAGGTCGGCGGCGTCACCGGCGTAGATCTGCGGCACCCCGTACGCGTCGCGGTGCACGGTCACCTCGGCGGCGAGCCCGGGCAGCGTCCGGTCCCCGCCGTACTCGGCGAAGGAACGGCGGACCGCCCAGACCGCGAGCAGGCCGGCCACGACGGCGATCGCGGTGCACCCGGCGAGGGCGACGAGCGCGACCCGCCGGAGGATGCGCCGACGCCCTGTCGTCATGCCGCCGCATCCTATGCCCAGCTCAGGTGGCGGTGATCGAGCGCATCGCCGCGAGCAGGTCGGCGGGGGTCGGGACACCGTCCGGCTCGGCGAGGCTGACGGACGCGAGGCCGGCCAGCAGCACCTGGTAGAAGGCGCCGAGGCGGCGTGCCTCGGCCGGGTCGCCGGTGGGGTGGATGCCCTGGAGCAGCGCGGCGAGACCGAGGCGGGCGTGCTCGTTTGCCTCGGTGAAGCTCGCCCGCAGCTCGGGGTGGCGCTCCAGGTGGGCGAGCAGCTCGAACTGGATCGCCCACAGTGGACGGCCGCGGTCGAACGACTCGATCACCTTCGTCCAGGCGGTGGTGAAGTCGCCGCTCTCAGCGAGGAGCCCGGCCAGCTCGTCGCCCCACTCCGCGAGCGCCTGCTGGAGCGCCTGGCCGAGGAGGGCCTCCTTGCTGCCGAAGTGGTAGCCGATCGCGGCGAGGCTGACGCCCGCGCTGGTGGCGATGTCGCGGGCGGTGGTGCCCGCGTACCCCTTTTCGAGCAGGCACGCCTTCGCACCGGCCAGCAGCT